>Ga0315281_10000262_pt1 | contig 70500 bp, 76 predicted proteins | sample YL17G07_0_MG_FD_204540 | JGI IMG/M metagenome (GOLD analysis project Ga0315281, IMG submission 204540) | Sediment microbial communities from Yellowstone Lake, YNP, Wyoming, USA - YL17G07_0 | ecosystem: Environmental > Aquatic > Freshwater > Lake > Sediment | place: USA: Wyoming | collected...
CAGGCCCGAGGGCCTGCCCCAGGCCTGGCCCAGGGAAACCATCATGCTCTTTTGTCAACATTAACTTTGACCACCATTACTAATCAAGCGTATCTTTACCTAAGATACAAGGGTCAGGGTGAGGGGGAAATTATGCCAATTTCTGTTCTGCGCAATAAAAACCAGTGGCACAGGCGTCCCGCCTGTGCCGGCGCAGGCTGAAGCCTGCGGCTACCTAAAATCTTATTCGCTTATTGCCATTGCTCCTAAAATGAGCTATAATTTACTAAAATAATTAGCTAAATGGAGCAAATATTGTGCAACAAGAAAGCCTGAGTCTCCTGGCATTTCAAAAACGGTTTAGGACCGAAAAAGCTTGTCAGAAACATCTTTATCAGTTGCGTTGGCCTCAGGGTTATCGGTGCCCTCGTTGTCAGCACAACCAAGCTTACTTTCATCGGCCGCGTCATTTATATGCCTGCAAAGCCTGTGGTTACCAGACCTCGCTGACGGCCGGCACGATTTTTCATAAAACCAGGACGCCCCTGAGAAAATGGTTCTGGATGATCTTCCTGATGGGGCGACAAAAAAGCGGCGCCTCCATGTTGTCGTTGCAACGGATCTTGGAGATCCGGACTTATAAAACGGTGTGGGTCATGGGGCATAAGATCCGCAAGGCAATGGCGGAGCGCGATGCCTATTACAAGCTGGCCGGGCTGATCGAACTGGATGATACCTATGTCGGCGGCCCCAAACCAGGCAAACGTGGCCGTGGCGCCGCGGGTAAATCCAAAGTCGTGGTGGCGGTGGAAACCCCGGGAGATAAACCACGGTTTGCCGCCATGCGCCAGGTACCCAGGGTAAGCGGCGACGAGATTAAGGCGATGGCTCAGGCTTGCCTGGCAACAGAGGTGGTGGCCCGCACGGATGGTTGGCAGGCCTATCGGGTCTTGAACTCTGAGTCGAGCTTTCATGCACCTACCGTGACTGGTTCGGGAAAAAATGCGGTCAGATTGTTTCCCTGGGTCCATACCCTGATCGCCAACGTCAAAGGCAATATCCGTGGAGTGTATCATGGCGTCAGTGACAAGCACCTGCCCCGTTATCTGGCGGAATTTTGCTGCCGCTTCAACCGGCGCTTCTGGGAACCCCAAATGTTTAACCGGATGATCACTGCGTGTCTTAATGCTCAAACCGTTACCTTTTCGGAGCTAAGGCAATAAGCGTTAAATCTTATATGAAAAACGTAGGGTGGGCACCGCCCACCATTATCTTTCCCAATCGGCGGGCATGCCCGCCTTTTATACTGCAATTATATGTAGGGGTTCAATTTATTGCACCCCCAAGGGCGTGATGAATCACGCCCCTACAGTTCTTCGATAACGATCTCGTTATTGGTGTAAACACAAAGGGACGCGGCGATGTTCATGGCCTCCCGGCAGATGGCGGCGGGCGCCAGCTCGGTGTGGGCCAGGAGGGCCCGGGCCGCAGCCAGGGCGTAAGGCGCCCCGGAGCCGATGGCCATCACCCCTTCGTCGGGCTCGATGACGTCCCCAGTGCCGGAGATGAGAAAGGCGCCGCCCGCGTCCACCGCCAGCAGCAGGGCCTCCAGGCGCCTGAGGATCCGGTCGGTGCGCCAGTCCTTGGCCAGCTCCACCACCGCCCGGGTGAGGTTGCCCTGGTGGGCCTCCAGCTTGCCCTCCAGGCGCTCGAAGAGCGTCAGGGCGTCGGCCGTGGATCCGGCGAACCCTACGATGATCTGGCCGTGGTAGAGCCGGCGCACCTTTTTGGCCCGCTGCTTCATCACCATGTCGCCCAGGCTCACCTGGCCGTCGCCGGCTACCGCGACTTTGTCTCCGCGCCGCACCATCAAAATGGTGGTGCCGCGCCATTGCTCGGTGAATTGCTTCATGTTTTTTATCCGGTTTACTTGGGGGAGGGGGTAAGGGCGAAAGCCCTTGCACTTACGAAAAACTCCCCCAAACCCCCTTCCCCAATCCCTTATGGGGGTTGGGAGGGGGTTTGGGGGGAGGGCAGGGGCCGTCGGCCTCTGGCCCTCCCCTCAAAATCTCTTACCTCAACTTGCCCCGGGGGTGGGTGCGGTCGTATTCCTCCATCAGGTAATCCAGGTTGAGGTGCAGGTAGCGCTGGGTGCTGGAGATGCTTGCATGCCCCAGCAGTTCCTGCACCGCCCGCAAATCGGCTTTGCCCTCCAGCATATGGGTGGCGAAGCTGTGGCGCAGGCCGTGGGGGGTGAGGCTCTGGGACAGACCGGTGATTCGGGCCCATTTCCCCACCAGGCGGGCCACGGAGCGGCTGCTGAGCCGGGTGCCCCGGAGATTGAGAAAGAGCGCGGTCTCCTGGCTGCGGCCCAACTGGCCCAAAAGGCGCTGGCGGCGAGGCAGGTAGGCAACCAGCGCCTCCCGGGCCGAAGCCCCCAGGAAGGCCAGGCGCTCCTTGGCCCCTTTACCCCAGACCCGCATCACCCCTGGCGCCAGATCCAGGTCCCCCAGGTTGAGGCCGGCAAGTTCGGACAGGCGCAGGCCCCCGGCATAGAAGACCTCCAGGATGGCCCGGTCCCGGACCCCGTCAAAGGTGTCGCCGCCCGTCCCTCCCAGCAGGTGAAAGGTTTCGTCCACCGTCAGGAAGTGGGGCAGGTTCTTTTCTACCTTCGGGCTGGGGGCCAGACGGGCCGGGTTTCCCGGCGCCAGCCCCAGGCGCTGCAGGTATTTAAAAAAGGTGCGCAGGGCCGAAAGCTTGCGGGCCACCGTGGCCTTGCGGCGTCCTTTCAGGCTGAAGGCCAGGAAGGCCCGCAGGTCCTTATAAGTCACCCCTTGCAAGTCCGCCGCTTCCCGGCTGCGAAAATAGAAGTCCAGGAATTGGGCGATATCCAGACGGTAGTTGCGCAGGGTATGGGGCGACATCTGCCTTTCCACCCGCAGGTACCGTAGAAAATCTTCCAGATAAGCCCAGCCGCTCATAAAGGCTCCGGTATTTCCAGAGCAAAGGCTTCCCTTAAATTTAGATATAATATCATCAATTTACCATAGTGCCAAAAAAATTATGGCCAAATGGGCCGTTAAGGGGCGAACCTTTTATACCAGGAAAATGCTTTTTCAGGGAGGAGGGCGATTGTAAGCCCCGGCCCTCCCCTGAATGCTTTTTTAATACCCTGTCGCTCACACGTGGTTGCGCAGCTTTAATTCCAGCGGGTGGGGATTGAGGTAGTATTGCTCCTGGAGATAGGGTTCGCGGTATTTCCGCACGTAATGGTTGATGAGGGTGATGGGAACGATGAGGGGCACGTACTCCCGGCGGTACGCCTCGATGACCTCCAGGAGCTCCTGCTTCTCGTCGGCGGTCAACTGCTTTTTGAAATACCCCAGGAGATGGTAAAGCACATTGGCGTTCTTCCTGGGGGTGGCCTGCAACCGCAAGGCCTCCAGGAGCAGGGTTTGGTAGCCGGCGGACAATTCTTTCAGGGGGATCTCCCGGGCCCGGGCCACCAGCTTCCCCAGGTCCCGGTAATGGCTGGGGCTGTGGGCCAGGATCAGGAGCTTATGTCGGGTATGAAAATCCACCAGGGAGCCAATGCCGGGATTTTGGGCCAGTAACTCCCGCCAGCGCTTCAAAACGAAGAGGCGCTCAATGAAATTCTCCCGGAGCGCCGGGTCGTAGAGGCGGCCCTCGTCTGCCACCGGGAGCCCGGGGAAGCGCTCCATGAAGATGCGGGCAAAAATTCCCACCCCTCGGGGCCCGGGGACCCCCTGGTCGTTGTAGACATTGACCCGCGCCATGCCGCTGCTGGGGGATTTGCTCTTGAAGATGAAGCCGCAGAGGTCCTGGGCTGCCAGCTCCTGGACCCGGCGGTGGGCCCAGGTAACCAGGCGCTCGGTGTGATCTATGCCGGTGCGCATCGTCAGCAGCCGGGGATGGGCCGGGTCGCCCACCAGGCGCATGGCCTCCCGAGGCACGGAGAGGCCGCTCTCCACTTCGGGGCACACCGCCACGAACTCCACGTAGTTGCCCAGGGTATCGGTAATAAAGCGGTCCCACTGGTGGCCGCCGTCGAAACGCACCTTTTCCCCCAGCAGGCAGGAGCTGATCCCCAGCTTAATCTTTTGCATAATTTTCTCTCCCGGTATTAATATACAATAGATTCGGGAGAATCGGCAGGGGCTTAGCCCGGCGCGGCAGCCCCCTGAAGAAAGATGATTTCCCGGCAAAATCTAGCTTGGAGGGCCCGATGCCCGAGGCCAAATTGATGGAGTTGTTGGCGGAATTATTTGATTCCCAGAGGTCCGCGGTTCTGGCTACCCAGGGCGGCGGCCAGCCATACTGCAGCCTCATGGCCTTCGCGGCCACCGGGGACCTGAGAGACTTGCTCTTTGCGACCTTGCGGGCCACCCGCAAGTACGCCCACCTGGCGGCTGACTCCAGGGCCGCCATGTTGGTGGACAACCGCACCAACCAGCCCTCGGACACCGAGACCGCCCTGGCCGTCACCGCCACCGGCAGGGCCGCAGAAGTGGGGGCCCCGGAGAAAGACCGGCTGTTAAGGATTTTCCTGGCCAAGCATCCGCATTTGCAGGGTTTCCTGGCCTTGCCCGACTGCGCCTTGATGAGGCTCAGGGTGGATCAATACTATGTGGTGAGCCACTTCCAGGAGGTTCAGGTCTGGTCCATGACCCCTTGAGCCCTGGATGGTGATAATGAGCCAATAGCCAATCAGAAATTTTACTAAATCAAGGCAGCAAAATAGGTCTCTACCAAGAGTCAAGGTCCAGCAGACCCGCCAAGGATCAGAACTTGCAATTTGTGAAATTCTTCTCTTGACAATCCCCCCAAAAACAGGAAAAGTCGTTTTGTCGGCCTGCTTGGCGGCACGGTGGCAATTATGGATCAGGATCATCCCCAAGCAAACGCCTCGGAGCCTCTGCTGGCTGCCTGGATCAAATGGACCATGGACTTCTGGGAGTCCATGACCCACATGGGGCCCGCCCATGAGGATCTGACCGGCGGGACGGACGAGTTCTGGCAAGCGGCCCTGAAGATGTGGCAGGCCTTTTTCTCCCTGCTCAGTGAGCCGGAAACCGTAGCCGCGGTCTTCAAAGGAATCAGACCGCCCTCAGAGATCATCGTGAAGATGGCCCAGGCAGGCTGGGCGGGCTACTTTCATCTGCACCAGCAATGGCTGGAAGGGGGAGCCATCAAGGATGAGCCCCATTCTGAAGCCTATGGGTTCGAAAACCTGGACCAGGACATCTTCAAGATCTGCACCGAAATTTACGAGAAGGACTTCCGGCAGTTGTTGAACCTGCCCCAGGTGGGGCTGACCCGTCTCTCCCAGGAACGCATCAACCGGGCCATGGACCGCTTCGGCCAGTTTCAGGCGGCCATGGCCGAATTCATCTATCTGCTCTACCTGCCCATGAAGAAATCCCTGCGGGAGATACAGTGTGCCGAGACCGGCGAGGACAAGCCGGAAGAGTTCAAAGATTACTATCGCCGGTGGTTGAAGCTCCTGGAAGGGCACTACATGACCCTTTTCAAGTCGATGGAGTACATCCGGACTTTGAGCCACACCCTGGAGACCCTGGAAGATTTCACCCTGGCCAAACAGGAACTGCTGGCCAGTTCTCTGGAGGCCCTGCCCATTCCCACCCACCGGGACATGGATGAGCTTTATCGGGAGGTTTATCTCCTGAAGAAGCAGGTCAAGGAGCTGTCGAAAAAATTGGCCCAATTGGCCCCACCCCTGGAGGCGCCCGAGGAGATTTGATGGACCGCCCCAAAATTCCGGTGGACCTGATCCGGGCAATGCTGGCGGCCGAAGCCGAAAAGGCCGCCCACCGCCTGGAAAAAGCCAGGGACGTGTTCCTTGGCCCCCTGGACACCGAGATCGCCGCCACCCCCCATGAGCTGGTCTACCAGGAAGACCGGGTCAGCCTGAAGCATTACCGGCCCCAAGGGGCGCCGCGGCTGAAGACCCCGCTGCTTCTGGTGCACGCCCTGTTCAACCGGGAAACCCTGCTGGACCTGCAGCCGGACCGCAGCGTGGTGCTGAACCTTCTCAAAGAAGGGGTGGAGATCTATCTCGTCGATTGGGGCTCCCCCACCCGGAAAGACCGGTATCTGACCCTGGACGACCACATCAATGGCTACCTGGACAACATGGTGGAGTTTATTTGCCGCCGGCACCGCCTCTCCCAGGTCAATCTCATGGGGGTCTGTATGGGGGGCACCTTTGGGGTAATCTATGCGGCCCTCCACCCGAGAAGGGTCAGGAACCTCATCACCACCGTGGCCCCCACCAATTTCGATACCGATAAGGGCCTGCTCAATATCTGGATGAAAGAGATCGATGGGGACCGCCTGGTGGACACCTTCGGTAACCTTCCCGGCAATCTCCTGACCATCACCTTGCTCCTGCTGAACCCGGCCCGGCTCCTGTTTGACAAGTACGTGGGCTTTCTGGAAAACATGGACAACAAGGAGTTCGTGGAGAACTTCATCCGCATGGAGAAATGGATCTTTGACAGCCCCGATGTCCCCGGGGAGACGTTGCGCCAGTTGATCAAAGACCTTTTCCAGCAAAACCTGCTCATCAAGGGGGAGATGGAGCTGGGAGGCCGGCGAGTGGATCTGCAAAAGGTCGCCATGCCGCTGCTCAACATTTACGGCCAATATGACCACTTGGTGCCGCCGGAAGCCTGTGAGCTCCTGACCCGCGCAGTGGGCAGCAAGGATACGGAGGACATCTGCCTGGATACGGGCCACGTGGGCATCTATGTCAGCTCCCGGTTCCAGAAAGAGCTGGTCCCCAAGATCGCCTCCTGGCTTTTGGAACGAGACGGATGAGTTTCGAGTTTTGAGTTTCGAGTTGAAAATGCGGATAAAGTCCACTTCTTATCGTGATTTGGAAGTTTGGAAGAAGGCCATAAGCTTAGCAAAATTCATTTATGAAATTACTGCTCGTCTTCCTGCTAAAGAAATTTATGGATTAAGCAATCAATTGCAGAGAAGCGCGGTTTCGATTGGAGCAAACATCGCCGAAGGCCAGGCACGCAACTCCCGCAAGGAATTTAAATACTTTCTTGGTATTAGCCTTGGTTCTTTAGCTGAATTAGAGACTCTATTAACGATAGCCTGTGAAATAAATTATATTTCTGAGTCAACTCTTGAAGAAGTGAGCCAGCTGACAGATGAAATTACTCGAATGATCAAAGGCATTATTAAACATCTTTCAAAAGAAAAACAAAATCCAACGGGTTAGAACTCCTAGAAAGCATAGAACCCAAAACCCAAAACTCAAAACTCGAAACTCCAAGGAAACCTGCGATGCCCGCAAAGCCTGACTTTTTCAAAACCATGTGCGGCCTCACCCAGGCCTTCGGCATGGCCCGGAACCGCAACGAACTGCTGGACCTGATCCTCCGAAGCGCCGTCCACACCCTCAAAGGCAAGGCTGCCTGCTTGTATCTGGCCCAACCGGGGAAGGAAGAGCTGCTGCCCGTGGCCCAGCAGGGTCTGTCCGATAGTTATTTCCGCTCCCGGAAGTCCAGGCTGACCCGGAAGATCATCCCCTTGGTCATGAAAGAGGGTTTTTTCTACAGTCCGGACGCCGCCGCCGACCCCCGACTGGAATTCCCGGCCGCCAAAAAGGCCGAAGGCATTGCCGCCATCCTGGCAGTGCCGGTCGTGGTGAAAGGGAAAACCATCGGGATCTTTTGCCTGTTCACCGACTCACCCCGGGAGTTTTCCCAGGAGGAGCGGCGGTTCCTGATTTTCCTGGCCCAGCAGGGCGGCGGGGTCATGGAGCACGCCCGCCTCATCGACCAGTGGCGCAGCGAAACCAAGCTGCTCTTCGACCTGGCCGTCAACCTCAGCGGCAGCCTGGATGTGAAGGAGGTCTTACGGGCCATGTCCACCGACATCGCGGTGGCCCTGGGAGTTAAGGGCGCCTCCATCCGCCTGCTGGACGAAGACAAGCAGACCCTGGAGCTGGTGGCCTCTTACGGGCTGAGTGAAAAGTACCTGCAAAAAGGACCGGTGTCCGCCAGGAAGAGCATCGCCCAGGCCCTCAACGGCCAGAAACCGGTGATCATCGAGAATGCCGCCACGGACCGGCGGGTGCAGTACCGGAAGATGAACAAAGAGGAGGGCATCGTCACCATCCTCTCGGTGCCCATCAAAACCAAGGAGAAGGTCATCGGGGTGCTGCGGCTCTACAGCGGGGTGAAACGGAACTTCACCCGGGATGAGATCATGCTGGTCACCGCCCTGGCCTACCTGGGGGGCCTGGCCATCCAGAATGCGTCGCTGTACCTCATGAGTCAGACGGACATCAAGGACCTGAAGGACGAATTATGGAGTCACCGTTCCTGGTTTTAGGATGTGAAGAATGGCCGATAAGAAAGGGGTCGGACCGGGAAGCCCACAAATTATCCGAATTGATGGGGCGGGTTTCCGGGCCCGCCCTTAAAACTATCGCGGCATGCTAGAAGCAGGCATGGAGGCCTGCCCCACCAATAGCATTTCTCTGACTTCTGCCGGAGACCCCCTTCGCCACTCAGGCCCCGGACGCGCCCAGGGAAGACTCCAGCCGGGCCAGCCGTTCGTCGAGCTTGGAGAAAGAATCGGCCAGGCCCTCCGGTTGAGGCTGGGAGGTGAAGGACGGATGGTTCACCCACCAGTCCATGCCCAGTTCCCTGGCCTTGTCCACTGAGCAGATGACCAGGCGGATCTGTATGGTTAACAGCTCCACCTCCACCAGGCTTATCTTGATATCCCCGGCGATGACAATGCCCTTATCCAGGAGCCTTTCCAGGAGATCCGCCAGGTTGGTGCTCTCCAGCGAGTGCTGGGTGGCGCGTTGATTAGCCATTTGGGTCCTCCTTACCTGAGCTTTCCCAGGGGACCGAGGTCGATGTTCAAGTCCTCTTCCTCCAGGCCGAATTCCTGCCGGAGCCGTTCGATCTCCCGGGCCTGCTTCATCAGAGTGAGGCCGAGGCGCTCGATTTCCGCCTCGGTGAGGGTCCCGCCTTCGATGCGCCGGATTCCCTGCCGCTCCAGAAGCTCGTGCAGTAATTTTACGAGAGTCAGAACCAGCTGGGCCAGGCCGTTCTTGCCGTTGCCCTCCTCCAGGTTTAGGCGGCCCGGGGCCCGGCCTCTGGGGGCGGTCAAATCCCGGCGGCCCTGCATTACCCTGGCAAAATCGCCCAGGGCCTGGGACTCCACCGCGGCCGGCGGCGCCTTCATGGGTCAACTCCCAGGCAACTGCCCATCTCCCCGGCGGACCTGAGCTCCCGGGCAGTATCCAGGGAACTCAGGATGAGCTGCAGCCCCAGGTAGATGAGATCGATATTGGCCACGGAAATCATCACTTCTCCCACGACTACCGCACCCTTGTTGAGGACCCGGTCCAGGGCCTCGCACAAAGAGACCCGCTCCAGATCATCCAGGAATGGGTCGGACATAGGGTCTCCCGGAAGGGCAAGGCGAACCGGCCCCCTTCCGGCCCGGGCGGTCATAAAGGACGGGGCGCCGCCCCTGGGGCTGGTAGAGGTTTTGCCCCAGCTCGGCCAGGCGCTTAAGGCCCCGGGGTTCATCCTGCCGGTAGACCAGAGTCAGGTGCCGGTCCTTGAACTTACGTAGGAACCGGGCCTTGACCTGGGCTTCCCTCAGATTCATGGCGGCACAAAGCGGACAGGGGGCGGCCGGGGTGGCCTGGTTGAGAAACAGCACCGGCGTCGGCAGACCCAGCCGCTGGCAGGCCGCCACCAGGTCTTCCGTCTCCTTGAAGGCCATTTCGGTGAGCCCGGCCACGACATAAACCGCGGTCCGGTCCGGGTCGCACCACAGCTTCCGGAGTCGCTTTAAGCCCTTGGAAATCCTTACCAGGCGCTGAGAGAACCCCGGCAGGCGAAAAGCCAACCTGTACTTCAAGAGCACGCCGAAAAAGCCCTTGAGCCACTGCTCCATAATCTCCGGCATTTCCAGGAGGCGGAGCAGGTGGCCGGTGGGGGCCGCATCCAGGACGAAGAGGTGGAACGGGCCTTGCTCCAGAAAGTCCAGGGTCCGGGTCAAGGCCATGATTTCGTCCAGGCCCGGGGGCGACAGCTCCAGAAGCTGCTCCAGCGCCCGGCGGTCAAAGGGCAGGTCGAAGCCGCGGCCTAATGGTTCCAGGAAGCGCTCCAGACCCTGGCGAAACTCCCCTTTGAGGGAGTCCAGTTCCCTGGCCGGGTCCATTTCCATGGCCATGAGAGCCGGCAGGACCCGGGTGGGTTCCGGGCCCAGGCGCATCTTCAGGCAGTCCGCCAGGGAATGAGCCGGGTCGGTGGAGATGAGCAGGATCTCCTGGCCTTTCAGGTCCTGGGCCAGGCGCAGCGCGGTGGCGCAAGCCAGGGTGGTCTTGCCCACTCCGCCTTTGCCGGCGAAAATCAGAAACCTGCTCTGAGAGGAGGGGAGAGCCGGGGCGTCCTCCACCCGGGGGGGAAGAGGGAAAATCCTTGGCGGGGCCGGGGCCTCGCCGGGCACAAGTTTAACGGCGCTGCCCCAGAATTTTTCCAGAGACTTGCCCCGCACTTCCCGCCGGTGCAGCGGCACCCCCCAGAGATCACATCCGGCCAGGGCCTCGGCGTCGGCAAGCCCCTGGAAGCTCTGGCGCTGGCGCCGGCGCGCCCCGGCGCACCCCGGGCAGGGGCTTTCGGGGATGAGCCGGTTGATCACGATCTCGGAAACCGGCACCTGGAGCCGCTTGAGGGCCTGGAGAAGGTCCAGCGTCTCCTGGACCGCCAGCTCCTCGGCCAGCATCACCGGCACAAACCGGCAGCGGCCGGGGTCCTTAAGCAGGGCTTCCAGACGCTTTAAAGATTCGGCCAGGTCCAACAGGAAGGCGTCCAATTCATCGGCCGGGCACGCCCCGTTGAACCGCCGTCTCAGGAAGCGGTGCTTGGCCAGCAGGGCGTCCAGCGCCCCCAGCCAGTGGCGGAGCAGCTCCGGCATGGTGAGCAGCCGCAGGGTGTGGCCGGTGGGGGCGGTGTCCACCACCACGGTGTCGTATCTCCGGGCTGCCACCGTCCGGGAGATCTCCAGCAGCGCCATGAGCTCGTCCAGGCCGGGCAGGGAAAGATCCAGAAAGCGGCCCAAGTCCTCCTCGTCCAGAAAGGTGCCACGCAGGGCGATCTCCCGGAGCTTCTGGCGGTGCTCGGCCTGGAAAGCCGCCAGGGCGCCGCGGGCGTCCAGCTCCAGGACGGTCAGGTTGGCAGGCGGGGAAAGGCCGGCGAGGCTGTCCCCCACGGAATGGGCCGGATCAGTGGAGATGAGCAGAAAAGCGGCCCGGGGAGAGGAGCGGGCCAGCTGCAAGGCCGCGGCCGTGGCGCAGGTGGTCTTTCCCACCCCGCCTTTGCCGCCGAAGAACAGCAGCCGCAGCCTGGTATCCTTTAAGAAAGTGAGCATGCCCGTTGCCCCCGTGAGTGTCATAGCCTTTGAAACAATGCCGGTCTAGGGTGGCCCGGGCCGCCTCAGGGGCGGATAAAGGTCTCACCTTCATGGACCTTACCCCGTATGCTGTGGCCCCGGCTGGCCGACGGCTTTTGGCCGCCGGGCCTTTTTTTCCTAACTTTCTTCGGTTTTTTCTCCGCTTCAATGCGGGTGGCGGTTTTCTGAATCCGGTCCAGGCGGTCCAGGAGGACCTTCTCCTGGGCGTCAAACTCGGCCTCGGTGATCTGCTCGGTTTCCAGCCTCATGTAGAGTTCGCTCAACTGCGCGGTGATCCTATCGGCTTCCCCGGCCTGGTCCTCCAGGGCGGCGTGGTGGATCTCCTTGAAGATCCAGTAAATTCCCTTGAAGGGGGCGGTCAGGATGTCGTCCACGATGAGCATACGGTCCTCTCTCGCAGGCGGGGCGATGGATCACAACTTCAGATCCAGGTCCACAAAGTTGTGGGGGGCCCAGGGGCCGTTGTAGTCAAAGGCGAAATTGTTGTCAAAGAGCCGGGCCGCCGCGAAGACGTCCGCCTCGAAGGCCGCCTCAGCCTCCCGGTCCACCAGGCAGGCCAGGTTCATGACTTCGGACTCCACCCGGCAGCGGTTGCGCTTGATCTCCCGGCGGGAGTGGGCCAGGGCCTCTTCCACCTGGGCGGTGTAAAGTTCCCGGTCCTCGTGCAACAGGCGGTCAAAGAGGCGCCCCAGCTCCAGCTTGTCTTCCTGGGAGGGGTGCCGCTGGGGGCCCAGCAGCCGGTCCCGGGCGGCCCGCAGCCCCGGATGGGTAGTGACGAAATATTCAAAAATATTGGGGACGTCCCAGGAGACCCGCAGCCCCATCTCCATCTTTCCGGCCACCCGCGTCAGTTGCTGGAGGAAAGCCTTCTGGTTGCGGGAGAGGATCCTCTTCACGGCTTTGGGCCCCTCGGCGATGATGCCGAAGGACATGGGAAGCATGGCTGCCTCGGCCAACAGCTCTCGGAGGACCGCCTGCTGGGCCGCCAGATGGCGGCGCTCCGGGCGAATCTTCTCATTGGGCACGTCGCTTACCACCGCGGCCACTTTCCCATTGGTGATGGTGTAAACCGGTTTCCCTTCCAGGCCCTTAAAGGTATAAACCTGCTCCACCGGGCCGGGCACCACCGCGTATAGGTATCTGCCGCTTTTCGCTAGCTGGGTCATAATCTCACCTGCATGTTCTTGGATTGGGAGGTGGGCGCCTGAGGACCACCCCCTGCCCGCTTCCGCCCCGGCCGACTAAGTCCTGCCCCCGGGTTTCAGATGGCGGCGCCTTCGCCCCATACCCCTGGGCGGGGCACCATTTTCACAAATCTGACGGTTTTGAGATTGCCCTCTTCGGTCTTGATCTCCAGCAGGGCCGTGCATGCAAAGCACTTGACCTGCCCCTCGAAGTCATCGTAGGCGTCATCCAGGTCCACTTTGTGTCCGCAGGAAAGGCAGTTAATTCTCATGTTCTCTCTCCTCATGAGGCCGTTAGACGATTCCCTGGCCCTTGCAGGCGTGGCAGTAAAAGATGCCGTCAGCGCCGGTGCCCCGACACCTGGGGCAGATCCTGGCTTCCGGGCGCACCGGCACCACTCCCTGGCCCCGGCAGGCCAGGCAGAGCAAATCCCCCGCGGCCCGCCCGGAGCCGGCGCACCGCCGGCAGGTAACGATGGGCGGCGCGGTCTTGATCTCCCCGGCCCCCCCGCAGACGGGACAGCCGGAGGCGCCGTATATGGGGTCCTCCCCGGTGCCGCGGCAGTAGGCGCAGGGCACCAGGTCCACGAACCGCAGGGGCGTCGAGCCGCCGGCGTTAGGGCCGAATCGGCTCAGGACTTTCAGGGCATAACCCATGGGGCCCCTTGCCTTTGCAGACGGCAGTACCAGAGGTGCTCCCCCCACCCCTGGGCCAGCCAGCGGCGCCGCCATTCCCTCTGGGCCAGGGCCGCCTCCTCCTGAAAGAGCCGGCGCCGTTCGGCCAGCTCCCGGGAGACCCCCGTGGAAGTGCGGCTGGAGCGGTAGCTCTTGACGTTGCGCATGGTCCTCACCTGGTCCGAATTCCTTATAGTAAGCATGGGCATCCTCTGAAATTTTTATTAAACATTAATATCTAATTTTGAAACCGCCGGCGCTCCGTAGCGGCCTGGTCCGCCCCAGGAGGGGGTCACTGCCTCTATCCCTCAGGCCCTGCAGCAGGGCCTCTTTTTCCGCCTCGATTTCCTTCAGCCGGGCGGCGATGTCCGCCATCAATTGCTTGGCCTTATCGCTCTCCAGGGTCTTCCGGATCTTTTCCATCTCGATGTGGCTGATGCGCAGATAGGCCTTATGGGGGGCAAAGGTCCTCTCCACCTTTCCCGACAGGGTGCGGATGTCCTTTAAACCTCTCCTGGGAACGGCCATACGGTTACTCCTTGCGCAGCCTCGAACCCCGGCCCGCTCTCAGAGGGGTCTGCCGGCGCGCTCCCAAAACGGTCTGGATCACTTCTTCCACCTTTTCACCCATGATGGGCTGGCCGCCCCGGGTGACCTTGGCGGTGTCGGTATTGAGGACGTCCCGGCAGGCCCAGTGAAAGACGGGGTCGTGCAGCCGGGCCCGGCCCCCCCGGTGGGCCAGAATCCGGGCGATGGCGATGCCGGCCCGCACCGTGGGCCGGTTGTTGTTGACCCCCAGGCCCCGCAGTTCCCGCACCACGTCCACGATGGCCTCGGCATCCGCCCGGCCAATGCCGGACCTGGCCATGGCGATCTGGACCTCGGTTTCCCGGTCGAAGTGGCTGAGAGAGACGGTGATGAGCCGGTCCAGGAGGGCGTCCTGGGTCTTGTGCACCCCGGCGTACTCCTCGGGATTGGAGGTGAAGATGGCCCGGAACTCCGGGTGCACTTCCAGGTAGCCGCCGCCGTTGCGGCTCATATTGGGGAGGTTGAGAATCCTTTCCTCCAGGATGCTGAGCAGGGCGTTGTTGGCCTCGGGGCGGGACCGGGTGAATTCGTCGTAGATGAGGGTATAGCCCTCCTTGCAGGCCGTGGTCAGGCGGTTGTCCATCCACAGCACGCTCATGGATTCTTCCGTCTTCAGGACGGAATGGATGAAATTGTCGATGAGCTTCTGTTTGCGGTAGCCGGCGTGCCGGCCCACCAGGTCGGAGCTGCCGAACTCGTCGTCCCCGTGGATCAGGGTGACGGGCCGCCGCAGCTGCGCCGCCACGTGGAAGGCCAGGGTCGTTTTCCCGGTCCCGGCGGAGCCGGCAAAGTGGACGGGGTAGCCCACCTCCAGATACGCCAGGGCCCGGTCGGTGAGCTCCTGGACATAGGGCGTATAGACAAATTCCGAACTGGCCTCGGGAGAAATCTGGTCCTCAGGGTCTGGAACGTTCACCGTGGCCGCGGACACCCTCCTTACCTTCTTACCACCCATGTATCAGCTCCTGTAACCTCGATTTTTTCAAACACAAGGTCTAACGTCAAAGGGCTGCCCCCCCATTTCTCCGACGGGGCCGCCGGGCGCCACCGCCTGTTTCTATCAACGGCAACTTGGGTGGTTCCCCTTAATGTTTTTTAACAAAATTCAATAAACCCGCACCAGCCCCAGGCCGTGGCATTTCAGGCAGGCCAGGGCCGGCGCCCCCGTGTCGTCCCCCGTCCCCCGGCAATCGGGGCATACCAGGGTGGGACCCAGGGGCTGGGGCACATACCCGGCGCCCCGGCACACCGTACAGGTGAAGGTCTTGACGGCCCCGGTGCCCCGGCAGTGGGGGCAAGGCCGGTAAGGCGCCGTCACCTCCACCACCGCCCGTCCTCCGCAGACACAGCAGTTGGACAGCCAGGACATGATGCCGAAGGGGTCTTTGCCGGTGCCGCGGCAGAAAGAGCACTGCACTACCGCGGTTTCTCTCGGCGGGATGCCCTGGGGCAACCTTTCCGATGACTGCTTGACGAGTTCGGCCATAAGTTATCTCCACCCCCAGACGGGGTTCATTTCTTCTTGGCGGGACCCTTGGGTTCGGGTTCTGTCCCTTTGGCTTCTTTGGCCGCGGGGGCGTGCCGGAGCTCCGCCAGCCCGGGGCTGCCGGGAGCCCAGGCAGGGTTCCCTGGCTCAGCCTTGGGGCTTTTTCCGATCCCGGCCGGCCGGGCGCTTCTTGGCGGCCGGCCCGCCGCCCGGTTTGCCTCCTTTGGCCGCAGGGCGCCTGGCAACCTCCCCGGTTTTCGGGGAGGTCGGCCGGACTGGTTCCCTGGCTGGCTTCGGCTCCTGGCTGGTGGCAGGCCCGAACCAGGCCCGGTGGGCGCCTTTCAGGTCCAGAAAGTTGTCCTGACGCAGGCCGGCCACCGACATCTTCAGATCCAGTACCGCCTTGGCCCGCCCTTCCCTGGTCTCCCGGGACATCTGCTCGTGGGCCTGGCGGAACCCGGCCTTCAGTTGCGCCACGGTGCGCACCAGGTCCTGAAAGAAGGCCTGGCGCAGACCGCGCAGCCCCACAATCTCTCCGCATAACCGGGTCATGTCATCGGTTAAGGAACCCATATTTCACTCCTTGTGCATTCTAAAGGGGCCGGCCGGGGGCCGGCCTTGGTGCAGGCGCCCCGGAGTCCCCTTGGGGGAGGGGCCGGGCCCCTCCCGGGAGAAGGATTAGGTCAGGATGCCTTAGGCCGGAGCCGCGGCGCTGGCCGTCAGGCCGATGGCTTCGGCGTACTTCAGGTAGGTCTCCACCGAAGCGATGACCACCCGGGCTTCGATGGACAACAGCTCAATACCCACCAACGACACCTTGACCCAGGCGTCGATGACGATGCCCTTATCCAGAATGCGGTCAACGACTTCCGCCAGGCTGGAGGAATCGGTGGATTTCTGTATTTTGGCCATGATATTTCTCCTTTTAAGGCTTAACTGTTAGTCGGTTCGGGTTAATGGTTTCTTAGATGTAGATGAGATTGGGACGTCGGTTTATTTACCGGCCCAGGCCCGCCGCGCCCCTTCCAGGTCCGCGGCCATCGTCTTCCGCAGGTGAGCCACGGCCGCCCGTCGCTCCGCCTTGGTCTTCCGGGCCATGTCTTGGTGGGCCCGGTGGAAATTAGCCATCAAAGCAGCCGTACTATGGCTCAGGTCCTTGACAAAAGCCTTCCGAGCCCCGCGCAAAGACACGATCTCACCGCACAACCGGGTCATATCATCGGTTAAGCGACCCATGAAGTATCTCCTTTTATCCCGCCTTTAGGCCTTTAGGGGTTGGTCGGCGCTGCAATGCCCGCCCCTGAAGGATGCTGAGGGGCCTCTTTTTCGGAGGGGTCGCACCGGACCCCTCCGGAAAGAGGACTGTCCCCCCAATCGGCCTTAGGCCGGAGCCGCCGCGCTGGCCGTCAGGCCGATGGCTTCGGCGTATTTGAGATAGGTCTCCACCGAAGCGATGACCACCCGGGCTTCAATGGACAGCAGTTCGATACCCACCAGCGAGATCTTGACCCAGGCATCGATGACGATACCCTTGTCCAGGATGCGGTCAACCACTTCCGCCAGGCTGGAGGAATCGGTGGATTTTTGAATCTTTGCCATGTTGAACCTCCTTCGTTACCCGTTAGTTTTAGAAGAATCAGGCATGCCTGACTAATTGTGATCCAAGAACCATGCCACAACTAAAAATAATAAATCTTATGTCTAAGTAACAATAATGATTACGATTTCAGATTATCGCCGAACCTGCCCAGACGCCATTGATGAAAGCAATCTATGGAATGAATTCCATAGTATAGAAGTCACGCCTTACATTGCCACGGCCTTTAAAATTTCCTCCTGCTGGAAAGGCTTGCTGATGAAACTATTGATCAGCCCCTGGGACAACGCCTGTTGAATGGCAATATCGTCCAGATAAAAGTAACCGGAGACCAGGACCACGGCCATGGAAGGCTCTAATTCCCGCATTTGCCTGGCCAGGTCCAGGCCGTCCACGTCCGGTAACTTGACGTCCACGAAAGCCAGAAAGAAACGATGTTGTTTCATCAAGTCAAGAGCCTTAATGCCACTTAAAGCTTTCTTAGTGTCAAATCCATTTTTATTTAAAATGTGTTCCAGGGCCCAGCACATGTCCGGTTCATCATCCACAATGAGCAGTAGTCTGGCGGCAGCCACAGCCTTGCCCCCGGTCTTCACAGGATGGGCAGCCTGACGGTGAAGGTGGCCCCGGCGCCCACCATGCTGTCCACTTCGATGGCCCCCAGGTGCTGCTTGATGATGGAATAGGAGATGGAGAGCCCCAGGCCCGAGCCCTGGCCCACCGGGGCGGTGGTGTAAAAGGGGTCGAAGATCTTGTCCAGGTCCTGGGGGGAGATGCCGTGGCCGGTGTCGGAGATGCGGACCCACACTTCGTCTTCGCCCGAGCCCAGGGCGGTGGTTAACACCCCGCCGTCGGGCATGGCCTTGATGGCATTCAGGAACAGGTTCAAAAACGCCTGTTGCAACAGGGTCTCGATGCCGCTGATCCACACGGGCCCGGCCGTCAATTGGCTCACCAGCTCGATCTTTTGCACCCTGGCCTGGGTGGTGACCAGGGACAGGGTCTCCTTCAGCACCGCGGCCAGGTCGGTCTGCTGCCGGGCCGTTTCCACCGACGGCCGGGCAAACCGCAGCAGGTTCTCGATGATCATGCAGGCCCGCCTGATGCCGGCGTGGATCTTGTGGGCGCACTCCTGCCGCAGCTCCGGGTCATCCTGGTCGGCCATGAGGAACTGGGCCGCGGAGGAGCAGACGGCCAGGGGGTTGCGCACCTCGTGGGCGATGCCTCCGGCCATCACCCCCAGGGCCGCCAGCTTCTGGGACTGGAGCAGCTGGGCTTCGAATTTGCGGCGCTCGGTGAGGTCCCGGCCCACCGCCACCACCCCCGCGGTCTTGGACTGGTCGTCGATCAAGGGGGAGCACACCCAGGAGACCTGGACCTGCCCGCCGTCCCGGGTCACCAGATCCCACTCCGCCATTTGCGAGTCCTGGCCGGTCTTCAGGCTGGCGAAGACCCGCTTCATTTCCGCCTGCTGCTCCGGGGCGCAGAAATCGCTGAAGGCCCGGCCCCTGACTGCGGGGAAGCCAAATCCCGATAGGTGTTCCGCCGCGGTGTTCCAGGTCAGGATCTTGCCGTCGTTGTCGGTGGAAAGCACCATGTCCCGGGCGCTTTCCACCACGCTGGCCAGGTGGCGCTCCACCCGCCGCACCTCTTCGCTCAGGCGCACCTGCTCGGTCACGTCCTCCATCAGGAGCATGGCCTGCTCCACTTTGCCGTTCCAGGAGAAGGGGAGGACACTGTAGTAATAGATGCGCAGGGGAATCCCCGGGGCCCGGTAAGTCATGCGCTCCCCCCGGGTGGGCTGGTTCTGCTCCAGGGCCTGGCGCAGGCGGCCGTCGATGTTGACATGGTCCAGAATGATGGCCGGGAACACCTCATCCAGGCGGCGGCCGATGGTGTCCGCCGGGGAGCGCCGCATCTTCTCCAGGAAATTCCGGTTAACCGAGGCGATCCGCAGGTCCCGGTTAATGATCAGCACCGAGGAGGGAATGGCCTCCAGGAGCATCTCGTAGAGTTTCTGATAACGTTGCGGCGATTTGGGGGAGGCAGACTCGGCTGCCATCGCCGGCGGCAGTTCCATGAAGCCTCCTTGGGCCCGCCTTGCAAGGCACTCTCAGTATCAGCGGCATCTGGCCATCTGTCTGACTAATCCGGCGGCAATCGGTGCTCTCCGTCGTCGGTGACAAAATTATAGGGAGGCCAGGGGCCGCTCAACAGCAGCTTGGCCGCGGCGGTGCGGCTGAAGCGGCGAAACCTCTGGCGGAAAGACGCCACCCGTGGCCGGGGCACCAGAAAATATAACGACAGCAAGGGTAGCCGGGGCGGCGGGCCTTCTGCTTTGACCTTGGTAAACAGTCCGGAAAAAGTGCCCTGCAGTTCCCGGGCCAGCCGGCCATGTTCCTGGCTCCACCCCTCCAGGCGGCGGTAATGGACTTCCCGGGCCTTTAGGTAGGCCAAGCCGGGGGAAGCTGGCCCGGCGCCGTCCTTTAGGCCCACCGGCACCTGGGCCGCCGGAGGGGTGGCTGGCGCCGGCACCAGGAGGCGAATTCCCATCTCCACGCAGCCGTCCAGTTCCTGCAAGAGGGCGGCGTAGCGGGGGCCCCGCTCTAAGAGCAGGCGGGCCACCTGGGATTCGTCGGCCAGACGGCAGCCATAGCGCAGGGGAATCACGGTGCGGCACCGGTTCAGGGACGCCACCACCTGTTCGTGGGCCCGGACCCCGGCGAGGTCGAAGGACAGGTCTCCCTCATCAACCCGGGAGACGGCCAGGCCCAGGTGTTGGTGGCAGACCAGGTGCACGGTCTGCCCCCCCACCCCCGGGGGCATGGCGGGGTTCGCCGACTCCGGCCGGCGCAGGGCGCAATAGAGGTGGTAACTCAAGGGTCGGTCTCCATGGTCAGGGAAGGAGAAAAGCTATACGGCGGCCAGGGGCCGGTGCATTCAAAGAACAGACCGTAGGGGCTATGAAGGCGGTTGGCCGCCTCGATCCTGGCCTTGAAGCCGAACGCGGCCGCCTTGGGAACCAGATAAGCCCAATTCAGAATCATTTCCTGGCCGCTGCCGTTGCCGCCCCGGTCCGCGAGCCGCCCCTGGGCCCAATGCAGGGCGCAATCCTGAAGCGCCGCGCCCAACTCCTGGCAGACTTCCCGGAGCCAGCGGGGAAGCTGCCGCTCGACCCCCCGCCGCAGACGCTGTTCCTCCAGGTATCTCCGGCCGGCCGGCAGACCATCCAGGCGGTCCCCTTCCTGGGCCAGCCGCTGGGCCAGGTGCGCTTCCAGGGCCAGGGCCCTGGTCAGCAACCCCTTGACCGCCCATTCCTCCTGGTCCGCCACCCGGTCCAGGAACCGGGCCACCCTATCGTGGTGGACCCGTAAGAGCTGCTCCAGCCTTTCCCGGCAGGTGAACAGGGTGCCGAACCGGGCCGGCAACACCGGAGAGTTACGCATCACCGCCTCCACCACCTCCTGGTGGCGGCAGGCCCGGGGGCCCACCCAGGATAGGTCTTGCAAGTGGTGGGCGGCTTCCGGCCCGCAGAACTCCTCCAGAGGAACGGCGCAATAGATGGCCGCGAGATCCCCCAAGCTCGCCAGACACAAAGGGCGCCCGTCCAGGCCGGCTCCCGGCAGGGGCGGCAGGAGGCTCAAGCGGGCCAGGCAAAAGAGGTAAAGGCCGGAAGGCATCCCAGGGGTTTCAGGGATATTTTTTTCGCCTTTTCGCCTTTTCGCCTTTTGCCCCGAGGCACTTGGCGGAAAAGAGATTTGTTTATCCAAAGCTAGTCCCTTCTCCAGGGTGGTGCTCACTCCTGGCGCAACGCCTCCAGGGCCTTTTCCAGGTCCGGGGCGGTGATGAGCACCTGGCCCGGTTTTTTGCCCGGTCCTTTGCTCAGGGCCCGGCGCACCGCGCTCAGGGCCGCCTGGTTGCAGACCGAGGCGATTTCCGCGCCGCTGAACCCCTCGGTCCTGGCGGCCAGGGCCGCGGCGTCGATCCCCGGGGCCAGGGGTTTGCCCCGGAGGTGCACCTTGAAGATTTCCAGCCGGTCCTCTTCCTGGGCCGGGGGGATCTCCACGATCTCATCGAAGCGCCCCGGCCGGAGCACCGCGGGATCCAGGATGTCCAGGCGGTTGGTGGCCCCCAGCACCAGCACCCCCTTCAGTTCCTCGATGCCGTCCAGCTCCGCCAGGAACTGGCTCAGGACCCGCTCGCTGACGTGGGAGTCGCCGGAGCCCACGCCCCGCATGGGCAGGAGGGCGTCGATCTCGTCCAGAAAAATGATGCACGGGGCCGCCTGCCGGGCCTTGCGGAAGATTTCCCGCACCCCCCGCTCGGACTCCCCCACGTATTTGGAGAGGAGGGCCGGCCCCTTCACCGAGATGAAATTCACCCGGGACTCGTTGGCGATGGCCTTGGCCAACAGCGTCTTGCCGCAGCCCGGCGGGCCGGACAGGAGGATCCCCTTGGGGGGTTTGATCCCCGCCTCCTTGAAGAGATGGGCATACTGCAAGGGCCACTCCACCGCCTCTTTCAGACGGTCCTTCACCCACCTGAGGCCGCCCACGTCCCGCCAGTAGACGTCGGGCACCTCCACGAAGACCTCCCGGATGGCCGAGGGCTCCACCTCCCGCAGGGCCCCCAGGAAGTCCTCCATGTGTACCTCCAGCTTGGCCAGCTGCTCGTAAGGGATGGTGGTCAGGGAGAGATCGATGTCCGGCATGAGGCGGCGCAGGCAAATCATGGCGGCTTCCCGGCACAGGGCCTCCAGGTCGGCCCCCACGAAGCCGTGGGTGATTTCCGCCAGGTGGCCCATGTCCACGTCCTCGGACAGGGGCATGCCCCGGCTGTGGATCTCCAGGATCTCCAGGCGGCCGTGGCGGTCGGGAATGGGGATGGTGATCTCCCGGTCGAAGCGCCCGGGGCGCCGCAGGGCCGGGTCCAGGATGTTGGGCAGATTGGTGGCGGCGATGACGATGACGTTCTGGCGCTTGGTGAGGCCGTCCATCAGGGCCAGGAGCTGGGCCACCACCCGTTTTTCCACGTCCCCCAACACGGTCTCCCGCCGGGGGGCGATGGAATCTATTTCGTCTATGAAGATGATACTGGGGCCCTTGCGGGAGGCCTCCTCGAAGATCTTGCGCAGGTGGGCCTCGGACTCGCCGTAAAACTTGTGCACCACCTCGGGGCCGCTCACCGAGAAGAAGTTGGCTTCCGTCTCCTGGGCGATGGCCCGGGCGATGAGGGTCTTGCCGCACCCCGGGGGGCCGTGCAGCAGAACGCCTTTGGGGGCGTCGATGCCCAGCCGCTGGAAGAGCTCCGGGTAACGCAGGGGCAGCTCGATCATCTCCCGGATGCGCTGGAGTTGGGGCTTGAGGCCGCCGATATCTTCGTAGGCCACCGCCGAGGCCGCCCGCACGCCCTCCTGGGGCTGGGCCTTGCCGATGACCAGGGTGGTGGTGGGGTTGATCAACACCGGCCCCTTGGGGGTCAGCCGCTCCACCTTGAAGTCGGCCCAGCGGCTGCCGAACAGGGTGGCCCGGATACGGTCCCCCTCCAGCACCGGCAGCCCGTCCAGGAGGCTGCCGATGTACTTCAGGTCCCGGTCCTGGGGGGTGATGGTCAACGGCGTGAGCACCACCCGCTCCGCCCCCCGGCAGGCGATTTTGCGGACCTGGACGTATTCGTCCAGGCCGGCGCCGGCGTTCTCCCGGCTGAGGCCGTCCAGCTGCACCCGGGACTGGTCCCGGAGCTCCTTATAGGCCGGCATGGCCTTGCACACCGCCCGGCGCTTCCCCGCCACCTCCACCAGGTCGCCGATGGCCACCCCCAATTTTTCCAGGTCTTCGGGCCCCATGCGGGCAAAGGCCCGGCCCACGTCCTTGCTCAGGGCCTCCGTCACCTTCAGCTTGCGCGTTGCATCAGGTTTCTTCACCTTCTCCCCCTCAAATATTCATTCACCCCCACCCTCCCCCTCAAGGGGGAGTAAAGGAAGGTCCGAGACCTCTGCAAAAGTATCAAGATCAATATTCTCGCGGGTGGAAGGTCTTATAATCCACCCTCCCCCCCTTTAAGAAAGGGGGGGTAATTAAAGATAACTCCTTGATAAACCATGGAAACCAATCTTAAGTCCCCCTTTTCTAAAGGGGGATTTAGGGGGATTATTAACTCCTTCCTATTTCGACTAAGCCTATTTCAGAGCTCTCGGTCCTTCTTTTGGGCGCTGATTAATAACGGCCTGCCGGTCAACGCCATGGGAGAAACAAGCAGGGGTCTAAAAAAAGGAAATTCCTGCGGTCTTCTTGCCCTCTTCGCCCTTTCGCCTTTTCCCTTTTTCGCCTCGCCTCACCCCACGCACTTGATCTCCAGGATGCCGTTGTTGCAGGAGACCTTCATCCGGTCCCGGGGGTAGGCCCGGGGCAGGAGGATCTCCTTGCGGTATTTCTTGTCGCCCCGGGCGGCGTGGATGGTCAGCAGGTCGTCTTTGACGTCCAGGCGCACATCCTTGAGGCTGACGCCCGGGATTTCCGCCACCACCAGGGTGTAGCCCTTTTCTTCGAAGACATCCACCACGGGCTCCCGGATCTCCTGGACCGTGGTCTCTCCCGAGCCGGCATCCTGGCGCACGTTGCCGAAGGGCTCCACCTTGAACTCCTTGTCGCCCTTCTCCCCCAGGCCCACCTTCACGGTGAAGCCGTAAACGCCCTTGAGATCCTTGGTCTCGCCCCGGATCTCCCCGCTTTTGGAGAGGGTCTCCCCCTTGTCGGCCAGCTCCCCCAGTTTCTCCACCAGGTCCGCCAGCCCCTTGAAGATTCCACCGAAGCTGTATCCTGACTCCCCGCCCTTTTCTTTTCTCTTGGTCATGAGTTCCTCCAGGCTAAATGATGCCGAATAGTTTCACCTTGGTGTGCATGGTCTTGTAATCTATCTGTAGCAGCCGGGCCGCCTTGGCCTTGTTGCCCCCGGTAAACTTGAGGACCTGGGCCAGGACTTCCTTCTCCACCGTGAAGACGCTCTGGCGCACGATCTCCCTGAGGGGCAATTCTCGCCAGGGGGTGCCCTGGACCTTGGGGGTGAAGGCCAGGCCAGGCACCGAGGCCCGCTTGATGTCCAGGTGTTTCTCGGTAATGACGTCGTCGGCCATCAGGACCGCCCGGCGGATGATGGATCTGAGCTGGCGCACGTTTCCCGGCCAGGCGTAAGCGAACATGGCCTCCAGGCAGGACTCGGAGAACTTCGTCACGTTCTTGTGCAACTCCTGGTTGGTGATGTCCAGGAACCGCTTGGCCAGATAGGGGATGTCCTCTTTGCGCTCCCTCAGGGGCGGCAACTGGATGGTGAACTCGTTTAAGCGGAAATAGAGGTCCCGACGCATCAGGCCCGATTCCACCAGGTTTTGCAGCTCCTGGTTGGTGGCCACCAGGACCCGGACGTCGATGGAGGTGGGTCTGGTGGTCCCCAGCTGGTAGACCACCCGGTCTTGCAGGGCCCGCAGCAACTTGGCCTGGGAGGCCAGGGACAGATTGGAGATCTCGTCCAGGAACAGGGTCCCGCCATGGGCCGCGGCGAACTTGCCGGGCTTGGGCAGCACCGCGCCGGTGAAGGCCCCCTTCTGGTAGCCGAAGAGTTCGCTCTCCAGCAAGGTCTCGGGAATGGCGCCGCAATCCACCGGGACAAAGACCTTTGGGCTCCGGCGGCTCAGCCGGTGTACGGCCCGGGCCACCAGCTCCTTGCCGGCGCCGGTCTCCCCCTGGATCACCACGCTGAAATCGGACCCGGCCACCCGGTTGACCTCGAAGATGATGCGGCTCACCGCATCGCTGGGACCCATCATTTCCCGGAGGTCGGCGTCCGGCTGCTTCCGGGGGCGGCTGGTGAAATCCTGCCGCTGGGCCAGGGCCCGGCGCACCACCCGGGCCACATGGGGGTGCTCGAAGGGTTTGGGCAGGTAATCGTAGGCGCCGGCCTTGATGGCCGCCACCGAGCCGGAGATGTCGGCATGGGCGGTGATCATCACCACCGGCAGCCCGGTGTCCATTTCTTTAACCCGGCGCAACACCTCCATGCCGTCCATGCCGGGCATCTTGAGGTCCAGCAGCAGGGCGTCGGGCCTGGCGCTCCCAATCATTTCCAGGGCGGTCTCGCCGTCGTGGGCGATCTGGCTCAGGAGCCCTTCTCCTTGCATGAGTCTGGAAAGCATCAAACAGATGTCCCGGTCGTCATCGACGATGAGAATGCGGCGGCGGTGCGGTTCCATATTTTCCCTCTAAGGTCAACGCCGGTGGCAGGGATAGATCACCTGGATGTCCTGGCTGAGGTGCCTTTCCACCGAATGGAGCATCCCCAGAAAAAGGATCCCGGTTTCACCTTCCTTCAGAGTTTCGTTGATGCGACGGGCGATGAACCGGTCCCGTTGTTCCAGGATGGACTCGCCTGCCGCCGGGGAGCGGACCATGGACGGGGCCGGGGTTGCGGCGCCGCCCTGGGAGGCCAGGGACTCCTGGGCCAGCCGGTATTCTTCCTTAAGGAGCTCCCAGGCTTCCGTCCCCATGAGGGTGGCGCCTCTGGCCATCAAGTCCAGCAGAATTCGATGGTTGCGGCTGCCGGCCCCGGCCAGTTCCGCCACGATGGCCTCCTCCCGGCCGCACACGGGTAGGCCGTCCTGGTAGAGGCGCACCTGCCCGTAAGGGAGTTTCAGGTTCCGGATGACCCGTTCGATTTCCATCCAGATCTGCTCCACGGCCCTCACTTTCCGCTGCCAGCCGCGCTGGCCCAACTTCATCCGGGTGGCCCGGGCGATGGAGTGGCGCAAGCCCCCCATATCGGCCTGGGTATGCACGATGGGGATATACAACAACCTCCTGGCAAAAACCCGGTTGGCCCTGTCCGTCTGCCGGGGCGCGGCGGCTGCCATGAGCCATGGTCTCCTGGTGCGGTCCCGTTTCCCCGGCTCCGGGTCCTGGGGTTCCGTTGGTTGCGGGGTTGCTGTCCCTTCCTGGTTGCCCCGGCCCGGGATCAAAAAGGCAGGGTGCAAAAACGCTGAGCCCAGTCTGCCCCTCTCCCTCCACCGGCCGCGGGCGGCTACAGCAGACGGGAAGGCTACCCCGCCTCAGGTGGCAACCCAAATTATTCATCGGCTGGTTGCGCCGTTTACCTAAGAAATTTTCCGAACCTGCCGGCGCTTTTCTGCAACTGGTGAAATCGCTTAGTTATGGGAGTGCGAGGGAGGGATCAACAGCTTCAGACAAGGGAAAGAGAGGGAAGGGCGCCGGGAGGGACATCCCCGGCCGGGAATCAGATACCCAGGTAGGTGCGGCGGATCTCGTCGTTTTTCAGCAGCTGGCGGGCCTCACCCTCCAGCCAGACCTTGCCCTGGCTCAGCACGTAGGCGTAGTCGCTCACCGCCAGGGCCATGGCCACGTTTTGCTCCACCAGGAGCATGGTGAGGCCCGTTTTCTTGAGGCGGGTGAGGGCTTCGAAGAGGGTGAGGGCCAGGAGGGGGGACAGTCCCAGGGAGAGCTCATCCAGCATCAGCACCTCGGGTTCGGCCATCAAGCCCCGGCCCACCGCCACCATCTGCTGCTCGCCGCCGCTCAGGGTGCCGGCCTTCTGGTGGGCCCGCTCCTGCAGGCGGGGGAAGAGCTCGAAGACCTTGTCCAGGTTTTGCTTAAAGGTGGCCCGGGCCCGCCGGGAAAAGGCGCCCATCTCCAGGTTCTCGTAGACCGTCATGTCGGTGAACAGCTGGCGCCCTTCGGGTACCAGGACCATGCCGGCGTTGGCCCGGCCGTGGGCCGGAAGATGGGTGACGTCCCGGCCCGCAAAAGTCACGGTGCCCTGCCAGGGACGCAACAGCCCCATCACGGTGCTCAGCAGGGTGGTCTTGCCCACGCCGTTGGAGCCCACCAGGGTGGTGAGCTTCCCCTGTTCCAGTTTGAGGTCCACTCCCCAGAGAATCTGGACTTCGTCGTAGCCCGAGGTCAGGTCATTGATTTCTAAGAGGTTCATGGTTTTAAGTATGATATTTCCCCACTTTGTGTTGAGAATGAGCTATATGATTTTTTCTTTATCGATTTACCCGATCCCATTTAGCCCAAAGAAGAAGAGTTTCAGAGCTTGGTGCGGGGCAATTGTTGGTTATCGTGACCCAATAATACTCATTAATAAGTTTAGGGATGCTCGAAAAGGGCCTATCAAAGATTTTTGGCAAATCGACAAGTTGCAATCCATGCTTTTGACACTGCGTTTTTAAAATTTCAAGCATCCTTTTGACTAACTGGAGATAGGCGATATATGATTTAAGGTCGTTTCCGTGGTTATGATGCTGTCGAATACTCGCATCCCAGGGAACCAAGGCTTTGGGCCTGATTGCAAATAATATCTTGGATGCTCCGGTCGGACCGATCGAAATAGAATAAGTACTGTTTTTTTGGGTTCTGATTGATGCTGTACGCTTTGACAGCGATTCATAGGCCAAACCCACCGAAGCAAATTCTGATTCGGTCAGTTCCCATAAATTCCTACTTGGACCAGGAAGATCAGCACTGTGTTTAGTATACCAAGACAATATTTCTTGTGAAGCTTGCTCATGATATTCAATTGCAAATTGACGGCATCCCCAGCTATTAAGCCAGATAAGAAGTGCATTTCGATGCTCATAAATTTTTAGATCAGGTTGGTAATCGGTTGCTTTTAAAAAATCTATATACGATTTATCAAAACCGGAAGAAGCAGCATACAAATAGCAAGCAAATGCTAATTGTGAAAGCTTCAAAAAATGCCCCTTTCACTTAGCGGCAACCACTTTTTACCGAAAACCGAAAACTGAAAACCGAAAACTGTATCACTCTGCCAGCAGTCGCGCCGTCATCTCGGGATCTCCCAGGTAGGCCTCGATCACTTGGGGGTTGTTGGCCACTTCCTCGGGGGAGCCCGCGGCGATGAGGACGCCGTAATCCAGGACCAGGATGCGGTCCGAGGTGTTCATCACCGCCTGCATGACGTGCTCGATCATCAGAATGGTAATGCCGTCATCCCTGATGGTACGGATGGTCGCCAGCATGGGGGCGATTTCCGAGGGGTTGAGGCCGGCCAGCACCTCATCCAGCAATAGCAGGTGAGGGCGGGCCGCCAGGGCCCGGGCCAGCTCCAGGCGCTTCTTTTGGGCCACGTTGAGGCTGCTGGCCGATTGGGAGGCACGTTCCAGCAGGCCCACCCGGGCCAGGGCGCCGTCGGCCAGACGCGCCGCTGCGGCCAGGGAATGTCCCTCCCGGCCGAAGCAGGCCCCCACCATGACGTTTTCCCGGACGGTGAGGTCGTGCAGGGGCCGCACCACCTGATGGGCCCGGGCCAGGCCCCGCCGGGCCACTTCGTACGACGGCAGGCCGGTGATATCTTCCCCCCGGAAGATGACCCGGCCGCGCTCGGGGGCGTAGACCCCGTTGATGACGTTGAAGAGCGTGGTCTTGCCCGCCCCGTTGGGGCCGATGAGCCCCAGGATCTGGCCCTGGGGCAGATCGAAGGAAACCTCGGACAAGGCCTGGAGGCCGCCGAAGCGCTTGGTGATGTCACTGACTTGCAGGATCATTCCAGCACCGTCCGCAAGCTGCGGAAGCGGCTGCGCACCCAGCCCACCGCGCCCGCGGGCACAAAGAGGATGATCAACAGGAGGAGCAGGCCCGCCACCGCCAGGTGCAGTTCCTTGAAGATGGGGCTGGTGAGCAGGTAGCCGCGCAGGCCCTGGTAGGCCACCGCGCCCGCCATGGGCCCCAAGACGGTGCCCATGCCGCCCAGCATCACCATCACCAGCATCTCGATGGACATGTGCAGCTGAAAGGCGTCACCCGGCTCCACGTTGCCGTTCTTGAAGAAGTAAAGGGTGCCGACGATCCCCGGGAAGAAGGCGGAAATTACGTAAGTGATGGTCTTGGCCCGGGGAGCTTGCACCCCCATGACCATGGCCGCGTCTTCGTCTTCCCGGATGGCCAGCAGCCCCAGGCCGAAGCGGGAGTGCTTCACCAGGAAGCTCACCACCAGCACCACCATGGTGGTGACCCAGAGATAAATAAAGGTGGTCCAGAGGGCCTGGCCGGCGCCGCCGTACTTCTCGTAGGCCGAAAAGTTGACAAACAGGCCGGTGGCGCCGCCGAAGGGCGAGAAATTGCTGACAAAGGCCCGGGCCGCCTCGTTGATCCCGATGGTGGCCAGGGCAAAATAGGCCCCCCGCAGGCGCAAAACCGCCAGCCCCACCAGCAGGGCAATGAGGGAGGACAGCAGACCGCCGGCCACGGCCGCGAAGTACAGCGGCCAGCCATGTTCGCTGAGGAGGTAAAACCCGGTGTAGCCTCCCAGGCCGAAAAATACGATATGCCCAAAGCTGACGTAGCCGGTATAGCCCAGAAGGATATTCAGGCTGGAGGCCAGGGCCACGGACATCATGAGGGTGGAGGCCGTCTCCCGGGTGGTGTCCTGGCGCAGCACTAGAACCGCCGCCCCCCACACCAGCACGATTGCCAGGGGCAGCCAGAAGCCCGGTTGCCGCCAGAACTTCATCTATTTGGCCCCCAGCAGGCCGCTGGGGCGGAACAGCAGCACCAGCACGAAGAGGCCGAATTCCACTACGGGCACCCAGCTCACCGGCATGAAGGTGGGAATCAGGCCTTCCAAGCCTCCCAACATCAGGCCGCCCAACAAGGCCCCCAAGGGGTGGCCCAGCCCCCCCAGGACACAGATCACGAAGGACTTCAATTCATAAGGGCCGCCACTCAAGATGGTGAAAGGGAAGAAAGTGGCGATCAGGCCCCCGGCCACCGCCGCCAACATGGTGCCCAAACCGAAACTCAAGGCCAGCACCAGGGAAGAGGGGATGCCCATCAGCTCCGCGGCGCGACGATTGTTGGCTACGGCCCGGATGGCCTTGCCCATCCGGGTAAAGTACAGAAACAGATACAGCGCCGCGGTCACCAGGATGGCGCCCACGGTGGCCAGCAGCCTGCTGACCGGCAGGGTGAGAAAGCCCGCCTCCAACGACCCCAGGGGGAAATCGATGTTCTGGGGAGAGGTGCTGAAAATGGCGGTGCCCAACCCGATGATGATCATGTTGACCGCGAAGGTGGCCAGCAGTGACGACAGGTGGGGGGCATTGATCACCCGGTGCACCGCGGCCCCGTAAATCACAAACCCCAGCAACAGGCCGAAAACCGCCACCGCCACCAGGCCCAGGTAGGGATTGACCCCCAGGTGGGTGAACAACAGGTAGGTGCCGAACATCCCCAGGGCGATGACGGGGCCGTGGGCCAGGTTGATTACCGTCATCACCCCCCAAATGAGGGTCAGGCCCATGGCGGCCACACCGTAGACGAACCCCAGCAGCAGGCCGTCGGTCAAGGACGAGATCAGTTGGTTAAGCACTTACAGGCGCTCCTTCACTGCCCGGCATCTCCCCGGTCCGGGAAATGCCAGGCGATAACGGGAGTCTCAACGCGGGAAGTACAAAATGGCCTTGGCGGTTTGGGCCGCTTCCGGCCACACCACCTGGTTGACCAGTTTGCCCTTCTTCTGCCACTGGGTATAGACCATGTCGTGGCCCAACTGGAGCCCGTGGGCCTTGGGGGTGGTGTCGAACTTGACGTGGCCGTAGAAGGTCATGAGATTCATATCGTCCAGGACCTTCTTGACCTGAGCGGTCTCGGTGGAACCTGCTTTTTTGATGGCGTTCTCCAGGAGCAAGCCGGCTACGTACCCCCCGGCGCTGTGGTAAGAGGGCTCTTCTTTGAACTTGGTCTTGTAGGTCTTGTCGAAGTCCTCCACGGTAATGCCGAACCACTCGACCCCCGCCTTTTTGGCTGCTTCCGGGCTGTACTTGGCCTCCGGCTGCCACTGGGAGGCGCCGATCACCCCATAGGCGGCATCGCCCAGTTCGGCAAACTTGGGTTCCGGCGGCGCCACCAGCAACGCTACCATCTTGGCCTTGACGCCCTTCTCGAAGAGCTGTTTGGCAAAGGTGCTGGTGTCGGCAAAATGCCCCCCGCCCATCACCGCATCTACATCCGCCGGGATTTTGTTGATAAAGGGGGCGAAGTCCGTGGCGCCGGTGTCATAGCCTTCGAACAGGACCACCTGGTAACCCTTCTTTTCCGCATAGGACTTGAGCTCGTTGACTACATCGGTGGAGAATTTGTCTTTTTCATTGACGATGGCGATTTTCTTGGCCTTGGGCTCCATCTTGGCCAGGAGATCGACGGCGCCGGTCAGGTAGCGGGAGGCCGGCGTATAGGCCTGGTAGATCAGGGTGTAGCCTTTCTTATAGGTGGAATCCGAGGCCGCGCCGGCGGTGATCATAATCTTGTTGTACTGCTGGGCGATGACCGCGGCGGCGTCCGTCAAACCGCTGCTGTAGGGGCTGATGAGGAAATCCGCTTTATCCGTGCTGATTAACTTGGTGTAGAGTTCCTGAACCCGTTCCTTCTTGCTTTCGTCATCATAGAACTTGGCCGCGAACTTGACCACGGTGCCGTCGGACAACTTGACGCCCCCGGCCGCATTTACCTGCTCCATCCACAGGTTCAGGCCGTTAATCTGCCGGATGGCCTCCACGTTGAGCTTGCCGGTCTGGGACGCGGTGAAGCCGATGACCACCGTCTTGGTTTTCGCCTCCGCCGCGGCTGCAGGCTGCATCAGCACGGCAAAGAGCACTCCGACTACTGCCAGACCTATTAGACATAATCCCAGGCGCTTCATAATCCCTCCTTGGTTCTGGAATTGGCCGTTAATCCCTTGAAACTCCTGAAGATACCGACGAAATTCAAGGCCGGCTTTGGGTGGATGTACTTATATACTTCATTTTTCATCATTTTATCAAGAGACAACTTGTCCAAAATTTGGAGCAGGGCAGGTTGGTGCCGCCAGACCCGGATTCCGTGGCTCGCGGTGAGTCAGCGCAGATAGGGGCGGAGGGATTCGACCCCCTCCTTGAGGGAAAGCTGGCCTTGAAACGAGAAAGGCACCCGGATCAGCCCTCCCAGCACCTGGGACAACCGCACCCCGCCCGCCAACTGGTAGCGGAGTTGTTGCTGTTGGTGTTTAAGGGCCCCGGGCAGCAACCCCATCAAGGCCGGCAGGTTCACCACGATGGGAAACTCCGTGACGGTTTCCCCCGCAGGCGGCAGGTGCACCTCCCCCTGGCTGACCCCCTGGGCCACGCTGCGGCCTTCCAGCCACAGATTATAGTCGTAGCCCAAAACGCTCAAAGCTTGGGGGTTGGGGTTTTCCAGGCGCAGGCTGGCGAAGATGGGCCAGCCCGCACCCGTGGGCGCTCCCAGGGTTAGGCCCTGCAAGGTCACTTTGGGAGGCTTGATTTCTCCCTTGGCCAACTGCTGCACCCCGCAGCCGCCCAGAGCGCCGGCCAGCGCCCCCAGGGCCAGGAGCACCGCCACCGACCTTGACCAGGTCATTTTCCGAGAACGGTCCGCCACCTTTTTCCACCACTAAGGGGAGGACCAGGGTCAATGGTGCCAGGCCCCGACCTACCCTGAAAGTCTCTCTCCGGTCTCTCCCCGGGAGCCAGGCGGGTTATTTGCCTCTGAGGCCGGCCACCGTGGCCGGGGTGACCGCCGGGGCCCGGTTGGACCAGGCATAACGGATATAAGTCACCACCGCGGCCACTTCCTGGTCGCTTAGCTTATCCTTCCAGGCAGGCATCCGCCCCAGATGTCCTTTCCGGCCGTTGAGAATGGTGGCGATAACCGGCTTGGGGTCCCCCACCACCCAGGGGTTTTTGTTCAGAGCCGGGAAGGCGTTGGGCAGGCCTTCGCCGTTGCTGCGGTGGCAGGCGGCGCAGTTATCTCCAAAGATCTCTTGCCCTTGGCGCAAGAGATCGTCAGGGCCCTGGCCCTGGGCCACGGCCGCTCCCAGGCCCATTAACAGAACCATTGCCGGGATGATCAGCGAAGTTCTCATGGGCTGTCTCTCAAAATATGCGACGGAATCAGATGGGGTCAGGGAGGGGGCAAGGAGTTGCGGTCCTGCGCCCTTGCCCCCCAAACTCTATCGACCCAGAGTTGCCGCGGGGGTCAGCATCTCCTGGATGCCGAAGGGATCTTTGAACTCGAATTCCGGCTTGAAATTCAGGGGTTTGACGCCCCGCTTATTAAGATACTTGGCCAGTTCCAGGTTCACGTTGGCTGGCACCTCCACCCCGGCTTTGGTCAAAGCCTGGCGTAGCAGGGCCTCGGCCTTGCCGGCCATGGCGATGGCGTCCCCCAGGATTCGCAGGCCTTCCGTGGGATTGTGGAAGCCCACGGAGTTTTCCGCCGCGATGTAATTGACCCGGTAGAAGGCTTCCAGATACAAATCCTTGGCCTTGTCATAAAGTTCTTTATCCAGGCTCTTTCCTGCGGCTTGGGCCTTGTGGGCCATCTCAAAGAGTTTGGCCGTCACCGCCGCGGTATAACCGGCCCGGTTCATCGTTGAGATAGTGCGGTCCTGGATGGCCACGACCTGGTTCTTGAGCCACTGGGGCGACTCGGTATGGCACTGCTGGCAGGCCTGCATATCTTTCTTCAACGGACTGGTGACGTCATGGTCCGAGATCTTGTTGGCCCCTACCCGGATATAGGGCATGTGGCAGTCGGCGCAGGCCACGTTGGCTTGCCAGTGGACGCTGTTCCGGCTAAAAAATTCGTACTCCGGATGGCGGATATAGGACAGTTTGAACCCGGTCACCCCCTGCTTCCATTCCCCGTAGGCGGGATCGCTTTTGAAAATCTTAATCATGTTTTCCATGGAGATATCCCCTTCTTTACCTCCCTGCCAGGGAAAGAAGAGGCCCACGGGTTTCATGTCTTTGTCTCTGGGAATGATGTAGGTAACATGGCACTGGGCGCACATCAGGCTGCGCATCTCCTGGCGGGTCAATTGCTCCGGATTCTTGCCGATGTCTTTCAGCGCCTTATTCAAGGTGGGGTGGCTGATCTTCAGGGACATATCTTTGTTGTTGTGGCAGTCGATACAGGCAGCTCCCAGCTTTTGGAACTGCACCGGGATTTTGGCGTGAGCATCCACGTACGGCATGGAATAGTAGGCGGGGCCCAGCTCCTTTTCCAGCTTGGCCGCAAAGGGAGACTTGCAGCTCAGGCAAACTCCGCCGGGTTTCAAGCGGGAGGGATCAATTTCCAGCTGGTCGATGAGCATAAAATGATGGCCCCGGGATTCGTTGTACTCGATGCCGAACCCCCAGCCGTTATAAAGGAGGGCCAGATACGGATATTCGCTGAGCTTGTCATAGATCACCAGGTCCGTGTCATAGCCCTTCTTGTATTTGCTTTTGGGAGGCTTGGGGTCCTTGGTTTTCAGCCAGTAATCGTATTCCAGGGGATAAACCTTGCCCCAGTTGGCGGGATCATAATCCCCGTCGGCGATGGTCCCGGTCTTCACCGGCTCCGACTTTGGCGGAGAACAGCCGCCCAGGAGCAAGACGCTGCCCCATAACATCACCGCCCCGAGAATGAAGATTGGTTTTCTCAGCTTCATAGACTCTCCCATCCTTACCGGTAAATTAAGGGGTTCGGGTCTCTATGGTCCCGCTGCGTTTATGAGACAGGCGACGGTGGCAATCCCAACACTGCCGCTCTTCTTTAATCCGGGCGATGGTCTCGGCATGGCAGCGCTGGCAATTTTCCAGGACAATTCTGGCGCCATGCTGAGACAGGATGATGGTTTCGGGGACCCGGCCCGAATGGAAGGCCAGGGCATCCCACATGCCGTCGATGCCTTTCCACACCAGATGGCGGGCGGTATCAGAGGGCAGGTGGCAGTCCACGCACTTTTGCCGGCGATGCGCCCCCGCGTGGAACCAGGCCTCATACTGTGGTTCCATCACGTGGCAACTGCCGCAAAACTCCGGGCTCTCGGACTTGGCATAGATGCCGGGGGGGCCAAAGGCCACAAAGCCGCCCGCGGCCCCGAGTATCAAGACCACGCCAAGGATATACAGAAGGATTTTTGGCTTTGCGAGCCTCATAGAGAAGGAAGCTATGGGATTTTGATGAACATAATGTCACATCTTGGTTCAGTCAATCTCTCACCTGATATTTTTGTCCCATACTCTGTCGCTCAGAAATCGCCACATTCTCCCGGAAGGCGTTTGCCTGGGCGGCGGGAAGGCGGTCCTTCTCGCCAGGCGCCCGGAGCCGTGCAGACCGATGGCGATCACCATACCGGCGGCGGCCGTCCGTCAGCCTGGAAACCTGCCCTTGACCTGGAAGCAGACCAGGCGCAAGGCCAAAGGCCTCAAGGGCCCCCCTTGGGAACGGTTAGCTGCCGCAAAGAGAAAGTTAGGAGTGATGGGAGTCAAATATCAATGTCGCGTGAGGTCAAGGGAGACCCCCAGGCTTTTGCAGGTTAATCCAGCCGGCGGCCAAACGCAATAATTTTTTTCCGGAACTAGATCCGGAATGGCGGCTCCGCGAAAATCTGGCGGCAGTTCTCCTCCTGGACTGCCATCAGGTTTTTCTGCAAAGCGGTCCCGGGATAATCGTCAGCTAACTTCCGCCTTGCCAGGGTCGCACCGGGAAGGAGCGCGGGCTTTCCCTTGATAACGATCATTCCGCAAACAGGAGCGGCAGGCGGTCGGCCACCACCATCCCCTGGGGCGTGGTTACCAACCGGCCGTCCGCCACCCGCACCAGGCCGGTCCGGCGCAGCTCCGCCAGGACCGTCCGCCAGCGGGGTTGCGCCCGGAGCAGGTCGAGGCTTACCCCTTCCCGGGTGCGAAACCCCAGGTACAGGGCCTCCAGGCGCAGCTGGGTGGGAGTCAGGGTTTCCTCCCCGGCCAGCGGCGCCAGGCCCGCCTCCAGGGACGAGCCATATTGCTCCACTGATGAAAAATTCCACCAGCGCCGGCCCCCGTCAAAGGAGTGGGCCCCGGTCCCCAGCCCCAGGTAAGGCTCATGCCGCCAGTACTTGCGGTTGTGACGGCAGCAGTACTCTTCCTCCCGGGCGAAGTTGGAGACTTCGTAGTGGAGGTAGCCCCGCTCCACCAGGAGCCGGGAGGTGAGCAGGAAAAAGGCCCGTTCCTCCTCCTCTTCCAGGGGTCTGATCTCACCCCGGGCCGCCCGGCGTCCCAGGGGGGTGTCCGGGGCCAGGGTCAGCTGGTAGCAGGAGAGATGTTCGGGGCGGAACTCCAGGATCTGCTCCAGGGAACCGACCCAGGCCTCCTGCTTCTGCCCCGGCAGGCCGTAGATAAGGTCCACCCCAACATGGTCGAACCCCGCGGCCCGGGCCAGCTCCAGCGACTTCCGGGCCTGCCCGGCCGTGTGCCGTCTCCCCAGGAAACGCAGCTCGGCTTTGTCCAGGGACTGGACCCCCAGGCTCAGGCGGTTGACCCCCAGGTCCTGGAGCAGGCGCAGCTTCTCCGGCGTCACATCGTCCGGATTGGCTTCGATGGTGGTTTCGCAATCCTGGCCGAACTGAAAATTCCGGCGCAAACCCGCCATTAGCGCGGTTAGTTGCGAGTTATCCAGCAGTGACGGGGTGCCGCCCCCTAAATACAGGGTGTCGAAAAAGCGAGACTGGTCCTGGTAAAGTTGAATCTCTCTTACCAGGGCCACCAGCCAGTCAGACACCAGAGAGAGATTGGTAATGGAGAAAAAATCACAATAACGACATTTGCGGAGGCAAAAGGGAACGTGGATATAAAGGCCGGGAAGTTTGGGTTCAGTCATTTTGCTGCCAAGAAGTCTGATATTAAGTTTTTTTAAAAGGAGGGGGGTTGTCTGAATATAGGATAGGCAAGGTTAAAATAAATTAAATTGTTTTCTCTTAACTTCTAACTTTTTTTCTTCCTTTTTTAATTGCTCTTTAAGATACTCATTGCAAATTAAAGAGGGGCCATCAATCAAATGATTCGCAACATTTTTATCAATTCTTTTGGGACTGGCATTAGCATAACAATAATTGCATTTAAATTTGCATGTGTCATACATGCCCATTTCGATGGATTCTGCACATAAACATTCTTTCCGTTGACCTTTATCCTTTATAAATATTTTATCAGTCCTAAATATTTTATTAATTAAGTTACCATCAATACAACTCCCATGTTTAATCCCAGCTTTATCAAGATCAAAAATTTCCGCACATGTGTAAACATCAATTTCTTGCGGAATTACAATTTCCCTTAATTGTTCGGCGAAACGATGTAATTCCCCTTTGCTATATGATTCTTGAAAACTTAAAATTTCTACATTGTGTTCCTCTTGCAATTTCTTCAATCGCAGTTTTACTTTGCCGTAAAAATCTACGAAACTTATCATCAATCTATTTGTATATCCGCTTAACTGAGATGATAACTTATAAAGCTTTTCTAAATGATATTCATAAGGCGTTATTGAACTTAAAATTATCGGGTCATATCTCCATATTACCTTATGTCTTCCAATATGTTGGCTCAATATTTTGAACGTATCGACCCGTTCTTCTATGTCAGGAACATGAGGTTCGAAGGTTTTAGGATAATCATTCAGAGTAAACTGAAAATAATAAGAATAGCCTTTTAAATCTAGTAACGGTAGATGTCTTAAGATAGGTTTTGGGTTTTTACTCCAAAAAACTATAACATCTACATTATTGGGGGCTAAACTGACATATTTAATTTTTTTGGCATTAAAAGGGTTGACATTATAGAAAAAACCTTCCTCTATCCGTTTAGCAAACCAGTCACTGTAGAATGCAGGTATATCCGTTCTTCGGCTTGCGCTGATTATCACACTAAGCCTCCCTTAAGCCTTTTCCAATCTTTTAATTTGAAATTTTATGTGACCAGTCTTTAAAATTGGCCATCTATTTAAAATTGATTCGCATTCTGCTTCGCATGAATTCTGTTCATTTAGCCTGTAGCCTTCACATTGTTCCAAGAGATTAGCGAGGAAATCTAATATGTCCTGAGGATAAACAAAATCTGAAAAGATTTTTCTTAGACCCACATCCTCCTTAAAATGAGTATATGTAGCTTTCTTATCGAGACAAGTATAGCCATGTTCTTTGATAAAGATATCAATGAGATTAGATAACCTGTGAACATCAATTTCGTCAGACAGTTCCCTCACAGAAGACGCAATTATCATCTTGTTGCATTGAAATTTAGAATTATTAAAAATATCTAATATTTTCTGAAAATCGTTTCCATTGAGTTCTCCAATCGATTTCGGAAACATTATTATGCTATAATTATTCTTATCTAATTTATTCCATTCCGTAATATCTTTGTCTAAATATAAGCAATCTTTATTCCCAAAATATTCTCTATAATTCCAAGTTATTCTGTCAATGCCTGTATAATATGCATAATCGGCAGAGTTCATTTCAGAATCCCTTAAGGCAAACTCTAATCCACAATAATCAACCCCACATCCAGTTCCAATACTAAGAATGTTAAAAGGTGTAGAAAGAAAGTCTAATTTTATAATTTTGCTATAGATATTATAGTACTCGATTAGATATGCGGGAAAATACTTTAAAAGATAAAGTTGCTGAATTTCAGGCTTGGAATAATCTGGTATATTACCCCCTAAATAAGTAACGTCTTTTAGCGAACAGCATTTACCTATCATTACTAATGAATCGCGAAAATCCCCAAAAATCTGGCCCATTTTCTTTGATATGAAATTTTTCATAAATTTTCGGCCTTTTAAAATTATAAGAACATATGCCGAATATTAAGGTAAATCTATGGTTATTAAAAGATAAAATTACTCATTCTCCGTCTTCAGCACCGCCACGAAGGCGCTCTGGGGGATTTGCACTGCGCCCACCATTTTCATGCGTTTTTTCCCGGCCCGCTGTTTTTCCAGGAGTTTGCGTTTGCGGGTGATGTCGCCGCCGTAGCACTTGGCGGTGACGTCCTTGCGAAAGGCCGAAATGGTGGAGCGGGAGATGATCTGGCCGCCGATGGCCCCCTGGATGGCGATCTTGAACTGCTGCCGGGGGATCTCGTCCTTGAGGCGGTCGCAGACCCGCACCCCCCACTCCCGGGCCCGGTCCTGGTGGACGATCATGGACAGGGCGTCCAGCTTCTCGCGGTTCACCAGGATATCCAGCTTCACCAGCTGGGACTCCCGGTAGTCCAGCAGTTCGTAGTCAAAGGAGCCGTAGCCCTGGGTGATGGTCTTGAGTCGGTCGTAGAAGTCGATGATCACTTCGGCCAGGGGCATCTCGAAGGTGATCTCCACCCGGCCGGGCGAGGGGTAGTTGAAGCGGGAACTGACCCCCCGGCGCTCCAGGCAGAGCTTCATCACCGCACCCACGAAGCGCTCCGGGATGAGAATGGAGGCCCGGATGAAGGGCTCGTGCGAGTCCTTGATGCTGCTGGGATCGGGGTAGTGCATGGGGTTATCCACGGTAATTTCGCGGCCGTCGGCCAGGGTGAAGCGGTACTGGACCCCGGGCACGGTCATGATGATGGATTGGCCGAACTCCCGCTCTAAGCGCTCCTGGACGATCTCCAGGTGCAAGAGGCCCAGGAAGCCGCAGCGGAACCCCAACCCCAGGGCGGCGGAGGCGTCCTTCTGGTAGATGAGGGCCGCGTCGTTGAGCTTGTACTTCTCCAGGGCTTCGGTCAGGCCCTGGTAGTCGTCGGCGCCCACCGGAAAGATGGAGGCGAAGACCACGGGCTTCACCTCTTTGAAGCCGGGGAGCGGCCGGGCGGCAGGGCGGGCCTCCAGGGTGACGGTGTCCCCGATGCGGGTGTCGCTCACCGTCTTGATGCTGGCGATGAGGTAGCCCACCATGCCGGCCGCGAGCTGCTTCCTCGGTTCCCGGGTCAGACGGAAGATGCCCACCTCCTCCACCTTGTAGGCGGCGTTGTTGAACATCAGGCGGATGACGTCCCCGGCCTTGACCGCGCCGTTGAAGACCCGGCAGGAGACGATGGTGCCCCGGAAGGAGTCGTAGTGGGCGTCGAAGATGAGGGCGCTCAAAGGCGCCTCCAGGCTCCCCCGGGGAGGCGGGATCTGGGTGACGATGGCCTCCAGCACCTGATCGATGCCGATGCCCTCCTTGGCGGAGCACAGGATGGCGCCCTCCGGGTCCAGACCCAGCTCCCGTTCGATCTGCTCCTTCACCCCCTCCACGTCCGCGGCCGGCAAGTCGATCTTGTTGATCACCGGGATGATGGTGAGGTCGTGCTCCATGGCCAGATACAGGTTGGCCAGGGTCTGGGCCTCCACCCCCTGGGAGGCGTCCACCAGCAGGAGCACCCCTTCGCAGGAGGCCAGGGCCCGGGACACCTCATAGGAAAAATCTACGTGGCCCGGGGTGTCGATGAGGTTGAGTTCGTACTCCTGGCCGTCGTCGGCGGTGTAGGGCAGGGAGATGGTGTTGCTTTTGATGGTGATGCCCCGCTCCCGTTCGATGTCCATGGTGTCCAGGAGCTGGTCCCGGAACTGGCGTTCCCCCACCATGCCGGTCCACTGGATGAGGCGGTCCGCCAAGGTGGACTTGCCGTGGTCGATATGGGCGATGATGCTGAAGTTGCGAATGTGGGGCATATTTAGCTTTGAGAATTATTTAAACTTCAATATTATATTTTACATTTTCTCACCGGCAGCGTCCACCCTTGATTTTCGCTGGATATTTAAGGGAATCTCGGCTGGTCGGCCCCTCGGTCGGGGGGAGTTCAGGCCCAGCGTCTCTATGGCGCAAAAAATTAAGAGGTTTTGATTAAATGGACGAATATGGCAATGATTTTGACTGGACCCCGGAGCCCCGGAAGCTGGTCACCGCGGTGCTTCCCCACCCCATCCACGGGCGGCTGGTGGAGAAACTGATGCTGATGATCAACCGCGGTATCTGTTTCAAGAGGAGCTGTTACACCCTGAGCTGGCGGGACGGCGACGTCTGTTTCTACCAGCCGGCCTTTGCCGAGGCCTGCTGTCTCAACTAAATTGCGGCCTCGCGCCCCCCGGGGCCCGGGGTATCAGAAGCAGGGATTTTTAGGGGCGGGTTTGAAACCCGCCCCTACGTTTTTCCAGAAACTGGTAGCCGCAGGCTTTAGCCTGCGCAAGCTAAAGCTTGCGGCTAGATTTACTTCCAAGCAGAAAAATGTGGAACCGCCGCCCGCGGCGGCTCTCGAAAGCGGGTACTGAGATTGTTACCAAACATAACCCCTGCTTCCTCTCCCAACTCCTGCTTCAGCCCCTTATAGGGGGGTGGGAGGGGAGTTTGAGGGGAGGGCGGGGGACTCCCTTACAAAAAATCCCCCGGTCCTCCCCTCAAATTACTTCACCTTTCCCTTCTCCAGCCGCTCCACCTCCCCGGCCGCGGCGTTCTCCAGGTTCTCCAGGATGGCGGTGACGAACTTGTGGGCGTAGGCCAGGTAGTCGCCTTCCACCACAAAGGAGTAGCGGATGTAGCTCTCCCGGAAATTCACCCTGGCGTTCTTGATGACCAGATAGATGTTGGGGTTGATGGGGGCCGGGCCCGCATAGCGGTAATAAATATTGGGGACCCGCCGGGCGATGATGATGAGGCCGCTTTCATCCAGGATGGTGAGGCGGTCGTAGATTTTCCGGTAGGGGCCCAGCTTATCGATGACCGCCCCCTTGGCGATGAGCCCCTGTTTTTCCCGGTTCAGTTTTTTCAAGGTGGCGTCGATCCTGGCCAGGACCTGCTCTTTGTCTTTCAGGGGGGCCTGGCGGTACTGGTAGAAATAGCTGGTGGGGAACTGCTTGGCGCTCACCGCCGGGCCCTGGGCCGTGGCCGGGCCAACGCCGGCAAGTAGCAACAGGATGGCCAAGGCTAGAGTCTGCGGGCGGGTCATGGCGCGATAACCGGATTGCCGCTCCTGGCGAAGTTGGGATGAGGCCCAGTATAGCAGAAAATGCCGCCGCCGCCAGGGCAACCGGCCTGTTTCCTGGCCCCTGGCCCCCTATTCCCGCCGATACACAAAGACGTACTCTTCCCGGTTAATGTCGATGATCAGGTCGCCTCCCCGGGATTCGGCGTAGAGCAGCCAGGTGGGCTTATCCTCGCCGCAGAACACCAGGTTGGGGGAGAACTTCCCGGTGTTGCGGTCAAACCAGGCCATCAGCGTGGGGCTGTCGCACAGTTCCCGGGCCCGGCGGTCGGCGCTTTGTTTGGCCCGGGGGAAATCCAGGGCCGGGTCTTCGATCCGGAGATCCACCGGATCCTTCAGCATCTCCCGGGTCAAGGGGATAGGGCGCTGGGTCATGATTTCTCCTTGCCATGGATCTGGGCCTGGGCTCGGCAGCCCCTCACTGAAAGCTCCGGGTTTCACCGATACCCAGGGTGATGAATTGCTCCGGGGGCAGGCCGGCTTCCTGCAAGGCCTGCTCCAAATATACCGGGGGTTCGCCCAGGGGTTCATCGGTGAGCTTGAAGGTGCCCCAATGCATGCCGATGGAGACCCGGGCGCGCAGGTCCCGGTGGACCCTGACCGCCTCCGGCGGATTCAAGTGCATGGTCTTCATAAACCACCGGGGCATATACCCGCCGATGGGGATCAGGGAAAGTCGCATGGGGCCGAAGCGGGCGCCGATCTCTTGAAAATCCGGGGAATAGCCGGCGTCGCCGGCAAAAAAGATCTTGCCGGCCGGGGTCTCCAGCACCCAGCCGCACCAGAGGGACTGGTTGCGGTTAAAGAAGGTGCGCTGGGAAAAATGCTGCACCGGCACGCTGTGGAAGCGCACCGGGCCCAGGACCGCTGACTGCCGCCAATCCAGTTCGGTGACGTTTTTCAGACCCGATTCCTGGAACCAGGCGGCCAGGCCCAGGGGCACGAAAAACCGGGGGCCCGGTCCCAGGCGTTGCACCGTGGGGGCGTCCAGGTGGTCGTAATGGTTGTGGCTGATGACCACCGCCTGGATGGGGGGGAGGCTCTCCAGGGCGACGCCGGGGGGCGCCTGCCGCCGGAAGCCCATGAAGGACAGGGGCGAAGCCCGCTCACTGAATAGGGGGTCCGTCAGGAGGTTGAGGCCCGCGGTTTGAATGAGAAAGGTGCAATGCCCGATCCAGGTGACCTGGATGACTTTGGGATCTGGATTCTGGAGACGCTCCAGGTCCGGGGCCAGGACCCGGGGCCGGTAGGGCGGGACTGCCTGGGGCGGCAAGGCCGGCTTTTCTGCCGGTCCCAGGCCCAGCCGCCAGCGGCAGAAATCCCAGATGCGGCCTTTATCCGGCAGGCCGGGGTTGCGGAATCCATGGGGACCGTGATGGGGCGGCCTCTGACCCGCGCCGGCAGCCGGTTCTGAACGGTCGCCGCCGCAGGAGAGCGCCAGGCAGGAGATCAGGGTCAACCGGACCAAGGCGCTGGCAAAAACCATGGGTTGAGCCCGGCGACGCCATGCCGCGGTTTACGGGAAACTGACTTCCTCATCGGGGGCTTCGATTTCCTCGGCGAACTCAGAAAACGGAAAGGGGCGGCGGTTTTCGTTCAAAGTGATATAGCGCCAGACCCGGTAGGCGTATGTCACCGCCTGGTTGGCGAACCGGCGGGCCGGCTCGCTGGGTTTCAGAGTGATGAAGAGGCAGACGAATTGGAAGGCGGTGGTCAGCAGGATAATAGCTTTCAGGATGCAGAACACGGCCATAAAGAATACGGTGTACAGCAGGCGCATGGCAATCCGGGCCCGGGAGACCGCGGCCGCCGGTTGGTCGTTCATGGCTCCTCCCCTCCCATCAGGATTCGCTGGCGGCGCCCAGCTCAGGAAGTAAGTATAAGATGGGCTCCAGGGATTTGCAAGGCAGGGGCGGCGAGTACTTGGTTGCGAAAATCAGCGTAAATAATTGGGAGCATTTTCAAAAACCAGGACTACATCAAGTCCCCCTTTGAAAAAGGGGGATTTAGGGGGATTTCAAGAGGTTATAAAATCCCCCCTACCCCCCTTTGGAAAAGGGGGGAATAAAAATGGGTCTCAAATAAGGAGCGAATTTCTGCAATTAGGTACTAGATCCCAGGCCGCGGCCTGGGGGTGGGGGGAGCCAGGCCAGGCCCCCGTGACTTGACGCCCAAAGGCAATGGATCCCGGCCCCTGCAGGAGGAAATTACCTTGCTGGTGGGATGCCGTGCCGGTTCTTTTAGCCGGCTCCGGCGCGCTGCCCGCCCCTTTCAGGTGATATAATTGGAAAACTGGGCGATAAAATAAACGGCAACATATACCAGGCAACCAGCGATTATCAGGCGGCGCATATTCATTTTCATTTCCTCCCTTTGCCAGGACAATATACACGGTGGGCTCGATCATCAATCAGAGCCTGGCTGATTTTGGCCGGGGGAAACCCTGATTTTGGCCTCAGGAAATCCTGAAGGAGATTCTGAGATGGGTTTGATATCCCAACCCATGGCAAAGTGCAGGTATTGGCAAGCTATTGGCCAGTTCCTTTGTTCAAGCCCCATATTCTGATCAGGTCGCAGCAATCCCCACCCAAAGACACAAGCATTATTGACAGTGCAGCTTGCTTTGCTATGATTATTAGATTACATTTTCGCCACGAAAACGCTTGGTTCAATACATGGGCTAGGGTGCAGGGGAATGACCACGCCGTTACAACAAAAGCTTCGAAATAAAAAAAGGACCGCCAAAGAGATTCTGGATTTGGTGAAATCAGGTGACTGGATCCAACCAGGGTCGGTGGGCGGCGACTCCACCGAATGCATGAAGGAGCTGGCCCGGCGCCTGGGACCTGGCCTGAGGGACATTGAGCTCTGGCAATATGCCTCTTTTTTCCCGCAGCCGGAATTCCAACAAGTAGATCCCTTTCAGGAATACCATTGTATCCACGAGCACTTTTTTACCCCTTGGAACCGCCAGGCCCGGGATCAGCACAATGTCACGGACTGGACACATTGGGGTTGGTCTCTGGGGATGTGGTTTCACCACTACCGATTTGCCCACCGAGTAAAGAAACAGAGGGGCATCGACTGGTGGTGGAACGCCGTCTCACCACCAGATCACCAGGGTTTTTTTAACTTTTCCTATGGCACCAACAATTGCCATATCTTCCGGCAGACTGCCAAAATGATCGTTCTGGAAGTTCGGGCCGACTACCCCTGGGCCGAGGGGGGCCGTTTCAATACCATTCATATTGACGATATCGACTACTGGGTAGAAGTGGATGTGGAAAAGCATAGGTGGCCTCAAGCCAATGAACGGGCATTTCAGTCTAAAGAGGAGGAAGTGCAGATCGCGCGCCACATCATGAGCATCATGCGGGATCGGGACGTCATCCAGCTCGGCATCGGCTCCCTCCCTTCGGCCTGCGTGGCCGCCATGGCCGATGCCGGTTTCAAAGACCTGGGCATTCATACGGAGATGCTGAACTACGGGCTCATAGAAATGATTGAATCAGGCCAGGTGACCAATCGATACAAGAACATTGATCGGGGCCGGAGTGTTTGGTGCTTTGCTTTTCCCTTCGACGTGCAGTGGTACTATGACACCGTGCACCGCAACCAGAATCTGGCGGTCTATGATATCGGCTATACCAACAACCTTTATAATCTGGCGAGAATTGACCACATGATCGCCATCGACAACTGCGTGGCGGTGGACCTCTTGGGCCAGCAGTGTTGCAGTTTCTATGGAAAACGCCCGATTTCCGGCACCGGCGGCTACTTCCAGTTTGTTGCCTTCTGTGCCCAGTCCAGGGGTGGCCGTGGGGTGGCCGCGATGACGGCCAGAAGCAAGCATGGCACTTCCCACATCGTTCCCTTTTTACCGGAAGGCAGCGCCGTGGATGTGCCGGCGCAGCTGGCCAATTATGTCTGCACCGAGTACGGCATTGTCAATCTCCGGGGTCTTGGCGGTTATGAACGGGCGACAGCCCTCATCTCCATTGCCCACCCGGACGACCGGGAATGGCTGGAACGGGAGGCCAGGCAAAACGGTCTGTTGCCCCCCAGGTTCCCCGTCTCCATGCTCTCCCAGGAGGGCGGACCCCGCAGGTACCCCCCTTACGCCGAGCGGCGCCATTACAAGATTCCCTTTCATAGCGATTTTTGGGGATTTGACTGGGATCCCTACCAATCAGGCAAATAACGGGCTCCGGGGAAGCAAAGCATCTTGCAGGAGCGGGAACACGCCAACAGAGTCCTTTTCCTCGAGCTTGGCCCGGAGGACAGCGGCAAGAAGGTCGAGATCCGCTATCAGGTAAAGCGCCTTGAGAAGGCCGCCTATGCGGCCCAGACACCCGACCAGGGGAAATACCTTAACCCCGAGCGTCTGGCGCCCATCAATGAGAATTTCCGACGCATCGCAGAGCAGGTCGTCCAGGGCAAGAAGGGCGATCTGGTACGGGCCCGGGCGCTCTACGACCATGTCATCGACCGCATGCGCTACATGAAGTACGGCGACGGCTGGGGTAAGGGCGATGCCGTCTACGCGTGCGACGCCCGCACCAGCAACTGCACGGATTTCCACTCCTACTTCATTGCCCTGGCAAGGGCGGTGGGCATCCCGGCGCGCTTCGCCATCGGCGCGGCAATCCCTTCGGAGCGCAACGAGGGGGGCGTAGACGGCTATCACTGCTGGGCGGAGTTCTTTGCCGATGGCAAGTGGTGGCCCCTTGACATCAGCGAGGGCAACAAGTATACGAGTCTGGCAACCTATTACTTTGGCCACCATCAGGCAAACCGCTTCGAACTCAGCCGCGGCCGCGACCTGGTAGTTGAACCGGGGCCCACTTCCGGCCCCATAAATTTCCTGGCCTATCCCGTGCTGGAAATAGGCGGCAAGCCAGTAAAGGCAGCGGTCGAGTTCTCCTTCAACAGAAGCGGCCGCCACCGGTAGTCCACACCCTGCCGGATTAATCCGAATTAATCGAAGTCAATTACAACCCACTAAAGGTGGTGGCTTTAAACGGTGCCCCCTTAATGCGACTTATATAAGCTGCCCGTTTCTACTAACCCTTGTCAATTTATTGGGTGAGGCTATCTGCTATTTAAAGATAATTTCTAGTAACGTTGAATGGTTATGATAAGCGTTGCCTATCCTTAACCTCAATTTTTCCTCTAAAAGGCCTGAAAAATTAGTCCTGCAGGTGCTCCCGGGCCAGGCGCTCTCCCAGGGCCCGGGCCGCGGCCAGCTCCTGGGGGTCGGGGATGTATTTGACCTGGAAGCCCTCGTGCACCACTTTCATTTTCATAGCCTCCAGCTCCTGGTTGATGAGGCCCACGGCCTGGCCGCTCCAGCCGAAGGACCCGAAGGCCGCGGCCGCCTTGTTCCTGGGCTTCAGCCCCTTCAGGTAGGTCAAGAATGCCGCCATGGTGGGGAACATCTGGTTGTTGAGGGTGGGGGAGCCCAAGAGCAGCAGGCCCGCATCCAGGACCTCGGTGACGATGTCGCTGTAATGGGTGCGCCGGAGGTGATGCAACTGGGCCTCCACCCCCGCGTCCACCAGGCCCTGGGTCAGGGCCTCGGCCAGCATTTCGGTGGAATGCCACATGGTGTCGTAAATGACCAGGGCCTTGGGCTCCACCGCCCCGCTGGCCCATTTCCGGTAAGCCTCCAGCACCCAGGCCGGGTTTTTCCGATAGATGAGGCCGTGGTCCGGGGCGATGGTCTTGAAGGTCAGCCCCAGCTTGCCGATCTTGTCGAACAACTGGGTAACCAGACTTCCGAAGGGCATGAGGATGTTGGCGTAGTATTTTTTCAGCTGGCGGGCATAGTCCTCCGGGGCGCCAGGCAGGTGGTCGTCGAAGCGGGCGCTGGAGGCCAGGTGGGCCCCGAAGGCGTCGCTGGAGAACAGGATTTGCTCCTCCTTAAGGTAGGTCATCATGGAGTCGGGCCAGTGCAGCATGGGGGTCTCCAGGAAGCTCAGGGTATATCTGCCCAAGGAGACCTCGCCGCCGGTCTTCACTTCCTCAAAGGGCCAGTCCTGTTTATAATGGCGGCTCAAGCCCGCCTTGCCCAGAGGGGAGCAAAAGATCTTCTCCGGCTTGACCTGGGCCACCACCTGGGGGAGCCCCCCCGAGTGGTCCATCTCCACGTGGTTGGAGACGAGGTAAGAGATCTTCTCCGGGTCGACGATTTCGGCCACCCGGGCCAGCATCTCGGGGACCAGTTGCCGCTTCACGGTGTCGATGAGAGTGAGGCGGTCGTCCACGATGAGGTAGGCATTGTAGGTGGTGCCGTCTTCCGTCTGATAACCGTGGAAGTCCCGGAGGGTCCAATCCACCGCGCCCACCCAATATACTTTCGGGGCCAATTCTACCGGCATGATTAACTCCTCAAGCCTGGATTACTCGCAGATCGATAACAAACCCAATATAAATCAAAGGGTGGCTTAAGGGAACCCTTCGCAGGGTCGAGCCCCGACATCTTGACAGATTTAAGGATTCGATTCTCCCTCCCCCAGGAGGGGGAGGGTCAGGTGTGGGGGTGGGAAATTTTTTGCTTATCAATATTCTCCTCACGCTTCCTCAGCCCCCTCCCATCAAGAAAGGGGGAGTTTTAAGGACTTCGGATTATTAAAGATAATTTCGGGACACAAGGCGGGGGCCTGGGAAGGCTGAAATTTTGTTAAAAAAATATCTTGAGAAATTACGGATCTGGATGGGGTTCCAGCCCGGGTGGGGCGCCGGACCGGTTACAGCCCTTCTTTGGTCAACTCTTCCAGGATGGCCTTCTGCTTCTTGGTCAGGTTGGCGGGAGTTTCCACGATGATGCGGACGTACTGGTCCCCCCGGGTCTTGCCGTTGGCCATGGGCAGACCGTAGTTTTTGAGGCGCATCTTGGTATGGCTCTGGGTGCCGGCAGGCACCTTGAGGCTCATGGTCTTGCCGTCCAGGGTGGGGACCGTCACCTTGGTGCCCAGGGTGGCCTCGGTGAATCTGATCTTCCGATCCACATAGAGATCGTTGCCCTCCCGCTTGAAGACCGGATGCTCCACCTCCTTCAGCTTGACATAGAGATCGCCGGCCGGCCCCCCCATGGGGCTGGGCTGTCCCTTGCCGCTGAGGCGCAATTTTTTCCCCGGCAGGGTCCCCGGCGGGATTTTCACCGAGATCTTCTCCACGTGGCCGTTGTGGCTGAAGCTCACCAGTTTCTCGGTGCCGAAGGCCATTTCATGGAGAGTGATGGGTATCTCCACCTGCAGGTCCACCCCCTTGGCGGGATGAGCCTGGCCCTCAAAGCCTTCCGGACCGCCGTAGCGGAAGATGCGGGTGCGGCCGCCTCCCCGGCCAAAGGGGCGGCCCCCTCCCAGGCTGCCGAACAGACGGCTGAAGATGCTGTCGGAAATGCCGGCTTCGAAGATGTCGCTGAAATCGAAATTGCGGAAGATGTCTTCCTGGGAAAACTTCTGTCTGAAGACCTGGGAGCCGAACTGGTCGTATTCCCGCCTTTTCTCCGGATCGCTCAAGACGGCGTAGGCTTCGCTGATCTGCTTGAATTTCTCTTCGGCCTGCTTTTTGTCGCCTTTGGCTTTATCGGGATGGTACTTCTGGGCCAGCTTGCGGTAAGCCTTCTTGACCTGGTCCGGGGCGGCATCCCGGCTAACCCCTAGTAACTGGTAATAGTCTGTTTCCGTCATGGTCTGCTCACATTGCCGAATCTATCCGGGTAGGCAAAACGAGATTAATTTTTTTCGCCATAAAAGTAAATAGCGGCTCGCCAGTTTCCGTATCGGTCTGGTTTCTTATCCCCAGCCGGCAAAGGCCAATTGGGCCTATTATAAGACCCGGGGGATTTTTGTCAAGGAATCATTAAGTATAACCTTTTTATTTTATTAGTAAAATCTTTTAAGAGCAGCCGCGCCGGCAGATTTTCCTCCTTGATTAATTCTTTCCTTTCTGATAACAATCATCCTCTATACATCTGCCTGGTTTCCAACCCGGCGAACAGCTGGTTATCCAAAATTAGGTTAAGGAGGTTGGCATGACGGCACTGGTAGGTGGACTGGTGGCGGTAGCGTTGGGACTGATTGGCCTGGGCCTGTGGTGGCGGGAGTTTTTGGGTCTGCTGGCTGGGGGCCTTCCCTTATTGCTCCTCTTGGGCGGCGCCCTGGCCGTCTATTTAGGATATGAGGAGACCAAAGACAAGTTTTTCAAGAAATCCGAACCCCCGGCCTATGAACCTCCCAAGATGGCCGAGGCGGAAGTAGAAAAATATAAGGAAGAAGTGGAGCGCCTGAAGTCTGAAATCGAGGGTCTGAAGGAGAAACCCTAAGAGACTGAGGCCGTGCGGCAGGGCAGGTTTATAACCTGCCCCTGCTTGGTTTATCGCCTTACTTCCAAAGGCCGGAGCCTGTCACCGCCCGGCGCTACCAGGCTATTTCCCCCGAAGTCACCCGGACGACCTCTCCGCTCCGGGTCCGGACCAGCAAGGCCCCATCGGGAGCCACCTCCAGGGCCTGGCCGCAGATCTCCACCGCTCCTTGCCGCACCCTGACGGCGCGCCCCAAAGTCACCGTGTAGTCCTGCCATTCCTCCAGAATCGCCGCAAACTCCCGGGCTAGAAAACGCTGGTACAGGCTTTCCAACTCCTCCAGCCAGACCTGCAAGATCCGCAGCCGGGAAAAAGTCCGCCCCGTGGTCAGGGCCAGGGAAGTGGCGAGGTCCGCCAGTTCCGCCGGAAACTGCCGGTTGTTGACATTGAGCCCCAGGCCCACCACCAGGTGACGGATCTGGTCGCTTTCGGTCTCCATTTCCGTGAGGATGCCCCCCAGCTTTTTGCCGGCCAGGACCAGGTCATTGGGCCACTTGAGGCCCGCGGTGATGCCGCCGGCCTGCCGCAGGGCCCGGACCACCGCCACCGCGGCGGTGAGGGTGATTTGGGGCAGGTCCGCGGGGGGCAGGGGCGGGCGCAGCAGGACCGACACGTAAAGGCCCACCCCCGGCGGCGAATTCCACTCCCGGCCCAGGCGGCCCCGCCCCCGGCTCTGGCCTTCGGCCACCACCAGGGTGCCTTCCGGGGCGCCCCTGGCTCCCAGTTCCTTGGCCAGATCGTTGGTGGAGGGCAGGGTGTCAAAGTAGTGGATGGGGCCCTTAAGAAGGCGGGCCTGCAGCCCCGAGGCGATCTCTTGGGGCAGTAGTTTGTCCGGCAGGCCCAGCAGGCGGTAGCCCCGCCGGGGGGACCCCTGGATGGCATAGCCCAGGGCCTTGAGGCGGTTGATGCGCTTCCAGACCGCGGCCCGGCTCAAGCCCAGGCGGCCCGCCAGCGCCTCGCCGGAGACGGGCTCGGCCGCTTCCCGCAGGGCTTGCAAGATGGGATCCTGCCGGCCCGGTGCGAAGCGCCGCTGGTTATTTAGAGTTTCTTGGTCCAGTTCTTTGGCGTTCCAGTATCTGGCGTTTCAGGGAATTATTATAGACCGCGGCTCCCAGGAGGCCGCCCACCACGAACCCCACCACCGCCGCGGTGGGCGTGGGCGACATCAGCAAGGCGACGCACAACCCGGTGACCGCATAGGCCAGGGGGATGTAGAGCTGGGCCGGGCTTATTTGACAGGCCGGCACCAGGGCCAGGATGAGGGCCAGGGCCACCAGCTTCCGCCCCCATCCGGCCCCTTTCCTAAATCCCCTGCCTGACATAAATTCCTCGCTCCGATTAGGAGGGCGGGTTAAAACCCGCCCCGATGGCGCGGCTACACCCGCTGCCACAGCATCAATACAAACATCAGGCCCATGCCCAGGTGCAGGGTCAGGGTGAGCCGGCACAACCGCCGGAGCCGGCCCTCTTCCAGATAGGCCTTGCGTTTGACCAGCTCCTGGTTGACCACCGCCAGGAGCAGCAAAGGCCAGAGCCCGGCCCGCCAGGGCAGCGCCGGGGCCGGAAACAGCAGGATGGCCACCAACCCCAGGATGGTCAGAATATTACTTATGGTGTAAAGCATGGCTCCCGCCACCGGCCCCAGGCGGGACACCAGGCTGCTGTTTTCCGTGACCGCAGCTTCGCCCTCGGGGCCGGGGAAGCCGTAAATCAGGAACAGATTAAAGGCGGCAAAGGTCAGGGGCAACCCGTAAAGCAGGACCTCCGTCAGCAGATGGCCGCACTGCAGGTAAAGACCGGCGGCCACCGGCAGCAGGCCGAAGCAGAAAGCCCCCGCCGCCTCTCCCAACCCCCGGCGGCCCCATTTAAGCGGGGGCGCAAAGTAGAAGTAGCCCCCCAGAACCCCCAATCCCCCCAGGGGGATGGTGAGCTCGCCGGTGCGCCAGAAAACCTGCAAAAGCAATCCCGCCAAGGCCGCCACCGCCAGGCAGAGATAGGCCAACCGCCTGGCCTCCACCTGTGGCCAGGCCCGCCAGGCCGGACAGCGGCCCAATGCCGGGGCAAATACCTCTCGCGCCGCAAAAGCCGCTTTGATCAGGGCCGCCACCCCCACCAGTCCAAGGAGAAACACCCCCGGGCGCAGCGGCAATCCGGACGCCGCTGCCAGCAGCGTCCCGGCCGTAAAAGGAGCCAGGCCGGCCAACACATAAGGTGCCGGCGAGAACCAACTGCCGGGTGCAGGGGCGGCCTTGCCAGTCATGAGGATGTGCCACCTGGGAGGTCTGTGGTATTTATGTCATAACTTACCAGAGGGTCAAGGAAATTGCCAGTCTCCTGCCTGGGTGCACGGACGCTTAAAAAAGTGGGCGCGTTTTGGGCGCAAAAGTGGGCGCAGGGTGCGCCCAAAACAGGGCTTTTCTGTGCAATTTAGGGCAATCCATTTCGCTTGACAAAAGGCGGGAAAGTCAGTAAATTCAAGCTGCATAAGGTCTCCGGGCCGTTAGCTCAATTGGTAGAGCAAGTGACTCTTAATCACTAGGTTTGGGGTTCGAGCCCCCGACGGCCTACCAGAAAAATCAAGGGGTTAGCTAAAGCGGCTGACCCCATTTTTGTTTCGGGGTAACATATAGGGTAACATTTCAAGGAAGATGCCCCCTTCATAAATAAATTCATTTTATCCTAATTCGTAATCAGCAGGTCCGGGGTTCAAATCCCCGTGCGGCTCCAGTATAATCAATGGATTCCCCGATTTGCCAGTTTCTCCCCTTCTAGGTGGGCAGTTTTTAGCGATTGGCCCCGGCAAGGGGGGTAGGGTAAGGGGTGAGCCTATCCGCTCAATGCAGGGCTTCTCAGAGGGTAATTTTGATGGGAGGGGATCGGTAAAGGGTAATGACATGGAGTGAGAGGGTCGGGGGCATAGCCGCCTGGCTCCCCGCTCCCAGCATCTTCCAGCCGCTTGCCGTACCCCCGGCCGCCCCGCCCGCGCTCCAGAGGATTTTTGGGCCCGGAAACCAAAACCCGGCGATAGGAGTCCCGTCCCCCCCCTGTCAACTATGTTCCGTACGGAAATTTTTCCATTTTTGACCTGTCCCCCAAAAACTGGTCCACATTTTAGGTTAGCGTGGTGGGCCGGAGGGGGGCCGGAGGGGGGCCGGAGGATGAGCAGGCAGCGTTATGCGCCGGAGCGGATTATGGGATTGTTGCGGGAGGCGGGGGTGCCTTGGCCCAGGGGCATGGCGACCGGCACAGATTTCGGCACGATGCCGGTAAAAGACTTTGACCGAAGCCTCAGCTCCATTAACTGTGCTGGGAGGTGGGGAAAATAATGGTGATTTATTGAGAAGCGTCTTAAATAGTGCCAATGAGAGGTGTGGCGCTGAGACCTACTCCACTTTCAGCCACGCCGGGTGGCGACTGCACCGACGAGACGCACTGGCCTGCTGCCCGCAGCCCCCGAAGACGTGTCAAGATTGGCCTCAAGGCCGGTTAACCAGCAGACGCTTGCCGTGGAGGTTCAAGGCCAGCGGCGCTCCCGTCAAGAAAGGATCCGTTGGGGCAGCGCTGTCCACCAATAAGAAAACCCTCCTTGGCCCCAACCACAGTTCTTTAAAACGTTCCGGGGTTATAAGGTAGTCTTCCGTCGGGGGCACTGGATAAGGGAATTGGGGGAATCCATTCCGCTTTACCACGAGGATACGGCAGCGGCCATAAAAAATCAAACTGGCGCTGTGTTCAAATTCCTCAAGACCTTCCATGACCACCAAATCTTCCGGTCCGGCCCGGAGCCGGAGATATTCCCCTGGAATCTTATCACTGATAAGTGGAGAAAGAACAACAAGGGTCTGATAAGTGAAATAGAGGCAAACGAGGGCTAAAGTTCCATAGCTGAGGAAGGTTAACCAAGGACGGCGCCACCCCACCCAGGTGCCAAGCAGCCCCAAAACCGGTATCAAGCAGGTGCCCCAGAGCGCTATGGGTTTGACCAGGGTGCACATCCCGATGAACTCCCGGCGATATTCTGCAAAGAGCTGCTCCAGAAAAGGCAGCAGCAAGAGGATGCCCAGTCCCAGCAGACTGACGGTGCATAATCCCCAGGCTAACTTCCGGTCATGAGAGTCTTTCAGACAGCGGTCGGCACGCCAACCCAGGATCAGGGCCAGCGCCGGCAGGGCAGGCAGGGAATAATACTCGAGCCGGCTGGGGGAGAGGGTAAAGAACCCCAGGATCACCGCGGCCCAGATAATCAGGAGGCGGCCGCGGCGGTCCGCGGCGCCGGAGCCGGTATCCCGCCAGAACCGGCAGAGGGCCTCGGGAAGCAGTACTGCCCAGGGCATCAGCCAGAGAAGCAGGAAAAACCAAAACCAGGGGACGGGAAAGGGATGCACATCAGGAGGTTGGCGCTGGCCTAAGAATCGCATGATTTGTTCGTTAACTATCTGGTGTCTTAAAAAACCTGGGTTGGCTTGCTCGGCGAACACAAACCACGGCAGGATGAGGACCAGTGCCAGGGCCATCCCCCAAGAGGGGCGGAATATGGAGGAGAGACGAGCCTGGCGTTGTTGCCAGGCGTAGATAGAGCAGATAAGGATGGGGAATACCAGGCCGATAAAACCCTTGCTCAAGAAGCCCGCCACCATAGTTAGATAGAAAAGGACAACCCAGCGAAAAGCGCCTTGCTCCTGCCATCTTAAGAAAGTATAGAGAGCACCAACCAGGGCAAGGGTTATCAGGTGATCGGTAAGGATCTGGAAATGGTGGGCAAAGAAGCCGATGCAGCTAAAAAGTACAAAGGTGCCCAGCCAGGCGGCCCTGGGTCCCAGCAGTCGCAGACCGATGAGATAGGTGAGCCAAATCTCTCCAAGTGTCAGGGCCAGGGTGGGCAGGCGGACGGTTTCTCCCGACACTCCCAAAATTTTGTAACCCAAGAGGTTAATCCAATAAAGCAGAGGGGGTTTATCCAGATAGCGGGCGCCGTTGAGGGTGGGAACCAGCCAGTGGCCCGTGGCCAGCATTTCCTGGGGAACGCGGGCATACATCGCCTCCCCCCGGTTCAGGGGGTATTGAGTGACGGGCACTAGATAAATAGCCAGACAGAGCAGAATCAGGGAGATGCCAGCCCACTTACTGGAAAAGAAACGGTTACCTGTGGGCATAGTTCCTCTCAAATACCGATTGGGGACAGCCACAAGACTTTATACTCCGCCCCCTTCCCCCCTTGGGCCACCTACTATCCGGATAGGGAATTATCTAAAGGCCATTGGCCATAATTTAGGGGGTTGACTACTTCCAGGGCACAGCAGGGCCCATAGGTTACCTCGCTCCAGGATCAGGGTTTGTACCAGCTACTTAAAAGAAATTGGCAAATTAAAAATGATATGCCACCCCCACTGTTAAACTAAATAAGTTATAAGTAGTCGCCATCGGGGCATATAACCAGTATGGCATGCCAAAAACTCTAGAATCTGCGTCAACATGAGCCTGCAAATATCGATATTTGAACTCAGCATTGATGGAAAAGTTCTTCCTCACCATATAACGAAGTCCAGTTTCCACCATGAAACCAAAATCCCCCTCTGTTGATTGATAATCAGGGCCAATATTCAAACTTGTCTTGGTAAATACAATAGTTGGTCCTATCCCCAAGTAAGGTTGCAAACGACCAAATGGCACTTCCTTATCCGGCAAAAAACCATAGCGCCCCATAACTAAGAAAGCTGCTGTAACCATGAATCCACTATTCTCAATCTGCATCCCATAACCTATAGGAGATATTACAACACCTTGCCGACTCCAATTAAGGGCGTTGTAACTAATGTCTAGCTCTAAGCCGATATATTTCATAAAACTCGGATAGTTGGCTCTAAGCGCACCTTCCCGGCTGAACCAGTATCCAAACTTGCCCCCAACCATTAATGATGGTTCAACACTGATATTATTGGCCGTAAACGCGGGAAACGTTAATGGGGGGTAAATACCACGAGGGGCGGATTGCGGACGTATTTCTGTTGCTGCGTACTTTCTGGCTTCCCATCTTGGGTTGGTATTTAGGCCAAAATTTGGGCCAAGATACAAACCAACATGCAACTCAGCCCAACCAAACGTTGGGTCCCAAAACAAGGAACCCAAAATAGCCAATAAAATTAAAGTTATTGCAATAAAGGTCCTTTTAAAGAAGTATTCTGGAGTATTCCTTGGCATAAACGTCTCCTCTTGGCCCGTCGGGTTGCCGCCGGTGTATATCAGAGATTATCTGGCAACTTTAGCAGTGCCCGTCCAAAATCGTGCCCGAATCATCTTTTCTTGGGCTTAAACCCTAAAACGACCCTCTTATCGAGAAAAACCGTACTCATGTGAAGGAAGATAGCACCAAATTTTCTACAAAATCAACTTTTATTTAGATTTCTTGCATACCACTCTATCGGTAAACAAGCACCCCATTAATTTGAGGCCTATGAACTCCAGGCCAGCACCGCCCGATGATGGCGAGCCGGTGGAAAAGTGGCGGCCACTTCCGCCGGGTATGGCCTGGTTGTGTGATCCCCAAGGGTGGCAAAACCGAAAAATTTAACTCCCTTTCATGCTAAAGAAGGGGGGATTTGCCTGACGGAGGGTCTGGCTTCTTGGCCGGCTCTACTGCACCGGCACGCCGGGGGACTTCAAGGCGGGGCACGCCCGACCGGATCAGTTATCTCTGGTGCCGTTCAGCGCCTGCAGCAAGCCTTACACCTTGCCCCCCGGCAAATTAGCCCCGAGCATCGACATGAAGACCGCGGGGCGCTACCAGGTCAATGCGTTCAACGCGGCGAGATGAGGGCAAGGGTGAGTTACAGTGTAGGTCGAAAAAGCCAGAAACTGGCTCCCAGGGACGGCGCGATCAGCGGAGGCAGTGGAAAGGGGTGAAAGCAGCGCCTGGCGTTCTTAAAGCAGCATCACGAGGCCGTAAGGGAATAAGGCCGGGGGGGGGGAAGCCACGATGGCGGATAGGCTCCCGGTTGGTGAGGCGAGAGGCCTATAAGAAAACCGCGGGCCTGTCACTCAGGTAACCTACCCGCTTTTAATTTTAATATCAGGAAAATGATTTTCACGGCCAGCCTAAGCAGAATTAGGAAAATAAAAGATTTCTTGATTTTTGCGGTTTAGGGGCTACAATTACCTGGAAAATCCAACCGGCGAATTTCATCCAGGCATTTATTTGCAAGCAATCCGCCGCAGGTTTCATCATCTAAGATTAAATGGTAGCAAATGCTCTTGGTGAGCAGGAATGTTCAAGATTCTTCAGCAGATCATATAAAAGTAATTACAACCTTCCCTAATTATTCGAATGAGAAGTCGGAAAAAGTTATATCAGCTGTTGATATTATTGTTAATCCTACCTTCTTGCACTTTCCTTAGCAATCGAGATTATGTGCAGGCGCATCCCGGATACCATGGGACCCGACGCGTAGTAATCTTTATTCAACGTTGGCCGTTTTATTTACAAAGGGCAGGGCAAAGTGATCTGGGGACAGATTTCATTAAAACTAAGACGTTATTTTATGGCTCATTTGAGCCTGCGGCTCACATCAATCCCCGAGCCATCGATATTCAGGATATTGATGATCATTGGATTGGTGAAGTGCTGGTTAAGGTTTTGAAGAAGAAGGGCTATCAGCCATTCATTGCAGATATTCGACCCGCAGCTTCTGGAGCGGAGACCGTGGCTATGATAATGGCAAAGTACCAGGCGCTGGACCGCCAAGTGGATGCCTTCTTATTCTGCTTCTATTCTCCTACCCTCTTTCTTGCTCATGCCCGGTTAACGCCCCAGGATCGCGGCACCCGGTCTTATGGCCTGGAAGAAGTTGTCCAGATTCTGCAGCCAGGAAGCCGCAGCGTGACCTGGGCCGGACCAAGGGCAGCCATGGCGCCCCCTAATTCCATCAGTCATGCCTTTATTTATCTGTCCCTCACCCTGTTCAAGGCCCTGGATTGGCAACCCCTCTGGGAGGTGGCTGGTTCGCAAGTAGGCGGCAAGGTCAGGCCGCGGTTACCTGAATGCCTCCCGGCCCCCACCGACCTTGATTATGGGGCCGATGCTGGAATTATCCAGCGTTTGATGCTTCAAAACCTGGAGTGTCGGTTGCGCCACATTATTCCTGACTCCTTTTAAGGCGAATCGTGCATTATGGCCGTTGCTCCATTCACAGAAATTATTGCCAACTCTCCATAATTATTCCATAATGGCGCGGACCCAAAGTTCGCCAATATGTAAAAGGAACGATTATGATTCCCCGAAAAATTATTAGCCTGCTGTTAATCTTTTTATTGCTGGTGCCAACAACCCAGAGTTGGGGGCAAAAGACCCCGGACATGGAGGACCAGGCGCGCTTTTATTTGCAGAGAATCGTTCCCGCACCACTTTCTGGGGAACTGCCGGGGCAAAAACCGCAGCCAATGCCCGCCCCCGCGCCGCCGGAGCCAGCCAAGATCCCGACCGCCGCCCCCCGCCAGCCTGAGGAAGTCTCGGCGGTGGAAAAACGGGCCGAAGCAAATGGAATGCCAGTGAAACAATTCGGTTATAGCTTCTTTTACAAACCTCCTGAGACTTTCCTGCCGGTGCAAAATATCCCGGTGGGCCCCGATTACGTTATCGGCCCGGGAGATACGGTGCACATCGTGGTATGGGGCAGCATCCAGGGCGAATATAATATCACCGTTGACCGCAATGGCACCATCTCGATCCCCAAGGTGGGGGTGGTTCACGTCAGCGGGCTTTCTTATAAGCAGTTGCGGGAAGTGATGGAAAAGGAGTTTTCCCGCCAATACACCAACTTCCAGATGAATGTTACCCTGGACACCCTGCGCACCATCCAGGTGTTTGTGGTGGGGCAGGCCAGATTTCCCGGGACCTATGCGGTTTCCTCCCTTTCCACTCTGATCAGCGCCTTGTTCGCCTCCGGCGGCCCCAGCAAATCCGGATCGATGCGCCATATCCAGGTGCGGCGGGGCAAACGGGTGATTGCCCATTTTGATATGTATGACTTTCTCCTGCGGGGGGATAAAAGCAAAGACATCCGCCTCCAATCCGAAGACGTTATCTTTATCCCGCCCATCGGGCCCATGGCCGCCATTGGTTCTCCTGGGATTGGAGTCCCAGGCGTGGATTTAGAAAAGAGAAAAACCGAACTGGAAGGTAAGCTGACCCGGGCCGAACGCGAAGCAATATTGGCGAAGGTCGGAAGGGAAGGAATTTTAGAAGGTTCTCCTTCGGTGGGCGGGCCCATTAAGATTCCCGGGATTTACGAGCTTAAAAACGAGAGGACCCTGACCGATCTGCTGGGATTGGCTGGGGGCTTGGCGGACACGGCTTACAAAGGGCGGATGCAGGTGCTCCGGATCAAGGCCGGCCGGGAGATGGTGTTATTCGAAGACGACCTGGGAAAAGTCCTGGCCGGGCGCAGCCCGGATATTTCCCTGGTGGACGGTGACCTGGTCAAGATTTTCCCGGTACCAGACCTGGTGGAAAGAAAGGTGAGGGTGGCCGGGGCGGTTAAAAATCCAGGGGAATTCGGGTTGCGCGACAGCATGCGGATCAAGGATCTGATTAATTATGCCGGCGGCCTCCTAATGGAGGCAAACCAGGACGAGGCGGAAATTACCCGGGTCACCATCACCCCGCAGGGGCCGGAGACCACCCGCCTTTACATCAGTCCCCGGCGGGCCCTGACCGATACTCCCAAAGATAATATTCTCCTTAAGCCCAATGACTATGTTTTTTTCCGCACCATCCCAGAATGGGATTTATATCAGCTGGTAAAGATAGAGGGTAAGGTTAAATTCCCCGGGACTTATGCCATCAAAAGAGGAGAGACCCTGAGTTCGCTCCTGGCTCGGGCCGGAGGATTCAGCGACAAGGCCTATCCCAAAGGAACCGTTTTTACCCGGGTGTCAGTGAAGGCGACTCAGGAAAAACATTTAAAGCAGGCGATTGACCGAATAGAGGCCGAGATGTACGCTTTGGCCGCCCAAAAGGCTCAGACAGAAATAGAACCTGAAGAAGCTAAGAGACAGCAGGTTTATGTGAAGCAGCAGCAGCTTCTCTTGGCGAAACTGAGGGAGGTCGTTCCCTTGGGGCGGGTGGTGATTCGCCTGGACGACCCGGAGCGGCTACGGGGAACTCCAGGGGACATCGAGCTCCAAAAAGACGATAGCCTGCTGGTTCCCGAGATTCAGCAGACGGTCAATGTCTTGGGTTCGGTAACTAATCCCACCGGCATTGTTTATGATCCGTATCTTACTGTAGCAGATTATATTGCTCGGGCCGGCGGAGCTAACAAAACTGCCGATGTTAAGGGAACTTACATCATAAAAGTCAATGGGTCAGCAATAAGCCGGTCAGTGTTTAAATGGTATGGAGGACCGGTTTGGGGTGACCCCACTACTACTTATCATGTGGGGAGCTTCAATTCCTTGAGATTAGATCCGGGTGATAGCATCGTGGTACCCGAAGAACTAGAACGGGTAGCCTGGCTCCGGGAAATCAAAGATATTGCCACCATTATTGGTCAAATTGCCCTGACCGCGGGGGTAGTACTGGTGGGACTGAAATAACGGAGCCACGGCCTAAGATGCGCCGATGCTTGATAATTCTGGTGGTAACCATTGGCCTGAGCGCTTCGGGGGCAATTCGACCAGCAATGGCTAACCTACTTACCGGCCCGGACCGTAACTTCAATATGGCTGTGGCTTGTATTGGGACCATAGGCTTTAGTGCCGTGGCCTATTATTTTTGGAAAAATAGCCCGGCCGAAAGGGCCAAAGGCTACCCGGAAAACCTGGGGCCGGGGGAGTGGTATCTGGCCGCTTATAGCGGCCTTTCCTATTTGCCTGCTGCGGACTGGAAGTTCCTTCGATTTCCCCCTCCCTATCAAGGGAGGACGGCCAAAAATATCGAATATGAACCAGGAATTCTTGGAGGAATAAAATTCGGGCGTTATCTTGATGCCCTCCCTTGGTTCGGTTTGGAATTTGAGACAAATTTCTCCCGCAATAGGATCCGTGGACGCCAAGGGCCCATATCCCCCCCCGTGCCGGGAGGTCCACCCAAGCTTTTTCTTGGGACTGATTGGTTTATGATCTGGGACATGCAATTCAATCTGTTGGTACGCCATGGCTTCTTTAAAGATAAGGAAGTCACCTTCGGGCGCTTGCAACCATATGTCGGGATCGGTCCAGGGTTTGAAGTGATTTATGCCAGAACCGACTCTGGCAAAAATCTTGCCATTGAATTGCAGGCCGGGATTCGGTATATGTGCACCCCAAAGCTCGCCCTCTTCTTGGAGTACAAGTTCAGTTATCAGTTTGAGGTGGAATTGCAGCAGGTTATGGTCGGCAAACAGCCCCCCGAAGGCACGCTGAAGTTCGATGTGCCGCACCACCGGTTTGTCTTAGGTGTTTCATATCATTTCAAAAATCTTTATGGAAATTAAGGAGACCTAACCCCATCATTTGGGTAATCCTTGCTCAGGGGGGTGATTTTTGCCAGGATTGTGGTTGACAGAAAGTGCGTGATCGCACCCCGGCCTTAAGAGAATGGGAAAATAAAAGTTTGGGCAAGTTGGGCATTGGGAAAGCAGTGAGCCTTTTAAACGCCGGATGAGACCTTGAGGCTTTGGAGAAGGTTGGGGAAAATTGCAATCGGAAGCTTGCCTAAAAATTGGTTTCGCTCAAGGGGGGGCAGGCTCTATTCCAGCAAGTTCCAAGAAATTGATGCAAACGTCCCTGACAAAATCTTGGGTTTCTCTGATGGGAGGAACATCTTTCCATTGCTCCACCCTGTGAGGCCCCGCGTTATACGCAGCTAAAGCCAGGGGCAAACGATAGTTAAACTTTTTCATCAATATTCCTAAGTAGCGGGTTCCCGCCCAGACATTTTCTCGGACATCGTAGGGATCTGAAACTTGCAACTCATCCGCGGTTCTTGGCATCAATTGCATCAATCCTTGGGCTCCCTTAGGCGAAGTCGCCGCAGGATTGAAATTGGATTCTACCCGAATGACAGCTTTTATCAGTGCGGGAGGTAAACGGTGCTGGCTGCTGGCCTCCTGAATTAGCGGCTCTAACTCATGAACTGATAGTTTGCGGACCTTGGAACGGGTAGTCCAGGGTGCCCGGCGAACGCCAGGGGCCACGCCATTATTGTTTTCCGCATGAATAGAGAAGTAGTAATAAATTACTCCATTCTTGCACACCCGCAGGTAAGGCTCGGCCTGACCTGCACCGGTGAGGGCCGCCTGCGTTATCCCAGATATGATGACCGCCTCCAAAAGCCACCAGAAGTATCTTCTAATTTTATTAGTGGACGCCATCTTAGGAGAATCCATTTCGCTCAGCCAGATTGCACCATCGCCCCGGCATTTTCATATTTTGAGCGTCAAATTAGCAATTAATTTTTTGCCGGTCAAGGCAAAACCGTGGGCCGCCCCCACCGTAAGGCCGAACATAGCCATGCTGATGGCAAAGAAAGCCAAATGGTACCACACCAATACGGAAAGAATCCGGGTCTCGATTAGCTGGAGCATCAGAGTGGATGCACTGATGCAAAAGACACCGGCATAAAATCGATAGAGCATCGAGACCTTGTTTTGGGACGATGGGGAAGGTCAGAGCCCAAGCATTGAAAGGAGTTCTGGAGCTTATTGCTCATGTTGGCACACCCATGGGCTGATTACTACACCTCATACCGCGACATAAAGGGAGTCATTGTCCAAATATTTATCTTCTGGAATTTTCGAGTTTTTCCCGCACCCCTTTGGGGCTGTTGGTAACAAACCATTTTCTTTAAAAGAATCTTGTGCCGATTGCCGGGGCCAATGATAAAATACCAAAAATAAAAAAGGAGCTGCAAGAATTAGCCCCTAATACCCATGGAAGCCCCGGACCTTATTGAACTGATCTCTTGGCACGATCAGCCCCTGGCCTACATTATCCGGTCAGAGTTCCTGCCTGAGAAGACCACCTTTTTGACGCCGCCAGAGTGGGAGCAACAGGTGGGCATGATAGTTCGCCCAGCCGGGGAGGAAATCGCCCGCCACGCCCACCGCCCCTGGCCACGTCAGCACGCGGGGGCCCCGGAGGTTCTCATCGTCCGCCGGGGGCGCTGCCAGGTGGAGATCTATAACCATGAGCGGCAACTGGTGGCCACCCGGGAGCTGCGCCAGGGCGACCTGATTCTTTTAATCGACGGCGGCCATGGCTTTCGCTTGCTGGAAGATACCGTTTTTCTAGAGATCAAACCCGGACCATACGCCGGGCCGGAAGAAAAGAACTACTTCTGAATGCCTCCGGCAAGAACCTTTGGGTAGTTTCTAAAAGTTATGGGGGCCGAAGCTTTATGCTTGCCGGCTCCAAAGTTTCTGCCGGGGCGGAGGCTACTACGGTGAGCCGGCAAATATTTGGCTCAATGAACGCTGATTTCTATGATCTGGTTTATAGCGACAAAGACTATGAAGCAGAATGCGACCTGCTGGAAGAGATATTTCGGCGGTACGGCGCCGGCCCGGTGCAAAACCTTCTGGACCTGGGCGGTGGCACCGGCGGCCATGCCCTGCCTCTGGCTTGGAGAGGCTACCGGGTGCCCGCCTGGCCCAGGGCGGCATGGAATTTAACGTCCTGAACCGATATGAACACCGGTGCCGGGACGTAGACGCCGCCGTCGGCCGGCTCTTTTTTAGCGGCGTGGACACCAGGAAACTGAAAGACCTGGCCCGGGAGCTGTTCGGGAAAGAAGTGAGCGCCAGACCGTGGGTTCTTCTCTGGCCTGCCTGGACGAGGAACGGAGTTGACCGGTCCAAGCCCTTGGCTGATACGGTGGAGTTCCTGGTCCCGGACAGCATCAGCCAGAAAGTCCGGGAGATCGGCATCGAGAAAAAGTGGTGTGGTGCGCAGACTCTTTATGAGAGCGGCATAACTTCTAGGCGGAAAAGACCGGAGGTAGAATTAGGATGGCCCGTGGCAGGATTGGCATCGTCTCGCGCACAAGATTACTATATCACCCCAGCGTATTGGCGCTGCTCCAAGCCCTGCCTGCCAGGGGTTACGAGGTTGATGTTTATGGCTTGGACAATGTCAGTTTTCCAGTAAACCTGCCGCCCCTTAAGAAGCTGCGCTTCTTTGGGGTTTTCCAGCGGGGCCCCTGGGAATCCATCGCCTGGCGTTGTCAGAACTTGGCTCACTGGCTGTTCTATCTGATCCGGCAATGCCACCGGGAAAAGTATGAGTGTATAATTGGCCTTGATGCCTTGGGGCTTATTCTGGCGTCCGCCGCGGCGTTTCTCCGCCGTATCCCCGTAGTTTACTTTTCCCTGGACTTAAACTTATGGGACTGTGCCGGCTCCCCTTATCAGAAGGTGGTCAAATGGGTGGAACGATTCTGTAATCGATCTGCGGCGTTCACCCTGATCCAGGATGAAGACCGGGCCAAGCTGCTGGTCCGGGAGAACCGGATATCCCCGGCGCAAGTGGTGTATCTCCCCAACGCTCCCTTGGGGGAGGCGAATCCTGGCAAGACCAGAATCTTGAGAGAGACCTTGGGGCTTGAAGATGGTCGGTGGCTGGTCTTGCACGCCGGGACGGTTGACTGGTGGACCAGTAGCCTGGAGCTGGCTCGGGCGGCGCGTTCCTGGCCGGAAAATCTGGCGATGGTTTTCCATGACTCCATCCCCCTTCAGACGGAGTATCAGCATGCCTTCCTGACTCACATAGATGGGCAGCATACATTCTTAACTGAGGGACCGCTGGCTCTGGACCGATTCACCAGATTGGTACGTTCCGCAGATATTGGCATTGCTCTTTATCCTGTTTCTGAACGCGATCAGAATATGTTCATTATGGGACTAGCGTCGGGCAAGATCGCCTATTATCTCCAGTGCGGCCTTCCGGTTGTTGCCACCGGATTGCCGACGTTGAGGAAATTTATTGAGCGTTACCGCTGTGGCATCTGCGTCGACGGAGTTGACGAAGTCTTGGGCGCCGTCCAGACTATCATTAATGATTATGAAGGGTTTTCACAGCGTGCCCTGGAATGTTTTAAGCAAGAATTTCAACTTGACAGATTTTTGCCAGCCATTATGGAAAAGCTTGCCGAAAAGGTTGGAGGCGCTCCTTCGGTCGGGATGTGAATCGAAGGCGAGAACAAGCTGGCTGATTGAGGAAATTCTTCCTGCTATGGGATTTGCCCTTATTTTAGGCGTTCGGCCCTCGGGGAAGAGGACCGAAGTTTCGATCTCTGGATGCTTAAGGCATCTCAACGTGGCTTACGGGGTAACGGCGAGCCAGGCTGCACCGGATGGATACCATGACTGGGCCGAAATCTAAATTCCAGGCCTCTGTTATTATCCCCACGCTTAACCGGGCCCATTCCCTGTCTCAGACTCTGCAATCTCTTTCTCGCCAGGCGCTGCCCCCGGAAGCCTTTGAGATTCTGGTTATTGATAACGGTTCTCTTGACTCCACCGCGTCCGTCGTTCAGAATGCCGTGGAGAAATTCGCCCCTCACATCATCCGGTATATTTATGAGCCGGTGCCTGGCTCGCTCTCCGGGAGGCATAGGGGCGCTTTAGAAGCTAAGTCGGATATCTTGGTGTTCATAGACGATGATATCGCCGCCGATTCTGGATGGCTCGATGCCATAATCGGGTCATTTGCAGATTCCACCCTCCAGATAGTCGGTGGGAAAAACCTGCCTTATTATGAAGTGATCCCCCCCGAATGGTTGGAATGGTTCTGGTATAAGTTCGGCGAGGGCAGGGCATGTTCTGAACTGAGTCTCTTGGACTTTGGAGAAGAAACGCGAGAAATTGATCCCATCTGGGTGTGGAGTTTGAACCTTGCCATCCGGAAACAGGCCTTGTTCGCTCTGGGGGGCTTTCACCCCGACATCTTTCCCAAGCATTTGCAGCACTTTCAAGGAGATGGAGAAGTTGGTCTGACTATGAAGGCCAAAGAAAGGGGGTTTAAGGCACTTTATCAACCCAAGGCATTAATATACCATCGCGTACCTGGAGAAAGGATGACCTTTGAATATTTCGACAATCGCTATTTTTTCGAAGGTGTTTGTCATTCCTTTACCGATATTCGAAGGTTATATAAGAAATATAAGGCTATGACTTTTTTAGATAAAGTCAAATCTTATCTGAGACCCATGAAACTTGCGGCTAAAAGTATCTTGGACCTTCCGGGTTCCCCTCATGTCGCTAATATTTTTAGGAAGCTAAAGCTCCGCCATCGATTCCAGCAGTCCTTCCTCGCCGGATACAACTTCCATCAACTGGCTGTACAAAATAATCCCCCCTTATTGGAATGGGTGCTCCGCGAGAATTATTGGGATTACCGGCTTCCTGAATTCGATAAAGAGAATTCATTATGATTGACCAGATAACTCATCAAGGCCGGATTATGGCCGTAATCATAACAATAACCCGCAACGTGTACCTTCTTTAAAAGAATCTTGTGGTGATTGCCGGGACCGGTGATAAAATACCAAAAATAAAAGAGGAGCAACAAGAATTATCCCCATGATACTCATGGTAGCCCCGGACCTCATTGAACTGATCTCGTGGCAGGAGCAGCCTCTGGCCTACATTATCCAGGCAGAGTTCGTGCCTGAGAAGACCACCTTTTTTACGCCGCCGGAGTGGGAGCAGCAGGTGGGTATGATAATTCACCCGGCCGGAGAGAAGGTCGCCCGCCACGCTCACCGCTCTTGGCCATATCAACATATGAAGACTTCGGAGATTCTCATTGTCCGCCGGGGGCGCTGCCAGGCAGACATCTGCAATCATGAGCAGCAACTGGTGGCCACCCGGGAGTTCCGCTCGGGAGACGTCATCTTTTTGATCGACGGCGGCCATGGCTTTCGCTTGCTGGAAGATACCGTTTTTCTGGAGATCAAACCTGGACCATACGCCGGGCCGGAAGAGAATAACTACTTCTAAGTGCCTCCAGCCAGGAGGATAGAAGTTTATATGCCATGGGGTAGGTTTCTAAAGTCATGGAGTCCGAAGTGTTATGCCTGCCGGCTTCAAAGTCTTTGCCGGGGCGGAGGCTAGAGTGAGCCGGCAAATATTTGGCTCAATGAACGCCGATTTCTATGATCTGCTCTATAGCGACAAAGACTATGAAGCAGAGTGCGACCTGCTGGAAGAGATATTTCGGCGTTACGGCACCGGCCCGGTAACAACCCTTCTGGACCTGGGCTGTGGCACCGGTGGTCATGCTCTGCCTCTGGCTTGGAGAGGCTACCGGGTCCTGGGGGTGGACCGGTCCCAGCCCATGTTGGATCGGGCCCGGCACCGGGCGGAGTCCATTGCCTGGGCCGGCACTGCCACCCCTCCGACCTTCCTGCCGGGGGACCTCCGGAGTGTGGATCTTAACCGGCGATTCGACGCGGTGTTGATGATGTTTGCGGTCTTGGGTTACCAGTTGACCAATGACGACGTCTTGGCTGCTCTGCATACCGTCCGCCGCCATCTCCGGCGCGGCGGCCTCTTGGTGGCCGACGTCTGGTACGGCCCAGCCGTATTGGCCCTTCGCCCCCAAGAGCGGGTTAAGGTGATGCCAACCAGGGATGGCCAGGTTATCAGGGCTGTATCCGCTTCTCTGGACACCTTCAATCACTTGGCCGAGGTCCGTTACTCTTTCACGTATCTGAATGGTAGCCAGGTCCTGCGGGAGGCGAAGGAGACCACCAGAGGCGTTACTCTTTTCCTCAAGAACTGTTGCTATTCCTGACGCAGGCAAACCTGGATTTGGTGGGCTTGCGGGCCTTTGGAAACCTGGAGATAACTCCTGTAGAGGACACCTGGAACGCGATGATAATTGCCAAGTCGCCCCAATAGAGAGATAACCCCAAAAGTCCCTTGCCCACGCCTGAATCGGTTACCGGAAAAGCGGTCAGTTCCGTCAAATGGTCTGGTTTGATGGAGGTAGGGTCACGTGTAGTTTCTGCTACCGTGTACCTGGTCCTGGCGCGCCTGCTTGCCCCGGATGATTTTGGGATCATGGCGATAGCCCTGATCGTCATCAACTTCTCCCATATCTTCTTGGATGCCGGCTTGGAGAAAGCCTTCATCCAAACCGCCTCGCCCCCCGAGCAGGCCGCGCTCGTAATCTTTTGGACTAATGTCGTTATGGGCCTGGTGATTTTTGTCCTGCTTTTTCTCGCGGCGCCACGACTGGCGGCCTTCTTCCACAGCCCGACTTCTGTGACGGTGATTCGGGTTTTAGGCTTGCAGGTGGTGATTGGCTCCCTGGCGTCGGTGCAGCAGGCGCAGTTGGTACGGAAGTTGGGTTTTCGGGAGCTTTTCTGGGTGAAAATGGCCACCGCCATTGTTTCCGGCGGTCTTTCCATCCCGCTGGCCCTTTTCGGATACGGGGTCTGGGCGCTGGTGGCCGGCTCGTTGTCCGGCTCCCTGCTTAATCTGATTCTCTTGTGGCGACAAAGCTCCTGGCGCCCCCAGTTCAGTTTTGACTGGCCCCTGGCTCGGACCCTTTACGGTTTTGGCTTTTGGGTGCTCCTGGAAAGCCTGGGGGCCTGGTTCTTTTCCTGGGGAGATAACCTGCTGGTGGGTAAATTCCTGGGACTCCACGCCTTGGGAATTTACAGCGTCGGATGGAACATCGTCAATCTCTTTTTCGGTCTGGTCCTTAACCCGTTTTATCCGGTGCTCTACCCCACTTTTTCCCGGTTACGGGAAAACTTGCCATTACTGACGGAAACTTTTCACCGGGCCAGCCATGTGGTAATGGCTCTGGCGCTGCCTCTTGGCACCTTGCTCATGTTGACCGGGCCGGCCCTGGCCTCGGTCTTTTTTGGAGACAAATGGCAGGGACTGGGTTTAATTTTGGCCCTTATCGGCGTTATGGAAGGTCTGTCCTGGCTAGTGGGGATCAACCCCGAACTCTACCGGGCCATGGGCCGTCCGGACCTGAATACCAAGCTAATGCTGGCCACCATCCTCTATTATCTGCCCGCTTACCTGCTGGCGGCTCCTTGGGGACTGGTGGCCTTCACCTGCACGCGCCTGGGGTTAGAACTCACTATTATTCCTTTACACATCTGTCTTGGGGTGCGCCTGCTGAAGGGGTCACCCCTATATCTGTGGCGCCGCGGCAGACCGGTAATCCTGGCGACCTTCGCCATGGCCGGAGTCCTGATCATCTTGAAGTCGCTGTTTATGGTGAACCAGACGTTAATCTGGCTGACGATCTTAATGGGGGTGGGGGGCTTGGTCTACGGCGTAGTCTTGTGGCGACTGGACCGCCCCTTCGTCTCGGAGATGACGAGTCTGATCAAGAGGGCGGCCCTCACTTAACCAACCTCTCAACAATTGGAGAGATTTTAGATAGACAAAGCTGAGGCTGCGGGCCAATCCAGGCTTATAGGGGAATGAGGTATCATGTCTCAAAATAAGTTAATCAAGACCGGTATTTTTTGTTTAATCACATTATTTATAATGATTATAATAATTGAGATTGGTATGCAGTTAATATATTACGGAAGGCATGGCACTTTTACTTGGCAAATTATTGAGAAATTTAATATACGTGGATTTAATACTAAGGTAAACGATGAACGCTACTTTACTATGAAGAAGAATGTTAAATATCGTAATAAAGAAGATATGAATTTTACCGTGGAAACTGATGCTCACGGATTCCGCATAGGCCACAACCAAATCTTTCCAGATGGTAATATCGTTTTCATCGGCGATTCGGTCCCCTTCGGCTGGGGTGTGGATGGAGTCGATTGTGTCCCTAGCATTTTGTATGATATCTTGATGGAGCAAGGTAGGCCCAAGGGAATCATTAACGCGGCCATCCCCTCTTATTCCCTTGATCAGGCAGTCCATCGGTACAGATATGAGATTGCTGGTAAGTTCAATGTGCAAACGGTCATCCTCCAGATTTACGATCCGGTCAGTCAATTTGTGATTTTTGGAAAAAAATGGAACGTTAAGCAAAATTGGTCTACATTTGATGAAAAATGGTTGGCCATGCAACAAGACAATTTTCTAAAATATTCGGCCAGCTATTATTTATATAACCGGTTTTTTAAAGAAATTAAAGAAGAGTTTGATCCTTGCGATAAATTGACAATTAATCGATTTACAAATAGTATCGAGACATCCTTAGACATATTAAATTAACGCTTATTGCCTTAGCTCCGAAAAGGTAACGGTTTGAGCATTAAGACACGCAGTGATCATCCGGTTAAACATTTGGGGTTCCCAGAAGCGCCGGTTGAAG
>Ga0315281_10000265_pt1 | contig 70224 bp, 64 predicted proteins | sample YL17G07_0_MG_FD_204540 | JGI IMG/M metagenome (GOLD analysis project Ga0315281, IMG submission 204540) | Sediment microbial communities from Yellowstone Lake, YNP, Wyoming, USA - YL17G07_0 | ecosystem: Environmental > Aquatic > Freshwater > Lake > Sediment | place: USA: Wyoming | collected...
AAATGGAAATGCCGCGCGCCTCCTACGATACTTGGGTGCGCGATACGCGCCCAGTCGCATATAATAACGGCGTTGTCACGATTGGCGTCCGCAACGCTTACGCGCGCGACTGGTTGGAAAGTCGTCTGGCAAGTACAGCGAGCCGCTTGTTGATTGATATATTGAACTCAAACGTTTCGGTTGAGTTCGTCGTGTCTCAAGCGGATGAGACCGATGCGCGCGTTGACGTTGAGTCTGTCTCTTCCTCGTCGGAGACGACCATCCCCGAAGCGCAACCGCGTCACGTTACGCTCAATCCGCGCTACACCTTCGACACTTACGTCGTTGGCTCTGGCAATCGGCTGGCGCATGCGGCTTGTCAAGCGGTGGCGGAAAAACCCGCCCGCGCCTACAACCCGCTTTTCTTGTACGGTGGCGTGGGACTTGGCAAAACGCATTTATTACACGCCATTGGCAACGCCTGTTACGCCAACGGGCTAAACGTCTTATACGTTTCATCCGAAGAATTTACGAACGACATGATTACCGCCATTCGGACGCACACCACGCAAGCCTTCCGCGAAAAATATCGCTCGGCGGACGTGCTGTTGGTGGACGACATCCAATTCATTGCGGGAAAGGAATCTACGCAAGAGGAATTCTTTCACACCTTCAACACCCTGCACGGGCAGGATAAACAAATCATCGTTTCGTCAGACCGCCCGCCCAAATCGCTGGTCACGTTGGAAGAACGCCTGCGTTCGCGCTTTGAGTGGGGCTTAACCGCCGACATCCAAGCGCCCGATTTTGAAACCCGTTTGGCGATTTTACGCTCCAAAGCGGAACGCACGGGTCGCCATATTTCTGATGAAATTCTTGAAAACGTCGCCAAGCAAGTCCAATCCAACATCCGCGAACTGGAAGGCGCGTTGAATCGTATTATTGCGTTTGCAGATTTAAGCGGCTCCGCGCTCACCCCCAGCCTTGTGGAAATGGCGTTATCCGACCTGCTCCCCTCGCGCGGCGTCATCGAACCTGCCCATGTGATGGATCTCGTCGCTCGCAAATTTAACCTGACGGTCGAAAAACTTTTGGGACGCGACCGCACAAAAGACGTCGCTCACCCTCGCCAGATTGCGATGTATTTACTGCGCGAAGAAGCCAAATTCTCGTTTCCGCAAATTGGCGAAGCGCTGGGCGGGCGCGACCACTCAACGGTTATGTCTGCGATAGATAAAATCAAAGAACAAATCAAACACGATGACCGATTACAACGCGATATTGCCTCCCTCAAAAACCAATTGCACGCTCCTCAAGCCGTAGCGGCGTAAAAAACAAATCAGCCCCGCAATTGGGGCTGATTTGTTTAACTCACCTTGCGCAGAATTCTCCCTCATCCCCAACCCTTCCCCCGAAGGGGAAGAGAGTCTTTCCCTCTCCCTGCGGGAGAGGGTTAGGGTGAGGGCGCGTAAGATGAGTTAGTAAATCGGCAAACTCGTATCCACATCCTCCGCCCAAGCGTTGATGCCGCCTTTGAGATTCTTCATCTTCTTGAAGCCCGCGCTGGCTAAGATTTCGATGGCGCGCGCGGAGCGCGACCCGCGTTTGCAAAAGACGACCATTTCCTCCGCGCTGTCGAGTTCGGCGAGGCGTCCCGCCAGTTCGCCCAGCGGAATGTTGATTGCGTTTGGCAGGGCGGAGATTTCCAGCTCGTGCGGTTCGCGCACATCCAACAATTTGAAATGATTCGATTTCACGCGCTCGGCAAGTTCCGTCGCAGTGATATCCCAACCCGCGCCAGCGGAGGTGTCGTCGTGACCGCGCCCAGGCACGCCGCAGAATTCTTCGTAGTTAATTAATTCCTTGATGTCGGCGGCGGGTCCGCAGACGCGGCATTTGGGATTCTTTTTGAGCTTCACAAAATCAAACGACATATCCAGCGCGTTGTAAAGCAGAAGTTTGCCAATCAGCGGCTCGCCGATTCCAGTCAAAACTTTCAGCGCTTCGGTGGCTTGCAACGTGCCGATGGTGCCGGGCAAAACGCCCAACACGCCGCCCTCCGCGCACGAGGGGACAAGTCCTGGCGGCGGCGGTTCGGGAAAGAGGCAACGATAGCACGGACCTTTCTTTGCATAAAAGACGCTCACTTGCCCGTCAAAACGAAAGATGGAGCCGTAGATATTCGGCTTGCCCAGAAACACGCTGACGTCGTTCGTCAGATAGCGCGTGGGAAAATTATCCGTGCCGTCAATGATGACGTCGTAATCCTGCGCAATCCGCAGCGCGTTTTCGGCGGCGTACGGTTCGTTGTATGCGTCAATTTGAATATCGGGATTCAAATCCAACAACTTCGCTTTGGCGCTTTCCACTTTCAGTTTGCCGACTGTGGACGTGCCGTGAATCACCTGCCGTTGTAGATTCGACGTGTCTACGACGTCGAAATCCACCAACCCGATGCGACCCACGCCCGCCGCCGCGAGATACAACGCGACGGGCGAGCCGAGTCCGCCCGTGCCGATGACCAGCGCGGACGAATTTTTTAATTTGAGCTGTCCGCTGAGTCCCACTTCGGGAATCAGCAAGTGGCGCGAGTAACGCAAAATTTCTTCATGGCTTAATTCGTCAAACATGTTAGCCTCCCGCAATGGATGGAATCAACATAATCTTATCGCCGTCTTTGATGGGCGTCTTCACGCCGTCCAAATCTTTGATGTTGTCTTCGCCGACAAACAAATTAACGAACGGGCGCAACTCGCCGCTCTCGTTAAACAAATGCGGCTTGATGGTCGGATGTTGAGTCGTCAAATCCGCGAGAGCTTCGGAAATATTCGCGCCGCTGACGGTCACGTCGGATTGTCCGTTGGTGTAAGCGCGCAACGGAGTGGGGATGCGTAAAATAGTCATCTGGGGTCTCCTAAAATTTTTATTTCTTCTTCGTCAAATTTGGAACGGTCTTCCTGCAACTTCCACGAGCGGCTGTTGACCGCTTTGGCGTGATCTACGCGCGTGATGATATACGAGAAAAAAGGCTGCGCCCATTCGCGGTCATATTCGGAGGGGACGTTTGGGCAATCGGGATGCGAATGAAACACGCCGATTAAACTCAGCCCAAGATTGTCCGCCGTTAATTCGGCTTTGAGATAATCTTCGGGCGTAATTAAAAAGCGATTGTGCCGCGCCGCGCCCTCGCGCGCATTCGGCAACGGCAACGCCTTTTCCACTTTGCCGTCCGCGCCAATCAAAAACCCTGCGCCTTCGTCGGGATACGCTTGCTCGCCGTTCGCGTTAATCGCGGCGAGCGCTTCTTTGGTGATGTTCAACATGTCTGTTTTTCCATTTCTTTTTTGATAATCTTACGCGCCCTCACCCTAACCCTCTCCCGTAGGGAGAGGGAACTCCCTTCCCCTGCGGGGGAAGGGCTGGGGATGAGGGCGACATTTACGGCGCAGTTTTCCACAAAGCTTTATCGCTCAAATATTTATAGCCCGCGTCGGGGAAAACGGTGACGACCACGCCTTCGTCCAATTGACTCGCCACTTGCAACGCCGCCACCGCCGCCGCGCCCGACGAGATTCCAACAAAGAGACCTTCCTCGCGCGCCAATCTTCTCACCATCTCGTGCGCCGCTTCGGTTTGAATTTCAAGCGGAGTCCCAGCGAGCGCCTCGTCGTAAATTCCAGGTTTGATGGCGGTGGGGATATGTTTGAGTCCTTCAAGTCCATGAAAAGACGAATCGGGTTGAAAGGAGATGATTTGCGTATTCGGCAGGTTCTCGCGCAGATAGCGCCCCGTCCCCATCAACGTGCCAGACGTGCCAAGCCCCGCGATAAAATGCGTGACCTGTCCGTTTGTCTGCGCGACGATTTCAGGTCCAGTGGAGCGATAATGCGCCTGCCAACTTGCGGGGTTATTGTATTGATTTGCATACCAATATAAATCGGGGCGTTCTTGCGCGAGTTGACGCGCCGCCAAAATCGCGCCGTCAGAGCCTTCGAGCGGGTCGGTGAGAATCAACTCCGCGCCGAGCGCGCGCAAAATGGACATGCGTTCGGAGCTGGCGTTGGCGGGAATCGCCAACGTGACCGAAATTCCAAACGCCGCGCCAAAGGTGGCGTAAGAAATTCCCATGTTGCCCGAAGTTGAATCGAGCAAGCGTTTGCCGTCGCCAAGATCGCCATTGGCAAGCGCGGTCTGGATAATGTTTAGCGCGGGGCGGTCTTTAATCGAGCCGCCTGGGTTGAACCATTCAGCCTTGATAAAAACTTGCGTACGCGGAGACAGATTCGAGGTCACGCAACGCAACGGAAGCAAAGGCGTAGCGCCTACGTAAGAAGCGAGTCCATCTAAAGGGATTGTGTTTACGTCGAGTAATCTAAAATCAAGTAATGTCATTAGGCGTCCTTAAAATAAAGGCAGTCAACAGGTAAACAAAAAGACGGCGAACAAACGCCACACTTCGCAAAATTTGCAAGCGGGGGTCGTCCAACCGTCTGAGCCGTTGACTGCGGATATCTCAAGCGGTGGCTATGAGCCCCGCCATAGACACAAACAATAGTTAAATAGTTTCATTGTCTTCATATTAGATGCTCGTTATTTTACAGATATTATTGATTTTGTCAATGTGAAAATTCGAGTTGTATCTTATGGCTTTACTGCAAAAACCTGTTTGAACCACGAAAAGCACGAAAGACACGAAAGAAAATCAAAGTCGTTTGCGGTAAAAAGACCTTTTTGCAGTGGAGTCATCTTATGGCTTTACGGAATTGTTCCGCCAAAATTGCGTATACCAGCGCAAATATTGATTCACATGCGCGCCCCAATACAGTTCAGAGTGGTCGCCGGAGAAGCGGTGAAATTCGTGGATGTAATCGTTGTTCCTGAGAATTTCTTCAAACAAGACGCCATGCCCCAATTCTTGATCTGCGTCGCCAATATCAAGCCACACTTGAGGGCGCATTTCATTCGGAATTGCTTGGATGATTCTTCCCAAATAGGGCGAGTTGTCTTTGAATATAGCCGGCGAGTGGAATCCGAGAGCGCCGAATAATTCGGGATGCGCGAAGCCGAGTTGCGCCACCCAGCCGCCGCCGCGCGAGAGTCCGCCGAGCGAGCGGTGTTCGCGGTCTGCGACGGTGCGATAGTTTGCGTCCACATAAGGAATGAGATCGTTGATAAAGCGCATCCCAAAGCCTGAGCCGGCGGGCGTATTCCAGTAGCGGTCATCGGGAAAGACCATGATGAAAGGCGGGGCTTCGCCGACATGAATGAGCTGGTCGGCTACTTCAGGCGCGCGGAGGCGCGCCCATTGATCTTGAAAATAGGTTTGCCCATGCAGTAGATAAAGCGTCGGATAGCGGGCGTTGGCGAAATTTTTATAGCAGGGGGGCAGGTAAATAATAAATTCCTGCGGCGGATTTGTAGTTGCGACGACGCCTTGTTGGAGACTGCCCGGTTCAGTGAGACAAATCAGCGGGGTCGGCGCGGCTGGCGGGCTGGTTGGGCTTGGGACGCCGGCGACGACTGTTGGCGTCGGCGCTTGGGTTGAAGTTATCTCAACGGAGGGGGCGCAAGATGAAAGCCCCGCGAGAAACGAAAGACAAGTTGCGAAGAGAATGGCTTGACGGGTTATCATTCTTCGCATTATACTCGTCAGTGCATTTAATTCGGGGCGTGGCGCAGTCCGGCTAGCGCGCTTGCTTTGGGAGCAAGAGGTCGGAGGTTCGAATCCTCTCGCCCCGACAGTTTGACAGAGCCATAGAGCCACAGGGTAATTCTGTGCGACTTTGTGGCTTCTTCTTTTATGTGTTAAAATTTCGGCAAAGGACAAATCACTATGGCTAAAAAATTTGACGGCGTTATCGAAGCGGTTCGTTATGAAAACGGACAAATCGCAATGGTGCGCGCTTACGAACGACGCGACGCATCCTATTCAGACCGCGTTTTGCTGGATCGCCAAACGCTTTTGGAGCGTTTGCGAAAAGGTCAGCGCTATGCGACTGGCTCGCGCGAAGAATTGCGCGCCAGCGAATTCAAAATCGGCAAATCTGTGCTGGTCGTAAAACGGGACGGAAGCGACCTCCTCGCCACGCGCGAAAACGCGACGCGCGACGAACTTGAAGAAACGCCGTTTTTTTAAATAGCGAGACGCAATGAAGATCATTGACAAGACTCCCCTGCAAGACGCCAAAGGCGAACTCGGTATGATTGCCAGCGTTTATGGGACGCTGAAATACGGCTTGAGCTGGTCGTCCGAAATGGAAGCCCAGAAAATTGTAATTGTCCAATTGGAACGCGCGCTTGAAAAAGGCTTTGTGCTGATTCGCAATTTCACCTTGCCGGGCAGCAATATTGTCATTCCGCTCGCATTAATTGGCGTTGGCGGCGTCCATGTAATTTATGTGACGCCGATCAAAGGCCGGTTTGAAGCTAAGGGCGATCAATGGAATACGATTGATAAAAGCGGAAATTCGCAACCCGCCCGCATTAATTTGCTAGACCGAACGGCGAAACTGGCGCGCGCCTTCCAAAGATATTTAGAAATGCAAAAAGTGGAATTGCGCTCCCCAGTCGAGGCGACGTTAATCTCCACCGACCCCGGCGCGCACATTGATTCGATGCGCCCGGTTGTAAAGGTCATTAAAAGCGACACGCTTAAGTTATATATCAATTCGCTTTTGCAAGCGACTCCCATCTGGCGACCAGAATTCATTAACGCTCTGGCGGATCGTTTAGTTGACCCGCGCTTGAGCGAGGCGGTCAATCCCGTCGCTCCTCCCGAACCTATTGAACAACCAAAATCGCGCAGAGACGCGCCCGATCCAGAACAGGCAAAGCCTTTAGACGCTTCGAATGAAACCGATTTTGCGTTTGCAGAAGACGACGGCGTTTCGCCGCAACCCGCTGCGCAAAAACCCCAACCGCGTCAGCGTCCAAAACCCGCGCCGTCGCAGGGCAAGATACTTGGCATGAGCCGCACGCAAGCCATTCTCGTAGCTGGCATGCTCGTCTTTTTCTGTTGCGTCATTGTCGCCGTGGGCGCCTTTCTGTTTTTTGGGGGCGGCGACTTTAATTTCACCATCCAATAACCCGCTTTGAGCGCCCCGTTTTTATCCATCGTCATCCCCGCTCATAACGAAGAAAGCCGTCTGCCTCGCGCTTTGGGGCAGATTTTTGTATTCCTTGAAAAACAACCCTACGCCTCCGAAGTCGTCATTGTTGAAAATGGAAGCTCAGACCGCACGTTGGAAGTAGCGCATGAATTCGCGTTGCGCCATCCAACCCTCGTCGTAATTCACGAAGAACAGCGCGGCAAAGGCAACGCGGTGCGACGCGGCGTGTTGGCGGCGCGCGGCGAATATCGTTTTATTTGCGACGCCGATCTTTCCATGCCCATTGACGAAACGCAAAAATTTCTACCTCCCGCGCTAGACGACTTTGACGTCGCCATCGCCTCGCGCGAGGCGCCGGGCGCCGTTCGTTACGCCGAACCGCCCTATCGGCATTGGGGCGGACGCGCCATCAACCTCGCCATTCGCATTTTGATTCTCCCCGGCTTAAACGACACGCAATGCGGCTTCAAATGTTTTCGCGCCGAAGTCGCCGAAAACATTTTTCGTCAACAAACGCTGATGGGCTGGTCTTTTGATATTGAGATTTTGTATCTTGCGCGGCGCAAGCGGTTGCGCATTAAAGAAGTTCCCATTCACTGGCATTTCGACGCGGACAGCAAAGTAAACGCAGTGCGCGACGCCCTGCGGATGCTCGGCGATATTTTTCGCATTCACCTCAACGCGCTGCGCGGCAAGTATGTTTTCAAAACCTAATCTTTTATACGAAAAAAAACTTTGGAGCGCCTACAAATATATCGCAGGATTGGACGAGGCGGGACGCGGCGCGCTAGCTGGACCTGTCTGCGTGGGCGCGGTCATCCTGCCTGACGACAACCCGCGTCTCGCCCGGACTTTGAGCGGCGCGCGCGATTCCAAAGAGTTGACTCCCCGTCAGCGCGACCAACTCGCGCCGCGCATCCAAGCGATTGCGCGCGCGTGGGGCGTCGGCTTCGCTTCAGCGGATGAAATAGACGCGCTGGGAATTGTCCCCGCCACAAGATTAGCCGCGACCCGCGCCATTGAAAAACTTTCCATCTTCCCTGATTTTTTGCTCACCGATTTTCGTCTCGAACTCCCCGAGTTGGACGTTTCGCAAACGGCGCTAGTCAAAGGCGACCAACGCTCCTTGAGCGTTGCGTCCGCATCCATCCTTGCAAAAACCGCGCGCGACGCGCTGATGGTTGAATTGCATACGCAATATCCTGAGTATGGTTTCTTGCGCCACAAAGGCTACGGCGTTTTATCACATCGCCAGACAATTATAAAATCAGGTTTTTCCCCCGTTCATCGCAAATCGTTTCAAATAAAAAAGTAGCGCATCCCCTCTTGGGAGAGAGCGCGTTTATTTTTTTCACTGCCGTACAAAATTCGTATAGGACGCAGACGAGCGCGGACGCTTCGCGCGCGGAACAAACAATTAAAAATCCGCGTTCTCGGCGCGCTTCGCGTCAGCGTCCCATTTTGAAATGTACGGTAGAAAATTATTTTTTCAAAATACCGCTTCCGCCGGAGAGCTTGCTCTCCGGTTTGCCGGCGCGCCACGCGTAATATCCAAGCGCCGCGCCGCCGAGCAAGAAGAACGCTCCCAAAATTCCAAGCAGGGGAGACGTGCCTTCGCGATTTGATTGGTTCGCAATGGGGTCCGCCACAATGGCTTGAGATTGGACGCCAAAATTCACATAAGCGAGGTCGCCGGCTTTTACGTCCAGCGCCGAACTTAATGCCATCGTCGGGTTGTAATTATCGGGAATACCCACCGTGATATTGTAGCTGCCTTCGGGGACTTTCAAAAAACAGACGCCTTGATACGCCGTTGGGTCTGATGGAATCACCGTATCTTGCGCGGCGGAATACTTCCCATTATTTTCAGTGACGCTAATCGCGCCGCCCGCAACGGCTGGCTCGGTCATTTCGCGGATTGCGTTGCCGTTAATGTCGTCAAAAAGCAGGACGCAAATTTCAGTTGTGCCGGTAAACGGCGTGGGCGTAATCGTCGGCGGCGTAGGCGTAGGCGAAGGACCTGCAGTCGGCGTTCCCGCCACCGAGACAATGCCGATAAGATATTCTTGTCCGACAACAAGGGTGCAATTGGCGTCTAATTTTGAATTCAACAGGCGGAATTGCTCGACGGTAATGCCGTTGATTGCCGCAACGCGAGTGCAGTTATCCCCCGCCTGCGCGATGTAGAGAATGCGCCCATCCGTTCCCGGCGTCGGCGTCAAAATTTGTTGCATTTTGGGCGCGGCGTTAGCGGGAAGCCACAGCCCAAGCAAGCTCACGCTTGCTAGAGTTAATAAGATCAAGAAACGCTTTGTATTCATGCGTAAAATTATATCAGGGTTATGAACTGACGTTCCGCGCCCTCATCCCCAGCCCTTCCCCCGTAGGGGGAAGGGAGTCTTGTCCCCTCTCCCTGCGGGACGCGAAGCGGTTAGGGTGAGGCGCGTCAGGCGGTTACAAATTGAAAACCTGCTTCGCCTCAGACCAGACGATAACCAGCGCGACGATTCCGCCCGCGACCATTCCCAACAGCGCGGTGGTAATCGCTCCGCCCGGCAAATAAACTGCGACAACGTAAGAAACGCCGCCGCCGATAAGCGCCGCGACAAAGCCTTTCCAAATTGCGCCGCCGACTTGAATCGGTTCGTGCGTCCGCTTGGATAGCCAGCCAAATAAAACAATCGCTTCTACCAATAACGCAATTTCCGCAAAAGCAATCACGGGCGCGCCGATGGATTTGAAAAACGTCACGCCCGTCCAGCCAATGACGAGAAAAATAACGAGGCGAATGATGACGGCGTACAACGGGAACATCGGCTCTTTGCGCGCGTAAAACGAACGCGCCGCGATTTCGTGAATGACGTAACCCGTCAGCGTTAGCAAATAGGCGCGGGTTGTCATGGTGACGAGTTGCGAAGTCGCCGCGTCGAAGCCGAAGACGCCGCGAATCAGCGGGGCGATTCCCGCCGCCATGACCGCCGCTATCGGGACGGTGAGCGCAATCAAAACGCGGAGGGCGCGTTCAATCGTCGCGCGAAATCCCACCCAGTCGCCGCGCGAAGCGAATTCCGCAAGAGTAGGCAACATCGCGGTGGCAATCGCCGTGCCAAGAATCGTCTCGGGAACTTGCATAATCATCCAGCCGTAAGTGAGCGCAGTGACCGCGCCAACTTGATTGAGTTGCGAGGCGAGGTTATCGCGCGCCAAGACGATGAATTGAATCCCGCCCATTGTCAGGAGGCGCGGCGCCATTAATTTCAACGCTTCGATTAATCCCGTGTGACGCAGATTGACGGAGGGCGTCCAGCGAAAACCAAATTTGAAAAGCATGGGGACTTGAATCAGCAGGTGCATCGCCGCGCCGAGAATGACGCCGTAAACCAAACCATGCACGCCAAAAAGCGGAACGAGAAAATACGCGCCGATGATTTGCCCGACGTTGTACATGATGGGCGCAAGCGCGGGCATGACAAAATGTTGGTTGGCTTGCAACGACGCCGCGACTAATCCGCTAATGGAAAAAATCACCGTGCCGACAAGATTCAATCTCATTAATTCCGTCAGCAAAACGAGTTGCGCTTCGCTAAAGCCCGGCGCAATGCCCATCCGCGCAATCGGCGCGGCGAAAACGCTGATGACAATTGCAAACGTCGCCGTAATCAAAAACGCAACATTCGCCACGCGCGAAAATAAATCCCATGCGGCGGCGCGGTCTTTGACGGTGAGATATTCCGTGAGCAATGGGATGAACGCCATCGCCAACGCGCCGCCTGAGATGAGCGCAAACAACACGTCGGGCAAATTATTCGCGGCGTTGAACGTATCCAACGTTTGAACTTCGCTCGCGTATTGATGCGCGATGATGGACGTCCGCGCAAAGGCGACGACTTTATCTATAAAAAACAAACCCGCGATGGTTAGCGAGTTTATGGTGAGACGCGAGAGTTTGTTCATAGCGGAATTCCCCTCATCCCCAGCCCTTCCCCCAAAGGGGGGGGAAGGGAGTCTAGTCCCCTCTCCCTGCGGGAGAGGGCTAGGGTGAGGGCGCGTAAAAATTAATGCCCTAAATTCGGCGCGACTTGTACGCCCGGCAATTTGTCCGTCAGCAAATGCGCTTTGTGAATCAAAACGGGCATACATTGTCCACAAAGATATTTCGGCTCGCCTTTGAAGGTGAGATGCAACAGCGGGAATTGTTCATCCGTGCGATTGCAGTTCAAGCAAACTTTTTTGTTTTCTTCGTTCATGGGTTTCTCCTTTGGAGTTGCAAGTTGTAGGTTGCAAGTTTAATGTTCAAACCTACAACTTTGAACCTGCAACCTTAAACATTTATAACACGCCTTTATACATCCCGCCATCCACATTCAACATAACGCCGGTGATGTACGCCGCGGCGGGCGAGACGAGAAAGACGGCGGCGTTGGCAAACTCTTCAGGTTGACCGAGTCTGCCAAGCGGACTCTGCTCTGATTGTTTGCGCGTCTCTTCCGCGACCGTTGAGTTGTTTGCGCTGGCGCGCGCGGACATCAACTCGACGACTCGTTCGGTATTCGTCCAACCCGGCAAAATGGAATTGAAGCGAATATTTTCTCTGCCAAGTTCCAACGCCAGCGATTTGGTCAATCCAACCGTCGCCGCGCGAATGCTGTTGGATAAAAGCAAATTGGGAATCGGTTGTTTGACGGAGATGGAAGTCACCGTCAACACGCTGGCGGAATCCGATTGGCGCAAATACGGCAACGCGGATTTAATCAAGCGGACGTGCAACATCAGGCACAGGTCAATTCCTTTTTGCCACGCGGCTTCGTCCAGCGAATCAATCGAACCAGGCGGAGGTCCGCCCGCGTTGGTGATGAGAATATCCAATCCGCCAAACGCCGCGACGGTTTGTTGAATCAACTTTTCGGGGACGTCAGGCAAACCGACGTCACCGACCAAACCGACTACCGGCGCGCCTGTTTCCTTGTATATTTTTTCCGCAACCGCCTTTATCTTCGCTTCATCCCGTCCATTGATTGCGACCTGACAACCTTCTTTAGCCAACGCCAACGCGGCGGCGTATCCAAGCCCGCGCGACGAGCCTGTGACGAGCGCGCGTTTGTCTTTGAGTTTTAAATCCACAGAAGCCTCCAATTTTTAGTTTGCGTTGGAACGTTCAAACGCTTTCGATTTTAGAATCCCAAACGTCGCCGTCCGTCCAATTTGCCTCCGCCCATTTTGCCACAGTTTGCAGAGATTGACGCAAGACTGTCGCGTCTGAATTAATCATCGCGCAAGCGATGACCGACTCCGTCCATTTATCCTGCAAGTCTATCTCCGCGACGGAGACATTGAATTCGCGGCGCAAGCGCGCGAGAAGCGGTTTGATTCGTCCGCGCTTTTCTTTGAGCGAGGCGCAAGCGGGAAGGCGCAGGTGAAGGGTGAGAACGGCGAGCATGGTTTGCTTTGAGAAACATCAATTCTTGAATTTTCTAAAATACTTGTCTATCTCTGGGCGCAATTCAATTCCCACTCTTTCAAAGCAATTCAAAAGTTCTTCGTAAGTCCCTTTGCCTCCGAGAAAATCCCAAAATTCATCGGCAACCTTTAATTCTTGTTGCAAGTCCAACATCCCTTTCATTGTCCAGCGTTGATACGGTTCGGGTTCGTAAGGATTGTATGGAATCGCAATTAATGACTTGACGTTCGCTTGAGGATTTTGAGCGAATATTATGGCACACCATTCTAGCAAAGTTCGTTTATGGTCTTTGAATCCGCTTGCGTTCGGCTTGGCGGTTTTTATATCAAATAAATATATCGCTCCGCGTTTGTCTTGCGCGAATAAATCCGCTCGCACAACTTTTATGGCGTTCATTTTTCCTTTTTGAGCAACGGCTCTAATTTTTTCAATTTCAGCAGCCTTATTTGTGTTGGCTTTGCCAATGCTTAAATCGTTGAGAATGCCCTGAACGACTTTTTGCGCCTCTTGGCTGATTTGTTTACCAACCACATATTGAGACTGCGTGTCTGCAAAGTGCGCTTTCGCTAAAGCAACCGCCACAGGTTCAAATATAGACGTTCCAAACGTAGTATTTAACGATTGAATGAACGAATATAACGCCATACGGTCTTTCCCCAATAACCTAAAATGAAAAGGCATATTGTTGTCTTTGGATTTAAAATTCTTGAACTTGTTGAGCAGGCAGTCTTTGATAATATTTTCAATTTTCTGGACGCTTTCATTAGACAACGACATGCTTCTCTCCTATTTGGATTTCAAGTGAAATATGATTTCAGAATAAGCGGATTTATCTCGTTCCGTGCGATTCAAAACAGGACGTTTGAATTGGTTGACAATTTTCATTCCTGAGCGTTCCGCAATGACGGGATAGATATTGTATTTGTCATTGGCGACTAAAAGAACATGATAGTCGTCCGCTAAAAACTTTTTACAATTAAGCAACACATTGGAAATACCCTGAACGTAAGATTCTCTAGCGTCCTTGCCTTGTCCTTTATTCATTGCGCCAATTTCAAATTCATCATGGCGAGGAAAGTTAAATAGCTCGTAGGCGTAAGCGTGTTGCTCGTGATAATCAATCAAGCCAACGTAGGGCGGACTGGAAAAAACACCTTTGATTTTTTTTGTTCTTATAATTTCAGCAAGATTGGGTTGCGCGGAGCTAAGTTTTTCCACAATATCTATTTTTGTAGAATCGCCCGTTAAACAATATTGGTAAGTTTCGGTTCTTAGCGCATCAAATTTACGCAATCGCTCAATCGTGTCCTTGCTGTATCTTTCCCACCAGCTCAAAATGGAGAAAAGCGGCTTGCAGACTTTTCCGTGCTTGGCGCAATAATAAATCGCGGAGACAGGTTCAACCAACGTTCCTAAATCGGCATGAGTGGTAGCCCGACACGAGCGAATTGTGCGGCTTAAAATAATTTGAATTACCCTTTTGGTGGCAGGGTTTTTAATTTGATTAACAAGATCAATTACAAAGTCAATTTCCTGCCGCACTGGGTACAAATACCATTTGCCTAAAAAGGAATCGTTATTTTCTTGTTTTAACTGAATGCCATACTTCTTGACTAAATCAAAGTATTTGGGAAGGATTTTTTTTTCTTTTTCCGCGCCATAGACGTCTTGATTAATTTGCCCGCGCTGAACTTTGAATTTGTATTCGTATGCAGGGAAATATTCATTGTTAAACGCGTTCAACGTTTGAAGCAAGTTTTGCTCAAATTCTATGATATTCAAGGAAGATAGAAAAACTTTTAGAGATTTAGTTATTCTGATAATTTCTTTTTGAACGTCAACCAAACTGTGTTTTTCGATTTTGATATTGCTAATCAGCGCGTTGAACGCGGAAACGTCAACGCCGACGGCGTGTATTCCAAGTTCGCTGGCTTGCGCCAAAGTTGTGCCGCTTCCGCAAAACGGATCAAGAATAACGTCGCCAGATTTGAAGTAAATTTCCTTTTTGAATTCGTCGGTATGGCTGTTTATAAAGTATTCGACCAGCTGCGGAATGAACTTGCCTTTATAGGGGTGTAACCTGTGGACGTGCTTTGTTGTGTCCGCCTCTTTTAAATAGTCAAACGACAAAGCCCAATTAACATCATCGCCCAAGGCAGTTTTCCAATTAATTTCCCGATTGCCCAGAAAGGATTGATAGTAACGATCTAGCTCGTTTTTTGAGATTTTTGTAATCCCGTCTTGGGTGTATTTTCTAACGCGCCCGTATTGAATCAAATAAGAAATATTGGAAGCGGTTACATTTTTATTTAGCAAATCAGTCGCCCATTTGCTGGCTTCTGAAATGGTCATTAATTCTACTGTCGAGCTCATTTTTCAATTCCTTTTACAATTTTACGAATTCCGCATTACGACTTACAATCTCAGCATGGACGTCAAAGCCGAGTACAACCAAGCCCTCGACTATCTCTACTCATTCGTAGATTATAGCCTGAAACATTCATCCGAGCTTGCCAAAGCGGATTTCAACCTTGAGCGCATGTTCGCGTTGATGGAGTCGTTGGGGAATCCGCAAAATGAATATCCAATCATCCATGTCGCGGGGACAAAGGGCAAGGGGTCGGTGGCGGCGTTGTGCGCGGCGGGCTTGCAGGCGGCGGGATATGCGACGGGGTTATACACTTCGCCGCATTTGTTGGATTATTGCGAGCGCATCCAAATTAACGGCGAACCGATTGCGCATGAGCGCTTGGTTGAACTGGTCAAAGAGATTCAACCGCATGTCGCAAAAATAGAAAAACTCACCACGTTTGAGATTACCACCGCGCTGGCGTTTATGGCGTTCGCAAAATACGGAGTCAATGCGGCGGTCTTTGAAGTCGGCTTGGGCGGACGCCTCGACGCGACGAATATTATCGCGCCGAAAGTTTCGGTCATCACTTCGCTGTCTTACGACCATACCGCTGTGCTTGGCGACACGCTTGAAAAAATTGCAGGAGAGAAGGCGGGCATTATCAAAGAGGGCGTTCCCGTCGTTTCGTCTCCGCAAAAAAAAGAAGCCCTTGAAGTTTTGGAGCGCGTCGCCAAATCAAAAAATTCAACGCTCGCGCTTGTGGGACGCGACATAAAATTCAAGCCGCTGGCTTCGTCATTAAATGGGCAGGAATTTGTAATCAGTAATCAGTTGTCTGTTATCAGTTATCAGTCGGCGACTCTTTATTTGCGTATCCCTTTGTTGGGGTTGCACCAGATTGAAAACGCCGCCACCGCATATTTGGCTTTGAAGACCAGCGGAATTAAAATCAGCGACGCGCAAATTCAAACGGGATTCGCGCAGGTCAAATGGCGCGCGCGATTTGAAATTGCGCGGCTCAACCCGCCGGTGATATTTGATGCGGCGCACAATCAAGATTCCTTCGCTCGCTTGCGCGAAACGCTGGATGAGTATTTCCCCGATAAAAAAGTTTATCTCATCTTTGGCGCTTCGGAGGATAAAAATATCGCCGGCATGTTCGCGGAGATGAAACCGAAAATCGAGAAAATCATCATCGCGCGCGCCGACCATCCGCGCGCGCTTGAAGCGGGGCAAATCAAAAAATTCGCAGACCAACTTGAAATTAAATATGAAACGGCGTCTTCCGTTGAATCCGCGTTGAAACGGGCGTTGGAGCTATCCGCAAAAGACGGCGCGATTGTCTTATCCGCCGGCTCGATATTTGCGACGGCGGAAGTAATGCAGGCGTTCCGCGAAGCGTCGTGATTTCAAAGACCTTTAGGGTCTCGCAGACCCTAAAGGTCTTTGAAATGGAGACCGATGACCGCGCTCACGCAAAAAAACACGCAAGATAATTATTGGCGCTACGCCTTATGGCTCGCCGTCTTCACCGTTTTTTACAACGTCGCGGAAGGTTTGATTGCGATTTACTTCGGCGTCGGCGATGAAGCGTTGACGCTCTTCGGCTTTGGCGTGGATTCTTTCATCGAGGTCATGTCGGGCGCGGGGATTATCGCAATGGTCATGCGGATTCGCCAAAACCCCGCCGCGCCGCGCACACAATTTGAAATTACCGCGTTGCGCATCACGGGCGCGTCGTTTTATCTGCTGGCGTTGGGACTTGGCGCAACCGCGATTTATAATCTCGTCGCCGCGCATAAACCAACGACCACCTTGCCCGGCGTGATTATTTCCATCGTTTCAATTGCGACGATGCAGGGACTTGTGATGAGCAAACGCAAAGTCGGGCGCGCGCTCAATTCTATTCCCATTCTCGCGGACGCGAACTGCACGCTGGTTTGCGTTTACATGTCGCTGGTTTTGCTCGCGTCCAGTTTGATTTATGAATTCACAGGCTTTGGATTCATAGACAGCGTCGGCGCATTGGGCTTAATTTATTTTTCGGTCAAAGAGGGACGCGAAGCGTTTGATAAAGCCAACGGTCTCGAATGCGCTTGCGCGGACGAGGATTGCCAAGATTGAAAAATCGCTCTTGGGATTGGCAAGCCGCCGCGCTCGCAACAGCGCTTATCCAAATCGCGTCGGCGCGTCTTGGCATGGCGAATTGGAATTTTCCTCGCTCGGCGCCACTCCACAGTGGACAATTTGCCAGTATACTTAGAGGGTAGATACGCAAACAATGGTCGTCCGTCGCCGCGCTGGTTGGAGCGCTGGTCAACGCTAACTTCTATCAAACGCTCCTTCCATACAATTGACTTGAGTCTGCATTGGCTTTATCATTCCCAACGCCAGCGACGTAGCGCAAGCAGAAATCAGGGCGTTGCGCAACAAGAGCGCGAAACCGCATTATTCACGCGCCGCGTCGGGAACGTCGCGCGCGCTTATTCAATTAAAGAAATTTTGAAACTTCATTTCAATTAACACGGTGAACTCAAATGAATGAACAAACCAGACCGACGTCAATCTCCGATCAAATTCGTACGCTCGGCGCGCAGGCGGGAAAAATTCGCGCCGATTTGGATGCGAACAAACTCGTCCTGCCCAAAAACACGGCGGACGAATTAAACAATCTTGAAACAACGCTGAAGCAGGTCGGCGATAAGATTGAAGCTTTCCAGCGCAATCTGAGCAACATGATGGCGCTGGCTGACGTCGGACAAGTGATTAACTCCTCGCTGGAGCTCGACGAAGTGTTGCGCGTCGTGATGGACAACATCGTGCGTCTCACCAAAGCGGAGCGCGGCTTCCTCATGTTGCGCGATGAAAAAGGCGAAATGGTCATGCGCATGGGACGCAACTGGGAAATGGAATCGGTCAATTCTTCCGAGTTGACCGTCAGCAAATCCATCGTCGGACGCGTCGTTAGTTCGGGCGAACCGCTCGTCACCACCAACGCGCAGGAAGACCAGCGCTTTATGGGGCAGGAAAGCGTTGTGGCGTTTAACCTGCGCTCCATTTTGTGCGTTCCGCTTAAAGTAAAAAACGAGCTGATCGGCGTCATCTACGCGGATAACCGCATCCGCGCGGGCATTTTCGCCGAATCAGAACGCGACCTGCTGGTGGCGTTTGCGAATCAAGCGGCGGTGGCGATTGAGAACGCGCGCGCATTTGAAGAAGTGACCAGACTTAAAAATCTGATGGGAAACGTCTTTGCCTCCATTACGAGCGGCGTCATTACGACGGACGGCAAAAATCAAGTTACCCTTGCCAACCGCGCCGCCGAAACGCTTCTGGGAGCCGCCTCAAACAACGTGATTGGTCGCCCGCTGAATGAAATGCTGGCTTCCGTTGCGAAAGAACTTGAGCCGCATCTCGCGGATGTGCGCGACAAGGATAAAACCGTCGTAGATTTGGAAGTCAGCCATAACTTTCCCACACGCGGAAACGTGAACTGGCGTTTCAATCTCTCTCCGCTGAAAGACGCAGACCAAAAAACGCAAGGCGTCGCGATCGTGTTTGACGACCTGACCGAGCGCAAGAAACTCGAAGCGCAACGCCGCCTCTTTGAACGCATGGTCTCGCCCGCCGTGATTGAACATCTCGACCCGAATAGTTTGCAACTCGGCGGCAAACGCACCGCCATCACGACCTTATTCGCGGATATTCGCGGCTTCACCACGTTTAGCGAGAATCTTGAGCCGGAACAATTGGTGAAAATCTTAAATCGTTATCTCGCGGCAATGGCGGACGCCGTTCTGGCGCAAGAAGGCACGATTGATAAATTTATGGGCGACGCGATTATGGCGTGGTACAACGCTCCCATCCCGCAACCCGACCATACCCTGCGCGCCGTCAAAACCGCGCTAATCATGCGCGAATCGATTGAGAACTTATACAAAGACCTGCCCGCAGAATTTCATTTAGCCTTTGGCGTCGGCATTCATTATGGCGACGCGGTCATGGGTTTGATCGGCACGGAAAAAAGATTGGAATACACCGCCATCAGCGACACCGTGAACACCGCTAAGCGCGTTCAGGAAAATTCGGGGAAGAATCAAATCCTGATCAGCAAACAAGCTTTTGAGCGCGTGGCGGACAAAGTCAATGTGATTCCAAATGCGGAATTGATGATGAAAGGCAAAACGCGCGCGATGGAAACGTTTGAGGTAACGGGGTTGAAGTGAAAAAAGAATGAGCGCGAAAAAAAAACTTCGCTGGTCCAAAACGGACGGCGGAGTTTTTTGTTTAAGACGGCTGGCTTGCTAACGTCAAACGCTCGGCGGTTTATATTTATCCAAATCCACCACGCCGACGAAAGGCAGGTTGCGATAATACTCGTCGAGGTCGAGACCGTAGCCGAAGACAAATTTATTCGGAATGGTGAAGCCAAGATAATCAATGGGGACATGCGTCTCGCGGCGCTCGGGCTTATCCAACAACGCGCAAACTTTGAGCGATTTCGGCTGACGAGTCTTAAGTATGTTCAACACCGCCGCAATCGTATGTCCGCTGTCGATAATGTCTTCAACCAGCAACGCGTGCATGCCGCGAATGTCTATTTGCAAATCCAGCGTGACGCGCGCGGAGCGCGTCGATTCGCGCGCGCCGACGCCGTAAGACGAGGCCGCCATGAAATCCATTTTATGCGGCGCAGTAATATTACGGCTGAGGTCAACCATAAACGGCACGGCTCCGCGCAAAATGCAAATCAACAACAGGTCGCCGTTGGGATAATCCGCGCTGATTTGCGCGCCGAGTTCTTTTGCGCGCGCTTGCAGCGTTTCCGCGTCAATCAAAATTTCAGCGAGGACTTCTTGGTAGTTTTGTGGTTTCATAGTTTGGTAGTTGCGTGGTTGAGCGGTTTCGTCAAGCGCTCAACTATCTAAGCTATCGAACTACCTCGTGATGTTTTCTGCACCGCGCCTCATACAACTCCGACGCCCCGACAATCACAACGGGGTCGTCGTAGCGCGCAGGTTTTCCATTGACCAGCCTTTGCGTACGCGAGGCTTCGTCTCCACAGACCATGCAAATCGCGTGAAGCTTTGAGACGTGTTCCGCTTCCGCCATGAGGACGGGCATAAAGCCAAACGGTTCGCCGCGAAAATCGGTATCCAACCCAGCCACGAGGACGCGAACGCCGCGCGCGGCAAACTCCTGCGCGACGGTCACAACTTCGCCGTCGAAGAATTGCGCTTCGTCAATTCCCACGACGGTTGTATCTTTTTGAAATTTGGCGCGAATATCGGCGGCTTTTTCAACGGGGATGGCGTCAAAAGTCGAGCCGGCGTGAGAAGATACTTTCCCCGCCGCGTAGCGAATATCAATTGTGGGCTTGAATACTTGCGCATTTTGTTTCGCAATCATTGCCCGCACAAGGCGACGAATCAGTTCGTCGGTCTTGCCGCTGAACATCGAACCGCAGATCACTTCAATCGAACCGTTTGTATGCCGCATACGCGCTCCCAAATATTTTTTTGCCGTCCGTTCTTGCCTTCTGAATTTTACCCTGCTTTATTTTTAATAGCTCGCATTGCGCAGTTTCACCGCCGAGTCGCAGACGCTTCGCGCGCTGAGAAAACCTCTGCGAACTCCGCGACTCGGCGGCAAGAAATTTTCGATTGTAAGACAAGTTGCTTAATCACCTTACGCGCCCTCACCCTAACCCTCTCCCGCAGGGAGAGGGGACTCCCTTCCCCAGCGGGGGAAGGGCTGGGGATGAGGGCGAGAAACCTCGTAAGACAAGTTGCTTATGCAAGAGATCTAATAGCGCGAGCTTTTTGAAATTCCCGCGCGTTTCATCGGGTAAAATAAGCGCAATGAATCGCATCGTTGGGAGAGCCGCTCAGTGAAAATTTCGCAATGGTTGTTTCGCGCGGGGTTGAGTTTATCCGTCGCCTTCATCGTCAGTTTTTCGGCGACGACGCTCCTTTTCAATTTTTCAAAATACGAAACCAATATAGACCGCGCTTTTCTGGTCGCTGTCCCGACGCTGGCGCTGGCGTATTTGCTCTTTGAACTCTTCCCAATTTTTTGGGAATGGATTCAACACAGGCAAGCCAACGTCTTGGTCGCGTTCGGCGCGCTGGCGTTAATTGGCGCGGCGGCTGTCGTTTTGCCGTTTGCGATTGCGCCCGTCAGTTATCTCGGCGTCGGCGCGTTCGCGTTGATATTATATGCGTTAATGGCGTCCGCCGCGCCCTTCGCGGAACGCATTCTTTCCATAAGATATTACGCGCTTGGATTTTTACTGAGCCTCGTTTTTGTCTACGGCACGGTGGGATTTTTGGACGACGCGCTTAAGTCGTCTTTCAACGTCGTTTGGTTTACCATGGCATTGACGCTTGTCTGCGCCGTCGCGGGATATTATCTTGTCCGCCGCGCCGCACATTCGCTTCAAAGCGGATTTTTACATGCGCCGTTGAACATCGTCCTGTGCCTGACGTTGCCGGCGCTTTTATCCGCGCTGATTTTTGCGAGCGCGCAATTCCCCGCTATGTTCGTCTGGGAATATATCACGATCCCGAAAAATTTATCGGGGGCGTTTTTCGCCAGCGCAATGGTTGCGGGCGCGTGGGGAACCGCCGCTTTGGAGCGCTTTGAGTCGCGCGGCGTTTATCAACGCTTCAGGCAAACAAAAATTTTCGCGTTCATCCAAGAAAACTTGCCCGGTCTTTACGCGGGCGGCATGTTCTTCCTAATCAATCTCATCATTGCGCGCGCGCTCAATCATCCCGCGTTCAGCATTAATAGCGTCGTCTTTGAAACGGACGCAGGACCTTGGATGTCCATCTTGGGAAGTCCCGAAAGCGACGCGATTAATCGTTCCGTGCATCCTTTGGTATTAATTACCGCGCGCCCGTTGATTCGCCTAGTGGGAATCTTCATGGGCGAGAATTGGAATCTCGCGGCAATGCTCGTCGTCGCGGCGTTGAGCGGGTCGTGCGTCCTCATGGCGTGGATTTTCGTCAAACGCGCGATTGGCGAGAAAACTTACGCGTTCATTTTTGCAATCCTGCTCGGTTCAACCGCGACGCATTTGCTCTTCGGTTCGCTCACCGAAACTTACGTTTTCGGCATGACCTCGTTGATTTTTTTCTTCCTGCTCGTTCAAGCCAAAGAGAAGCGCTTTTCAGTTCTTGTCCCTGTGGGCGTGATTGTCTTTGGAATTACCGTCACGAACGTCGCGCAAAGCGCAATTGGATTATTCTGCAACAAGTTTGGATTTTGGCGCACGGTTCGGTATTGCGCGCTCGTCGTCTCGGCGGGAGTCGCGCTCACCGTTTTGACCAGCGCGTTGTATCCCAACGCGATTACGTTTTTCTTTGTCCCCGCCGACCTTTCCTTTGAAACAAATTTCATCAAGCCAGTTTACGCCTCGCCTGCGGAACAACTGCGCGAAAAAATTCAAGTCGTCAGCCGCGCGATGTTCTTGTACGAAGTCGTCGCTCCCAGTCCGCTGGAAGTGATTTCTCAAAAACCCGCCGACCCCTACCCCACCATTGACCTCAAAACGTTCGACTGGCGCACGCATAAATTGGCGTCGTACAAAGATTTTGCAAACGTTCCCCTTGCGCTCTGGCTGATTTTGCTTGCGGGCGCGTTTGCGTTGTTTGTCAAAAACTTCCGCGCTACGCCGCATCTTCCGCTGATGATTGGTTTGCTAGGCAATCTTGCGTTTAACTTTTTATTGCACGCAAACTACGGCGTTGAACTTTTTCTTTACACGCCTTTTTGGGCGTACGCGCTGATTTTCTTCATCGCGCTCGCTTACGCCAACCTCGCCGACAAAAAATGGTTTCAATCTCTGCTCGTTGTTTTTCTGTTAATTCTCATGGTCAACAACGTCTGGTTCATCTTCGGCGTCCTGCGCGCGCTCGCCCCCTTCTTCGCCGCGTCCTAGCTCGGACAAATCGAATATCTCAACGAACGCGACAACCCAAATCTTTAACCGCTTTCAATCTTTTCTTTCATCTTTCTTTTTCCATTATACTTACCCCATGACTCGCATCCTCGTCACTGGCGCCAGCGGATTGCTCGGACTTAATCTCGCGCAAGAAATGAAAACCAAACACGAAATTATCGGCGCGGATCGCGGCAAGTTGATCCACGCGCCGTTTCAAATTGTAAAGTCGGATTTATCCGACCCGCGCAACGTGGATTCCGTTCTCGATGCGGCGCAACCCGCGTGGTTGATCAACTGCGCGGCGCTTGCCAACCTTGAAGATTGCGAGCGCGACCCTGATATGGCGCGGCGCCTGAATGTTGATCTGCCCGCGCAACTCGCCGAATCTTGCAAGGCGCGAGATATTTCATTCGTTCACATCTCCACCGACGCCGTTTTTGACGGCGACAAAAACCGCGCTTACGCAGAAGACGACGCGCCGAATCCGCTGAGTGTGTACGCTCAAACCAAGTTAGAGGGAGAAACCGCGACGTTAAGTAAAAATCCGCAAGCGCTTGTGGCGCGAGTCAATTTCTACGGCTGGAGTCTCAACGGGCGGCGCAGTCTCGCGGAGTTTTTTGTCAACAACTTAAGCGCAGGCAAAAACGTAAGCGGCTTCACCGATGTTATGTTCTGTCCAATGTTGGTCAACGACACGGCGCGAACGCTGGTGAAAATGTTAGAGAAAAAACTTTCGGGCTTGTATCATCTCGTCGGGACGCAGACGATGAGCAAATATCAATTCGGCGTCGAGATTGCCCGCAAATTTGGCTTCGACGAAAACCTTGTCGCGCCCAAATCAGTCCACGCCTCCGACTTGACCGCGCGACGCTCGCTCAACTTATCCCTTTCTACCCACAAGCTCTCCACAGACTTAGGCGAATCTCTCCCCAACTTCTCCACAGGCTTGAACGAGTTTTATACACAGTTTCAGCAGGGTTATCCACAGAAAATACGGAGTTATCAACAGGGTTAGTAATTGGTAATTAGTAAATTGGGAATTAGGGATGAAGCAATTACCAATTACAAATTACTCAATTGCCTTTTATCAAGAAAAATCATGAACCTCAAAATTAACACCCACACCATCGGACTCAACCACCCAACCTATTTCATCGCCGACATTGCCGCGAATCACGACGGGGATTTGGAACGCGCCAAGTCGCTGATTCGACTCGCCAAAAATGCGGGGGCGGATGCGGCGAAGTTTCAGCATTTCCAAGCCCCGAAGATTGTCTCGGATTACGGCTTTGAAAATATGAATTCAAAGGTTAGCCATCAGGCAAATTGGAAAAAATCCGTCACCGAGGTTTACGCGGCGGCTTCCGTCTCGCAAAGTTGGACGCCGATTTTGAAGGAAGAATGCGATAAAGTCGGCATTGACTTCTTCACCTCGCCGTATGATTTTGATTCGATTGAGCATGTCAACCCGTACATCCCCGCCTTCAAAGCTGGTTCGGGCGAAATTGATTGGATTGAAGCGCTGGAACTGATGGCGTCGAAAGGCAAGCCGATGATTATCGCTTGCGGCGCGGCGGACATTGCCGACGTGGGGCGCGCCGTCCGCGCGATTTTGAAAATCAACCCGCAACTGTGCCTCATGCAATGCAACACCAACTACACCGCCGACCCAAACAACTACGACCATTTGCATTTGAACGTCCTCAAAACTTTTGCCGCCATGTACCCCGACGTTGTGCTGGGACTCTCCGACCACACGCATTCCGTCGCGCCCGTTTTGGGAGCCGTGACTCTTGGCGCGCGCATGATCGAACGTCACTTCACCGACAGCAACGACCGCGAAGGTCCCGACCACAAGTTTGCAATGAATCCCGAAAACTGGGCGAAGATGGTGGCAGAGACGCGCCTGCTGGAACGCTCGCTCGGCAGTTCGGATAAATTCATCGCCGACAACGAACAGCAAACCAAAGTCGTGCAACGTCGCTGTCTCCGCGCCGCCCGCGAAATCAAAGCGGGCGAAGTCTTCACCCGCGAGATGATTGACGTGTTACGTCCCGCAACGATTGGCGCAATCAAGCCGCATGAGATTGAAAATATCATTGGGACGAAGGCGTTGGTTGATATGCCCTTCGGCAAAGAATTGCGCTGGACGGAGTTGGGGTAAATAGTAATTGGTAAATGGTAATTCGTAATTGGTTGCGCCCCGTCATTTAACTTTGAGTTCCTTTCTCGTAAAATTACGCACGCTTTCAGCCGCGTCAAAAATAGCGACCGAAGAATTAATTAGCGAGAAGGATTGGCGGCGCGTATAAAACAAAAATCCTCCTTGCGGAGGATTTTGAAGAGTGGCTCACCCTGAGCTTTGATTTCAGTCTGTCCCGTCCCATTTCAGGTATGGCTAGGTTGTTCTACGAACAACCAAAGTCATCAGGCATTACGATGCCACCGCCTTCATTCTAGCATAAGCGATTAAGCGCGTCAAACAAAAAATCCGATTTACTTTTCACACATGCGAATTCTCTACTTCTCCCTCGGCTACTGCACCCACGACCACCGCTTCCTTAAAACCATTTCAGAAAATGGGCATGAGGTATTTTTTGTTCAACTCGAAGGCAACGCAAGACAAGTGGAAAGTCGCTCCGTGCCTGAGAATGTTTGGGTGAATGAAATTTAAACGAAGGCGACGGCGCTCCTTACCCCGTTTTCACCGTCACAAGTTTTTCTTTTAGCCAAAGATTGACCAGTGTTTCCACGCTCACGCCGTGCAAACGCGCTTGTTCTTCAATGGCGTCAAGCAAGTCTAATTCAATGGGAACGGCAATCGTGACGTTGAAATCAACGTCGGGCGCGTTGGCGTCGTCAAACTCTGTAAAGTCATGTTTATCCCAGAATTCGCCGATTGCCTCGTAAGAACTGGCTTTTGATTTTGAAGTTTTATTTACGGTCATAGGATTTACGCTCTTTCTTAGTCATGTCGCGCGCGCTAATTATAATCGCGGTCTTATCGCGGGTTTTGAACACAAAGAAAATAATCAAATATCTGCCGCCATGAGTTTGCCCCAGCGCGGCATAAACGTCGTCGCCTTCAATGTGTCCTTTTTCGACAAAGCGAAAACGAGGTTTATTCAGAAGAGTTTGCCGCACCTCGCGCAAAGCGACGCGATGTTTTCGGGCAAGTTTTTCTTCAATCGCGTCGGGGCAAAAAACGTTCTTAATTTCCATTGCGCTCATTATACTTGGCATTGTCGCGCTCCGCGCTTTTTAAATATGCGCTCGTGTCCGCCTGATATAATGCCCAAACTAAAATGCCAATAATTTCAACAAGCATGAAAATCCTCTACTTCTCCCTCGGCTACTGCACCCACGATTATCGCTTCCTCAAAACCATTTCAGAGAATGGGCACGAGGTATTTTTTGTTCAACTCGAAGGCAACGCAAGGCAAGTGGAGAGTCGCTCCGTGCCTGAGCATGTCAATCAAGTAATTTGGAAAGGCGGACGCGAACCATTCAAGTGGCGCAACCTTTTACCTTTGACCTTAGACTTTCGACATTTGACCAAAACTATCAAACCCGACATCGTCCACGCGGGACCCATTCAAACCTGCGCGTTCATCGCCGTACTTTCAGGCTTTCGTCCCATCCTCGCCATGTCGTGGGGATTTGACTTGATGGACGACGTTCACCAAAGCAGATGGATGAAGTGGGTTACAGGGTACACGTTGAAAGGTTCAAGGTTTTTTACGAGCGACGCCAATGTGACTCGCGATATGGCTGTGAGTTACGGAATGGATGCAACTAAAACCGTCGTCTTCCCTTGGGGCGTTGACCTCGACCAATTCAAACCCGCAACCTTAAACCTTCAACGCGCCACCTTCACCTTATTTTGCAGTCGCGCATGGGAAGCGTTTTACGGCGTAGACGTCCTCGCGCGCGCGTTTGTGAAGGTGGCGCAACAAAACGAAAACGTGGATTTGGTTTTGCTCAACGGCGGTTCGCAAGCGAATCGTATTCGCAACATTTTGCAAAGCGGCGACGTCTTAGACCGCGTGACCTTCGGCGGGCAAATTTCGCAAACCGACTTACCGCGCTGGTATCATCTCTCCGATTTATATATCTCCCCCTCGCATGTGGATGGCTCGTCCGTTTCGTTGATGGAGGCGCTCGCTTGCGGGTTGCCGTGTCTCGTTTCGGATATTCCCGCCAACAAAGAATGGATTGTCGAAGACGAAAACGGCTGGCTCTTCCGCGACGGCGACGCGGATCATCTTGCGGAGAAAATTCTCGCGGCGATTGCGCAACGGGAGAATCTGCCCGCCATTGGCGAATCCGCTCGCAGGACGGCGGAAGCGCGCGCCGATTGGAAAAAGAATTCGCAGGCGCTGATGAATATCTATCAAAACATGTAGAGGCGCGTTTGAAACGCGCCCCTACGGAGGACAAATGCTCTCAAAACAAGATTTACTCAACGGCTTCAAACAAATCAATCTTCAAAGCGACACCATCGTCGTGCATACGTCGTATAAATCGCTGGGCGGCGTGGAGGGCGGCGTGGATACGGTGATTGACGTCATGCGCGAGTTGGCTGGCAAAGACGGCACGGTGATGTTCCCCGCTTTCAATTTTCAATCATGGACAGAGTTGCATTACTTCGACGTATTGGAAACGCCCTCGAAGATGGGCATGATTACCGAGACGGCGCGCCTTCGCCCTGACGCAAAGCGGACTCCACACCCGATTTATTCTTTCTCCGTTTTAGGCGCGCGCGCCGAAGAATTTTCAAAAGCCGACGACGTCGAGGCTTACGGACCAAACTCCGCGTTTGCGTTGTTCCATAAAATCAACGCGACCCTCGTTAGCATCGGCTTGGATTTCAACAATACGTTTTCAATGCACCACTATATCGAATACAATGTCGGTTGCGATTATCGGCGCATGAAAGAGTTTGCGGGAATTTACATGGACTATGACCGCGTTCCGCAAATCAAAAAGTATTCGATGTTCGTGCGTTTGAACGAACGCTATAAAACTTACATCGTGCCAGGCATGAACGATTTGCTTGCGGCGGGCGTCATCAAAGAGATTGAAGTCGGCGCGGCGAAAGTCCATCACCTGACAGCCAACGAATTCTTTGATAACATGTCCGTCATTGTGCGCGAGCAGCCGGAGAAATTGCATTACGTTGAAGCGCCGAAGTATTAATAAGTTGAAGGTTTAAGGTAAAAGCGGAAGGCAAATTATGAAATCTTATACATCCCTCAAATCAATTCTCGCGGAATTTTTTCCATTGCATCGAACGCTGGCGTCAGACGATCACGACAAGACGCTGGAAATCATCGGCGGCTATATGCCCGATTCCGCCAATTACACCATCGAGACTTATGCGCCCCTCGAACAAGCGTGGACATGGCATGTCCCTGAACGATATATCGTCCACGAAGCGTATCTTGAAATTGAAGGCGGCGAGCGCGTAGTGGATTTCAAAAACAATCCGCTTCATATTGTTTCGTACTCCCTGCCTGTGGATGAAACGCTTACTTTTGAAGAACTGCAACCGCATTTATATTTCAACGAGAAACGCCCGCATACAATTCCTTGGGTCTTCAAATACTATGACCGCAATTGGGGCTTCTGTCTGCCGAAAAACGTCTTCGATAAACTTCCGCGCGATAAAAAATATCGGGCGGTGATTAAATCGGAGTTTAGCATCAACGCGGAGGACGGCTTCAAAATGGCGACGGCGGTGATTCATCCCGAAGGCGGAGCAAATCCCAAAGCGGGCGAAATCATCGTGCAGGCGCATACCTGTCATCCTATGCAAGCCAACGACGACGGCGCGGGCGTGGTCAGCGCAATCGAGTTGGCGCATCGCCTCGCTGAAAATCCCTTGCCCGCCGGCTCGATGAGCGTTCGCTTTTGGTTTGGTCCCGAAACCATCGGCACGATTGTTTATCTTTCGCACAACGAACGTCTCATCCAAAATTTGCGCGGCGGAATTTTTATGGAAATGACGGGCAATAAAAATAAAATCGCCTGGCATCACACGCGCCAACACAATCATCTACTTGACCGAATTACCAATTACCAATTACGCAACACCGCCCACGACGAGCGCGACTTCGCCGCCGCCCCCGCCAACGACGAGCGCGTCGTCAACGGTCCCGGCGTCAATGTGCCGTGCATTTCTATCAATCGCTGGCCCTACGACGAATATCACACCAGCGACGACAACCTCGACATTATCCACGAGGACATGCTGGTCGGCGCGGCGGAAACGGCGGAGCAAATTATTCGCATTTACGCCAGCAACTACATTCCCAAGCGCACGTTTCGCGGTCCTGTTTTTCTCAGCGGCAACGGTCTCTGGGTGGATTGGCGCGACAACTGGGCGCTCAATCGCGCCATCGAAAAAATTATGATGCGCTTTGAAGGCGAGCATTCCGTCTTTGATATCGCCGAGCAAGTTGGGCTGGATTATTGGATGGTGCGCGAATACGTCGAGAAGTTCCGCGCAAAGGGATTTGTGATTCCGTTGACGATTCCCTCTGAGGCGCAAACGATTTAGCGCCTCTCTGCGATTGCCCTATTTTCGTATCGGCTACTCACCTTACGCAGAATTTTCCCTCATCCCCAGCCCTTCCCCCGCCCGCAGGGGGCTGTGCCAAAAGGAAGGGAGTCCCCTCTCCCTACGGGAGAGGGCTAGGGTGAGGGTGCGTAAGGTGAGTCAGCTAATCACATCAACCACACTTCCACCATCTCGCCAGCCGATAATCCCGTTGCGTCGGGGTGAATGCGCAAAAGACCGTCGGCGGCGGCGAGGGTGAAAATGAGATTTGATTTTCCAAAGATAGGTTCGGCGTCATAATTTGCGGTTGACGATTTGCGATTGACGATTAACTTCACGGGTTGCCAATCTTCTCGTCCCGCTTGCGAGGGAAGATTAACCGTCAACTTGGCTTGCACCGTCGCTTTGGGTTTGGGCGGCGCGCCCAATAGTTTTTCAATCACGGGCGCGACGAATAAATATCCGTTCACCAACGCGCTGACGGGGTTGCCGGGCAAACCAATCACGGCTTTGCCGTCGCACACGCCAAGAATGGTCGGCTTGCCGGGGCGCGTGTTGATTCCGTGAACCAGCACGCCCGGCGCGCCCAATGTGCGGATCACGTCGGCGGTCATGTCTCTGGTGGAGGCGGACGAGCCGGCGGTGACAATGACGGCGGCGCATTCGGACAGCGCTTGCGCCGCCGCTTCTTTCAACGCGGTGAAGTCGTCTCTAAAAATCCCGTAGCGGAAAGCCTCCCCGCCTGTTTTTTCAATCAGCGCGCTCAGCGTGTATGAGTTGACGTCGCGCACTTGCCCCATGCGCGGCGTTTGCGACGGGTCAATCACTTCGTCGCCGGTGGAGATGATTCCAATCTTTGGCTTTTTCGCAACGTGGACAGACGTCATTCCAAACGCCATAAGTCCGCCAATTTCAGCGGGGCGAATGAACGTCCCTTTGGGAAGCGCCAATTGTCCCGGCGCCATATCTTCGCCAACGCGGATGACATTCTCGCCTGCGGCGACGGATTTGAAGATTTCGATTTCGGCATTGACCGCTTGGGTATATTCAATCATCACAACCGCGTCCGCGCCGTTGGGAGTCATGCCGCCGGTGTGAATCAACGCGCATTGCCCTGCGCCGATTTCAAAGGACGGCGAGGCGCCCATCGGCGCTTCGCCAATTAACGCGAGATACGCGGGGAGCGAATCGCTGGCGCCGAAAGTGTCGCGCGCGCGCAGAGCGTAACCGTCCACTGTGGAGCGCGGAAAATCAGGGAGCGGTTGCGGCGCGAAGACGTCGGAGGCGACAACGCGCCCCACAGCGCAAAGCGTCTCTATCGGTTCAGAATCAACGGTCAGCGCGGAAAGATGCGCAAGCAAAAGTTCGCGCGCTTCGTCGGGAGGCAAGAGGGTCAGGAATTCTGGCATTTAACGCATCCAAAAAGCAAGAGTCAAAAAATAAGACGTCAACCCAAAGACCGCGAGAGCGGTGGCGCTGAGGAGAGACCAGTTGGGTTTGCCGCCGAGCGAAACGTGCCGAAGCAGGATAATTTGCAAAATGGCGAAAGGCAATGTGAGGAAGGCTGTCCAGAGAACAAAAAAATTAGACAGGAGCGCAATGGCGAAAACGGCGTAAGCGAAAACGACCAGGCTATGATGCAACGGCACAGCGCGTTCCCAAGCGAGGCGGCGCAAGAGCGTGTCGCGTTGATATTTTTGGTCGGGCAAAAAAGAGACGAAGTTAAGGATGAGAAAATACGCGAGCGCGAGCGCCGTCAGCGGAATGACAATGGCGAAAAGTAGGCGATGATTTTCTTTGAATTGCAGAAGAAAGCCAATGGACGGGGCGATGTAGGCGATTTGCGCGGCGAGAGCCAGTTCTCCAAAACCGCGATTGAGCAGGCGAACGGGCGGCACGGCGTAAGCGAGGAGCAAAACGACGGACGAAAAAAGAAAAACTACGGAAGCAAGAGTTAAAGCTTGGTTAAGATAGAGCAGGAAAATCAAGACTGCGTTCACCGTCAGCGCCGCGATGGAAACATACAGCGCGTTGGCGCCAAACAACTCGCGTTCGGCGCGGGTTTCGTTTTCGAGAAGCGGTTCGTTGATGGGACGAAAAACTTCCGCGAGCAGACTCATGCTGATTTGCGCAAAAACAGTAATCGCAAGTCCCAGCCAGAAATTTGCGCCTTGAAGCGGCTTGCCAAGATACGCGGGAACGCTGGCGCCGAGAGTGTAAGTTAACGCGGCGAGGAGAAGGAGGAGCGGACGGGAGAGACGGAGGAGGGCGGTCATTGGTTGCCAGTTGTCAATATTTAGCGTTCAGTTTTATGTTTGTTGATTCTAACTGATAATCTCGAATGCCTCCGCTTCAAATTATACGACTTCATCGCCTGTCGTTGCGAACGTCCTTCAGCGAGTTACAATTTGCAACCAATTTACGGCGGCGCAACCTAAATTAACTACACTCGGCTATAATCGAAGAAAATCTCAAGCGGAGAACACTATGTCTTTTAATATTGGAGAGAACGTTGGTCCCTATCGAATTATTGAGCAACTTGGGCAGGGCGGCATGGCGACCGTTTACAAAGCCTATCACGCCTCGCTGGACCGCTACGTCGCTTTAAAAGTTTTGCACCCCGCCTTTCATCAGGATCAAACTTTCACCATGCGCTTTCAGCGCGAGGCGCGCGTGGTAGCGCGTTTGGAACATGCGAATATTGTCCCGGTCTATGATTATTCCGAGCATGAAGCGCGACCTTATCTGGTGATGAAATATATCGAGGGGGACACGCTCAAAGCCCGTTTGAATCAAGGTCCGCTGAATTCGGAAGAAATTGAACGGGTGGTCAACTCAGTCGGGTACGCGTTGGCGTACGCCCATCGGCAGGGGATTTTGCACCGCGATATTAAACCGTCCAACGTGATGATCGCAACGGGCGGCGTGATGTATCTTGCGGATTTCGGTCTCGCGCGCATCGCGGATGCGGGCGAATCAACCATGTCCTCCGATTCGATCATGGGAACGCCGCAATATATTTCGCCCGAGCAAGCGATGGGCAAAAAAGACCTCGACGCCGGCACGGATATTTATTCCTTCGGCGTCATGTTGTATGAAATGGTGGTGGGACGAGTTCCATTTATTGCGGATACGCCCTTCTCCATTATTCACGACCATATTTATACGCCGTTGCCCTTGCCTATGACCGTCAACCCCAATGTGCCGGAGTCTGTTCAGCGCGTTTTGTTAAAAGCGCTTGCCAAAGATCGCGCAGATCGCTACGGCACAACCGAAGAGCTCATCAAAGCCTTCAAAGAAGCGTGGACGGAAGCTGGCGTCCCCATGCAAGGCACTGCGATTGTCATGCGCTCGGCGACGCTTAAGAGCGAAAAGGCGGACGCCAAAAGTCAAAGCGCCGCGCCGCCGACTCCCGCCGTTGAAACGGCGACAGTTGCCAGTCCCGGCGCAAAAAAACGCTCGCCGTGGATGTGGGTGGGAATTGGAGCGCTGGTTCTCATTTTTTGCATCGCCGCATTTATTACCCTTCGTAGAAATCGCGCCAATCAGCCAGCCGATAATCCGCCGTTTGCGCCGGCAACGCAACCCGCGCCGCCTGTTCAACTTATTCCGCCCACCCAAGTCTTTTTACCGACCCAACCGCCTCCGCCCACATTTGATCAATTTCCCGGTCCTGGCGGTGGACCTCCTAACGGCGGTCCCGGCAATGGACCCGGCGGCGGACCTCCTCCCCCACCTCAAAACGCCTCGCCTGAAGTAAAGGCGGCAAAAGACTTGGTGACGAAGAAGCCGCGCAATCCCGACGCCCATTTGCGGCTTTCGCTTGCGCTTTGGGATACGCACGAAACCCGCCCAGCGATGGACGAGCTCATGCGCGCAATGGAACTTGCGGATCAAAACAAACCCGACTTTTTTATCCACGCGGCGGAAGAATATAAAAAGCGCGAAGCGTGGGTTCCCGCCGTCGCCGCATACTTGCGCTTGTTTCCCATTTATCGCAATCAGGATATGCCTAACGACGTAAGAGACAACGTCCACGAGGCGCTTTACAAAGCCGCCGAACAAAAAAACTTGCCTGAGTTTGGCTTCTTTGACCGCATGAATAATATTGACCAGCCGCTTGGCTATATCATGCGCGGGCGTTACGCGCTGTATAACGGCAATCTCGAAGAAGCCAAAAATCAATTAGACCAGCTTGAAAAATTAAATATCAACATGCCCGAAGCGCGCTTGCTTAAAGCGGAAATCGAAATGAAAGACGACAAAGAAAAGGCGAAAGAGGCTCTGCTTTCGCTTTCCGCAGATCCCGTTGTTCCCCATTGGATTCGCCTCATGGCGGACCATTATCTCAAAACCATACAATAAAGGATGATCATGCGAACCCCATTAGTTGCAGGCAATTGGAAGATGAACAAAACCGTCGCCGAGACGCGCGATTTGGTCTTTAAAATGAGCGCGCAATTGCGCGAAATCAACGGCGTCGAAAAAGTAATCTGCCCGCCCTTCATGGCGCTCATGGCGACCTCCGCTTTGCTCGAAGGCTCAGGCGTCGGGCTGGGCGCGCAAAACATGCACTGGGAAGAAAAAGGCGCGTTCACGGGCGAAGTCTCGCCCGCGATGGTCAAGGAATTATGCGCCTACGTCATTCTCGGTCACTCGGAGCGCCGCGCTTATTTTGGCGAGAGCGACGAGATTGTGAATCGAAAATTGATCTCCGCTCAAAAATTTGATTTGACTCCCATCGTTTGCGTGGGCGAGACGTTGGAACAATACGAATCAAAACTGACCCGTGAGGTTGTTTCGCGGCAAACGAGTTTGAGTCTCGGCGGAATGCCCGCCGACTACGCCCCGCGCATGATTGTCGCTTACGAGCCAATCTGGGCGATTGGCACCGGCAAAGCCTCCAACGGCGAGGAAGCCAACGCCGTCGTCAAAGACGTGATCCGCCCCGCGTTGGCAAAGTTGTTTGGAGACGAAACCGCGCAAGCGATCCGCGTTTTGTACGGCGGCTCGGTCACAGCCGCCAACGCCGCCGAGTTCTTCGGTCAACCCGACATTGACGGCGCGCTCGTCGGCGGCGCAAGTTTGAAGGTGGACGAGTTCGTCGCCATCACAAAAGCCGCCACAAGTTAAACATGTCACGGCGAGGGCGCTCTGGCTCTTCGCCCGAAACGCTCTTTTCATCCATCATGCCCCTCGCCGGCTTATTTTGGTTTATCTTAACCCTCTTGCCGCTGGTTGTTCTCCAGCGGCTTTTGCATCGCGAGATCCAAGCCGTCTTGCTCATCCTCACGCGCAACCCGCAATTAACCGTCGCTTTGTATTCCGTGTTGTTTTTTCCCGGCGTACTCCTGCATGAGTTGAGTCATTTTCTAGCGGCGAAGTTGTTGCTTGTGCGCACGGGAAATTTTTCGCTCATCCCAACCACGCTCCCCGACGGACGCTTGCAAATGGGCTATGTGGAAACCGAGCAAACCGATATTGTGCGCGGTTCGTTAATTGGCGTCGCGCCGTTGATTTTTGGAAGTTTGTTTGTGGCTTACGCCGGCGTCAGCCGTCTGCAATTGAACACGCTTTGGGACGTTCTGCAAAACGGTCAAATCGAATTGTTTTTTATGGGACTAGGCTTACTGCCCAACATGAAAGATTTTTATTTATGGTTTTACCTCGCCTTCGCGGTCTCCAGCACCATGACGCCCTCTGAAGCGGACCGCTACGCTTGGTTGCCGCTCGGCTTGTGGGCGCTCATTTTGCTCGCTCTGGCGCTTGCCGCCGGCGTCGGCGCATGGATGCTGGAAAATCTCGCCCCCTATTTGAACGATTTCTTAAACACCGCCGCCGCGTTATTTGGATTAAGCGTGATCTTGCACATCGCACTTCTGGCGCCCACTATGCTTATCCATAAATTAGCTTCAAGGTTGACAGGGGTGGATGTGAAATAAAGGCAAATGCTAATTCTAAAAGGAATCCACATGCCCCATCTATATCCACCCAATCCCATCCCGTATAGGGTCGCAAATACTCGAATCTCCCACTACGCAAATAAGAGCTGACATCACACGAGTGTCCGCTTTTGTTTTAAGCGGAATTTCATGACATTTGTTACAGAATTCTCTACCGTACATTTCCTTCGCAAAAGAAACCCTAAAGGTCTTTTCGTTAATCGGGTTTTTGCGAAGGACAAGCAGACCTTTAGGGTTTGCCGTGTACGGTAGAAAATTACAGAATAAAAAAGTGGATTGGTTGTAAAATCACCAAGTCATTGGAGACCGAATGGCGCGCGACGTGCGTCAGGCTCGCTACCCAAAATTTGACACAAACTCAAATCACAGGAGACCAAATGACACATCCCTACCCCCCCGAGCCCTTCCGCATCAAAGTCGTTGAACCCATTCGCCTCATCTCGCCCGAAGCGAGAAAAGCCGCGCTGGTTGAAGCGGGCTATAATTTATTCTCCATGAAAGCCGAAGATATCTTCATTGACCTGCTCACCGACTCAGGCACGGGCGCGATGAGTCAAGAGCAGTGGGCGGCGATGATGCGCGGCGATGAATCCTACGCGGGAGCGCGATCATATCATCGCCTCAAAACCGCCGTCGAAGATATTTTTGGCTTCAAGTTTTTTGTCCCCACGCATCAAGGACGCGCGGCGGAAAATATTTTGGCGGCGTGTTTGGTCAAGGCGGGGATGTATGTTCCCAGCAACATGCACTTCGACACGACGGACGCGAACATCCGCGCGCGCGGCGGACGCCCGACCAACCTTGTGATTGACGAAGCCTTCGACACGACGAACTTGCATCCGTTCAAGGGCAATATGAATATCGCCAAGTTGCGCGCCTTCATCGAAAAAACGGGCGCGGATAAAATCCCGTTTGGGATGATGACCGTCACGAACAACGCGGGCGGCGGTCAGCCCGTCTCGATGGAAAATCTCAAAGCGGTGGCGCAAGTTTATCGCGAGTATAAAATTCCATTCTTCATTGACTCGGCGCGTTACGCGGAGAATGCCTACTTCATCAAGTTGCGCGAGGCGGGCTACGAAAATAAACCCGTGATTGAAATTGCCCGCGAGATGTACGCGCTCGCCGACGGCATGACCATGTCTGCGAAGAAAGACGCGATTGTAAATATCGGCGGCTTGCTGTGCGTCAACGATGAAGCGCTATTTCAAAATATAAAAAACGAACTCATCCTGCGCGAAGGTTTCCCGACTTACGGCGGACTCGCGGGACGCGACCTCGACGCAATGGCGGTTGGTTTATACGAGGGACTTAACGAAGCCTACCTCGCATATCGTCTCTCGCAAACCGCCTATCTCGCAACTCGATTAAACGACGCGGGCATTCCCACCATTCAACCCGCCGGCGGTCACGCGGTTTATCTCGACGCGGCGCATGTCTTCCCGCACATTCCGCAGGGCGAATTCCCCGGGCAAGCGCTCGCCGTCGAGTTGTATCTCGAAGGCGGGATTCGCGGCGTGGAAATCGGCTCGGTCATGTTCGCCTACCCCGACCCCGATTCGGGCAAGATGATTTATCCCAAACTAGAATTGCTCCGCCTCGCCATCCCCCGCCGAACTTATACTCAAAGCCATTTAGATTACGTCGCCGACAGCGCCGCAAAAATCAAATCCCGCGCCGACTCTGTGCGCGGGTATAAATTCGCTTACGCCCCTGAGTTGTTGCGGCATTTTACGGCGAGGTTTGAGCCGCTATGAAAAATGCGGATGTTATTTTTTTTCATCCATTCGCTTCTTTGTCAACTCGTCAAACCCCGCCCGCGCCTTCTCCAGCGTCGCTTCGTCGCGCCAAGTCGCGGGGATTTTCAACTTCTTCTCGTCGAACGGCTTGCCGATGCGGATTTGAAAATAGCGCGTCTTATTATCGGGCAAGCGATACTCCTCCCGAAAGCGCGTCAACAACAAATTCATCTGCCGTTCAATGTCGTCCTCCGATGGGCGATACACAATTCCATCCGCCTTGCAATCCAGCGCTTTTTCGCAATTGCAATTCACCAAAATCCCCTCGTCCGTCATTATCCACCACCGCGTCGCCAACTCGTGCTTGCGTCGAAACATATACGCCGTAATCGTCCCATCCGCAGGGTCGGAAAAAACCTCCACATAATCCGCAAGCGGCTTCAATGGTTCAATTATTCTTTGTGGAAATGTCTTCGCTTTGGGGATTTCCTTCTTAACAAGTTTTTTCTCCTTTGAAGTCGCCCCGCCCCTCGACGCCGCTTCTTCTTTCTCCCTCGGCGTTGATTCTGTTGCCTCTATCGAAACATCCACGCTGACAGAGATTCTGCGCGGCTCTCCATTCTCCGCGTGACATTCGCCGACATGCGCCTGACATGTTACGCGCTTGCACTCCGCGCAACGCGTCAAACTATGAACGCAAATCGGACGGGCGCAAACGACGCATGCCGTCACTTCATGCGCGCACTTTTTGCAAAACGTCCGCTTACATTCCACGCATTGTTGCGCGAGGCAATCCGCGTGAACGAGATGTCCGTTTTCGCACAAATACAATGTCGTCCCCGCATAATTGCAAAAATCGCAAGCCAACGGCTCGACGCAATGCAACAGCGGATTCCAACTTGCCACGCGCTTAATCGTCGCCGTGCGTTTGCGAATTTCAATTTGTAAATCCAATTTAGGCAAAGACACAATCGCCAGACTCGCCAAATCCAATTGAACGCGCAACCGATATTTTTGCTCCACGTCCGCCAATTTCGATTCGCGCTCGGCGTGAATGCTCGCCACTTTGGTTTCCAACGCGGCGCGATGGTCGTCGTCGGTTTTCTTCAAACGGCGTTCCGCGTCTTTCAATAAGTCGGCGTAATAATCCGTCAAACGGGCGCGGTCTAATTCGAGAAAGCGCGTCAAGCGTTTTTGCAAAGCGCTCAACGTCTCGCCCAACTCGCCCGCCGCCGATTGACGCGCCCGTTCCAACGCCGCCGCGAGAGTCTTTGAGGTCAAGACAGACTCGTTGTTATTCCACCACGCGGGCGCGAATGGCAGTTGCGCGAAATCGTTTTCCATATCCAAAATCCCCGCGCGTTCAATCTCCGCCCCGTGAATTGGATATCCGTTTTGCAAATCCATCCACAGCGGCAAAATCAACTCGCGCTTCTCGTCGGCAATCAAACTTACCTTGAAATTAAATCGCGCGTAATGATGCAGGCGCGCCTCTTCCTTCGCGGCGGGAATGGCGAAAATTTTGGCATTGGGCAACGAAAAAGTTTTTTCAATCGCGGCGTAAAAGCCGGGCTTTTCAGGGCGCGCGTTGTTGATGAAGAATTGTCCGTTCGCGCTTTGTCCGCGCAACTCCGCCACAATCGTTTCAAGCAGCGCGTGACCGTAATGCAAAAAAGTCGCGCCGTCTTGATTATTCTCCGCGTCAAAAACAAAGCGCTGAATCGGAGCAACGCCCCACCGCGCCGCAACCTCGTCAGGCAACAGCGACTCGTAAACCCCGTAAGCGGACGGCTCCACCAACGCGCCAACCTGACGGCAGTATCCAAGCACAAGTTCGGGGAGGGAGGAGTCTTGAGTCATTTATAGGTGGTTAGGTGATTAGGTGATTGGGTAATTAGGAATTAGGCGATTAGGGGTTGGGGAATTCATCCTTCCGCATTTATTCTGCCGTGAAATCTTGACCAAACAACGCGTCGTCGTATTCTTGCGTTTTTTGATGCGATTGTTTTGCCTGAACGAGAGAATCGCCGAGTTGATTAAATTTAACACGCAAATCTTCTTCGTTTTGCGACGCTATCCAAATATCCACCAGCAGGTCTTCAAAGTCGCGCTCGTCTTCGAGTTGACCGAGAATCATATCCATCTCGCCGATGACGAGTTCAAACATGTTCAATTTTTGGTCGAGAATTTCAAGCAGATAATCTTCCACCGTGCCGCGCGCCGAGAGATTGTAAATGCGCACGTCGCGGGTTTGCCCGATGCGATGAATGCGTCCGACGCGCTGTTCTATCCGCATGGGATTCCACGGGACGTCAAAATTAATCATGGCGCGACAAAACTGCAAGTTGCGTCCCTCGCCCGCCGCTTCGGTAGAAAGCAAAACTTGAGCGCGGTTTTCAAAGTCCGCAATGGCTTGATTTTTGGAAGGCATATCCATATCGCCTTGATAAGCGACAAAATCCACGTTCATGCGTTTCAGCAGTTGCGCCAGTCGCTCCAACGTGCGGCGGAAGTGCGTGAAGATAATGACCTTTTCCGTCGGGTCAGTCAAAATCGTTTTGAGCAATTTCTCCAACGCCTCCGCCTTCGCCCATGATTCAATTTGCATGGATTGGTCGGCAAGCGCGAGCAGATGTTGGCGCGTATCGTCGTTCGCCGCGCGTTTCGCCAACGAGCGCAAAGTCGGCTCCGCGGATTGCGGACTGCTGCCGATTTCACGTTGAAGAGTCAACAGGGCGAAGCGGTCAACTTGGCGCAGTCCCTCACCCCCAGCCCCTCTCCCGCTGGGAGAGGGGAGTTGTTCCCCTCCCCCTTCGGGGGAGGGGTTAGGGGAGAGGGAAGTTCGCACATAATCGCTGACCGCTTTGTAAAACGCCGCTTCATCGGGCGAGAGATTTAATCGCACCGTGTTCGCCTGACGCGGCGGGAGTTTGATATTGACCTGACTGCGCGTGTGGCGCACCATCACGTCGCCGAGCAACTCGCGCAACTGTCCGCGATTTTTCGGCAAACGCGGGTCGCCGCTGACGACAAACTGCTTGCGAAACTCGCGCGGCGTTTTCAACTGTCCGGGCTTGAGCAGGGTAATTAAATTATAAAGTTCGTCGAGATTATTTTCTACGGGGGTGGCGGTGAGCAACACGATATATTTGCGTTGCAACTCGTTGACAAATTTCCACGAAGCGCTGTTGCGATTTTTGAGATGATGCGCCTCGTCCACGACCACCAAGTCGTAAGCGACGCCCGCGATTTTGGCGCGATTTTCAGCGCGTCGCGCGGTGGCAAGCGAGGCAATGAGGAGCGGAAATTTCTCCCACGCCTCAGCGCCAGCGGCGCGAAAGTCCGCGTCGGCGGTGGTGGCGAATCCCGACAGTCCAAACTTAATCGCCAATTCCTCGCGCCATTGTTCCACGAGCGAAGCGGGCGTGACGACTATCATGCGTTGAACGATATTGCGCGCCAGATATTCTTTAATCACCAACCCCGCTTCAATCGTTTTGCCCAATCCCACCTCGTCGCAAAACATCCCTCGTCCACGAAAGCGCCGCAACATAATTTGCGCGGCGCGGGTTTGATAATCAAACGGCGCGAACTTCAACAAGTCGAGGCAAATCAACTCGTCAAATCCGCTGACCAATTGCGCGTGTTCCGCCTGCAAACGCAAACGATACAACTCGCGGCTGGCAAATTCTCCCGCGCCAAGCGCCTTGAAAAAAGACTCGGCGACGGGCGTTAAGCGAATATCGGTTTCAAGCGCGTTGGGAGAGGGCATCGCAGGGAAGTTTACCATTAAGTTTGAATTGATTTGCGCGCAAACGACCAAAAAATATTTCACCCCGCCGCGCCTGTTATAATCGCGCCAAGGAAAAACAAAGTTGCGTTCACCTACTCTAATTGATTTATTCAGCGGTTGCGGCGGCATGTCGTGGGGATTGAGCAAGGCTGGCTTTAAAACGCTGGCAGGCATTGACAACGCGCCACGCGCATTAAAAACTTTTGAATACAACCATCAAGACGCTCTAGCCATCAACGCCGACATGACCAAACTCGACCCGCGCCAAGCAATGCGTCAACTTGGGCTAAAGTCAGGGGAACTGGATTGCATCGTCGGCGGACCGCCCTGTCAGGGGTTTTCAAAAAACGTCCCCGCCGCGTATCGCTTTTTGGAAGACGCGCGAAATTTGTTGTTTGTGGATTACATGCGCTTCGTCAAAGCCTTGCGCCCCAAAATCGTTTTAATGGAAAACGTCGCGGAAATTTACAACGCTTACGCGGGGAAAGTTAAACAAGAAATCGAGGCTTCCCTTGAAAAACTTGGCTACCGCGTCGTCTCTAAAGTTTTATACGCGCCTGACTATGGAGCGCCGCAAAAAAGAAGAAGATGTATTTTCTTTGCGTCCAGAACCGGCGTTGAGCCGACGTTCCCAGAGCCGACCTTCGCTGAAAAAGATTCAACCGCGTCGTTTGGAAAAGTAAAAAAATATCGCTCGGCATGGTCGGCGATTTCCGATTTGCCCATTCTGCAGGACGGCGAAGGCTACGAACCCATGCCCTACGATAAAGAACCTGAAAACGAGTTTCAAGTCGAAATGAGAAAAGACAGCCTTCATCTTTACGACCATCAAGCCAAGAAGTTGCAACCGCTTCAATTTGCCAGAATGTCGTCCATTAAAGCGGGACAGGGCTTCAAAGATCTGCCTCCCGAATTAAGACCTAAATCGGGTTACAGCGGCGCGTACGGCAGACTCGACGACCAGATGATTGCGCCGACGATTACGCGTTGGGTTTTTCATTCTGGCTCTGGGCGTTACGGACATCCGCGCGAAGCCCGCTTGTTGACCATCCGCGAAGCCGCCCGCATCCAAACCTTCTCCGACGACTTCCGCTTTTTTGGAACGTATGTGGAAAAGGCGTCTCAAGTCGGCAACGCGGTTCCGCCCTTGTTGGCGTTTGCTTTCGCTCAAAAGATTCGAGAAATTCTAGGTTAGCCTTGATAATTCGTTGGATTGATCCGCCGCCCGTAAACGCCGACTCACTCAACTCGTTAAATCTGCACCCCCTCGTCGCGCAAACCCTCGCTCGGCGCGGATTCAGCGACCCCGAAGCGGCGCGAACCTTTCTGCATCCCGACGCGCTTCCAGCTGCGCCATTCCCAAATATTAAATTTGCCGTAGACCTTATCAACATGGTTATACGCAACAAAGAAACTGTCTGCGTCTGGGGCGACTTCGATGTGGATGGGCAAACATCCACCGCGTTGTTGGTTCAAGCCCTGCGCGCCATCGGCGCGGACGTCGTTTACTACATCCCCATTCGCGGACAAGAGAGTCACGGCGTTCACGTTGCAACGCTCAAGCCAATTATTGACAACGGCGCAAAGTTAATCGTCACTTGCGACACTGGCGTCACCGCGCACGAAGCGATTGACTACGCCAACTCGCGCGGGGTCGACGTCATCGTCACCGACCATCACGAGTTAGGCGAGACGCTCCCAAACGCCAAAGCGATTGTCAATCCAAAATTACTTCCCAAAAATCATCCGCTTGCAAACCTCGCCGGAGTCGGCGTCGCTTACAAACTCGCCGAAGCGCTTTTTACGCAACACGCATCGCGCATCGCGCCCGAAGATTTACTTGACCTCGTTGCGCTTGGATTAATCGCCGACGTTGCGTTGTTGAAGAACGAAACGCGCTCGCTGGCGCAAAAGGGAATTCAAGCGCTACGCAACACCCAACGACTCGGCTTGAAAGCGATTGCGGAACTATCGGGGACGCAGCTTGAAACGCTAACGGAAGAAACCATCGGCTTTACGTTTGCGCCGCGTTTGAACGCGCTCGGCAGATTAAGCGACGCGAATCCCGCCGTTGAATTATTGCTCACGCAAGACCCCGCGCGCGCGCAAGTCCTCGCCGCGCAAATTGAGGGATTGAACTCGCAACGCCGACTATTAACCAGTCAAGTGTACGAAGCGGCGGAAGCGCAACTCCGCGCCAACCCCGACCTGCTGGCTGAGCCGGCGATTGTGTTGTCGCATCCAAACTGGCTCGGCGGCGTGGTTGGGATTGTGGCGAATCGCTTGGTTGACCGTTACCATAAACCCGCGCTTCTTCTCGCTGAATCGGAAGATGGAATTTTGCGCGGCTCGGCGCGTTCTGTCGAGGGACTTCACATCACTGAAGCGCTTGCGGCAAACAAAGATTTGCTGCTCGGCTTTGGCGGTCATCCTATGGCGGCGGGCATGTCTTTGCAAAAAGACAATCTCGCTGCATTTAGAAAAGGTCTCGGCAGAGCGATTGAAAAACAACTCGGCGAAGTTATCCGCGAGGAGCCGACTTTGCAAATTGACGCTTGGCTTGAATTGAGCGAGCTCAACCTTAACCTCGCGGCGGCGCTGGAAACGATGGCTCCATTTGGCGCAGGGAATCCTTCGTTAATTTTGGCGTCGCGCAACGTCGCATTAAAAGCCGTCGCTAAAATTGGAAAGACCAAAGAACACCTGCGTTTGAACATGGAAGATGAAGACGGCAACGCGCAAAGCGTTTTATGGTGGAACGGCGCGGACGAAACCTTGCCCGCAGAAGGAAGCAAGTTTGATATCGCCTACTCGTTGCGCGCCTCCGCTTTCCGCGGACAAAAACAACTCACGTTGCAGTTTGTCGAATTAAGGGCGGGGGCATTAGAAAGCGGGAATCGGGAATCGGGCGTTGAAAGTCGAAAGTCGAAAGTCGCGATTCGCGATTTTCGACTTCAATCTTCGACCTTTGACCTTCAACCTTCAACCTTGATTTGGGCTGAGGGCGCGGATAAAACCAAAGGCGTTGCTCGCTTTGAATTAAAACCAGCGGATGAATTAGCAATTTGGACGTCGCCCCCGTCGCCCGTCGAGTTGCGCAAAGCGCTGGAAATCGTCAAGCCGAAAACTGTTTATGTTTTCGCAATCCCGCCCGCCGAAGAAAAAATCGAAGACTTTTTGAAGCGCCTTGCGGGGCTGTGCAAATATGCGCTCAAAAATTACGCGGGCAAAGCGACTGTCGAAAAATTCGCGGTTGCAATGGCTTCGCGCGCGAGCGCAATCCAAATCGGGTTGGAATGGCTGGGCGCAGGCGGTCAATTGACGGTGGAATTTGACGAGAATCAAATCCAGCTATCGGCGGAGAAGCGCGAGAAAAACCTATACCTGCAAGCGGAGTTGTTTGCGGCGCTAAAAGGAATATTGAACGAGACGTCCGCGTATCGAAAATATTTTGCGACGACGGGCGATTTGGAAGGGTTGTTGAAAACAATCTAAGATCGCTTGACCTTAAACTATTCGATTACAAAACAAGGAGACTGATTTATGCCTACCCCCCCCCTTAATCCGCACCTGCCGTTTGGCGAAAACAAAAACGCCGATTGGTACGGCAAGGATATTTTATCCGTCAAGCAATTCAGCCATGACGATTTGGAATATGTCTTCGGCGTGGCGCACGAAATGCGCGAAATGGTCGCGCGCATTGGGACGTTTGATTTGCTAAAGGGCAAGATTTTGGCGAACCTGTTTTACGAACCGTCCACGCGCACATCGTCGTCGTTTATCGCGGCAATGGAACGATTGGGCGGAAGCGTCATCTCAATCAACGAGGTGAAATATTCGTCGGTGTCGAAGGGCGAGAGTTTGCCCGATACCGTCCGCACGCTGGAATGTTACGCGGACGTCATCGTATTGCGTCATCCCGAAACGGGGTCGGCGGCGATTGCGGCGCAAGCGGCGCGCAAACCAGTCATCAACGCGGGCGACGGCGTCGGCGAACATCCGACGCAGGCGTTGCTCGATACGTTCACAATTTTTGAAGAGTTGGGCGTGGGCGAAATTGACGGCAAGACCGTGACGATGCTCGGCGATTTAAAATACGGGCGCACGGTTCACTCGTTGGCGCGTTTGCTTTCGCTTTATAACGTGAAGCTCAATTACGTCTCGCCTGATATTTTGAAAATGCCCAAAGAAGTGCTGGACGAAGTCGGCGCGAAAAATATTCCGCAAGCGGAGTATGCCTCGCTAACGGACGTCTTGCCCGAAACAGACGTCTTATATGTGACGCGCGTGCAAAAGGAAAGATTTGAAGACCCCGCCGAATACGAAAAGGTGAAGGGCGCTTATGTGATTGACCCCCAAGTTATGAAAGCCGCAAAGCAAGACATGATTGTCATGCACCCGCTTCCGCGCGTCGGCGAGATCTCGCCCGACTTCGACGACGATCCGCGCGCCGCGTATTTTCGTCAGATGGAATACGGCTTGTACGTGAGAATGGCGCTTCTGGCGATGGTTCTTGGAAAAGCGTAATCTCGTTATTCGCTAAGCGAAGCGTTTTTATCTTGAGACTTCTCGTATTCTTTAAGCAAGTAATCGTATTGCCCCGTGTTCATTTTCCAAATAGCGACAAAGCGCTCCCATGAAAAAATGGGACCGCGAACAATCAAGGTCATTTTCTCGTAAAACTCCCCAAGTCCCCGATTTTCAAACAGGTTGGTTCCTTTTTTAAGCGTGTCAAGATACCCGTTTGGAATCGCCCGGTCAAAATGACCGACAAACCAATCGGGTTTTTTGATTGGTTTCAACCTTGCCAAAAACGAGTCAGTGAGGGCGTACGGGTCAATAATGTACACCTGCGGACCGGCAAAATAACCGACATAGCCAACGTTGCTATAAATCACAAACTTTCTGTTAATCTGTTTGAAATGCAACCCCTCCAACGCCCAGGGATGATGAGGTTGCGCGACGCCTTTTTGAGCGGCGAGCAAGCCTGAAGTTTGAAAAGACGACGTTCTCCAATCTACGATTTTATTCACATCCACCCGCCCAGGCGACGTTGAATAGCCTTCAACGGCGTTCATCAAAGTCGGCGTCGGCGACGCAAAAGCGATTGCAAAAATTAAAACTAAAATAATATATCCTTCAGTCAGTCTCGCGTTCCTGAATTGCCTAATCAACAGGATGACGCTCACAACCAACGCCGCCGAGAAAAAACGTCCGCTCATGTAATCTGCGCCGATCCAAACGACGTAACTAACATACAACAGAACCCCAATGGCAACGCTCCTCTCTTTCCATGTTCCCTGAATCAGCGCCAGCCCAACGCCGGCGGAGATTGTCAACAAGGTCAAGGGATCCCAGTTGAGGGAATTCAAAACGTATAGAACGCCATGCTCGATTAAATCCCTTCTGGGAACGCCCGTGTACAGCTTAGCGTAAGCGGTATTCGGAAAAGGAAATCCATAATAAACGATGGAAAATATCTCCCAAATAATAAAAGGCAGGAAGCCAAGCAGGACATACTTAAGCGCGTCTAATTTGGGACGCTTGATAAAAATCAACAACAGGGACGGAACAAAGAATAAGACCGTATCCATGCGATTGGTCGCCGCTAAACTGGCAAGCAGTCCCATAAAAAAAATAGACCGCCCATTTGAAAAATTATCGTCTGCATTTTCAAGGAAGAGAGCCAGAAAAACAGCGAGAAGCAGATGCGTGGCTGGATTCTCAAACCCTGAGGAGGCAAAGTCAACATACGCCTTTGAAAAAATCAAAATGGTCAACGCCGCCAGCGACGCCAGCTTCGGTTTCTTGATGTGAACGGCAATCGCAAAAAAGACCGCCAATGAGGTTATGTAACTCACAAACATAAGCGTATAAAACGCCTCGTTCGTAAAGAAATAGAATATAGAGATTAGAAAAAGCCAAAGGGGATGGGTAAAGGTTTGCACTCGTTCAGCGACGTTCCAGCGCAGACCGTAGCCGTGAATGAAGTTGTCAACGGTGCGCATGGTGATATAGGCGTCCTCGTTCACCCAAGCCGCGCGCAGTAAAACAATCGCGTAAACGACAAACAAAAAAAACAGGGCGAAATTCACCGATTTACTTGAAAAGAAATTGTGTTTATTCATAAATAATCGCGGTCTCTCAAAATCAGCGCGTAAAAATAGCGGTTACAATTTCTCGCTCTCGACGGCGACGGAAGCGCGATGATAGCGTTGGGCAGACAAACAGAAAACAAAATAGACAAGCAACGGGTGGTTTCCTGCTACCTGTCTACTTGTCTACTTGTTTATTTATTCGCCAGCTCAGCGTCAATAATTTGTTTGAAATATCCAAGCGGGTACGCGCCGCCCAAACGGCGTCCATTGATGAAGAAGGTCGGTGTGCCGCCAACCGCCGCGTCGCCATTTGAGTCGTTTGGAAGACTGGCGGCGTAAGTCATGTCGTCCAAAACAAATTGCTTGTATTTGCGACTGGTCATGCACTTTTCAAAAACGGCGACGTCCAATTTGAGAACGGTTGCGAATTTGTTGTAACTAGGCTGATCCAAGACGTCGCCGGCTTGATTATTCAGCGCCGCCTGATTCTCAAACAAAACTTTGTGGAATTGCCAATAAGCGCCTTGATCGCCCGCGCACAACGCGGCTTCGGCGGCGGGAAAAGCGTTCTGGTGAAAAGAAAGCGGAAAGTTGCGATACACAAAGCGAATTTTACCGGGATACGCCGCCAGCAAATTATCGTAATTCTCTTGACGCCATTTATAGCAATACGGACATTGATAATCGCTAAATTCAACAATCACGATAGGCGCGTTCTCTGGACCGAAACTGGGGAAACCTTTTGTTTCGATTTTGTAGACAATCGGCTTGGGGGTCGGTTGCGGCGCTCCCGCAACTGGAGCGACAGGTTGTTGAGCGACGACGACGGCGTCTTGTCTCCGCGCGACGTAGCCGATAACTACGCCGATTGCGAAAGCCAACACAACCAAGATCGCGTAAAAGTGACTGAGCTTGAAGGCGACGTATTCTTCAGAAGATTTGGGCGTTTCGTTTTCATCGTCTTCTTCATCTTCCAATTCATCTTCAAGTTCAACTTCGTCTTCAATAACAGGGGCGGTTTTTTTTGTTTTAGTAATCATAAGCAGATTATAGCCTTTCTATTGGATTTGTGGAGAGGCGCAACGCAAAAGCAAGTTCCCCAGATTCCCAAACGCCTGAGACAACCTAGTATAATTTCAGCCATGCTTACGCCTGAACAGATTGAAATAAAACTTGAGCGCATTCTTTTGAAGACGCAAAAACCCGGTCGTTACGTCGGCGGCGAACTCAACAGCGTCGTCAAAGATTGGGACAAAATCCAAATCAAAGTCGCGCTGGTCTTTCCCGATATTTACGACGTCGGCGTCTCCAACATTGGATTGAAGATTCTCTACGACCAAATCAATCAACGCGCCGACGCGCTGGCGGAACGCGCCTATGCTCCGTGGCTGGATATGGAAGAACTCATGCGCGAAAACGGAATTCCGCTGTACGCGCTCGAATCCAAACGCCCGCTGATTGATTTCGACGTTATCGGTTTCACTCTCCCCTACGAAACGCTCTACACCAACGCGCTGAACATTCTCGACCTCGCGGGGATTCCGCTCCGCGCCATAGACCGCGACGCGACGCATCCGCTGATTATCGCGGGCGGACACTCCGCGACCAACCCCGAACCCATGCACGCTTTTATGGACGCGTTTGTGATTGGCGAGGGGGAAGAAGTTGTGCATGACGTTATTGACGCAATACGAGACTTTAAAAGAAAAAGGAAAGATGAAAGAAATCAATTCTCTCTTCTTTCTTCTTTCGATGCGCGTTTAGAACTATTGCGCGAGTTGGCAAAAATTTCGGGGGTGTATGTTCCGCAATTTTACGAGACAAGTTACCTTGATGATGGAACTGTCGCGCAGACTTTGCCGATAACTTCCGACGCGCCGAAAACTGTCAATAAGCGCATCGTCGCAAAATTGCCGCCGCCGCCGACAAAATTTATTGTGCCGAATATCGAGATTATTCATAACCGCGTTTCTGTGGAGATTACGCGGGGATGCACTCGCGGGTGTCGCTTCTGTCAGGCGGGGATGATTACCCGCCCCGTCCGCGAGAGAAGCGTGGAGGAAGTCGTCAACGCCGCCGACGCCGCTGTTCGCGCTACGGGGTTTGAAGAACTCACGCTCATGTCGCTGTCTTCTTCCGACTACACAAATATCACCGAACTAACGGAAGCCATCAGCGCGAGATTTGAAGGGCGCAAGTTGAGCGTCTCGTTGCCGTCGTTGCGAATTGAATCCGTGTCGGTGAGTTTGATGGAAAAATTGAAGCAACATCGCTCCGCTGGATTCACGCTCGCGCCCGAAGCCGCCAGCGAGAGAATGCGCCGCATCATCAATAAATTTATCCCCGACGAAGAAATCATCAACACGACCCGCGACATTTACGCGCGGGGTTGGACTTCGATTAAGTTGTATTTTATGATTGGGCATCCCAGCGAAACGATTGAAGACGTGCAAGCGATTGTGGATTTGTGCAAGCGCGTCCTTGACGAAGGGCGCAAAGTTGCGGGTTGGCGGGTGAAGTTGCACGCGGGCGTCAGCACGTTTGTGCCGAAGCCGCAAACGCCGTTTCAATGGGTCTCGTGCGATACGAAAGAAAATATTTTAGAAAAACAAGGTTTGCTCAAACGGCAATTGTTAAAAGATAAAAGCATTAAATTAAGTTGGACAAAACCTGAAGATACTTTGCTCGAAGCATGGCTGGCGCGTGGAGACCGTCGCATGGCGGAGGTGATTTTTAGCGCGTGGAAAAACGGCGCGAAGTTCGACGCTTGGGACGAGAGTAAAAAACATACGGCATGGTTGCCCGCCTTTGAAGAACACGGACTTGATCCCGCGTTTTACACTCACCGTCCGCGCCGCATGGACGAAGTTTTCCCTTGGGAACATATCACCGCCGCCGTGCGCAAGAAATTTTTGTTTGAAGATTTCCGCCAATCGCTCGAAGGTCAAATCCGCGTGGATTGCCGTTTGAATTGTTTTGCTTGCGGAATTTTGCCGACGTTTGCGAATCTGCGCCGCGAGAATCCGGGGGAGAGTTGGAAGTGTCCTGAGGTGAAGAAACAAGGTAATCAGTTATTAGTAATTAGTAATCAGGCGTTAACGGAAGGGGCGCATGGATAAGGTTAATTTTCTTTTGCGTTTGCAACGCGAGCGCGATAAGTTTGAGTTGTTGTTAAATCGCGTCGGGTTCGCGCGGCAATTGACGATGAACGGGGTGGCGGGTAATTTATCTATCAAAGACTTGTTGGCGGATATTCTCGCCCGCGAACAATTCATCGCCGATAGATTGGATGATATTTTACACGGCGAGCCGTATGCGCCATGCGTCTCGCATTCCGCGCTGGATGAATTTCAAAAAACGCACGGCTTCCCCGATTACGAATCGCCGCTATGCGGAAAAGAGATAAATCACCTCGTCGTTTACAAACACAAAAACGTCGCGCTGGAAGAAATTGTCGCGCAAGAGATTGCGGCGTATGCCAACATCGTCGCGGCGCTTCAAAAACTGACGCTTACCCAATGCCTCGACCACGCGCTTTTCGCCCGCGTCGCAGAGCATACGATTAAGCCGTATCGCCATGCCAGCGCGGAAATTAATCGTTGGCTAAAATCCATCGCGGGGGAGTCGAAATGACAAACGCAAACATCCGTTTTTTAGATTGGCACAGCCCCCTGTGGGTGCGCAGCGCTCCGTTCCCGAATCCGTTTGCAGGTGAACATTAATGCGCGCCAGAATCACTTTCACCAAACAAGGCGCGTTGCGCTACACGGGACACCTCGACTTGCACCGCTTATGGGAACGCGCCATGCGTCGCGCCGAGTTGCCCATCTCCTACTCGCAGGGCTTCCACCCGCAACCGAAAATCAGCCTCGCCTCCGCGTTACCGCTGGGCTTCTCCTCGCGCGGCGAAGTATTGGACGTTCGCTTGAATGAAGAAATTTCCACAGAAGAAATATCAGCGCGATTGAAAGACAACCTCCCCGCCGATATTCAAATCGTCAAAGTGGAAAGCGTGGAATTAAGCGCGCCCGCGTTGCAAACGCAAGTGACGTCCGCCGCCTATGAGATTCGCTTCACCGAAGAAATCAACGCCGCGGAGTTGACTCAAAAAGTCGAAGCGTTAATGGCGTCTGAAACAATCCCGCGCGAACGACGGGGAAAATCCTACGACCTGCGCCCGCTGATTGAAACGCTCGCCGTGGTAAAAGAAGCGAATGGAAAAGCGCGATTGCAAATGACTCTCGCCGCCCGCGACGGCGCGACGGGACGCCCCGAAGAGGCGTTAACTGCCTTGGGCATTGAACCCGAATTCGCGCGCGTTGAAAGAACGCGCTTGATTTTTCGCAAATAAACTGTACAATAAATACATTCGGCGTTGTATAACCTATTTGGCAATTAAGGAGAAACGGCATGGCTCTAATAGTAGCTTTACTTTTTGGATTTGTCCCTATGTTCTTTTTTGCGGCTTTTGTCTACTGGCTAGACCGGTATGAAAAAGAGCCCATCGCTTTGCTTGGCGCGGCTTTCTTTTGGGGCGTGGTCATCGCCACCGGCGGCGCGTTCATCATCAACACTGTGTTTGGCGTCGGCATTTATATATTTACCGGCTCGGAAGCCGCCGCCGAATTTGGCACAGCGTCCATCGTCGCGCCCATCGTGGAGGAATTTCTCAAAGGGCTTGCCGTCGCCATTGTATTTTTCATCTATCGCAAGGAATTTGATTCGGTCTTGGACGGCGTCATCTACGGCGGCATTGTCGGGTTGGGCTTCGCCGCGTCAGAAAACACGCTGTACATTTACCGCGACGGTTATCTATCAAGCGGCTGGGGCGGACTGTTTGCGGTAGCTTTCATCCGCATTATCCTCGTCGGCTGGATGCACCCGTTCTTTACCGCGTTCACGGGAATTGGCTTCGCCGTCGCGCGCATGAACAAAAACCTACTCAAGTTCGTCGCGCCGATAATTGGCTACGGCGTTGCGGTTTCCGCGCACGCCTTTCACAACACCTTTGGCGGCGCAATCGGCGGCTTGGGAGGTCTCGCCGCAGGAACTTTAGTAGACTGGAGCGGCTGGGCGATCATGTTTGGCTTTATCATTTGGATGATCGTCCACGAACGCAACATCATGAAGAATCAATTGCGAGAAGAAGCGGCTTCGGGTTTGATCTCGCAAACGCAATATCAAAAAGCGCTTTCGCCATGGAATCTGACCGTAGCGGGCGTGAGCGGAAGAAACGCATCTAAATTCTACAAGGCTTGCGGCGAACTGGCTCATAAAAAAGAGCAACTCGCTAAACTTGGCGACGAAGGCGGCAACGCGGAAATCATCGCCTCGCTTCGCGCGGAATTGGCGCATCTCGCGCCGCATGTGAGCTGACCGTTTAGGGACATGGTAAAATCTCTTTAACCTCGCCCCCGTAGCTCAGTGGACAGAGTGTCGGCCTCCGGAGCCGAAGAGCGCAGTTCGAGTCTGCGCGGGGGCGCCAATCAAAGCGGCAATCGCATGCAAAGCGGTTTCCGCCTCTTTTTTAGTCGCTTACCAATGTCCCATATACAATGCGCTACTTTTAGATACAATGGGATTTGGTTTTACAAAAAAATTATTTTAAATAAGGAGTAACTCATGCTCAAGAAGCAAATCGCGTTTTTATTGTTATGCGCTCTGGTTATCGGAGGTTGCGCGCCGCAAGCGACGCCGTCTCCAAAGGTTGCGCCAACGCCAGCGAAATCAACGATTGCGGAATCTACGGCAACGCCAACCGTCGCCCCGCTTTCGCTTTCCGCCAAGCTGAGCGAGGTCGCTGGAAAAGCGGAGATAAAACAAGCGAGTCAAACGTCTTTCTCGCCCGCCAGCGTAGACTCCGTAATTGAAGCGAACGGGCAAGTTCAAACGGGAGACGACGGGCGCGTCCGCCTTGACCTTTCGTCGGGAACCATTATTCGCGTCGCGCCGTCTTCCCTTTTCACGCTGACTTCAAACGAAGTCATGGAAGGCGGGCTTGCCACAAGGATAAAACTTGAGCTCGGTAAAATCTTCATTATCTTGAACGGCGGCAGCGCCGAAGTAGAAACGCCGTCCGGCGTAGCTTCTGTGCGCGGCTCGTACTTGAAAGTTGAAATTGACCCAGTAACAGGGGATATTAAACTGACTTGCCTTGAAGGCAATTGTTCCGCAAGCAACTCAGCCGGCTCAGTAGACTTTACCAGCGGGCAAAGCGTCGTTCTTCATCCTCCGGTTGGAGGCAAATGGACTGCGCCCAAAGTTGGCGACATGACGATTGATGAATTTAATGATTGGCTAAAAAACAACCCCGAAGCTCTGCCGCTGATAGAGCAAGCGCTTGGCGGAAGCGGCGGGGTAGGCGCTTGCGTTGCTATTACGTCTCCTGAAATAGGGACAAAACTACCGGCAACAGGCGAGGTAAACTTTGACTGGGAACCCTATCCCGGAACCGGGATACAGTATAAAGTTACAATTACAAGCTTTAATCAAACGACTAGCCCGCCAATTATTTTTTATACGACAGCGTCTAACCTTAAAAAGCACATTGACGGAATCTTGCCTCAAGGCGGAGATTTTAGTTGGAGCGTAACCGTCTTAGACGAAAACGGCAATGAAATCTGCTCGACAACGTCTTCTTTTTCTAAGCCAAAAACGGTGATTTGCGATCCGCACAACTGTAGCGGGCGTTGCGCCGACAAATCTTATTGCCCGGAAGACCACCCAGAAAATCCGCCACCACCGCCGCCACCACCACCACCGCCCTGCATTCCTCCTCAATGCTACCCGCCTCCTTTCTAAATTTCACTGCCGTACAAAATTCGTATGGGACGCGGACGAGTGCGGAAAAACAATTAAAAAAATCCGCGTTTTCAGCGTAAATCCGCGCCCCATTTTTGAAATGTACGGCAGCAAATTCTAAATTAGGTTGCCTAATGGAAAAAGCGAAAACATTTTTCAACCTGCGCTTGGCTATGTTGCTAACTACGGTTATGGCGTTGCTTGCCTTCCAAGTCGCGGCTCTTCTTCCCGGCGTCACGACGCCGTTCGAGAACGTTGAATATTCCGCGCGAGATACGCTCATGCGTTTGCGCGGCGCGCAAGCGACTCCCGATAATATTGTCATCGTCGCAATTGACGACGATTCGTTCAAATGGACGGGTTCTCAATGGCCCTGGCCCCGTTCGTACCTTGCGGAAATCGTCAAGCAAATCAACGCGGGCGGCGGCAAAATCGTCGGCGTGGACATTTTCCTGTTCGAGCCGGATAAAACGCCAGCGAACGATCAGGCTTTTGCAGACGCGCTCGGCAAGATTCCATCCGCCGCCGTAATCCAAAAAACTGAAAAGGTCACCGAAGGTTCAACCACTGTCTCGCTCTCGCTCCCTTTGCCTCCCTATCAAAAAGCATTAGATAAGATAGGCATCACCGGATTCACGCGCGATGAAGACGCCGTTGTCCGTAGCGTACAAGCGTACGATACGTATAACGATAAAGTTTATTATCACTGGGCGTTTGAAATTGCGAGCCTCTATCTTGGAGTCGATTCGCCGACGCGCCCAACCAATACAAGCGTCCAGTTTAATGGTCAGTCAGCGCCTTTACGCGCGGGACAATTATTGGTCAACTTCACGGGACCCGCTAAGACGTTTCCCACCTATTCCGCGGCGGACGTTCACGACGGCATTACACTCGAGCAAAACCCCAACGCCTTCCGCGACAAAATTGTATTGATCGGCGCGACAACGGTCACATTGCAAGACGTTTACCCTACGCCGTTTTCAAGTCAAGTTCCGACGCCGGGCGTGGAGATTGTGGCAAGCGCAATTGACACCATCATCAGCGGCAAGTATCTAACGGAAGCGCCGCCGTGGGCTTCGCTCCTCATCATCATTGTCGCCGCTCTCGTCGCCTTTTTGATTTCAAAATCCGAGCGCCCCGTCGTTATCGTTATCGCGTTGGCGGTCGGCATGTTGGGATATTTAATTGTCAGCGCGACGCTTCTCATTAGGTCCCAATACATTCTGCCCGTCGCGCTTCCGCTGACCATGCTATTTCTCGGAGTTGTGCTTCCGACTTTGGGACAAGCCATTTCGCAAGAACGCGAGAAGCAGCGCGTACGCAACCTGTTTGGACGCTTCATTTCGTCTGAGATGATAGACCAGATGATGGGCGCGCAAGACATTCGAACGCTTAATAAGCGCGCCAACCTCTCGATATTATTCTCCGACATTCGCGGCTTCACCACGCTTTCGGAAAAACTAAGCCCGGACGAAGTGGTCAATTTACTCAATCCCTATCTTGAATCGATGACGGGCGTGATTCATAAAAACCGCGGAACAGTGGACAAATACGAAGGCGACGCTATCGTCGCGTTCTTTGGCGAACCGGTCAGGTACGAAGACCACGCCGCGTGCGCAGTCCGCACCGCCGTAGACATGCTCAAAGCGCTGGAGATTCTCTCCGCGCAATGGATCAAAGAAGGGCGCGTCGAAAAGGGTTTTAATATTGGCGTCGGCGTCAATAGCGGCGACGTCTTTGTCGGCATGTTGGGCTCGGAGCAACGCATTAACTACACCATCATTGGAGACAATGCGAATCTAGCGGCGCGCCTGCAAGACCTAACCAAAACTTACGCCTGGCCCATCTTAATCAGCGAAAGCGTCTATCAACAAGTCAAAGACGAATTCGACACGGAATTTGCAGACGCCGTCACGGTGAAAGGCAAAACCAAACCTGTGAACGTCTATAAAGTTTTAGGGCGCAAAGGCGCGGCGGAGGCGGAAAAAGTTCAACCTTGGCAATAATAAGACAACTTCATCAGGGCTTTCGCTCAGTCAGCGTTAGAGAACGCCGACTACGCTAAAAATATTTTTTGAGCGTTAGCGGCGCTGGCGCATCGCATTGCCAAAAGAAACATCTCTCGTGATTGATTAGCCCAAGGAGAAAGTCATGCAAAACAATGATCGCTTCAAGTCCATTATGGCGGTGATTGTCGCCGTTGTGACCGTGCTGGGCGCTATGGCGGCTTGCCTCGCTACCGTCGCCATGTCCGATGCGGCGGACGCGGATTTTGCGGGTATAGACGCCGCCATCCGCGCTCAAAAAGCGGAGATTGTCAACGAGGTCAACGCCTACGAGCATTATCGCGCTTTCACAGAATACACTCGTTATCTCGAACTGGGAAATATGTTTTACGATCCCAACGCGGACAAAAAAACGTCTGTCGCGAACGGAACGCTCCAGCGCAAGGCGTGGGGCGTCGCAAGCGGGATTATCGGCGTCTTTTTTAAACCGCGTTACATCACGCTGGACGGCAAGTACGACGTCCAGCGCGAATTGGCGGAAGAATGGGCGGATGATTCGAAATCCGCGGATTTGAATCCGCCGCCCCATTTTACAGAATCGGATCAATTACGCAAGCGTTCTTCATTCCTCACCGCCGACATGATCGTCTTCGCTCTTTCGTTTTGGTTCCTCACTTTGGCGCAAACGACGGAGAAAGGCATTAAATATCTTTGGGCGACGCTTGGCGTCCTTCTCGGATTCGCCGGCGTGATCGGCATACTGCTTGGGAGGTTTTTGATATGAGCGAACAACCGGAAAGCAAAAGCGAAGAACGCTTTGAAAGAATGGTCACCGTGTTGATCGCTTCGGTGGCGGTCTGGGTCGCCATCACGGTCTACTTTCAAAACTACGCGTCGAATCTTTCAGATCAAGCCCGCCGCCGCGCGCAGGAAAGTTCCATCGCCGCCACAAAAAAAGAAGTGGTCGGCGCCATCCAATACAGCTATCACTGGCAAAGCGCGTACCAAATCTGGTCTGAAATTGATTGGCAAAAAGTCGCCGCCGAGCAAGCTGGGGATACCGCCACCGCTGACCGTTACGCCAAATTAAAAGAAAAAATCGCGGCGCTCAGCGAAATGTTGGGAAGCAAATATTTCGATCCAGCCGCCGATAAATTTATTAATCCCGGTAAGTATGAAGCGGACCTCTATCTCGTCGAGGCGACGCGCCTCACCGAGGTCTACGCCGCAGAAGCGGAGCTGGGCAACGTGACAAACAATATCGCCGACGCGCTTGTTGTCCAAATCACGCTCCTCACCGTTTCGCTCTCGCTCTACGGTCTTTCTATGGCGTTGAAAGGAGGCGTGCGCTGGCTTTTCGTAATCATCGGCACAGGCATTGTGGGCGTCTGCGCGCTGTGGTTAGGCAAATCGCTGATTGATATTCTCGCGCGCCCCGAGGTCAACCATAGCGCTATCAACGCCTACGCTGAAGGCACGGGACTTGCCTATCAAGGTAAATACGACGAAGCCATCGTCAAATTCAACGAAGCCATTGTCCAAAAAACCAATTATAAAATGGCGTATTCCAAGCTGGGCGACGCTTATTACAACAAAGACGATCTCGCCGCCGCCATTGCGAATTATGAAGCCGCGCGTAAAGCGGGCTTGGACGACGTCAACATCAACTGGAATCTTGGTTGGTCGTACTACCTGACCGGTCAATACTCGCAAGCCATTGAAGCCGACGAAAGAATATTAAGCCATGACGCCAGTGTGCTGGGGATGCGCATGAACGAAGCCATCGCCTACCTCGCCGCCGGGGATTTAACCAACGCGCAACGGCAATATGACTTGCTTAATCAAGAAGCGGAACGGCAGGTTGATGAAGCGCATCAGCGCAAGCTTGAACCGCCCGCGTCGCTTTGGTATTACATGGACGCCGGCGCGATTGACCTGCAAAACCTGATTGACCAGCTCGACCAAGATCCAAAAGAATGGACGCAAGCGCCAAAGCCAGACCTGCTTGCGGGCGACCACGCCGTCATCCGCAAATTCGCCGACAAACAAATGACGCGCATTAAGGAAACCGTCGTCGCGCTCGAATACAGCGGGAAACTGCCCACCGCGCAGAACGCCGTGAAAGTGCAACCGTTCAAGTTCGGTAAAATCACGGGCAAAAACGCGGAAGGTTTAATCACCGGCTTTGAGGCAACGCCCGACGCCGTTTTCTTTTACGGCACAGACACAAAATCCGTGACGGTGGAATTCACATACGACGGCGCTCCGCCCAAACAGCTCGTTTGGAAGGTTTACTTAAACGGCGTAGAAAATCAATCCTTGCGCGCCGTCTCAAACGACGATATTAGTTCCGGCTCCACCTGGTATAAAACCTTTGGCTACGGTTTTACCGACACATTCATTCTCTCGTCCGGCGAATACGTCGTGGAACTCTACGCCGATTTGAAGTTGGCGCAAATCGGAAAGTTCTACGTCAAAGAGAAATAGCGTTTGATTTTATAAACGCAAGAACCGCCTCCAACACGCCGCCGCCGACGGCTAACGCTTTGTCGGAGACAAGGTCGCAAGGGACGTCGCGCCGATCCACGTCGCCGATTTTCATGCCTTTGGTTACTTCAATGCTAGGGCGAATAATCCCGCGCAAAATTCCCTTGAAGGGACTGACGATTTCTGATTTTTGATTTTCGATTTTATGTTGAATCTCGGCGATGATTTGCCCCTCTTTAAGACGCTCTCCAATATTTACGCGGACGCCTAGCGTCCCATCATGCGGGGCGCGCAAAATGCGGCGCGGGTCGCCTTCGGGTTCGCCGCTATCGGGCAACGCGGAGCCGTTCCAATAAACTCTGCCGAGCGTAAACCCGCGTTGGGTTTCGATGACGGCATGGCAATTTTCGCCAACGGTGAATCCAGGTCCAAGTCCGATGTGAAGCGGAATTTTTACGTCCAACGCTTCGGGGGGAATCTTTAACATGCGCGCGTCCACCACAAAAGTAAACTGGGGACTCGTCACGAATGAATTGCGAAGAACGCTGGCGTTTGAGTCGACTAAAACGGGGATTTCGCCCAATTCTAACGCGACCTGAATCTGGTCTGCCGAAGCGAGACGCGCGGTTACGCCCTCGATGGTTTGCGTCCCTTCGTAAACGGCTTCAGAAAATGAAACCGAACGGCGCACCGCCACAGGTTGCGGCAATTCAAGAATGACGCATTGAAAGCCTGAGCGATGCAAACGCAAAGCGACGCCGCTGGCAAGGTCGCCGCCGCCGCGGATGACAATCAGCGGATTCACAGCGCCTCTGGCGAGGTTTTAAGCGTCTGCTCTTGAAGCAAAAGACCAAAAGCGTAAACGGTGACGTAAAAGAAAATGAAGAAGGTCGAGAAGACGCCGATGAAGATGATGGATTGCATACTTGGATGCGCGGCGTAAAGGAAAAATTCCGACAAGCGCTCCATCGGGCGCAACAACATATCCCACGAATTCCAGCGCAGGAATCTGCCGATGTAAGCGCCGAGTCCGCCGAGTCCGCTGACCGCAAAAACAAAGAGCCAGCCTACTACGCGTCCCAACTCGCGCCGCACAATATCTTGCATTAAGAACAGCGAGACCATGCCCAGCATGAGTCCCGTCCATGCAAAGCTGACAATGAGTAAGACGTCAAACCACAAGGGGGCGCCGACTTTGGGATAACCGAGATGCAACAAGTCGGTCAGAATGTAGGGCGCATTGGGAAAGAACAGCAACCAGAAAAACGCCGCGAGCGGCACGGTCAAAATCATGGTCTTGCGCTTCAACGAAAAGGTTGCGGCGGTATGCGCAAACACAAGCGGAATCCACGCGAGAAACAGATTCCAGATCAAAAATATATATTTCATGGAGCCGCTCAATTCCACGCGCAGACGGAAAAGCGCCAGCGAGAAGAGCGTCGCGCCGCAAAGCAAGGCAAAGACCGTCAAACGGAATTTATAAGGTTGGGCGTATTCGTAAAGTTTTTTCATGGCTGCCTCCAAAAGTTTTTCATGATTACGTCGGGGTTTTGCAATCGCATTTGGCATAGTATGACGCCGTTTTTTGAAAATTAACCGCCAAAAAACCGCCAACTTTTGAAAACGCCCTCCCTGCCGTTTGTTTCAATAACTCACCTTACGCAGTTTGGCTGTGTTGCCCTGAGCGGAGCGAAGGGTCTCCGAGACAATCGTAGAGGTTCTTCGCTTCGCTCAGAACGACACTGCGTAAGGTGAGTCAATAAAAACTTCTAAGTCTTTGGTTTCGCCAAGATATAAACCCAAGTCTCCCCCGCTAAATTTCAGGGAAGGCTTTGGTAGACCGCCAGCCAATTGGTAGCGATTTGATATTGCGCGTCCGACAAGGACATTTTTCCGCTACATACCTGATCGTGCAAATAATTTTCCACCCTGTCTTTTTCATGGAAGCCCGGGCGCGGGTCGGCGGGTTCGGGCCATAAATTAGAAATATCGTTAGAGCCGCCGAGTTCAAGCGGAATGTGATGGTCTACTTCATATTGCCCCGGCGCGTGCGATGCGATTCCATATTCCGCATACGCTTCATCTTTGACTGAGGCGGGAACGTTTCTAACTTTCGACGAATAACCAGATTGGCAAATTTGCTCGGCGGTCACGTCTGGAAAGATCGCCCCCGGAGTGCAGGCTGGATCAGGCAATGCGTTTGCGGAAACGCAACCCGCAGTCTTTGCGCGCTGACTAAGAGCGAGCGCCGCGCCATTAGCGGACGGTTGGGGCGTGGGCGGGACGGCTGTTTTGTTCCAACCTTGGATCGCATAATAAATTATCAAGATCAACGCGATAATGAAAGTCAACAACGATGGAGATTTTCGGTTTCGCATTCAATTATCCTTTTATTAATTGGGCTAAGTGGTCTTGAAAAATTTCTTCCGCGGCTTGACGATATTCCTCGGCTACATTCATGGCTAAAAGAACGCTTCTGTTTGAGACCGCATCCTGACAACTTTTCGCCCCCTCTTCCGATATTCCCATTTCAATCAACGCTTCATGGACGCGCTCGGGCTTGACCCCGTTTAGTGGACCCGCGTTTTGCGCAAAGGCGTTTGCCGTCTCGCCGTCGCTCGTTACAACGGACACATCGTCCAGATTGAAATCCGCTTCGGATAAATTATTCAAAAGCGTTTCCACGCTCAATGGGTCGTCAAAAAACGCCAGTATCATTGCGTCAATATACACTGATTTGGTTTTGTTTGCAAGTTTCCGCAAAAAATCCATGCGCGCATCTAACGCTCTTTTACGCAGAGGCTGGCAACGCTCCAGTCGCTATCAACAATCCTATTGCGGACAGGGAAATTACAAGAACAAACAAAATTCCCAGCGCCCAATTTATCCATTTCTTTTCAGGATGATTGACCCAATAAAACAAAAGCGCGGAAAGCAGAAAGGCTTGCGGAACAATTTCCACATAACTGGTTATAGAAGTCGGAACGACGGTGTAAATCATCCCTTCGATGGAGGCGGGCGCAGGTCCAAAGGTGGAGATGATTCCCAGCGCCACCAACACCCAGCCCATAATCAGCCAGCCGTTTTTTTTATCAAAAACGACCTCGCGCAATGGATAAAACGCCAACGCGAAAACTAATCCGCGAATGGGCTGAAACATGGGACCCGCCGCGACCCAAGGACTGTCCGTTGGACGCATAAAACACGCCAACACTCCCGTTGCGAACGCTTCTTTATAATTCAGAAAGGTAAACGCGAGAGCGCCCATGAGAAAATAAGTGAGCGTGTGCGCCACGCTGGTTTTGACAATTAATCCCCACAGGGTTGGTTGATTTGATCTGTTCATTAAACGATTGCCGCTCCCGCGCGCTATTCTGTTTTTATCTTCCCCATCGCCCGCAAAACCCGTTCAGGCGTAAACGGAAACTCGTCCACCCACACCCCAATCGCGTCATGGATGGCGGCGGCGATGGCGGGCGCAACGGGCAAGAAAGGCAGTTCGCCGACGCCGCGCGCGCCCCAAGGTCCGTTCGGGTCGGGGACTTCCACTAAAACTGATTCAACCGATTCAGGAATATCCCGAATCGTGGGAATCAAATAGGTGCTGAATTGATCGGTCAACACACGCCCGCCTTTCATTTTGAAATCTTCGAGAACCGCGTACCCATACGCCTGAACTACCGCGCCTTCAATTTGACCAATCACAAGGTCGGGGTTGATGGCTTGCCCCACGTCGTCGGCGGAAACCAAACGAATGACGCGCAAATGTCCCGTCTCCGTATCCACTTCCACTTCCGCCGCTTGCGCGACATAAGCGTAGGCGAAATTAGGCGTGGAATGCCCGGTCTCATCGTCCAAATGAGTTGTGGGCGGCGCGAGGTATTTGAACTCTGCAAGCGCGGGACGCGCGCCCATTTTCCATTTTTCCAAAGCCGCCGCCGCCGCGCCTTTGATGGAGTTGCCAGCCATAAAGGTCAAGCGCGACGCGGACGCGGAGCCGGGGTCGCCCTGCGTCGCCGAATCAGAGGTTTTGATTTCCACCTTATCCGCCGCCACGCCCGCCGCTTGCGCCGCCATTTGAACCATGACCGTATGCGTCCCCTGCCCCACCTCCGCGCCGGCGTGGTGAACGACCACGCGCTCAATTTTTCCGCCGCCGTGTAGCTCTATTTTTGCCCAGCTATTTTCCTGATATCCAAACGAGAAGCCCACGTTTTTAAATCCCGCCGCAAAACCGCATCCCCGCGCAATATGCGCCGGCGTTTTCTTTTTCTTTTTTGATTTCTTCCAGCGGAACTTATCGCGCGCGGCTTCAATACATTGAACGATACTCACTGGATTTGGCGCGGGAGTCCCGACTCCCATTATGTCGCCGTCCCTCAGAGCGTTTTTTAGGCGCAACTCCACCGCGTCCATGCCAAGTTTTTCGGCGAGTTTATTCATTTGCGTTTCAGCCATGAAGAGAGCTTGCGGCGCGCCGAATCCGCGAAAAGCCGCGCTGGGGATGTTGTTCGTGTACACGCCGTAGACGTCCGCTTTTACGTTGGGGATGAAATAAGGTCCCGTGGACGTGATTGCGGCGTTGCCCAAGACTTTGTTGGTCGTGTACATGTAAGCGCCGCCGTCGCCAATTAATTCATGTTCCGCCGCGATAAGTTTGCCGTCTTTGGTCGCGCCCCATTTGGCTTTGATAGTTACAGGATGCCGCTTGCCATGCCCAATGATGGATTCGCGCCGCGACCAAATAATTTTCACGGGGCGATTTAATTTCCACGCGGATAAGGCAAGGACAATCTGCACCGATAAATCTTCGCGCCCGCCGAACGCGCCGCCGATGGCAGAGTAAATCACGCGCACTTTTTCATCGGGCAAGCCGAGCGCATGAGCGATTGTCTCGCGGTCTGCGTGCGTCCACTGCCCGGCGGAATTAACCGCGACGCGCCCTTCCTCGTCCATGTAAGCTAAGCCCGCTTCAGGTTGCAAAAAAGCGTGTTCCTGCGCGGGCGTATGATATTCGCTCTCGACAATCGCGTCCGCTTGCGCAAACGCCGCATTCACGTCGCCTTTGCGGATTTTATAATGCGCGCAAATATTCGTGTCGCCCCTATCGGGATGAAGGATGGGCGCGTCGGGACGCATCGCAACAACGGGGTCGGAAAGAATCGGCAAGTCCTCGTAATCCACTGCGATTAATTTCAGCGCCGCTTCCGCTTCCGCCTCGGTCTCGGCGACAACGACGGCAACTTGGTCGCCCACAAAGCGGACAATATCCGTGTACGGTTTGCTGGAGCCAGTTCCGCACAACACCGGCTGATCGGGAATCTGCAACCCGTATTCATTTACGGGAATGTCCTTCGCCGTATAAACCGCGACCACACCCACAGCGGTTTCGGCTTTGCGAACGTCAACGCTTTTCACGCGCGCGTACGGACGCTCGGCGAAAAGAATCTTTGCATGCAACATCCCCGCCATGCTCAAATCGCCGGGATAAAGCGTTTCGCCCGTAACTTTGCCGCGCGCGTCAATGCGCGGAAGCGATTTACCGACAGATTGACTTGGCATAAATTCCTAGCGTTTATACGCTTTGGCTTTAAACTTTGGAGGCGGCGCGTCCGTTGGTCCATAGCGTTTCGGGTTGAGGATGCGATAAATCGTCGCATAAATTAATGAGATTATGCCGCCAAGCAAAATCGTGTATAAAGCGCCGACGACTAAAATCGCATATAAGCTTTCAATCTCCGTGAGAGGACTGAAAACAGCGATTAAGCCTGACGAGTTGTAAAAGACGTCGGGCAAAACCGGGTACCCCATTAATTGGGGAGGAAGAAAATCGCTTGCGATCTCGGAATTGACGGTTAAGATAGCCAGAGCAAAGGAAATAGCGGGGACGACCACCATCAACGTACAGCCGATCCCGCGCCATAAGCAACCTTGCCCTTCGTCTTTCGGTATTTCTTTTTTTTGCACACGACTTGTATATTTACCCATGGTTCACCTTTCAATTTTGATTTTACTTGCAACTTCAAGCGCTTTGACGATTTTATAATAACCCGTGCAACGACAGAGGTTGCCCGCAATGGCTTGCTCGATCTCGTCGCGCGTTGGGTTGGCTTTTTCTTCCAGCAGTTTTACGCCGGACATAAGAAAGCCCGGCGTGCAATATCCGCATTGCGTCGCGTTGTTTTCAATAAAAGCCTCTTGCACGGGATGAAGCCTTCCTTTTCTTTTTGGATTGGAAGCCAAATTTGCGAGTCCTTCCACCGTGACGATCTCTGCGCCATGCGCGCGCGGCGCGGGGACGAGACAAGCCATTACCGCTTTGCCGTCTAAAAATACTGCGCAAGCGCCGCATTCGCCCTCGGCGCATCCTTCCTTTGCGCCTGTGAGCAAGCCCTCTTCGCGGAGCAAACGCAACAGCGTTTTATCGTGTCCGCTTTTGAACGTAACTTTTTTTTCATTAATCGTCGTCTCAATTTCAGAAGCGGGAAATCTGCTCTCTGCTCTCTGTTCTCTTTTCTCTTCGCTCTTCTTCCCCGCCAAAAGAATTGGCTTCTTCGGCATTCCCGCTTGTTCGTTCCCGTCGCGGATTGCGCGCAGTCCGCGCGCCACGATAACCTTGACCATCTCGCGACGATACGCCGCCGAACTGCGAATGTCGTCAATCGGACGCGCAGCTTGCATGGCTAGTTCTGCGGCGCGGACGATATTCTTTTCGTTGAGTTTTTTCTTGGCGAGAAATTTCTCCGCTTCGTCGGCGTGGATGATGGTGGGAGCGACTGCGCCAAGCGTAATCGCCGCAGACTTGACGAGATCCGCTTTCAGGTCAAGGATGATCGCGACGTTCGCCAGCGAAATGGCTTGGGCGCGCCGCAACGCCAACTTGATGAAGATTCCGCGTTGCGAGTTGGTCAACGCTTGGAAAGAAATATCCACGAGCATTTCATCCGCTTGCATAACCGTTTTGCGAACGCCCGTATAAAATTCATTTAATGGGACGACGCGTTCGCCGCGCACGGACAAGAGGGTAACGCTTGCGCCCAACGCCATGAGCGGCGCGATGGTGTCGTTTGCGGGAGACGCCGTGATGAGATTGCCGGCAAGCGTGCCGCGATTGCGAATCTGCGGCGCGCCCACCTCCCACGCGGCGCGCGCCAAAGGGTACGCGCTTTTCCGAATCAATTTCGACGCAACGCAATCGTTGTGCGTGACCAACGGACCCAGATGAATTACGCCGTCTTCGTCCATCCTAATTTGGTTAAGTGTGGGGATGCGCGTCACGTCAACGAGAGCGACAACTCCCTGACGGGCGCCGCGCTCAAGTTCGAGGATGAGGTCTGTGCCGCCGGCGATAATGCGGGCGCGCTCTTTCTGTTCCCCTAAAATTTTTATAACCGCATCTGTGGAAGTTGCGTTAATATATTCGCGCCACATAAAATTGGGTTATGGCGTTGCAAGGAAAGATTTCATCGCAACGCCATTGATAATTTACTGTCCGCTACCCGTCACAACCTCGGCGCGACGGTCAAAGGTTTCTACGGCAAGGCGGGCAAGCGAGGTTAGGTTGCGAATGGCGGCGGGCAAAGCGGCTTCGTCGTTCAGGCTGGCTTCCAAATTATCCAACGCGCTAACCGCTTGAGCGCTTAGTTCAAAGAAAGCGGCGTCGAATTGGTAAATCGCTTCAAGTTCCCTTTCGTTAATTTTTATGGCGTCGAACGCCCCGGAATATCCGCGCGAGGCTCTGGATATTTTGTCAATAAAAGTGCGCAACGCGAGCGACGCGCTCTCTATATCGTTCACATATTTGAGCATGCCTTTGTTCACAAGCTCAACCTGCAAATTTGAGGCGCGACTCCAGTGTTCTTCAAAACGACGCGCCACCGTTTCGCGCAGGATCTTATCTGAATCGCGGCGATTCTGTCTTTCGACGTAGCCTTTGAAACCGGGGATGTACGAAGCCAGTTTCTTGAACGGATCTATCTGACTGGTTACTTTTTCAAAGAAATCACTCATTGGTGCCTCCTGATAATGTACGCGTTTTTTAATCGAATAGCCTCGCGGTTATTTGTATTATATCGTTGAATGCCAGTTATAATCAAGTTGTCGTTTCATCTTATGCCAGCCAGCGATCAAGGCGTTACCCGCGATAGATACATGCTTGTTCCCCGCACGGCGATTTTTCTCCGTCGCGGGGACGAGTATTTATTAATTAAAGGCGCGCCGACCAAAAGATTATGGGCGGGCAAATATAATGGGCTGGGCGGACATGTGGAGCGCGGGGAGGATTTGCTTTCTTCCGCGCGCCGCGAGCTGCTGGAAGAAGCCGGTCTCGCCGCAGATTTGTGGTTGTGCGGCACAGTCATTGTGGACGCGGGCGAGATAGGAATTTGTTTGTATGTTTTTTGCGGGGAAAATGCGCGGGGCGAGATTAAAACCTCCGCGGAGGGAACGGCTGAATGGGTCAAGAAAGAAGCGCTTGCGCGTCTCCCAGCGGTAGAGGACCTACCCATCCTGCTGAATCGAATCCATCGGATGCGACTTGGCGACTCGCCTTTTTCAGCGCGGTCATATTACGATGAAGACGATCAATTGAAAGTTGTCTTTGGAGAATGAGCGCAATCAGGGAATGCTGTAACTTTGCAATTCCGTGACGGTGGAAAATACAGCGCCGCCAAAATCCCCGTTTTCAACCGACTTTACATAACCGACGCCCGGCGCGTACCACATCATCGCGACGCCATTAAATTTCACGGGAATATCGACGCCTTCAAAGTTCGCCGCGACTTCGATGCTCGAATTGGCTTGCAATTTGACGGCTTCAAACACGCCTGCGGGAACGGTCACGGTTTCCTTGCCCATTTCTTGCATAACGACAGTGTATATGCCATGAGCTTTCGCTTGATTGCCGGGCATGGCGATTGTGCCTTGCATTTTCAAATCGTAACGCCATTGCATACCTGCGGTAATGTCTCTTGGCAAACTAATTCCTGTCGCGTCCAACGTTTCAAATTCGGCGGTCATTCCTTGCGTCGAGATACCCGCCACGCTGCCGCCGCCAAGTTGCAGGGCTTTAAGTCCGTCGGTTTGACACGCCCATATTTGCGAGCGCGTAAAGTCTTGGAATTTTGACGTCAGCGTGAAACCGCCGACATGCGTTTCGGCGACCGTATCCGTATAGTTGAACGACCCGTTTGGTCCGCCGGCGCTGAGATAAGTCCACGTCGCGCCTTGCTTGATCGGGTACAAAGAGTTATCGCACGCGCCAATTAATTTTGGGTCGCTTGGGTTTGGGGCGCTGACGCCGTTTGAATTACACGCCGTCGCGCTCATTGAAAAAATAATTAAAAAGAAAATAATTGCAGGTCGAAGCTTGAATTGCATGATGCTCTCCGTCTTACTTGTCGAGCGCTTTTTGCGAACGTCGAACAATAGCGTTGTTTATTGAGAACAAAACGATAGTCGCCGTCATATCTATCGTTTTCTGAATCTTTGATTGAAAAAAGCCGCTACCACTTCAACAAGGAGATGGTGAACTTGCTCCCCTTGCCCGGTTCGCTTTCCACCTCCAGCGAGCCTTTATGTTGTTGAATAACTTGTCGCGTAATGGAAAGTCCGATGCCCAGCCCGCCGTACAGCTCGTCGCCGCTGGTCTCAAGGTGGAAGAAGCGATCAAAAATGCGCGGGCGGATTTCAGGCGCAATGCCAATCCCCTGATCTTCGATTGAAACCAACACGCGATTCCCTTGCGCCATCAAACGAACTTCAACCACCCCTTTCGGCGCGCTAAATTTTATGGCGTTATCCACAAGCGCGATTAGCGCGCGTTCCAGCGAGCGCGCGTCTCCCTGAGCCTCTGGAATGCCGCGGTCGCCTTTAATTTTTATAGTCACCTGTCGCGCTTGCGCCCGGCTTTCGTATTTTTTCACAACTTCTTCCGCGAGCGCGACCATATTCACGGCTTGAAATTCGGGCAGAACCAATTCGATCTCTTGCAAGAAAAGAATATCGTTGACCAGCGTGGTGATTTGGTCAATGTTGCGCGCAATCGTCTCAATCTTGGAATTCAATTCGTCGGCGGAGACCATCCCTTTTTGGAGGGCTTGCAAATAACCGCCTGCGACCATTAAAGGCGTACGCAGTTCGTGCGCCACGTTCGTGAGGAATTCGCGGCGCGCCAGATCTTGTTCGGCAAGTTTCTGATAAGCGTCCGCCAATTCGGAGGCGCGCATACGCAGGTCTTCAACCGCTAGTTGATCGTTGTTGCGCAGGCGATTGCTAATCTCGCTGACCATAGACATGGCGACGGATGGGCTGCGCTTCAACACGCGATTAAACCCTTCCTTATCCAGCTCCAAAACAACCACGCTCGTTTTTGTCTTAACCGTCGCGGCGCGCGGCGCATTATGAATTAACGCCATCTCGCCAAAAAAATCCCCCGCAGTCAATGATTTTAATAATCGGGTTTCCGACTTGCTGATAACTTTTGTAACTTCAAAATCTCCTTCGAGAATCATGTAAAAAACATACTCAACTTCATTTTCTCGACACAACACCGTCGCCGGCGGATACGTCTTAATTTGGCTATTGACAATAATTTCCTGCACTTCCTCAGCCTTAATGCCGGGAAATGCGCGCGGGATGATTTTTGCGGGGGTGCGTGTTGTGGTCATATTACCTACGTTTCCATGATTATTTTATCACGTTAGGAAGAGACAATCTCAACCCATTTGAGCTATTGCCAGAATTGTAGCAAAAAAATCGAATTTGAGCGCTATATTTAATATTACATTTTCAATACACTTGAGTTTTGCTCTATAATTGTAAAAAGGATACCCGACATGAAATTTCTCAGACGCCTCTTGTGGACGGCGCTCGCCGTCTCTTGCTTAACTTCAGCCTGCCAGCTCGCCTCGGCGGCAGAATCCACGCCGACGTTTTCACCTCCAACGTTTCCGCCAATTCCCGCACAGCCCACCGACGCTCTTTCAGACGCCGCTTTCACGCCGGCGGTTGCCGCCGCGCCGAGCGCCACGCCCATCCCCATTGTACCGAACTTTTCTCATATTGCAATCATCATATTTGAAAACAAAGAATTTAGCGCGGTTGTCGGCAATGGCGATATGGCGTATTTTAATTTACTCGCCGGCGCGTACACTTTACTCACGCAACACTACGCCACCACGCATCCCAGTTTGCCAAATTACATTTCATTGATTGGAGGCGACACATTAGGAATCACGGACGACTGCTACTACGCCGACTGTTATCTCAATGCGCCCAGCCTGCCCGACCTGATTGAAAAAAGCGGACGGACATGGAAAACCTATCAAGAAGCCATGCCCGAACCTTGTTTTACCGGGGATACCCTGCGTTATGTCCGCAAGCATAATCCCTTTATTTTTTTTGATCCAATCCGTTTGGACGCAGAGCGCTGCAAGCGTAGCATTGTTCCGCTGACGCAAATGGATGCCGACCTCGCCGCGAACAACCTGCCCAACTTCATCTTCATCACGCCCGACATTTGTTATTCGGCGCATGATTGCGATCTTGCCGTCGCCGATAAATGGCTTAAAAAACAAATGGATAAACTCTATCCCGCGCTAGACGCCACCGGCGAACCTTATCTCATCGTCCTCACTTTTGACGAGGGGCAAGGCAAGCATTCTTGTTGCGGACTCCCCGCCTCCGCCGGCGGACGAGTCGCAACCGTTCTGGTTTCCCCGCAAGCCAGAACGGGCTTTCAAGACAGCATTCCTTATTCCCATTATTCCCTCTTAAAAACAATTTCCCAAGCATGGGGGCTACCCTATCTCGGTCACGCCGCCGACGCCGAGACGACGCTCATCGTCGCGCCGTGGAAATGAAATCCCTCACCCTCACCCTAGCCCTCTCCCACAGGGAGAGGGGAATGAGACGCCCTTCCCCCTGCGG
>Ga0315281_10000266_pt1 | contig 70097 bp, 42 predicted proteins | sample YL17G07_0_MG_FD_204540 | JGI IMG/M metagenome (GOLD analysis project Ga0315281, IMG submission 204540) | Sediment microbial communities from Yellowstone Lake, YNP, Wyoming, USA - YL17G07_0 | ecosystem: Environmental > Aquatic > Freshwater > Lake > Sediment | place: USA: Wyoming | collected...
GTTCTGAGTGGTGATGGTATTTCGGTCAAAGTGAATGTCACCTGTGCGGATAGCCTCGATGTCGCCCCGTCTAAGGCCTGTTGTCACCGCCAGCAACACCTTCAACCGCAGAGTCGGATAGCGTGAGCCTGCAGCGAGGAGATCTTTCACCTGTTGGGGGACAGTGTAGTCCCGGGTTTCTGGGCCACTTTCACCTTCTTGACCTCCAAGCCCGGGGCCACAAAACGATTCCTGGCTGCCCAATTGAGGAACGCATTCAGATTGCGTATATCCTTGTTCAGAGTGTTCTTTTTGACTTCTTGACCCCGATTCAAGCTGTGTGATCGCTTTCGACGAATCGGGCCCGGCCAAACCCAACGCCTGACGGCTTTACCTATTCAAGATGTCCTCAAGCTGCTTTTTTTACCACGAGCAGCCAAAGCGCCGCTATGGCTGCCCCACGGCTACGCGAACTCTCGCGGCCACGTAGCGATAGGAGTACATCCACCCGTTGGCGACATACCACACGTTCTTGCGGTTGGCGACGTGCGCCAGGTGCTGCATGAGGGTCGAACCACGCTGACCATCGACGCCGGGACTCGGATCGTAGAGCACGCTGTTCTTGAACCGGTCCGGGTGCCAGAGAGCATAGAAGAAGACGCCGCCCTGGACCACCTGGTCGAACGCCTTGTTCAGATCGGCCACGTCCGCCGCACTGAATCGCCCCTTCGGCTCGTGCTGCTCCAGGATCCGGTCGTAGCCTTTCGTGTTCAGGCCGCCGACGCCGTAGAAGCTGTGTTGCTCGTTCCACGGGACCCAGGCAATGCTGGTCGGGTTGTCCAGCCAATTGAACCCGCGGACAAAAAGGAACTCGCCGGTGTCGAGGCGCTGAATCTCGTCATCAACGTAGCCGGTGGTCAGAATGTGTTCGAAGATATGCCCGCCATAGGGGATCTTGTGCAGGCGCTGGAGGATGTCCTCGCGGCAGCCGAAGATCTCGTCTCTGTAGCCGCGGATCGCATACTGGTTGGCATCTTTGGGGTGCGTCTGTGCATGGACGGCCGGCTCCCAACTGTTGTCCTCTCGGTCCAGTTCCTCCTGCATCAGCTTCCACGTGGATTCACCGCCGGCCGAACGGCTGTTGATGGCAATCGACACCGGCAGGTGGAAGCTCCGGCAAACGTGCAGGGCGGCCTGGTAGTTGTCGGACGCGTCGTCGGTCACCCCCTTCCAGGGGGCGCCCGGATTGGCCCAGGCATTGCAGCCCCAGTTGTCATTGGACAAGGTATAAGCCGCCTGGCGGTTGTCATGGTACTTGGCGACCGAGACGAACTTCGCCGAACTGACGTTCGCGAACCGCAGCTCGATCGTGGGAGCGTGTTGGAAGCCGACGGAGATGTACGCCTTGCCGGCCTGCCTGTCGAACCGTGCGCACTCGATACCGTTGAAGAAATCCGTGGAGGTCCTCTGGTCCAGCGGCGACCAGGGGTCCGTCCCCCTGTCCCGCCGGCTGACGCGGGCATCCGGCGCGATGCCAGTGACGTCGAGGAGGTAAGTCACCGGGTATCGAAAGCCCCATTTCTCCCACGGGGCTCGGTCGATGGAGATCACAAAGCTGACGCTTGTCGCCGCGTGTTCGACGCCCACGACAGGGACACACAATGTCAGCAGCATCATACAGACGATCCTGTTCAGCCTCATCGATTCCTCCTGTGAGAACCGCATTGCGGTTTAATCTGAGATTTCCCGGATAACCGTGCCCGGCTGCTCCGCGCCGTGTCCGGTCATTATACAGGGCCCCACCGTTGCGCCCATCCCATTTCCGGCCTTAGCCGGGCATCGGCTTATCTGGGAGACCCGCAGCCTTAGCCTTTGAATCGCCGATAGTCACTTTCGTCCTGATTGCAGGGACCTGCCTCTTATCGTACAATGTCCAGCGGCAGGCAGTCCTTGACAGCCGTGCGGCTGCAAAAAGATGGCTCAATGTGCGGGAGGATATGGTATGAGAGGCAGATTCGTGAATCACGCAGTGCTTGGCATACTGCTTCTTTGCCGCTTCTCGGTCTGCCTCTGATGCCGTTGTGGCCGCGTGCAAAAACATGGAGCAAACGCTATGAGACGTACGGGAGTTTATGCGATTGGACTTCTGTTGCTTTTCTCCGCGGGCCTTCTCGACCCGGTCGAGGCACGCCGGGAAGGAAGCGACAACAGCAACAAGCTGGATGCAAGCATACGCCGCCTCATCAGCGATGTTAATCCGGAGCGAATATCGAAGCACCTTTTCCATCTCGCCAAAGATCCCTTGCCCTATCGCAAGTTGAACCTGACCTTGCCCGGCCATGAGAAGAACACCCTCTACGAGGCCGACGACTACCTGGCCGGCCAGTTGGAGGCGTGGGGATATCGCGTCGAGCGAGAGGGCGTTCAGGTGCAGGCCTTTCGTCGGGATACAAGCAAGCCCAAGCACGCTCAGTACTCCCCTCCCAAACCCGAAGACCCCTGGTACACGGCGTACAATCTCTACGCCGAGAAAAAAGGCCGCTCGCATCCGGAAAAGATCATCGTCGTGCTCGCACATAAGGATTCGCCAAGCTGGATCGATTCCCCCGGGGCCTACGACAATGCCATTGGAACCGTCGGTGTGTTAGAGATGGCATGCGTTCTTGCAGAGTACACCCCCGAGAGCACCATCCGGTTTCTCTTGTGCAACGAGGAACACACACCGTGGACCAGCAAGACCGCAGCGCAAAAAGCGAAAGCGCGTGGCGATGATATCGTGGCCGTTTTCAACCTGGATGGCATTGGAGCCAAGACGGCAGAGCAGACGGCGGCCGGAAAGAAGACCAACGTGACCGCGTATACCAAGCCGGAAGGCAAGCGTCTTGCCGAGCTGATGGGCGAGGTGAACGCTCGCTATTCCATCGGTCTGGAACAGCGAACGGTAGAGAGGTCACAACCGGGCGATGACGACGGCTCGTTTGTCCTGGCCGGCTACCCCGCCGCGGTTATCAATATCGGATCTTGGCCCTACGGCGACCCAAACTACCACGCCGAGGGAGATATCCCGGAAACGTGCGACATCAAGAACGCAGCCATGACCGTACAGGCAACGCTGGCTGCGGTGGCGACCCTCGACCGAGACCTCTGAGCGACTGGCCGCCTTGTCCGCTACGGCATCTCGTCAGGCGCTCTGCATCCAGGCGCCTTTATCTTCGGCGGCTGGTTTCGGGAAGCCACGATCCTGAAAACCTCGTGTGTCCACTCGAGGACAACCGAGTGACGGCTCACGACGCCGTGTTGGCGTAGTCAATATCCGGGGGAGCCGCCGGATTGGGTGCTGGCGCGCCAGGCGATCGGATTGTCCCAGCTATCGAGGTCCGGGTTGGTCGGGTCTTTGATCGTCAAAGAGAAGCCGAGGCCGTCCGTCTCGTCGAACCAGCCATCCTTGTACTCGAATTCGAGAATCGTGCTGTTGGTCCGATCTTCGAGCTTGATGGTCTCGCCGCCATTATCGAGACTGCCTGTGTACGCGCCCGGTGCGAGATTGATGTTGCCGGGGTAGCGCGACGTGAAGGCCGCCCGGTTCTTGACGATCACGATGCAGGCACCCACGGCCAGCGTGGGACTGCCGGCCGCCGGAAATGTATAGGAGACACCGTTTGTCAGCTTTACACCGCCGAGCTTCAGTGGCGCGGACCCGATATTCTTCAGCTCGAGGAACTCGTATTCGTCGTTGTCAAAGGCGCCACCGGCGGCCGGGTTGTACAGGATCTCCGTGATGCGCAGGAAGCGCTGCTGGTCGCTCGGGCTGCCGGCGTAGGTGAGCGTGTCCACGGGCCGGCCGTAGCGGTCCAGCAGGGTGATCGTCTCGCCCCAACTGGACAGGTGGCCCTGGTAGTTGCCCTGCACGAACCGGCCCTCGCCGCCCTTGGGACTGGTCGTCCGGCTGCGGACGGCCCGCACGTTCGGCGAGACATACAAGCGGCCGCCGGCCACGAGCACCGTGCCGGGCCGGAACTCGTGCTCGATGCCGCCGACCAGCTGCCAGTAGGAGATGTCCACGGCGTAGGGATTGGGATTGACGAACTCGATGTATTCCTCGTCCTGATTGCCGGAAGGCGGATGGTACTCGTACGTGCCGAATTGGATGGTCACACCCTCCAGTTGCGCATCGGGGATGCCCGCGTTGCCGCCGACCGGCTGACTGGTCTTATTGTTGACGTTGTGGTCCACGTACAACTGCACCCGGCGTGGCGGGAAATAGGCCTTCAGCGAGTTCACGACCCCATCGATATTGCCCAGATGCGGCTTCGCCGGTGCCAGCATCTCCGCAATCCGATTCTCGAAAGACCGCTGCGCGGCCGGGGTATTCGGCGCCTGGAGCAATTCGTCCATCACGGTACGGGTACGTCGCAGAAACATCTCCCGCGTCTCGGGGAGATTGTACATGACATCCAGATACACACTCCACTGCATGCCGCCGTCCTTCGGATGAGCGCGGTCGCCCAGGAAGGGATGAGACGTGTAAATCCACCCGTCGCCAACCACTCCGAACGTCCAGTCCTTGTCCCAGGGGAAAATCGACCATTCGTCGCTTCCCTCCATGTCGCAGTAGAAATAGAAATTCTTGCGGATGTCGTCCGTATCCTGCAAAAGGCATCGCGCGGCGAGGTAGTCGAGCATGCTCGGCAGATTGAAGTGGTCAAAAACGAAGATCCGTCGCAGCTCGGGCGTCGGCGCATTCAAGCCCTGCACGACGGCACGGATGTCCGAGAAGTCCTCCTGCTGCCGCGTCTTCTTCTCGATGCCGGAATTGATATCGTTGAAGACGGGAGTGATCTGGGACCGCTGCACGAACTTGTAGAGAGCGCCGCGCGGGTCGAGACCATTTCGTTCGAGGAACTCTTCGTCCACCTGCTCGACAAAGATGCCCACACGGTCCACTTGCTGATTGAGCACCGATAGCATCAGGAAAGACAAGGATGATGGGCAGCCGGCCCGGCGGTGGGTTTCAAACGCCAGGGGCGGGCGCAGATACGTGGGGTCAGAGCCATTCTGGTTGAGGTTGAACTCTTTGACCCGGCCGTACTCATTGGAGAAACGAAACTTGTGCCCGCTGTTGAAGATGAACTTCTTCGACGCGGCACCGACCGTCGCCCCGCCGCGCTGACGGACGAAGATGTTGTCGTAGAACTCGCCGTCGAAGAATACAGATGCCCGTGTCCCACTGCGACGGGCGGCCGCCGCCGGATTCTCCGCGAACCAGAAGAGGATCGGCAGTTTGCTCGTAAGGCCAGGGTTTTTGACAACCGTCCCGTAGTACTCGGGCGAGTTATCCCGGTAGGGAAAGAGCGGGTTGCGCGACGTGTGGCCCTGGACATCTTCAGCCTTCACATACCAGCGGACCATGTCGCCGGGATCGAGATGCGCGCCCGGGATGATGCCCGTGTAGATACCATCGCCCGCTTTTGCGTCCGCACCCGTCCCGTCGTCCACCATGGGCAGACCCGTGCTCGGCAGCCCGCGGGCATCGGGCACGTAGTTGATCCGAGAGATGAGCTTGACCTCGCGCACCGCCGCCAGCGTCTGTGCGATTTCGGCCGTGATGACCAGGTCCTGGCCCGGCGCAGGCGGCGGACTCTCTGTCACATCGCGGATCGCCGGACCGACCTGGGCCAGGGCCGACTGGTTCGCCACCCCGGGCGTCGGCTTGAGCAGGTAACCTTCTACGACTTCCGACAGATCGAACCTTTGCACGTCAACGGCCACCAGCTCCGGCAGGATCAGCAGGTCGGAGCTGCCGACCCCGGCATTCAGCCCGTGTACGGCCAGCACGTTGTTGCCTTTGACCAGAACATCCTTGTGCGCCGTGATATCGAACTCCTGCACGACCACCGCCTGATCATCCGGGCGATTGGCCGCCGCCCCGGAGTTCCACGTCAACTGCCCCGCCGGGGCACCGGCCCGGGCCACCTCCGCACCATTGAGGTAAGCCACGAAACCATCCTCATATCTCATCTTCAGGATAAGCCTGTCCGCCGAGGCCGCGTCGGACACCGCAAAGGGAATGCGGATGTATACAGTCTGGTTCACATTCCGCATGGCGCCGACGTCCAGGCCGACCAGACCGGCGTAATCGTAGCCGACGCCCGTCTTGCCCGTGAGCCAGGCGGAGTCGTTGAACGTCGCCTGCGTCCAGGTCAGACCGAGCGAGCCGTTGGTCGGAATCAGCGCCCGTGCATTCGCCCCCTCGGGCAGCAGCACAGTCTCGGTTTGAGAGACCACGCTGTCACCGCTGAGCCCGTAGGAGATGTCTACAAGCTGCGGCGGATAGTCCTCGTAGGCAAAAGCGATGGCCTGGCCGTCCGGCTCCACCAGGGCCAGCGACTCGCCCTCGGCCCGCAGGGCGAAGTTCATGTGAAGCTCGGCGGCCGGGTCCCGCCGGTCCTTGCCCGAGGCAAAGATGACGAGGTATCCGCCCGGCGCAAGCGGCACATCGGGAAGCTCCCACTTCTCCAGATCATTCACGTCGTCCGTGAGGTACCAGCCGTCCAGGTCGATGGCTTTATTGGTCGGATTGAAGAGCTCGAGCCAGTCGGAGGAATCGCCCTCCTTGTCGCGAAGGCTGGCCTTGTTGCACGCCACGAACTCGCTGATGACGGGTCCGTCCGGGACGGCGGCGTGCAGAGACGCGAGATTCTGCGCCTCGACCCCCAGGCTGCCCCTGCAGAACAACAGAGAGCCGACAGCACATACCAATAGCCGGCCAAGTCGTTTCATTTATGATTCGTTCCTGACGCCGCTCCTGCCATAAAGACCAGACCCGTAGAGACGCAGAATGTTGTGCCTCAGCCGACCAGGATTCTCACCCGTCGAGGCTCCATTTTAGCAAATCGGCGGCCCGAATACAATGCTGATATGGTGCACATATTGGGCCGTCATTACCATCCCCAGGACAGTGGCTTGAGTCCTTCCCTGAATACAGAATTTGATCCGCTGCTCCCAACTCATTAGGCTTGCGAAACCGTGAAGGAGAAACTGTCGATGATGATTCGCCGATATTTGAAACTGGTGTTTTCAAGTAGAATCCGGTATTTTGTTAGCGGCCCTGAATCAAGGGGGTGCCGCTATGGTGCTTCCAACGCGTGTGGTACATGAAATGAGAACACAATTCGCCGGCACGGCCATCTTCTGCGGCGTCGCCATCGTTTGGGGATTGTGGGTGGGATCCTGCTCTCCCAAAGCCATTGAGAGGTATGGCGAAGTCGATCGGGAACCCAGTCTGAGCCCTGACTACTCCGGGACGGTCATACCCGCGAATATCGCTCCGCTGAATCTCCGGATCCTGGAAGACGGACGGGCATATTTCGTCACAATGCGCTCGGAGGCTGGGCGTCCCATCCATATCTTCAGTAAGACGGGGCGGATCCGCGTCCCCGTTCGCCCATGGCACGCCCTGCTCGACGCCAACAGGGGCCGCGACGTCTTCTTCGACATCTACGTCCAGGGTGCAGATCGCCAATGGAGACGGTTTCGACCCCTCGCCAATACCATCGCACAGGAGGACATTGACGAGACCCTGGTATTTCGGTTCATGAAGCCTGCCTATAATTGGTGGAAAGACATAGGCATCTACCAGCGCAACCTCACCAATTACGATGTGTCGGTGGTTCTGCACGGCCGGTCGTTTGGCGGAGGGTGTCTGAACTGTCACAGCTTCGTGGGCAACGACCCCAATACCATGACGATTAACCTGCGCAGCGCGACGTATGGCAGCCACACCCTTCTGGCTCGCAACAGCGCCGTCGAGAAAATCGGCGCCAAGTGGGGCTACACGGCCTGGCACCCCAGCGGCGCCATCGCGGTGTACTCGCTCAACAAGGTGACTCAGTTCTTCCATGCAGGGGGAATGGAAGTCCGGGATGTGGTGGACCTCGATTCGGCATTGGTCTGCTATCGAGTCCAAAGCCAGAAGGCGACGTGCCCAGAGGAACTGGCCGACAAAGAGAGACTCGAAACTTATCCGACATGGTCTCCGGACGGCAAGTACCTCTACTTCTGCAGTGCGCCCATTCTGTGGAAAGATCGTAATGCCGTGCCGCCCGAGAACTACGACAAGCTCAAGTACGATCTTCGACGCATCCCCTACGACGTCGCCACAGACCAGTGGGGTAAGGCCGAGACCGTTCTCTCCGCCGCGGAGACAGGCCAGAGTATCCTGCTGCCGAGGATATCGCCGGACGGACGGTTCCTGGTTTTTTGCATGTGCCGTTACGGCTGCTTCCCGGCCTATCAGGCCAGCAGCGACCTTTACCTCATGGACCTTGCCACGAGGCAATATCGCAAGCTTTCGGTCAACAGCGAGTTCTCGGAATCGTGGCACAGTTGGTCCAGCAACAGCCGGTGGCTCGCGTTCAGCAGCAAGCGTCAGGGCGGCCTGTTTACCCGAACCTATCTCAGTTATGTGGACAGCGAGGGGACGACGCACAAGCCCTTTGTCCTGCCGCAACGGGACCCGACCTGCTACGACTCGTTGCTGGAGACGTACAGCGTCCCGGAGTTGGTCAAGGGGCCGATCACGGTGAGGAAATCTTTGCTCGCCCGCGCCGCCCGTGCCAAGCCTTCCGTAGCACCGGAAATCCCCATCACGGGAGCGAGTCCGAAGGCTGTGCCATCCGACCCTTGGCAAGAACGCGAATAACCGTCCGGCTCGAAGGCGACAACCGCCCGAGCCAGGAGATAGAAAAGCATGGTGTTCAGAGCGAAATGGGTTCCGCAGAATCTGGTATTCTTCCTGCTCTGCTTTGTCTACCTGTGGCTGGTGGTCCAGCCGCACCTGATCTATCACTGCTTCGGGACGATCCTGCCCGATGCCCCCCAGTTCGCGACCGGATGGTCATTTCTAAGAGACTCTCTCGGCGTGCCAGGCGGACCGGCTGCTTATGTATCCGGGTTTCTTTCCCAAAGATACTACTACGCATGGCTGGGTGCCGTGATCATCGTCCTGGCAGGATTCTGTCTCGCTGAGCTCTCCAGACGGCATCTTCTGACCGCCGGTTTTGCCCACGCCTCGGTTCTGGCCGGTTTCCCGGCGATCATGTTCTTTCTGATCTATAGCCGCTACAAGCACCCTTTGACCGTCTGCCTGGCGGTGTCGCTGGGACTGCTCTCGTCCCTTATCTTCGAAAGGCTGCCCTCACGCCAACCTCTGGTTCGCGTTGCCGTATGCTGCCTGATGGCAACGGTCGGCTTCTGGCTCGGCGGCGCGGGAACACTGCTGGTTTTCGCGCTCATGACCGTGATTTACGGCATTCTCGTTCACAGGGACTGGACGACAGTCGCTCTTGCACTGCCGGCAAGCGTCGTGATCGCCTGGGCGCTGGCGGGATACGTGTTTCTGATCCCTGCCCGCCAGGCTTTCCTCATTCTCACGCCCTTTGCGCCGCCCGTGATGGCCGGCATGGATACCTTCCTGAAGGCCACGACTTTCCTCCTGTATGGCTTCGTGCCTCTAACTGTGTTGCTTGTGTTCGGCGGTAAGAGCGGCGGGTGGCACGGCCAAACTCGTATGGGTCCCCACACGCGATATTTCGCGTGTGGGAGCCCTTTGGCCGTGCCTGCTGGGACACGTTCCCTCGCACAAAGGCACGCTCAAAACAAGTTTGAGCGTGGCACCCAGCGAGGCATCCGTTTCAAGAAAACCAGGGGAAAGGAGAAGTACGCCGCGACACGGCGAAAGAGGCCATCTCTGGCGATCTTCAGGAAGCCAGCTTTGTCCGCCGTCCCAGTCGTGCTGATGGTCCTGGGGTTGTACTTCAGCCACGAGGATCTCCGCAAGCCTTATGTCCTCTCGAACTACTACTGGCGCCAGAAGCGCTGGGACAAGATTCTCGAGCTCGGTCGCCGCCTGCCCGAAAACAGAAACAACGTCTACGTCAACCATGACATCATCCGAGCCCTGTATCACACGGGCAGGCTCCCGTATGACATGTTCCGTTACCCCCAGGACCCGCAGGCGATTCTGCTCACACACGAAAAAAGAGAATCCGATCTGACCCAATCGAAATTGAGCGACATTTTACTGGAGCTGGGACATGTCAATATGGCTCAGAAGCTGGCCTCGGAGATCCTGACCACGAAGGGCCATCTTGGCATCGCACTCGAAGAGCTGGGGTGGATCAGCATCATCAAAGGAAACCCCAGCACCGCTCGGGTCTACCTGGAGGCCCTGAAGAAGGACCTCATCTATCGCAGGGAGGCCGAATCCCTGCTGCGCGGCCTGGACAACGGCTTTGCGCGGGATCAGGCGGCCTATATTGACAGAATCCGCTCCTACATGCGCGACGATACGGCGGCAGCGACGGGCACGGAACCCGTGGACGAGATGCTGGCCGCTTTGCTGGAGCACAACCCGCGCAACAAGATGGCATTTGAATACCTCATGGCGTGCTACCTGCTCACCGGCCGGGTGGACAAGATTGTGGAGAATGCGAAACGGCTCCACGACCTTGGCTATCAGAAGATTCCGACGCTCTATGAGGAAGCCATACTCATCTACTACGGGTCCACAGGGCGGCAAGTGGACCTGGCCAAATTCGACATAAGCCAGGAAACGCTCCAAAGATATGAAACGTTCGTGCGGATCACAAACGCCATGCAGACTCAGAATCGCCAGGCCGTGCTCAACCGTCTGATCCGCGATTTCGGCACCAGCTACTTTTTCTATTATTCTTTCGGCCGGGCTGGTCCAGTGTAAGCGTCGCACGGGTTCAGTTGCTTCGCGCGTCGGCCTTCATCGTCGGCATGCCAACCGGGAATTGGCTCGGGAAGAACTCCTGCATGAGGCCGTCATAGAGAGCCACACGCACAGCGCCCCAGGTAGCCTGGTCACCGGTGGCGTACGTGATGTAGGTCTTGCCTTCCCATTCGAACAAGTCCACGTCTGAGTTGTTGATCCCTTCACCGGGGCCAGCCTCGAGGATGGGGTTGAACGGGCTAAGTTCCCAGGCGGCCAGGTCTTTCGAGCGTGCCAAGAATGACACATAGCCATTATGGCCCTGGATGGGTGCGTGCAAGTAGATGACGTAATAGTACGGCGCGAAGTACCGGATCACCGGGCACGCGCTGTATTCGTGGTTCACGCCAGTGAAGATCAAACCCGGGATTTTCTCCCACTGCGACAGGTCGCTGGAGCGGGCGAATTTGAAACAAAACTGCACGGGCTGGTTCGACTCATAGGCCATCAGAAAGCCCTTCTCGTCCTGGCAAACCGACGCATTGAAAAGGTGCTCGTCGCCTTCCCTCGCAATCGCCAGCTCGCGTTTCCATGCCTTCAGGTCGCGGGTCGAGAAGTGATAGAGACTCTGGAACCAGTCACGATTGCTCCCTTCGCTGGCAAAGACGTGGAGCTCCGGCCCGTTCACAAAGGCATTGGCAAAGGAGTGGCCTTCACCAAAGCGGCACACTTCATTGCCCGTGTTCAGGTCGAGGACATAAAGATACATGCTCTTGGTATAGCCGTCGGTGTTGTTCTTGGTGTCGTCACGGTAGTTGAGCACGTGCAGCGGCCGGCCCTGGAATACGATCGGCGTGTTCTCCATGGCCTTGGGCAGGGCGAAGGGCAGTTTCGTCAGCTTGGGTCGTACAGAATTCGCCAGCGACGGAGAATGGAGCCGGGGCGGGGCGATCTGGGAGAACAGGTCGGTGGGCCAAAGCCCCAGCCGCTCGAAGCCTTGGGGCACGTCCTGCTTGAATTGCACGTAAGCCTGCGTTTTGCCCTGGGTCGTATACGTGACAGCTTTTTGAGCCTCGCCCGGTGTAAAGACGCTATAACCAGCCAGAATGCAGTCTTCCAGATCGACGTGGAGCCGCCCGGTGGGCGCGTGCCCTTGCGTGCAGATGACGCCCGTCGATTTGGCGCCCATTTCCGGCTGGGTGAAGTTCAGCACGATCATACGGCAGTTGATAAATCGGGCCCGGGCACAATGGCTGGCATAGGAAATGGCCACGGCATTATCGGGATGTACCAGAGTGCAATCTTCGAAGACAACGTGGGGGTGTTCGGGCATCGTCTTTTCCCATCCGCCCACGAGGACGGCCGCCGTATCGCCGACCCAGTCGAGGGCGAGGAAATAGCACCGGCGAAACACGCTCGGCTCATTCTCGCGCACCGTCGGGTAGGCTACGCCACCGCCGAAGGCCCGGCCGGTGCCCACGCAGTCCTCGACCACCACAGTGAATTGTTCACCGCTCTTGTTGGTGAGGTCCCAGAAGAAGCCGCCGTCTCCGCCCGCCGTGTAGAGATGGCGTAGATTCCAGCGATCCCAGACGATGCTGGAAAAGGTCTCCTGGTTGTTGCCCTGCGGCCAGTGTTTGTCCGATGCGCGAATCGGCCCCCACCAATCCCAGCTCTTGAATCCCTTTTCCGGATCGCCGGAATCGATCACGGTCCAGCCGGTGGCGCCGGAGCCGAGATGGCCGTCGAAATCGCCGACCAGAGTGTTGTAAGCCCCCGCCGCACCTTTGCAGGCCGGTGCCAAGTTGGCCTCAACATAGGTGTCGGGCCGGATGATGATGTGATGGCCGCCCTTATCATCGGGCACAGCATCCAGCGCCTTTTGGATGCTGTGGAAAGCGGTTTTCCAGCTCCGTCCGTCCGAGTTGTCGCCCAGTTTGGAGACGTAGAGCGTCACCCCGCGCCGGACGTCGCCCACAGTCGTGGATGGCTCTGCGCTTCGCGCGAGAAAAGCCGAAGGGTTCGCCGTGAGCAGCGCGAGCAGAACGATCGTTCCCCTGAGAGAGCGGGCGTGTGCCGCGTTGGCGCGGTCCTGGGAAGGGGGAAAGGGGGTCTGGGTACACCAGGTGACACGTTTCATAGACGTATTCCGTCGTAGATCAAGCCTGCATTTCGCGTCGTATACGGAAAAGGCTCCTTGTACCGGCGTAAATGCGCGGACAATAGTGAGTGAAACCAGGACAAGGAGGTCGATTACGAGAACACAGTGTACGTCGGAGTCTCTCCCCTTTCAAGCATCTATTCCGCGGGAGATCGCCGCGCCCTTTAGCGGCGGAGCAATCAGCGCAGACGGAGACTTGCACCTTCGAACTGTCGGACGTGCTCGGTACACCAAGCAAAGGGGCCGGCTCATGACCGGCCCCTTGATACGTCTTCCCTGAATTCAGGCGGAGGAAACGGACACACCGCTCGGATTACCAGCGATGCTGCAGGGCAGCGCTGATAACCTGGATTGTCTCATCGCTGTTGAAGCGTGTATCATAATCCACGTAGGCCCGCGTCTGCTTGCCAAGATTGGCGGACAGACCCGCGCCCAGCACGATACTGTCCCGCGCGATCGCCTCATCGCTGACGGAGAAGACCGCCGCCGGCTCCGTGGCAAACCAGGTGTCCACACGGGACTGATTATCCCCGAACTCGTGAACCCATCGGCCGCGGAGTTGCACGTCGGCGCGGAAGTCGTCCGCCGATTCGATCAGGGTCTGTGTCAGCCTCGCACCCACTGAGCCCTTCAGAGACTCATGTGTCTGTTCGGCAAAAGACAGCGCACTGGGACCGCCGGACTCCGTGTACGCACCCAGGTTCAGATACGTGTACTGGAAAGACGCCAGAGGCTGCAGACGCAGATTCGGGGCCAAGTCCCAATTCTGGCCGGCCTCCACATAGGCGGCCAGCTCATACCCATCGAAGCAGCCGGTCAGCCGCTCACTGGTCAGGTCGATAAACCGCTCGGTATCAAAGCTTAAGTCCGCGTACATACCCACCGCGTCCAGGTACCATTTGTCCCAGTTCAGGCTGCTGTACAGACCGCCGTGCAGGGCCTCGAAGTCGGCATTGTCCCGAGAGCCGGCGTAGTCCACGCTGCCTTGCGAGTACCCGCCTACCAAACCGGCCAGGAACTCATCCGTGAACTGGTAATCGAGGCCAAAGCTGCCGCCATACACATCGTACTTGTAACCCGGCACACCGCCTTCGGTCTCCCGGTCGCCGTAGAGGCCATAGCCTCGGCCCCAAATTCCCCACTTCTGGTCTGCGAGGGTGGTCGAGCCGTTGCCCACGGCAAACGACTGTCCCTGGGGCGCAAAATCATAGACCCGTCCGCCGCTCGTACTCGTATCCGGCCCGGACATTGCCATGAGCCGCGAGTCGGACAGTCCGGAGAACAGGCCGGTCTGCAGAGTCTGCATACGACCGCTGACCAGGCCGAGAAACTTGGACATGCCCGTGATGGTCAACGGCGCCAGAGGCGGCCGGCTCTGCCCGCTCAACTGATCGTAGGCATGGCGGATGTCGTTGAAGTCGTCAAGCTGCTGCAAAGCATCCGTGACCTCATTGCCGCCTCCTTCGGCGATCTGCTGCAGAGCCCTGCCGACACCCGCCTGATTGCAGGTGCGCGGCAGGTTCGGATCGTCGAACCGCAGGGCATCGACCCACAGCCAGACGGAGTTCGGGTCGTAGGTCAGCCCAGTATCGTTAAAGTAGAAGTGCAACAGAGCCGTATCCAGAGTGTCGAACGTGCCGGTGACGGAGTCCGCGTCAATGATCTCGTATTGGCGAGTACCTACTATCGTGCTCGTCGGTACGGGTTTGACTGCGCCGCCCAGGATATCGACGCTCCCGTTGACCACCAGCTTATCGCTCGTGCCGTTACCGGCAATCTCAACCTCATAGACACTGTTCGGCTCGAACTCCACGTTGCCATTGACGGTCAGCGTCCCGATGGAGTTGCCCGGAGCGATGGTACCGAAATTGTACAGAGTATCCGCCATCTCCACGGAGATCGTGCCATCGCCGGTGATCGTTCCGCCCTCCCAGACAACCAGGTCCTGCCCGACCGCTACCTCACCGCCGTTGGACACGTTCAGCACACCCGTACCCGTGCCGGTCCATACCGGACCACCGCCGACATACAGGTCTTGGTCGACCTGCCACAACGACCCCGGGCCATTGACGTCGACCATGCCCTGGCCTGCGCCATCAACGCCGCCGCAGCCGATATAGCCGTTGGAAGAGGATACCTGGCCACCGTTGCTGACGGTCATCACGCCGGTGCCCAGATAGCCCACGTACAGGTCGCCCGAGTTGTACCAGTACGACCCATCGCCGTCCACTGCGGCGGTGCCCTGACTGCCGGCGGCGTAGCCAACGTAGGCATCGGCACTATTATTCACGTAGCCGCCGTCTGCCACGGTCAGGTATCCCTGGCCTGTGTAACCCACGTAGAGGGTAGCGGGGCCTCCCATCTGAAGCGTTGAGCCTTCCCCGCTCACGGTCACTCTGCCGGTGCCGGTGGGATCAGCCAACCTCCAGTCCAGAGTTCCGCTGCCACCATCGAGCTCGTTGACGTCAAAGCCGCCGATGTACATCTCCATGGCGTTCACCTGCCCGCCGTCGAGGATGCTCATCTGGCCTTGCCCCCACCCGCCAACAATCATGGCACCGTAGTAGGGGTCGCCTTCCATCGCACCCGGATCGGCCGAGTTATCCCATGTCGCGCCGGATCCTACGACCGTCGCCAAGCCACTGCTGTCCGGAGCGAGGCCCACTATACCCAGATGGCTTTCCACCTGGCCGCCGGCATAGATTGTCAATTGCCCCGGACCGCCCGTACCCACAGCCAGGACATCGCTGTGCCAGTTTGACCCTGTGCCGATCACCTCAGCAACGCCCATGCCATCAGCGAACCCGACATCATCTTTCCCGCTTACTTCATTGTAGTCAAAAGTCAGATATCCGCCGATGAAACCGTCCGCTGAGTAGGCGCGTCCGCCTTCCAGGACCTGGAGGGCGCCGGTTCCGCCCGCCCCGATCACGAGGGTCTCCTCGTCAGTCACATCCAGCGACGAGCCCGCGCCGGTCACGATCACCACGCCGGTTCCATTCGCCGGGCCAAATTGGGCGACCACGTCGGGGTCTATATCGGCGTCATTCACGTCGAAGCCGCCGATGTACAAGGTTCCGGCCGTGACCTGGGCGCCCTCGGAGACGGTCAGATCACCCTGGCCCCAGGCACCCACGACCAGGCCACCGTCCACGGATAACGACGAGCCGGGGTCATGGACCGTCACCGTACCGTCGGCATCGGGAGCACCGCCGAGCACCGCAAGATTCGTGTTGACCGTGCCGCCGTCATTGATGTCCAGCGTGCCCGTCCCGGAATAGCCTACGTAAAGACTTGCAGGGGCGGAAACCTCCAGCCGCGAATCTGTTCCGGTCACGGTCACCGTGCCCGTCCCGTTCGGCATCAGGTTCGGATCATACTCTTTGTCAAGCACCTCAGGCGGTATACCTCCAATGTAGACATCGTAAGCGTAAACCTGTGCACTGCCGGAGATGGTCAGATTGCCCTGGCCCCAGGCACCGACACCCAAGACCCCATAGTTATCCCACTCAGAGTTCGGGCCGGTCACATTAGCCGTACCTACCGCCCCCGGGGTCATTCCGACAAAGGCAGCATAATCCCTCACCCGGCCCCCGTCGTTGACATCCAGGGTGCCGTTACCCGAGAAGCCCACCATCAGCACATCGGAATTCCAGGTCGATCCCAGCCCGGTCACTGCCATGCGACCGGTGCCTGTCCCTAGCACCGCGTTGGGATCAAGGTAGTCCGCAATATTCTCAAATCCAGGATCGTAGCCACCGATGACGCCGGCGTCGGCATTCACGGTCCCGCCATTGGAGATCGTCAGGGTCCCTTGTCCTTCCGATCCAACGGTGATAGTGTCGCCCACGGCCAGTACGGCGTCAAACCCATCGACATCGACCCGACCGCCATTGGAGACCACTACCTCTCCGTCACCTTCGGCTACCGTGTCCGAACTCGCCCCCCCGCCGCCGATGATCGACCAGATGGCCCCGGCGCCGTCTACGAGGACGCGACCGCTGCTGCCTTCGAGAGTGCCGACGACGGCCGAGGCGGTTGAGACTTGTCCACCGTCGAGGATTTCCAGCGTGCCCTCGCCGGTATAACCGACATACGCGGGATTGCCGTACAACATCTCAAGCAAGGAGTCTGTACCCTCCACCCGGACCGTGCCGGTCCCCCGCGCCTCCCCGAAGTCGTCCAGCATGTAGGGGTCAAAGTCGTCCGGGTTCACTTCGAAACCGCCGATATAGAGGCCGCTGGTCGTGACCCGGCCGCCCTCAGCGACCGTCACATCGCCGTTGCCCCAGGCCCCCACGACCAGGTCCCCGTCCACGGACAGCGCGGAATCGGGGTCATGGACGATTACCGTGCCGGTGGCGTCGGGAGCACCGCCGACCACCGCCAGATTTGCCGCGACCTGACCGCCTTCATTGACGTCCAATAGGCCGGTGCCGGAATAGCCTACGTAGAGACTCGTGTAGGCATAGGCTTCCAGCCGCGAGTCTGGTCCGGTCACGGTCACCGTGCCGGTTCCGTTCGGCATCAGGTTCGGGTCATAGGCCCAGCCCAGCACGTCGAGCGGCGTGCCTCCGATGTAGACATCGCTGGCGTAGACCTGTCCGCCTCCGGAGACCGTCAGGTCGCCTTCGCCCCACACACCTACAGCCAGAGTCCCATCGTGGTCCCACTCCGAGCCCAGGCCGTCTACGCGCGCCGTACCTACGGATCCCGAGGTCATTCCGAGGAAGGCATTGTTATCCCACACCCAACCCGCGTCGTTGATATCCAGAGTCCCGTTACCGGAGAAGCCCACGACCACCGTCTGGGCCTCCCAGTATGAGTCGAGCCCGGTCACTGTCACGTGGCCGGTGCCCTTCGGTATCGTCTCGTTGGGCTCCATGTAGTCCGCCAACTCGAGAAACTGGGGATTGAAACCGCCAATGTAGGCATCCCCGGTCGCCATCTGCGCGCCATCCGACACGGTTACGGTGCCTTGTCCCCAGACGCCCGCCGTCAGAGTGCCCGTCATGCTCAGTTGAGATCCCGACCCGGTCACCGTTACCGAGCCGGTCCCGTCCGGGATGTAGTTCGCATCGTACGACTCCCGGAGCAGATCAAACGGCAGCCCACCGACATAGCCGTCACCTCCCTGAACCTGGCCCCCGTTCTCGACCGTCAGAGTTCCTTGCCCCCAGATCCCGACGACGAGGTCCTCGTTGGCCGTCAGCGTTGAGCCGGAGCCGTCGACATGCACGGCTCCTGTGACGCCGGGCACAAGGCCGATCCAGGTCTCACCGGTTGCCACCTGGCCGCCCTCGTTGACATCCAGTGTGCCGTTGCCGAACATGCCGGCGCGCAAGAGTTCCGTCGTCCAGGTAGACCCGGACCCCGTCACCGTCGCCTCGCCCGTCCCGTTGGGCAGCATGGCATCTGGAGCAAAATACTCGGCAAGGCCCGAATAGTCGGGATCGTAACCGCCGATGAACCCTCGCGCCGACGTTGCCTGTCCGCCGTTCGAGATCAGCATCGTGCCGTGGCCCTCCGCGCCCACACTTAGGGTGTCACCCGTAGTCAAGAACGAGTCGGCACCCGTAATTGTGGCGGCCCCCTGTGTGCCTTCGCCCCAGGCGACGTAGGCATTGCCGACGACATTGACCCCACTGGCCAGATCAATCGTGATCGAGCCGTCACTCGCCACGCCGATTTTCAGATCGTCGGAAGCCGGAATATCCCAGGGATCGCCCCCGAGGTAGGTCGGGCTGATGTCCCCGCTCGGGGTGATGGCCGCCATGAGATGCTGCGGCAGCACCGCCACAATCGCCATCAGGATGAACATTGCGAGCCTACTGTTGACAGACTGTCCGTGTGTCATGTGACCTTCCTCAATCATAGCTGTTCCTAATTCGTAGATGGTACTACTCATAAGTGTCAGTGAATCGTTGATGCTGGCGGGTAGCTTTGCTACGTCCGACTGCTAAACCCCCAGGAATATCCTGTACCGCCTGTCATATGTCCCGCTCATATCGGCGCCGGTACGGCGTTTTCTACAACTTTTCACACCCCAACCACCCCGGCATTCGTGGATTTTTTCCGTGGCCGGTCGCCCACGCTCGTCCAATAAAATGTTTCATTCCAGGTGAGGGCGAGAAAACACGGGCTTTCAGTGCTGATATCAGGTGCGATGACTTACCGCTTTCGAGTGCCCCTCCTTTCAGCACTAACGCGACGTTTTTTTTCCGGAGCGCAGAATTCACTGAGTCCGGCGCCGCAGAAACGTCGTAGGCCCGTACTGAAAATGGTCGTGCCCAGGTGAAACGAGCCTCCAGAACACGACGCACAAGACTACGCGTAGCACAGAGAACCCGCGGCAGCGGTACTGCTATGAATGGCCCTATTATTGGCCCCCACGGCAGACGCGGGCGGAGGAAAGCAAACAAGGAGAAACCGGCTTTGCCGCCCGTCTCGTGCTCCAATCGCGGCAATCCGGGTTGGCAGTACTGAAAACCGGCATGGACGCTTCAATGGGAAGGCTTGACTATGAACGAGAACCTGTGGCCCTCAAACCGGATGATTGCCCCGTATATTGCCCCCGGCGTATGGTGCAGATATTACCCAGCTCCAGGTGCATCCGATGGGTGGACTTGCGTCATTCACCTCCGAAAACACTTGTCTGCCACCCATCCGTCCCTTAGCCTCTCGGGATTACAAAACAGAAACTGTGGATTACGCTCGTCAACGTGCTCGGCGTACTCTTGGCCGATAAAGAGATCTGGAAGGCCATCGGGTATCTCAAAGAGCAGATCAGAGTCCTCCAGGAACAGCAGGAGAAGGACAAATGCATCCTGTTGAACAACTAACAAAAGATGAGGCTTGCCTCCAAGGCCAGAAGGCTGACGCGTAAGCTCCTGGAGCAAACCACCGTCCTGTTCACCCCGACGCCATTCTCCCCTGGCGTCGGGGACTCGTCGCCCAAGAGTGCGATAGCAGGGAGACCATCTGCATTGAGCGTCTGGGCGAGTTATTGACATCCTATCATCGCCAAGCTGCCTGACCCGATCATGACATGCCGCCTTGAAGAGGGTGGCGCGCGGGGTGCAGTCTCCACGCCAGGGACGATCAATGCAAGTCTTGTTCAAGGATAGACTCTCCACGATGCGTGCCCCCTGCCGCCTCAATTTGGACAGAGATTTGAACCCCAACGTCCTGGAATGACTCGCGTTAGACCCGATGATTTTATGCACCGTACGCGCGACATAAAAAAAGAGGGCCAAATCATGGCCCTCTGCGGCCGGCTTTGCTGAGGACGAGGCGAGAGGCGGTCGAACTTCGTGCAAGGACCGATTCGCCTGGCAAGGCCGGTGTGTTCGTGTGCGGCGGGTGCGCCGTGCTAAATCGTCAGGGTGCCTGGGTCGTGAGGCCTTTCATCTGAACAATAAGTTTCGAAATCTCCGACCGTTCGTCGGGTGTGAAGACCTGCATTTTCTGGTCAATGCCCATGGCGTTCTCGAGATGCCGTTTTGCCTGAGGCAAGTCGCTGAGCTTGACACAAGTGCGGCCCAGTTGCAGAAGGGCCTTTGCCTGTCGGCGCGCGTCGGAGGATGACAGTCTGACAAGCTCCTCAAAGTCGCTCCTCGCATCGGCCACCCGGTCCGGCATGTTCGACAGAATCGTGCCCCTTGTATCGAGGAGATGCAGGTCGCCCGGTGCGAGGCGCAGACCTCGGTTCGCCAGCTCCAGGGCATCGGCGTACCGCTGCCCGTGTTCCTGCAAAACCCAGGCAAGATCGTTGAGGACTCGTACGTCATCCGGGCGTTTCTCAAGCAGTTCCCGATAGACCTTTTCCGCCCCTTCGGCGTCTCCCGTCTGGTACAAGCCGGAGGCCAGACCCAGGCGAGCATCGACCGATGTCGGCGCAAGGGTTGCCGCGTGCTCAAACAGTTTCACGGCCTCTTTCTTGAGGTCCATCGAATCGAGCGACAACAGCATCGATGCCGCCCTCAAGAGTATTGTGGAGTCTTGTCCTTTGGCCGAAAGGTACGCAGAACTGATGTGCGCGAGTTCCTCATACCGTTTCTGTGCCACCAGCCACAGGAAGCGGGCGTGGACAACCGTCAGGTTCTTCGCATCCAAGCGCTCGGCCTGCGCAATCCTTTGTCCGGACCGGTCCATGTCGCCGCTGAGCCGATACAAATCGGCCAGCGTCACGAGCGCGACAACACTGCGGCTTCCCTTCTCACTTTGGCAGTACGCCTCCAACTCAGAAATTGCTTTCTGAGGCTCTTCCAGAGAAGCCAAGATATGTGCGCGCGAAAGCAGCAGCTTCTCGTTTTGAGGGTCGTTACCGACCGCACGTTCGATCCGGGTCCGGGCCTCATCAAGAAGGCCGCGATCCTCGCTACTAAGTGCAGCTCCCGCGAGCACGTCCATGGCATCAGTACTGTTCGGGTCTTTCTGGAGAATCAGATGAGCCAATTCGATCGCCATTTGGGTATTCCCGAGTGCCAACTCAGCCCGGCCTCTCGCCGACAGCAGTGCTGAATTACCGGGATTGGAGCCGAGCGCCCGAATCGCCAGATCCCGGGCGTTCGCGTATTCTCCCTCCTGCATCGCAATCCCAATCAACACAAGATGCGCGTTGACCGCTGTCGGCTCCATTTTGACGGCATTCTCCAGTCTCGCTCTGACAGTGCTGAGTGACGGCGGTGTCGGCTCCTGCAACATCTGCAAAGCTCGAACCGTCATCAGCTCCGGGTCCTGCGGCAGTTGTTCCTCAAGGGCAGCAAGGATTCCCAACCCCCTTTCCCGATCCCGCCCCCGCGCCCGCATGAAGAGCAGCTTCATCAAGTTTCGCTTCAGTCCCAAATCGTCGGGATATGCGGTCAAGCCCTCTTCAAGTGCAGCCACCGCCTGATCCAGCTTCTCCTTGCCAGCATAGAAGCTGCTTAACAGTACGTAACCCTGTGCGCCCCTCTGAGCGAAGGTTGTCAGCTTCCTGTAGTCCTTCTCGGCGTGTTCGAGCTCGCCTTCTTCGGCTAAGTACACCGCCCGCAGCCAATAGGCATCGAAGTCATTACCAGCCGCCACATAATCGTCTAGGACTTGCTGGGCCTCTTCTGTTTGACCTTCAGCCCTTAGGATTGACGCCCTCACCGCCGTAAGCGTTCGGGAACGCGGCGCGATTGCTTCGGCTTCCTTCAGGTAGCGAAGGGCCTGGTCGGCGTCCTTCGTTTCCTGGTACACGAGTCGCGCCAGTTGGATTCGCGAGCTCGCGTCCTGGTCGTCGTTGGACGCCCTGACCTTTAGCTCGTCAATAGCCCGGGGGAAGTCCTTCGCCCCCAGGGCCATTCGGACCTGCCAGGCACTGGCAAAGCGGGGATTCGCCCCAGTCTGCTGGAGGACCTTCTCCGCATCTGCAAAGCGGCCTTGTCTCTCAAGAAGGGCCAGCAATCTGTCTGCGATATCCGCAGCCGAATGATTTCGGGCAAGTGCTTGCCGGCAGGTATCTTCGACGCGGGTGAAGTCCGCCAGCCTCTCATACATGCCCACCAGGAGTAACACGGGTGCTGACCACTGGGGGTCTGAATCGATGCAGTATTGAAGCAGACTCGCGATATCCGGCTGCTTCGAACGCCAGCCGTCGGAGGACAGCCACAACGACGCCTGGTGCAAACGCCACCAAAGTCCACTTTCCCCTTCAATCTGTCGCAACTCGCCGACCAGCCTTTCCGCAGCCGCTCGGTCCCCCTGGATTTCACGGGTCCCCAGCAGCAGCAGGCGCGCACGGATTTCCTGTCTATCCTGTGCCGCCAGCTCGTTAAGAAGTCTGATCCCGGCCGCCCGGTCACCCTGCGCAAGCTCCAGCAAGGCAAGCCTCATCGACAGGGACCGCTTCTCCGGCGTGCCTACGACAGCATCCAATCCTTGCTGGAGGCACTTGCGCGCCGCCTCATAATCGGCATTCGCGACATGAAGCTCCGCCAGGGAAAGCCAGGGCTCGGCCACCTCAGGGTGACGCTCGCAGGCAGCTCGACATACCCCGGCCGCGTCGGTCAGCTTCTTGCCCTGACTATAATGTCTCACAAGCTGCATTTGGGCCTTGAGAGGCTCCTTGCATTCCTGGATGGCCAGCTTCAACTCCGTTTCAGCCTTCTCGGGCTGTCCGAGGGACATAGCGATGATGGCCTGCAACGCGCGAATACCCACTCGGTCAGGGTGCTCCTGGCGCAACTGCCCCAGTTCGACCGACAACTCTTCGAGCTTAGCGGCCTTTGCACTGTCACGCTGCTCCACCGCCAGGCTCATGCTCGCCTCAATGCGAAGCAGCTTGAGGTTAGGGTCCGTGGGATTCACGGACTCCGCCGTTCGCGCGGCTTCAAACGCCTTGTTCCAGTCCCCCAACTTGGAGTATTGCCTCGCCAATTCCGCCATGGTTCCCGCATCTCGCGGATAGTAGCGAAGGTATTCGATCAGGGCATTCACGGCCCGCCGGGTCTGATCGGTTCGACTGTAGGCCTCCGCCAGCAGCCGCCACAGTCCGGGACGAGAGGGATCAGTCACAACTACCGGCTGGAGAACATCGATGACAACATAGGGCTTCTCCTCGGCTCCCGCCACCAGGGCCTGGAGCCAGCCGAGCCGCGTCTCGGACTCTGCCGCCCCCTGCTGGGTACCCAGAGCGTCGAGGTACTCGTCAAGGCAGCGCCGGGCCTCCGCCACCTTGCCGGCCGCGACGTAGACCGGAAGAGCGGACGGCAGGACTTGAACTCGATGTCGTTTTTCTGTCAGCGCGGTCAGCGCTTCATCGGCCAGAGAGGCCGCTTCCGTTACGGCCCCCCGCCGCATCGCCAGCTCCGAAGCGAAAAGGAATCTTGCCACGGCCCAGTCCTTGATATCGAGAAAATGCTCCTCCAGCGCTTCCTGGGGGAGGCTCTCCACTGCCTGCAATTCCGCGGCCGCGCGGTCGAGCTCACCGTGGGCCATCCATTCCGCACCCAGGAAGTAGCGGATGCGGGGGTCTTTTGTGCCCAGGGCGTCGGCGGCCTCGAGGTCTTTGCGCGCGAGGGCCAACCGATCCTGCGTGCTCACGCCGGGAAGGTCAGAGGTTTCACGATAGAACCGGGCACGATGCGCCAATGCCTCCACAGATATCGGATCGTACTCCACCGCCCCGTTCAACCATTCCAATGCCCTCGTTTTTGAGTCAGGGGAACTGTCACGGCTTGCGATGTCGCTCATCTGTACACAAGCTTGGACATACTCCACCTGCTTTTCGGGAACCGCCTTGAGCTCATCGATGAACTTCTGGAGCGTCTGTCGCGCCTCTTGTGTCTTGTTCAGTTGGACGAGGGCCTGGGCCAGCCACAGCGGAGCCTTCCGGTCGTTCGGATCGGTCGCGAGCCGCGTGCGGGCTATATAGGCCAGTTCCTCGAAATTCCCCGTGGCGGTATAGAGTGTGGCGAGTTCCGTATAAGCGGCCTGGTTGCGCGGGTCTGCTTGCACAACGCGACGATAAGCGGAGATCGCTCCGGTAATCGCCGCCGCATCCAGCGGCCGGATGGACAGGCACGCCTTGGCATATTTCTTGAGGACCTCCACATCGTCGGGATGTCGGCCGAGGTACTCCCGGTAGCTCTTGACTGCTCCCTGCCAGTCCTTGTTTTCGTAAGCGGCCTGTCCCGTTTTCAAGTCTCTTTCCGAGAGAATACTCCGGCGGATTTGACGGGCGGCGACTAAAGACACGCCCAGACCCAGCGTGACCATGATGAGAATGACGAGTACTTTGACATTGACCTTCGCACATCGATTCCCGCACAGCATGACACGTCCTCTCCTCAAAACCGTATTACTTACTGCTTGTTGCCACGTTATGGCTGACCGCGCATCACGACAAGTGATGGCACAGGCTGAAAAGCAGGTTGGTTCGACCTCCGGAAACGTCGGCGTCGCTTCCATGGATGGCTTCCAGACGGGCGCAGACAGAGCGCACATTCTATAACAAAAGGACTTGAAGCAGGCGAATCACCGATTCGGATTCCCTCTGGGACTCTTGTGCACACCTCACGTGCCGCTGATACGGGCACGCACGGGCAGGTCTCGCCTCTGCCGTTTGCTTCCTCACCACCTATTCACGATCACGCCGGAACAGTCCGGGGTCTGATCCGCTCCATCGCGGGAATAACCACCCGCCGGTGAAGCCCCCTTGATGGGAGCTTCACCGGCAGGCTTGCTTACAAAGGTACTACGCAATTACGTACTGCATTCCTCTCAAGCGAATCGACGCAACTTCAGACCCGCCGCTCCCAAACCGAGCATGCCCAGCAGAACGGCCGCAGGGAGAGGAACCCGAACCAGCATATCCTGGGCATTTCCAGTGTGATCCACATTGGTCCATAGGTTCATGACACGTATGTCGCCGATGCTGTCGGCACCCCACGTGTTGTACCACGACCCGCCGACGGCCACCGCAGTGTTCGCCTGAGCCACCAGATAATTGTCAACACCCCAACCAGTTTCCTGCTCAAGCCACCAGATAGCTTGCTGTATATCGTTGGCATTGGTGGTGTTGTGCGCTATCCCGCTGTCCAGCCATAAGCTGTACAGATATGCGCTCTGGGGAGAGAGGGGATCGGGCTCAGGACCGGCGGTGCCGCCTTGCCACGCATCGCTGCGGACCGTCACGTAGTAGTCGTTGTCGGAAACGAACTCGTCCGTCTCAACACAGAACGTCGTGAACGACGACCCAACCCCATAAATCCCGATAGGATCGCCGCCCATGGTAGTAGGCAATACGGTCATCAGGAAGTCGCCCCCCCGCGTGGTCCCCCATCGCCCGGTGAAGCTGGTCTGCACGTTGACTGCCATATCAGCAAACGCCGGTGCTGCCACAAACGCACACAATACTGCAACAAACGCTACTCTTCTCATGATTTATCACCTGCTTCCTTTCTCATGATTTATCACCTATTTCCTTTCAGGTGAATGGATTCCGGCGAAGCCCCTCAAGGGGGGCTTCGCCGGTGATCTCATCATGGATTACACGATCTCCTACAAGGCTCTCATGCAAACTTGCGCAGCTTCAAACCGGCCACACCCAAGCCGAGGATGCCAAGCAGAACGGCGCCGGGGAGAGGGACCTTCACTACGAAATCCTGATAGCTGGGACTAGTCAAACCAACGAAATAGCCTCTGTAATCAACTTGTTGGGCATCAGGCGTAAGGTTACCCAGCAGTAAATTGGCTGCGCTCACAACACTAGAGTTGCCCCACATTTGGAAATTGCCGAAAGCAGCACCTTGACCCAGGGCATAAGTACCCGAGTCCTCATTCACAATCTCCCACAAAGCGGCCTGAATCGCTGCGGCCTGGGCAGCGTCCAAACTCGACGTCCAGTTCATGTACAGGAGTTCCGCCGCATCAATGGCCTTCGCGTCTCCCATCGGTCCGGCGACCGGATCAGGGATCTCCTCCAGGGGACTCACGTTGTATGTTCTAAAATTGGATTTGTCCGGGTTGTCAATGATGTCGGTGCAAAACGAGTCCACCTTCCCACTGAGCATGGCTATTTCGTCAGCGCTCAGGTTAAGCGGATTTCCTCCATTGTCTACGTAGGTCTGCATATCCAGCCTATAGATGCCCGTCACAACGCGACCTACAGCCGTGCCCATATGAATCGAGTCATACACCGTCGTTTCCCGGTATAACACCGGCGAGTCAGTATAGTTTCGATACTTCACCTGGACTGTTCCATATGATGGATCGGCCACAGCCGGCGCCGCAACAAACGCACACATTACTGCAATAAATATCACTCTTTTCATGATTCATAACCTCCAGCCACTGATTAACGAGGGAATCTGAAGCTAGCTCTTTGACCCCGCACCAGATAGATTCGAGGGACCGCACGTTTGTATATCAGTGATAGCCGAGCAAGGCTTCATGCCAGGCCCCGGTCCCTGCTTGAGCACGGGGAGAGATTCATTTCATTAGGCAGTTTCGGGAGGTCCGCGGGGTGCGAGTACAGTTGAAGTGAATTGAGATTCCCGCCAGAGGGACACCACGATCTCCTGGCGGTATTGTGGTATGTGATCCTCCACCATGCAGTCCGGCTGAACGAAACAATAAACCGGTGCAGAGCAGAGGCAATCCGGCGAAATAGCGAGACTATGGCCAATCTGGAATGGACCGCCGTAATGGTACCAGTCCGGGATACAACCGACGTGCAACTTCTTCACTAAGGGAGCGGACCTGCACAGACCCAGGCCGAGCAGGGCATACAAACACAGGTCAACGCTGCGCGGCTCCTTGGCGAAGATTTGCAGAGGCTGTGTTTCGCCGGTTGGGCCGGCATCCGCCCTCGCCTTGGGCAAAAGCTTGATGGATAGTGAATCCAAGTCTGCGATGGCGGGGGAGTCAAATGGCCTGGTGAAATCCTGGCCAGGGGAATCGGTTGAGACACAGACCTGCAGCAATTTCCCAAATCCGGCATCCGGTCGGGACACGGGCATCATGTCGGCCTGGACGGTTGCGCAGAGAGCCAGCCCCCCAACAGCCACCGTGATGATTCTTCTCCACCCGACCATAAATCTGTCACTCCACAGGAAAATCCACTGTGACTATATAGGAATTGCCACCCGCTGTCAACAAGAATTTCCAAAAAAAATGCATTTCAGGTTGCGCCGCTCAGTTCTTATGGGTCCGACCGGGATAACGCAACGGCGGGCCGCACCGTTGCGAAGGCACAACCTCCCAATAAAGCCCTTTTACGGGGGCACCACTGGCGATTTTGCTGCTGAAGGCACGGCATGACCGCCCGTCACGGGGCTCTCAGGCGTACTTGCGAAGCTTGAAGCCAGCCGCGCCCAGTCCCAGTATGCCCAGCAGCACAGCGCCAGGGACGGGGACGGGGACCAAAGAGTTATTCCCGATGCCGAAGGTGATCTTGTCCCCTTCCCTGCCTTCCGCCAGTTTGGTCAGATCCAGCGTGAAACTGCCCTGGAGGACGAATCCGTTGTTGAGCGTCAAGCCGCCCGGATCGAGTATCGCCCAGTTATCGATGCCGGATGTAAGATGTAGCCACGAGCAACATGTCAGCCGTCCTGCGCCGCTGTGTAGAAGCCTGCTTCGTTCATGAGGGAGAGGACCTCGCACCGGCTCGCCTGGCCGATTCGTTTTGGGAGACTGTCTGCTCATCCCGGCACTCGGGTTCGGGCACGACGAGCTTGGCCATCAGCCACAGCTCGCCGAACATGAGTGAAACCGCGACCGGCATCATGACCAGGCCGGCAAAATCATGGAAGAACTTCTCCGCCGCCTCGGCACTTGCATATAGCACGAGCACCGCCGTCGCGAAGATTCTCACGATATTGCATATCACCCCTACGGGAATACCCGATGCAAGCAAGACGGTTTTCTGCCACCGGGGACGCTTCACCATGTAGGCAATGAATCCAGCGACAATGATGAATGCCGTCAGCATCCGCAGGCCGCTGCACGCTTCCGCCACCGCCAGGGGCGTGCTCCCATTCAGCATCACGACATTTCCCTGCTGGCTGACCCGGACGCCAAACGCCTCCAGAAGGAATACCGATCCCGTTGTCGCCACGCTCTGCAACGGACCGCCGATCAGGTTGTGAACGCGTCCAGGAAGAGGGACCATCAGGAACGAAAACAGCAGGATCCATGACACCCGGCGAAATACCTGCCAGCCGGCCACCATGAGGACCAGGCCTGCTGCGGTCAGCACCAGCGAGTATCGCTCCGCCGATTCAAACATGAACAGCAGTCCATACGTGCGAGCGGCCTGCGCCAGCAGAAGCAGCGCTAGGCCCCCCCACCAGCATGGTGTCAGCAGACATTGCCTAAGTGCCTTCCGTTCGCGCCAGACCAGGAATATGGCCACCAGAGGCACAAGCTGGCCTGCCGAGTAGTTATCGTCTCTCTGCCACTCCTTGAACAGGTCCGCCATCGTCGGCCAGTACGACCAAGCCGTGATGGCCAGCAGCGCCAACATAACGGAGATGAGTCCCAAACGGTAGTACTGCACCTGATCTCTGGCGGACATCCTCAAAGCATGTCTGCAGGGAACACAATGGTTGACCACGCTCCGTCCCATACTACTCCCCACTAAGCGGCTCCCGGAGTCCATCGGAGCTGTGATTTTCTTCGGTGTTCTTGAACAGCCCAGATATCGGTGCGGCCGATTCGACAGCAAAGTCACAGACGGTTTTTGCCGCTGTCTCGGCATTCACAGTCGCCGTAATCGGGGTGCCTATCTGTACCTGAACGGCGTAACGAACTGTGCCGGAGCCACGCCAGGCTTTCGATCGCAGCAGCGAAACATCGGCACAGTACTGACCGTCCACAAGATAGTAGTCGAGAATAACGACTTTCTGGGTGTTCAAGGCCCCGCGCGAGAACTGCAGGATGTTGCAGGGCAGCTTCACGGCATCGTTCACGGGCAGTTCCACAGACCGGCGGTCCGTGAGCGTCCAGCCGGCGCCGGTGTAGCAGACCTCCGGGCGGTGTGGCATCAGGTCGCGCGCCTTGACACCGCTGGCGACGTAGAACGAGACAGATTCGAGGCCGCCGTGACGTGAATAGCGCCGGCTCAGGTGCGCATCGGTGTCAGTGGCACGAACCACCCTCTCGTCCACGGGCACTTCCTGCCCCGCCCAGTCGCCGATTTGCACGGGGAATCGCGCCAAAGCAGCAGGAGTGATGGGAGCGGTATTCACGGGAGCTGCCAGTCGCCCCGCCAGAACGCGGTACGCCAGGCCGAAAATGAGCATCAGGAAACTTGCGGCCACCGCGGCCGCAACAACACCCCGATCGGGCTTGTCATACGTGGTCATTCGTTCTACTCTTGCTTATTGAGACTCGCCTTCACCAAGTCGCAGTCAGTCCCTGTTACAGAGAACCACCACGGATCTACAACAAATGAGGATCGAGAAGAAAGTCCGGTCCTGTCTTCTGCAGTGCAGGTGTGATTCTATGCAGCCCTTGACCGATATCTGGATGTACAGGGTCAGCCGTGGGTGTTATGCAGGATAATGAAGTGCCGCGTCTTCATCCCTGTGTCTTTGCCTTACGAATGGTCCGCTGGCAGTAACGCTTCTGCAACTCACGGGAAAACGAACCAGTCCTTGTATCAGTCTCCCGTGCACTTCCGATCCTTCCATTTGCGGATGCACATGAACAGCACCAGCACCGCGTAAGGAAGGAAGTAGCCGGCAATATTCTCTCCCTGAGAATGAGACAATGCGCAGCCGCCGCCGCCCCCGCCATCTCGGGCAGGGAGGGGGCTTTCCAGGACGTAGAAGGCGGTCACGTGCGTTGTCTTGAAAGAAACCACAGGGATTCCGTTGGCCAAAGTCTTGTGCGTGATCTCCGTGATCCCCTGCTGGCTCAAGGTCCCGGTCTGGCCATCGTACCAGTAGGGAAAGGCCTGACTGGAGGCGGAACCCGTGTAGGGAATGGTCACAGTCGCCGGGAAGGCGAATTGTACACCGCTCGGACCTATTTCATAGCCGGCAATACAGGAAGCGGGGAACTTCGGAGGATTCCGAATCTTCGAGATACTGACGACCACGTCGCAATCGAATGCACTGGCAGGGATCTGAATGGAGACGTCTCCATCATCGTTGATAGACGCCGGGTCTGGGCCGACCCTGCCACCGGCCGTGCGTGTGATGAGGCCAGAAGCCAAGGCAACCGGCCTGAAGTATGTGCTGCCTGCGCTATAGATCCGCAGGGTGTTGTCTCTACTATCCACCCAAAGGATTGCTGGCTGACCATATCCGTCGAATCCCAGGGCAGGATCGCTTTGATCGGAGTTGACTCCATCATCTCCTACCAGAATGTTAGTCCCGCCGCTGCCGGATCGGATCTCCGCAAAGTACAGATCGCTGTCACCACTCGTGGTCACGGAACGATTGTCTTGCCAGCAGGCGTACACGTGAGTGTTGTTCCAGTAGTCTTTCACGGCCACTATCGCTGGAGCTGACTGGTCGGCATGGGTGGTATCGTCAACTATGACCCTGCCGGCAATCGGGCTGCCGGGCAGGCCGTTGGAGGCCCCATAGACCACATCCAGGTTGCCCGAAGTGTCATCCACCCAGACCATGTGAAGCCACGAGGTGCCGGGCTCCACCGCAATGGCAGGATTGTGCTGATGGCCCGAACCTGTCACAATGGGCACATTGGCCCAGGAAGATGCACTGGATGAGGATGCGTAAATATCCGCCGAACCATTTCGCTGATCGGTCCAGACCAGATAGACCGTGCCATCTGAACCGACGGCCAGCGCCGGCTCCGTCTGATTGGCCGGATCGGAAGTAACCCGCGTAATCGCCTTGCTGGCGAAAAATGTGCTTGATGAGGCCAGATAGATATCCTGATTCCCGGCGCCGTCATCTTCCCAGGCCACATACACAAGGGAGGGCACAGCACCATCGGTGACAATAACCGGATTGGTTTGATTATCATTGGAGTCCGTGATCCTGACGGGGTCCCCCCAGGTGGCTCCATCCGTACTGACAGACACATAGACGTCCCAATTGCCGCGACGATTATCCTGCCATGCGACGTACGATGTGCCATCCAACCCGATAGCGATGGCAGGATTGCACTGGTCAGAGTCCAGATTGGTCAACCGCAGGGGAGCATCCCACTGTTGTGTCTCACTGCCGCGCTTCGCAACATAAATGTCCCGCGCATCCGGCTGTCCGACATGCCAGGCGGCCCGGATGTTGCCTTGACTGTCCGTGGCAATCGCAGGATGACCACTGCTGTCACCACTTGAACTGACAGGTTGGTTCCGGCCGAAGGAGTGCATCTCGGTCACGAACTGGTAGGACGCCGGCGTCATGGCATTGTGGGCCACATCCGATGCATCCGCGCGTACAGTCACCCGCTGGTTGAAGTCGAATGGATGAGCGGCCTGGTAGTAGTAGCGATAGCTTGACCGGGTACCTATGCGACGGCAAACGCCATAGGCGCTCTCAGAGAGACTGTTGTCGCCTGAATACACCAGTTGACCGTTGACCCGGATGGCAACGGTACTGGCGTCTATCCCTAACCCGCTATCGGAAATCGTAAGGGCGATCAGGGCATTCAGCGGGGCCTGAATGGCATCGGCCAGAGGAGAAAAATCGTGTGCCGAGGGAGCTGTCTGGTCTGAGATGTTCGCCACAACGATCGTTATCTGTTCGGAGTCTGTCAATTCACCGTCCGTGACGGCAAAGGTCACCGGATAGGAACCTGCCTGGTCGTAGTTCGGGATCCAACTGAACACCTGATTGGCAAAGTTGGTGCCACTTGGCAGACCCGTAGCCGAATAGGTCAGGGCATCGCCATCCGGATCCGTAGCGCTGAGTGGAAAGCTCAGCAAAGCATTCTCATTGACGGTCTTATCACCAATGTCTGCGAGCACCGGCGGACGGTTAGAGTTATCGTAGACTGTGATGGTGATCTTTTCCACGTCGGTCGATTCCCCATCACTGACGGAGAAGGTAATCGAGTAGGAACCAGCCTGACCAACCGTCGGAGTCCAACTGAACACTTGGTTGGCAAAACTGGCCCCACTTGGCAGGCCTGCAACTAAATAGGTTAACGCATCTCCATCTGGGTCGGTGGCATCAACCGAGAAGCTCAATAAGGCACGTTCTCTTGTGCTCTGGCTGCCGATGGGTGCAAGCACCGGGGCACGATTGGCGACATCACTGACTGCGATCTTGACTGTCTGCGAAACGGCCACCTTGCCGTCACTGACCCGGAAAGTAACCTGATAGGTGCCGTTCTGGTTGTTCGTAGGGGTCCAAGCGAAGGTCCGTGTTGCCGGGCTAAAGCTAGCACCTGTCGGAAGGTTGATAGCTGAATAGGTCAAGGGGTCTCCATCTGGGTCAGTACCGGCGATAGAAAAGCTTAATAGAGCCTTCTCACTCACGCTCTGATCTCCAATGGCTGCGAGGACCGGGGCATTGTTGGCAGGGTCTGGAGGAAGGTAGCTTGCATCTGTCAGAAACCCACCCGTGGCAATCCTAATGTCCTGCACAGCATTTTCGGCCACAGTCGTGTCCTGCATATAGACGCGGGCACCCGAGCCAACATATAGCCCAATACTCTCGCTCTTGGCAATCACGGAGTTCAGTATTATAGCGTCTAAGGTCACGTCGGATGGATACCAGAGATTGGTAGCCGTGTCGCCCTGAAGTGAGGTATTCCAAACGCTCGAGTTTACGAAGAAGCTCCGCTTGGCACCAAGGTAAACACCGACATACGCATTGTCGTGAACGCGTGTATTATATATGAAAGCGCTCCCTCCGTTCACAAAGATCCCAAAACGTTTTGCGTTTGATATTTCTGAGTCTATGATAGTGGCATTTTCGGTTGCCGAGGCATAGAGGTGAATACCTCGATCCGCTCCGTCAATTACTAGGTCGTACAGGTGAACATTCTGCCCGCCACCGTCAACAGCATACAGTGTGATGTTTCGGAACCGGCAGTGCTCTACTCGAAGCCCATTAGACTCAAAACTGTATATTCCATAACCTGAATTCTCAACAACACAATTCACAATCACGATATTTCCGCGCTGCTGATTGAAAGCTTGTGAGCAATTGCGGAACGTAAATCCGTCAAAGACAAGGTAGGAACCTCCCATAAATGGCGCCCCGGACCCACCACCATCAAAAACAGGGCTCTCCCCGGGGTAGGCTTTGTAGACAATTGGCGCGCCGGCACTTCCTGATCCAGGGCATATCTTATCGGAATATGTTCCAGCGCGGATCAACACCATTTGGCCGGCTTTAAGCGAGTTATTGGCCTTTGCGATAGTCTTCCAGGCCGTTTCCTCAGTCTGACCGTCTCCAGTATCATCCGGCCGAGAGGCATCAACATAGAAGATGTTTGCTTCATTAGATGGCGCATGGTAAGGTTCTTGAGGGAGCACTTCAAGTGTTATATTCTGTGTTGTATTCGTTGCCCCATCCGATATGGTAAGTTCTACAATATGCTGCCCAACCTGTTCTGTGGTTGGTGTCCATGCAATCCTGCCCGTTGCACTGTCTAGTGCAAGTCCCGAAGGAGCGCCACTAATGGAGTACGACATTGTATCACCGTCTACGTCAGTTGCTCGAAGCCCAAACAGCCACGGGCGCCCTTCCACTAGAGTGTACGCACTGAGGCCGCCGTAGGACGGTACTTGGTTTACGTTGTGGACTACAATCTGTACGCTTGTCTCGTCTGGGGGTTCTGCGTAATACACATCTGTAACACCCACCACGATATTGTATGTTAGTTGCGAAGTTTGATTGGTGCCACCCTGATCGTGAGTTGGTGTCCAAGAGAACACTCCCGTACCGGAGTCTATGGTCATGCCCTCAGCGATATCGCCTGAAGCCAGGTAGAAAAACAGGTTGTGGCCATCGGGATCAGATGCTTTGAACTGGAATCTCAGTTCCACGTTCTCGTTGACGTTCAGCGTCTCCGATGGAACCGTCGTGAATTGGGGTGGACTGTTGCCCGGCACGTCCACTCTCTCATAGGCTCCAATGTCCCATGCAACGCCTGACGGCCTGACTCTGCCGTCGAAATCCAAGACATCACTGCTCAACAAGTAGGTAAGAAAGAGGCCTTCGACAGCCGTGACAGTTTTACCGGCGTCTATCGCCGGGCTTCCATCTCGAAGCGGGAACAGATGGGCAGCAGGCGACAAAAACTGCGGGTCGGCGTTGACAACATTGGTGTTGGAGTGCAAGCCAGACGTGCCCAGTTCATTCTGATAATAGAGATTATGGTCCGCGTCTACAATGGTGACAGTGGGTCCGCCCACGTAGATCGCATGATACCCCGGAGTTGTATGGCCATTCTCCGCCATGATGTTGTTCGCCAACTCGGAATTCACTGGATCAGTAACATGGGAGGGAGCAACGAAAAAGACGGCATGTTCACCATTGTTGTAGATTACATTGTTGTATAGATGGACTTCGGCTGCCTCTGCGATCATGACTCCGGCGCCGGTATTGCCGTTGATAATGCAGTTCACAACGGACATCTTTTTCGGCGCATAATTGTCGTTGACTCTCCGCCACAGTTTTACACCAAAACTGGTGTTATCCTGCGAGATACAATTAATGAGCGCCCCGTTGCACTGCAAATCAAATCCATCCTCACCGTTACCTATCGCCACGCAGTCAATGCAAACGTAGTTTTCGCATAGGTTGTTGGCAAAGCCATCAGCGTCTCCGTCCGCTCCCCTGCCATCGCTGTTGTAGCACGAACGAACCCGCTCAAGGAGTATATTGGTTCCCGGACCAACAAAAATGCCTATCTCCCAACAGTTGTGCACATATACATCCCGCATCGTGAGATTGGTAACATATGTAAAATTAAGGCCTCTAACATGGGTGTGATAGAACTCACAGTCTTCAATAAGAATATCTGTCTTGTTGCCAGAACCATCCGCTGCCACCCTGAAGTTCTCAATGATAAATCCACGGATTTCATGATATGAGGCATAGGTCAGGTCTATTCCGTTGTTCCCGCCGTTTCCCTCAAGCACAACGGTGTCGCCCAGATAGGCCTCAATGACAATTTTACTGGCTGCAGTTCCAGGTGTCTGGATCGGAAGTCCATTCTTCCCGCTTCGATCGTAGATTGACTTCGGGTCGGTAGCACTCGTCCCACCCTTTATATACACATGGTCCCCAGGCTGCACAATAGCCATAGCACGATCGATAGTCTTCAAAGGAAGCGTCTCTGTCCCCAAATTGCCATCGTTTGCCTGGGGGTGGTTCTTGTCCACATAGATGACTGTACCTGCTAGTGCTGGACCCACGATAACAAGGATCGCTGCGCACACTACGACTTGCTTCACGCGATTACAGTGCATTCTTGCTACCTACTTTTCAACATTCGAGAGATAGCTACTCTTAGCCCTACCCACTTCCAAAAACTCTTTCGCAGCACCCCGTGAACGACTACAGCCCTACCCATAATATAGATAATGCTCTCTATTCCGGTATATCTAAGGCTGAGAAAATGGAGAGAACCTCCGGTGAGGCCGATAATAAGGGGCCAGCATGGTCGCAGATGCAGACACAAGTAACCGGGGTACCCAGAACGTCGGCGTCCTATATTGTTGAAGTGATCATGAAGAGCTGCGCCCCTGTTGGGCCAAGCGGTACTCTGTCAAGGCATGGAATACCCATGCTTGAGACCAGCGCATGTAGGGGATGCGGTTTGTCAGAACCTTGCCTTTCCTAAAGTAGAAATATCCCCTCCCACTGTACATGTTCTCCAGCATCCAATTGACAATCCTGTCTGTTAGGTCTTGGTATTCCTTACCCTCCCGGGAGAAAAAACAGATCGCCTGTGCAGGTGAATGGATATCTATCGGGTAAGTCCGGTCGTGGTAGTATCTCGGCGTTCCATCCGCGAGAAAAAATTTCGCGGCATAGTACTCAACGCCTTTTTGGTAAGCCCCCCGATATTGCAGCGCTAATCCCGTCTCCAGGATGTGCCGAATAGCCTGAAGATTGAAACCGGTGTGGAAGGAATCAATCCAGCTCTGAAGGCTGGTATCCGCATAGAACCATGATCCATCGTCACGCTGGTGCCGCATCGAATAATGCAAGCTTGCGAGAGCCGCTGGTTTCAATCGGCCGTCGTTGTTGCAGTACCGGGTCAAACGGGCCAGAATCGAAGCGCCCAGAAGATTGGCATTGTGCACAGCTTCGGTATCTATCGGCGTATAGCTGAAACAGAACGTGCCATCCAATGGCGTCCTGTGAAGATCACCCAGAATGAAGTCCTTGATGGGGATGGCCATCGCCAGAGCCCCTTGCCTGCCCGTTAGCTCGTAGCAATCAAGCAATGCGTGGCCGATGAAGGAGGAATTCACGATGGTCGGCGTCCCTGCAGGCCGCAGGAACGTCCATGACTGCCAGTCGAAGTTGTAACCCCAGCAGTTGCCTGAATACCCTGGACTCTTGAGTTGTTCCAGCATATTCAGAAGATAATCGATTCTTTCCAGAAATCGCCGTTCTCCGGTCAGAGCAAACAGCTTGGAATAGCCCCACAGGAAAAGACCGATTCCCTTTGGATTGTGGCCCTTCCGAATGCGAAGCAATGGCCTCAGATTGATGGGAGATCGTCTGACCAGATGTGTCGCCCCGATCCGCACCCATTTGCTTTTTGCTCCCACGCGTTGAATCACAGGACTGTTCAGCGCGTCATAGGGATCATAGCCAGCATAATCGGCGGATTCGATATAGTCGAGCAATCGCTTGGTTGCCTGAGCGACGATGGCCTTCATTCGGTCTCCTCCTCTTACGGGGAGCCCCTTGTGAGCTCCACGCTCACTGGTTAGTCACGACGCTTCTGCAGATGTTCTCCAATCGTTCAGCGCATCTTCGGGGATGAAATCTCTCCGCCGCATATTTCCGATTATTCTCGGATATTCTGTCCCGTAACCCGTCATTCTCAACCAACTCCGAGATCCTATCCGCAATCTCGTGTGGCTCTATTCTACCGAGAATCAAGCCATTCTTGCCGTCTTCCAGTATGTCTTTCAACCCACTGACCTGACTGCTGACCAGAGGCAGCCCGAGAGCCATTGCTTCCAGCACCGCGATAGGCATGCCCTCGCCGTAGTAGCTCGGAAAGCAAAAGATCGAAGCCTTCCCAAAAGCCTTGAACTTCTCTTCCCCAGTCACATGTCCAAGGAAGTGGATGTCTTGAATGTTCTTCTTGGCGACATAATCGTTAACGTACCTAAGATCATCGCCATTGCCAGCTATACAGAGCTGGAACATCTGGTGTGTGCGCTTCAGAATGCTGTAGGCATCGATCAATTCAATGATTCCCTTCTCCCTTATTACTCTGGACAGAAAGAGCAGACTCCGCTTGTTTGCCGGTACTTGCCGCCGCCTGATAGCACCATTTTCAATGAGCTCCTTGCCGATTGTCGTCGTTTCTACGAATACCGGCTTCTTGAATCCCCATCGCTTCAAGTCCTCCTTGAATTGTCGTGCGAGAACGATGAATGCATCTGACATTTTGTACAGTCGGCATACAACTCCCTTATTACCTCCTATGAACGGGAACTGTGTCCCCCCACTGACGAAGCCATGCCAGAACAACACCGTTTTCCGTCCGATCAGTTTCGCAATCAGAACATTCAGGCAGTCCCGGGCCGTCGATCTCCCGCCTGGGTCTATAGAGGAATTGACAAGAACAACGTCGGGCCGAAATACAGCAATCTTGTAGATGAGTCTTGAGTAGTCCAGCAGAAGCCTGATTAACGTTGACTTCTCCAGAATTGATATTCTTTTGTCTGCGTACATGGCATAGGGCCTGCCGACCATCGCATAGTCGACTTTCACCGTGAAATAGTCATTCAGAGCGTCGTAGTAGGTTACAATCCCACCACCTGCACTTGCTCTATCCCGTACGATCAAGACCTTCATCTATTTGCCTTCCAACGTATTTCCCCCAATCGCTGCTGCCCGGCAACCACTCAAACATCGCACATTCTGCAATCGTAATTCTTGATCTGGCTGTTTATGAAGCCAGATAGACTCTGAAAAATGATCTGCTTGTTATGTCTCATCTCTGCAAGAAATCTATCAAGTGCCCGATCGTTGAAGAAGTCCTTCGAATGCCCAATCATTATGATGGGCTGTTCAAGGCACTCGACATGTTGTCTAACTCTATCGAGCATGTCTCTGGCTGATAACTTACAAAAATCGAACGTGCTGGCGCGCTTCTTCAACAGATTCGTTAACACGGTTCGGTTGGCAGGGACAGAGCTGATGCGCTTGCCGGCGGCGTGGTCGCTACGTGATGCCCTCTCGATCTTCCACCTTTTCAATGCGGCTCGAAGCTTGGTCATCTTGAAGTTCCTCCAGTAAGGCTCCATCCTCGAACTTACGGATAGCTCGATGATGTTCTCGCCGGGCCTGCCTTCCTTGGTGAGCTCCGTATCCGTAGTCCACCAAGCAGCCTTATCTGTCTCCACGTGGGAGTAGTCAACCTCAAACGGTACGTTTGTCCTATACCCCCGTACGACAGAGCTATCAGACTTCAGCCCGACTCTCTTCATGGCACGGATAATGTCGCAAGACGGTTGAGCGTAAAAACCGCCGGCCCTGAAGCATACACATTCGTAGTCGGCCTTCACGGGCTTGATCATCTCTTCAAGGGTCCGCTTGCCTCTGTAGAGAGCACCGGTGATGGATGTAACCTGCTCTTCAGCCCCCAGACCCTCGGGCAGATCGGCCAGTCGCCAATAAGAGTTGCACAGCCGCCAGGCACCTTGGCGGTACTCCGCCCCGATCCATTGCGGATGCAGATGCAACTGGACATCGTGACCTCGCCTGGTCGCATCAATCGCCCGCTTTCTCATCTGCTCACAAGGTGAATAGCCTAGGTCTTCTCGAAGCCAGCCATCATACTGCTCGAAGGCCCAATACTCCCCGACCTCGAACATAATCGTCATTTTAACACCATGTCTGTCGCAGATACCAAGTATACGGCTGGTCGGCTGAATAATGTCTCGCATCACATCGCCAGCACCGTTACCGAAGATCTCGTAATCAAGGCTTAAGACAAGATATATCAAACCCGCTCCTTGTTCAGACAATGTCCGTTAAATCCAACAGAGCTCTCTGCTCGTGCGGAATTCGCTGATCCACATAGATGGCCTTGCCTCTGGCGGAAAGGGGGATAGCATCGACGAGCTCAACCGTGAATGTGAGTTGACCATCAAGTTTGCGTCCCAGATTGTGATGTATCCGGTTGGCGTCCCTCTCTCCGAATCCGGCGGCTGGCACGATGCGCAGGACAGCCTGGCCGGGCTTGTCTTGTGCGAACTGGAACTGTCTGACGCGAATAAAGGTATCATCGTGCATGTTCAGGGCAGTCCAGGAAATCTCGGAACCGTTGGCTGTAATCAGGACCTCCTGGGTACGGTGACCACGAATGTCTCGAATGATGACGTGCTCACGTCCACACGCCTCGCAACGGTCACCCACGTACGTAGCCCAGTCGCCAGTGCGGTAACGGATGAACGGCATCACCGTATTGACGAAACCGGTCCCCACAACCTCACCCCGCTGGCCTGGGGTGGTCACCGGGTTGCCACTTTCATCAAGGAGCTCGAAGTAACCGTAGGTAGGCCAAACATGATAGTCGTTGGAGTGTTCGCATTCGGATGCCAAGACGAGCTTCTCGCTGTGTCCGTAACACGAGAAGTACCGGCAGCCGAACGTTTCTTCGACCATCCGCCTTTGTTCAAGATATACAATCTCGGATTCGGCGATGATGCCCCGAATGTTGCCAGGTGGACAGATGCCAGCACAGTGGCAGAAGCGTGCGAGTGTTGCCACCGAGGAGGGATATACGTGCAGAAAACATGGCCCAATCGTAGCAACGTGTTCCAGATACCGCGCCATATTCTCATCGGTCAAGTGAAAGGCACTGTAGTAATGATGACGCAGCAACGGATCGTATTCATGGTACAGCGCCCGCCGGTCCGGGCGCACAACTCGCCCCCGGAAAACGGCCAAGGGTGTTTCCAATGAGAAGCCTATCCTTTGCCAACTGCTAACCAAGTAGGCGTACTCGACGGCGGATCGGCCAACCGGCAAGGCGAACCACACGGGCTCCCCACCCGTTCCGCCTGTGGAGCCCACCTCGACATTGCGGGAATCCAACGGGCCAGTACACATTGCCTCCAGTTGATCCCGCACAATGCGACGATCTGTTGTCGGCAATCGCAGGATGTCATCCACGGACCGGAGGTCGTCCGGCCTGAAACCGCATTGGTTGAAGGCCTGCTGATAGTACGCACTCTTCTCATATGCAAGCTGACAGAGTCTCTGAAGTTGCTCAAGCTGATAGGCCTTCGCTTGGTCAGAAGGCCAATACTGAACTGCGTCTGCAAAGGCCTTCTGTCTGCGAAATTCACGCCCCAGCAGATAAGCTGGGCCGAACAGATCTAGTCCTGGCCGGAGAAGCTGCCGTATCAGCCGAGGGGTGGAGTCCCACAGCCGTTTTCGAGTGATCCGGGGGCCTCCAGCCTTTAGGAGCGATGATCGTTCCTTGCGCACCGCTCCGTTGCATTTTGCTCTTCTAACAAAGACCTGGTCTGCCGACAGCTTTGTGCCACGCATATCCCGCAATGAATACGACGACACATCTGTTACGTTGTCCTCAATGTACATGCGGTACCATGCCTCAAGGGCAAGTATGCTCCACAACTGCAGCGAGTAGTTCCTCCGGCCGGCCAGATGGTCGCCAAGTAGCTTGGCGACCTGCCCGGCGTTGAGCAACCCGCTTCGCTTGAGGTTCTCCTGTGACAGAAACGTCTCCATAAAGCCGCGCAGCTCCCCCTTGATCCACTCGCCAATGGGAGAATCGAAACCTCGTTTGCGACGGTTCACAATATTGCGAGGAATCCATTCGACTGCTACCTCCTTGAAGATGTGCTTGGACCGTCGACCCTTCAACCGGTAGGAGAACGGCAACGAGGTGACGAAGTCCACCAGATCGTAGTCACACAGTGGGGAACGCACTTCAAGGCCGTGAGCCATACTCATGCGATCCATATAGCAGAGTTGGTACTCGGGCAGGTATCCGCCGATATCCAGGTCGGCAGCCCGATCGAGTAGGCCGCGGTCTTCAGAGCCGCACAGGTACTCACGTAATACTGACTCGCCCCAAGGATCCTCTGCATTGGCCGTGATCGTCTCGGACAACAAGGCCATCCGAATTTCGCGATGCAACAGGCTCACCCAGTTCAGGTAAGCTTCGTTGGGTGCCAAGTCTGATGCCTCCACAAACCGACGCGCATGGTTGGCGAACCTGCCACCCTTACTGGTCTCTGGCCACCGCTGTACGATGCGATCCACGACATGACGGCGAACAATCCTTGGCAGCATCCGGTAGTATTCCAGAACACGAATGCCGGCAAACCGCGGATACCCATAGAAGATTTCGTCGCCTCCCGTACCGCCCAGAGCCACCTTGACGAAACGCTTCGTGAACTCGCACAGCAGGTATACCAGTACCGAGGTCGGTTCCCCATGTGGTTCGTCGTAGTGCCAGAGAATCTTCGGCAACAGTTCGACGCTGGACCTTGCCTCAAGGATCAATTCGTGGTGTGTACTCCCGACCCGGTCGGCCACGAGTTTGGCGTACGACAACTCATTGTATCCCTTCGCCGCGCCGCCAAAGCCTACGGCGAACGTCTGCACCTGAGCAGCATGCCGGCGCATCAGGGCAACAATAGTCGAGGAATCAATGCCTCCGCTCAGGAACCCACCGACCTCTACGTCGCTCTTAAGACATAGCTTGACTACCTCGCTAAGCCGATCAGTTAGTTCCTGCTTTGCCTGCTCGAAGGAGATCGAATTCCCGTACCGCTGCCCGCGTTGCCAATAGGGTGCTAGTCGGACTTGGGCGTTCTCGTGAACCAGCAGGTGACCCGGCGGGAGTTTCTGGATTCCCTCATAGAATGTGTAGGGAGCAGGGACATAGCCCATGGCCAGGAAATCACACACGGCCTGCGGCTTTACCGTCCGTTGGCCGGGTCGTTGGAGGATGGCTTTGATCTCCGAACCAAACACCAACTGCGCACCATCAACCGCATAGAACAATGGCTTTTCACCAATCCGATCACGTGCCAGCACCAAACGCCGCCTCCGCGCATCCCAGACCGCCAGAGCAAACATGCCCCGAAATCGTTGGACAAAATCGAGCCCTTCATCTTCATACAGATGGACGATTACCTCAGTATCTGATGTAGTGGCGAAGTGGTGTCCTCTCTCTATCAACCGCCTACGGATGTCCTCATAGTTGTAGATCTCTCCATTGAAAACGGTCCAGACGGTCTGGTCTTCGTTGGCCATCGGTTGATGGCCGGACTTCAAGTCGATGATGCTCAGCCGGCGGTGTGCCAGACCGATTCCCGGTGCCGTGTAGAAACCAGCATCATCTGGTCCTCGATGCAATAGACTTGCACCCATCGCCCGCAAGAGCTGAACGTCATCGAAACCCACATAGCCGGCTATCCCGCACATGACTGTTGGTTTCTCTGTTTCTGAGGCCAAGCAGTTTCAACGTGCCCCTCCCAGCCGAAATGGGGCCGAAAGCGCAGGTTCAATCCCGCCATTTCCGTCAATCGACCCTGCAAGGAGGTATCGTTGCAGGCACAAGTCACCTCATCACACGCAAATGCGGCGAGAGGCAACGGGTGTGCCGCCAAGCCGCGGTTGAGCAGCGGCAAACGCTGGTAGTTGAAGCCCATCAGCCGAGCACTGACTAGATCGACGGCCAGAGGGTTCGCCCCCGCCAATACGACTCCCACCGGTTTGGGCGTAGGGTCCAATGGACCGTTGCCCTCGCCACCGACGATCCCGTCAACGATGCAGAATATACGCCTTGCAGGAGTGCCCTGAAGATATCCGTTCTTGTCGGCGTACATCAATGCTCTGTTCAGATCGATCACCATCCGCCATGTGGTGTCATTGCCATACCAGTTGCCGGAACGAACCGTGTCAGTGTTCGTGTCACCGAAGACATGCTGGCCAAACGCCTTCAGCGGCCTGGCCACGACGGCTCGCACAGGCCCCAACAGAGGAAAAAGCCTCTGGAAGCAGGCCATGGCCTTTCCTTCGATCTGGTGTTTTACACCGTTATCGGCAAACTGATCTCCACCCTGAGCAGGCGTACCCAACCGGTGGTGTGGAAGCCAATTCTTGTTGCCGTTGATACCCACGAGGTTCTTCATGCACACCGTGATGCCCGTCTTCTTGTGCGTCTTGAGCTTGGGCAGATTGATGATGCAGTCAGCGTCCAGGATCGTCTTCGAGATCATGTACTCATGAACACCGCCACGATGGTGTGACTGGGTTTCGCGAGTGTCATATTCCGATCCATAGAGCAGGTGACACAGCGGCTCGATCTCGGCGAACATGGAATGTCGACCCAGATCGACCTTGACGTAACCCGCGGGATCGCCGGGCAACGACTCATGGCCGACAATCACGCCGTTGACCTTGCGTGCCTTCTCCGGCCGAAGGTCGTAGACCTCGACTTCAAAGCCCGCCCGCTCCCGATAGAACGTCTGAATCTCGTCTAAGCCTGCAATTCGTCGAATGGCATCGAAGTCCGCATCGTTCTGCGGGGCATCCGCAATGACAATCCGCCCTTTGCCCTTAAGGGCGATGTACACATAGTCCAGAGCCGCTCGAATGATCGAGCCATGGGTGATCAGACAGTTGTCATGACCGGCCTGCGTTTCGCGGAAATCGCGAACGAAGTTCGGCTTCAGCACAACCGTATTGCCCGGACGGATCATCTCGCCGAGTGGGTTCCAGTCCACTTGGCCATAATTCTCTGCATCGAGTTTCAATAACCCCAGCGCATCGCGCACCCCTTCGTACGCGCGATTCGCATCGCCCCCCAAGCCATCCGAACCAAAAGGATACTCAGGAAAAACAGCTTTGGGTGAATATGACGGATCTGATGGGTACCGGTCATGTCCGGCAGCGATCCCCACGCGAGAAGTGTCTATGACATCCATTTCGAGATTACCCACTCTCAAGTCCCATACCCGGCCCAATGGGCGTTGTCTCGGTCGTATTCAGGAACCGCATGACCCGCCAGCCCACATGCTGATCCGGCGTCTCATCCAAACTGCTGCAAATCGCCAGCATCGCCCGATAAGGATAGGGAATCACGCGTACCACAGGCTCCTCACACACCTCACGCATCGGGCTCACCCGAAACGCACCTCGCTAAGAGGGACGCCCCCCCGAACAGGTGCACGCACAGTCTTGGTGCTACAGCAAGTAGTATTTTTCGCGGTGCATATGCAGCAATACTTGGCGCTGTACGATGGTATCTGATGTCCACATCCACCTCGTGTGCGTAAACCCATTGGGCGACATGCAAACCTGCACGTTCAAGGACACTCAGCGCACTGTAGGTGTCCCAGAAATGCAGGTGACCGACTCGGCTCCTCCTTGGGTCAGTCTTGCCACGCACGATATTGATGACACTGTTCTCCAGTGGAAGATTCACAATGAACTGCTTCGCACCACGACGCCGTAACTCCTGGAGAAATTGCACAGGCTCCTGTAGATGTTCAAGAACATCAATCAGGAGACACCAATCACACTGTAGGGCGGCCTTTGACAAAACATCGCAGCATTCGAAAGACAAGGTGGCAGACTGACCGTAAGTGCTTAAAGCTTGTCTAATTGCGGCAGGCGCAATGTCGTATCCCACACAGATCGACTGAACATTCTGTTCACCAAGAGTTCGTTGAAGTTCTGCCAGTACGATCCCCACTCCACACCCTATCTCGCAAATCCTGACAGGACTCTGCCCGGACAGGCAAGGCTGTAGAATCCTGGCAATCTGCTTCGCCTTCCACGGCGAGTCTTCTGCGTGCCAAGTTGGATTTCTCATGGCATACTCGCCACTCGTGTAGAGATCCTCCGCCGCCCCCTTGTCGTCAACCATCGCGCACCTTCGCCACACCGTTCACCATCGCCATCGTTTTCGCGCCACTCAGGAGCCGCATGATCTCCCAATATATGTGCCAATCTGGCGTCTCATCCAAATCGCTGCAGACCGCCCGCATTGCCGGGTACGGATACGGCAACGGCCGCACCTGCACAGCAGAGCCTGGGTCTCTTACTTTACCGCGCGTAATCATCTCGGGCACTATCACTTCTTCTGGAAATCGTGAATGGCACGCAGGTACACTTCCCGCGTTCGAGCGGCAACTTTCGTCGGATGAAACCGATCCAGGGCGATTTCCCGGCCTTTCGCCCCCATGGATCGACGCAACTCATCATCTGCCAAGAGTTGCCTCAGCCTTCCAGCAATATCATCAGGATCATTTGGATCAACGAGAAAACCGGATTCCCCATCGCGGACCATGTACGGCATCCCGCATCGGTTCGATGCTACAACCGGCACTCCTGCGGCCATTGCCTCCTCAATAGCCATCGGGGAGGTTTCTTCCAGCGAAACCAAAGCGAATACTGCTGCACGACACCTCTCCTTCTGGACAACCTCGTAGCTAACACGGCCCAGCAACTCAATGCTGTCTTCTAACCCTTCCCTATGTATGTAATCTCTCACATGCCGCACGTAGTCTCTGTTGCCTGTTCCGGAGAGACACAACTTTGCTCTTACACCAGTCTTCAGCAACTCGGCAAAGCCCCTCACCAACATCATGGTGTTCTTCCGTGGGCTAATGCAGGCGGCACTGAAAATCCGCCCTGGTTCCTCACGACGATAAAGATTGAAACAACGTTCACCAATTGGATTATCGATGTCATGGATGGTACCTTTAGCAATGCCTGTGAGTTCTTCGCGCACGTAAGGGCTTATCGATATCACGTGTGGCTGATCCGCCCAACCTGCCAACTCTATCCGTTTCCACAGCCAAGACCGTAATCGCGGAAACCGACCTTCTGAGAGGCGAGTGTCTCTATATATTTTGCCATGAATGGTGAACACGCGTGGTATGGACAATCCTTTTACCATCAATCCATATTCACCATGAGCATGGATAACGTCGGGAGCAAGCCTCTTCAGATAGCGTACCATTTGTCGCCGGCCTGGACCAATGGCATTGGTGAGACTATGTTTCCCCCGCCGAGGCAGCCGGTGGATGTGGATCTTCCACCATAGGCTTTCTTTCGGCGCCGTGCACGCAGCATCCTCTGTCACTACGTGCAACTCCAAGCCGTTTAAGTTGGATAGCCCTTGAACGAGATGACTGGAAACAGACTGGACGCCGCCGCACGGATCGTCAGGATCGCGAGGAAAATCAGTGACAATAGCTACGCGAATCTGCTCAGCCCCACACATACGTGCAACCGTTGTGCAGCCAAGGTTACGCTCTGTCGATGTGCTTCCATTCATGTTTGATCTCCAACTATTCTCTCCTCACGCCCCTACATTTCATCTGTGATATAATACTCTATGCCTGCTTCCAGAAGTTCCTGTAATGCCTGCTTGATCCCGACTTTCGGTTGCCATCCGGTAGCTTGGCGTATCTTGTCGATATTCGCACACAAGTGCATGCGGTCCACTTTTCGAGTCAGGTTGGGGCTCTGCTTGATCTCAACATGCTGACCAAGAATGCTCTCGCACGTCTCGACAATATCCCTGACAGAGTATTCCTGACCCGTGCCAATGTTGAAGACGTCATATCCATCCTGCCTGTGGTCCAAGGCAGACATCAGACCTCTGGCCAGATCCGAGGTGTGGATGTAGTCGCGGCGGGGCATGAGATTCCCTAAAGATACGGTCCTTTCACCACGGACCAGTTGGTTAATCAACTGCGGCACCAGATGCAGATTCGTCTCGTTTGGTCCAACCGCGTTGAAGATCCTCGCCGCAATACATGACGCTCCCGTGTCCGCACTATAGAGCTGAGCCAATTGCTCACAGGTGTACTTGGATACCCCGTATATGTCCAGTGGCCCTGGGGTATCGGTTTCCCGGCATGGTGCATCGCAAATGCCGTAGACGGCAGCAGTCGAGGCGATCACTACCATCTGTGGCGGTGCGGCCTTGCAGGCCTCCAATACACTCAATGTACCCCGCACATTGATATCTAGAGCTTCCAATGGGTACTGATTGCAGTAGGGGATAAAATGTATCGCTGCCAGGTGGCACACTCCCTGAGGCCGAACATCTTTCGTGATTCTGCGAACAGCCTCCACATCCCGTATATCGACTTCCAGCAGACGAGCCTTGGGTCCGAGAGCATCGATGAGTTCCCGCCGCCCATTGCGCAGGCTATCGATGACTACGACATCATCACCTCGCTCGACAAGAAGCCTGCAAAGCATCGAACCGATGAAGCCTGCACCCCCAGTAACTACTATTGGCATACTGTCTCCTCGCACTTCTTCACGGCAACGCTTGGTGTCGGATTCACGATCTCTCTGAATATCTTCTCATATCTTGGCATCACGGCATCAATCGTGTGGTTCTCCAGATAGTACTGTCGAGCGGCTTCGGATATCTGTCGCGATCGCTGGGGATCGCCAAGAAGCGTACGAATCCCTGATGCGAGCCCTTCTGCATCTCGAGCAACAATGCCCATAGCGTTATTGACGATAAGATTATCCGGGTCAAATGTCGTGACAATCGGCAAACCATGGGCCCAAGCTTCCAGGAATACGTTGGGGAAACCTTCTGCGTGACTCGTACAGACCAGGGCTGCCGCTCGTCGATAGAATTCATGCACTCGTGCATGAGGAACCTTTCCATGTAGACACACGTTATGCAATGATTTGGCTCGCGATAGGAGGCATTGAACGTACTCCGATTCGCGGTTGCCGTCGCCAACGACATCGAATTGAAGATCTCCAAGGTGCTCTGCAACATCCAAGAGCAGTTCGAGTCTTTTGACGGGCGCGAAGCCTCCTATCCAGAGAACTCTCCTTCCTCGGCCAGAGGCCACCATTCCGGCCCCATCGAGACTGCCATAATCCGCAGCGCAGTTGGGTATGACGACACTGTCAATGCTGAAGTTCTCTCTCAGCAGCCGCTGCTGCATCATTGTTTGCGCGATAACGAGATGTGCCCGCCGGAGACCATACCGGTACAAGATGCGTGCGTGCCTTTGTGGTAGATATGGGAAGTCACTCGTGCAGTCGAACTCTGATGCGGATGCGAAGACAAACTTCTTTTGATAGCAGCGACAGAAAGCCGCCACAACACCCGTGATGCTGTCCTGTGTCCTTTGGTAGTAGATGTCCGCGTCAGCCTTCCTCATTGCGCGCCAGAGGCTGGTAAGCCGAGGATGCAGAAATCTCAATATCCGGATTCCCACGTTCGGGTCATACGCCGTGATAATGCGCATTCCGTCAATTTCCGTTTCATGATCTTGGCCATGATCGAGCGTTATGAAAGTGACTCGATATCCTCGTCTGGGAAGATTCCTGCCGATGAGTGCCTGCTGAATCTCCGCGCCACCGATGCGTCCATACCGTGGATCATCTGCCAGTGCAGCGAAATTGTTGAGCGAGACGAAACAAATGCTTGGTTCATGATTTGGCTGCGTCGGCACTGTCATGCTATTACCGTCTGCATTGACATCGTTACGGGCAATGCGTTGCGCGTTTAAGCCAGTTTCTTCGTATGTCATCGGTCGGTTCTCCATTACGCTTCCTCATAAGCGTTTGTGCGTTCCTTTCTGCACATAAAGAACATCGATTCGACCATGTCTAGACCAAGAGCCACTCGTGAGAACTTGACAGCCCTTTTAAGACTTGGTCGCCGCCGAGGCTTGAGCAGGTCCATGGTGCAGCGCGGCCATGAAATCTCAATATTCGCGAATCGTGCATGTTTCAAAACGTGCTCTAAGGACTCCTTATCCCAGAAATTCATATGGATGGGAGGACAACTTGAAGGACCAAGATGCTCACCGAATCTTAGTCTTGGCCGTCCATAATTAGGGACCGAACCCGCGAAAATGCCGCCAGTGTTGAGTATCCGGAGGATTTCCCGCAAGCATTTGCCTGGCTCACATAAATGCTCCAATACTTCCCAAGCGGTTACTACGTCATAGCTCTCGTTTGGCAGTTCGAGATTCTCAATAATCCCTTTCCGTACAGGCAACCCGTGAACAGCTTGTCCTAGTTCAGCAGCTTCTCGGGAAACCTCAATACCCGAAACTCGGAATCCTGCCTGTGATGCAGCAACCAAGAATAGACCAGTTCCACATCCAATATCAAGCAATCGACTTGTGCAATGCGTAGGACATCGCTGAAAGAAGCGTTTTCGCTCCCACCCAACCTTTACCATACGTCCCCTTGCCAAATCATTCTGAATTCGGTCGGCTTCCTTTCGATGGTGTTCATACAACCCGCCTGTCTCATACAGCTTCTCATAAACTTCGGAAATGTTCTGCACAGTAGGAACGACTTCAGAGAAAGCTGATCCGCACGATTCGCATTCCGAAACTTCCCATCCTCGCATTGTGCGCTGGTAATGAGTCCTTCCACTGCCACAACATGGACAGGACCTTCTGGTAGCGTCTTTGCTGGGTCCATTCACGTCGTCTTGCTCCTCATATAGTGAAGTTCATGGTTTTGGTTATTGATTCCGTTCAAGTGTGTCTTCTTTTTCTTGCCCGCAGGGGGCTTCATCGATGGATGTGGATCCACTTATACTTCCGCCCAAAAAGCGGATGCGTGTTCACTGGTTTAGAAGATTCTCAGGAAGGAGGAAAAGCCGCCCTTGAAGATTGGTCCCGAAGATGCGAAATTGCTTCTCTTTCTTTCCTTCTATCATGTTCTGAGACTCAGCAGCATTGGTTACCAAGCAGAGCCTCGTAGTAGCCGTAAACTGTGTTGACATAGGCTTCAATGCTGAATGCACGGGCACGCTCTGTCGCCGGCGTGGCAATGCTTACTCGCAGTCGCTGGTCTTGTATCAACCTGATCAAATGCCCTGAGAGTGCATCTATGTCTTCTTTTTCAAAAAGCAAACCATTTTCGCTATCCGTGATCACTTCTGTCATTCCGCAAATCCTTGTAGCTACGCAAGGCAGTCCAGCAGCCATCGCCTCAAGCAGTGCCGCAGGCAGACCTTCAGAACGGGATGGGAGAATGAACACGTCACTTGCTTTGAGAATCTCTGGAAAGTCATTGCGATGCCCGAGGAAATGGACATACTCCTGCACCCGGCAATTCTTGACCAACTCTGTAAGCTGTCGGAAGACCTCGGTCTCTTGAGGAGAGGTCGTGCTTCCAACTAGAATCAACCGCGCAGTCGGAATCAGGCGTTGGACCTTGGCAAAAGCTCTTATAGCTATGTCCCAGCCTTTCCGAGGGATTGCACATCCTACGGTAGCTATCAGAACATGCGATGCATCCACTCCCAATTCTTGTCGTATCCGGCCATTCAGGGTAGTAGGAAAACGCATGAGATCCACAGCTCCGTGCACGATTTCCACACGGTGCCCTGGAACGCCAAGACTGAGCAACTCCGCCCGTACTTCCTGACTGATCGCCAGTACACGGTGGGCACACAGACATGACAGCCGCGTGCTTGGCATCAAACGATGCCATCCTCTTGGCGCAACTCCCTGTTCGTGGTATGATGACATGGCGAGGCTTGACCAGATACGCACCGGGACGCCTGCCAGCGCGGCACCAATCAACGGGCTGGTGTGGTCGTTATCGCAGTGAAAAATATCACATTTGAGACGTCGCAGCAGCTTGTAGGTACGCCAAACGCTCGCAAGATCAAAGCTTCGACGCGACTGTGGCTGGACAAGAACCTCACAGCCAGCGTCCCGAAAGGGTTCGAGCAATGCGGGATTCTCGGGCATCCGCCAGCAGACAAGGTAATTCCGCCAGCCCTCCTGTTGGCATCGCTGAAAGACCGCCAGATTCCGCTGGTACTTCGAGTTTGCGGTTTCTGGACAACCTCCCCAATACTGAACTAATGTGATCGGCCTATTCATGAGGTTCGCTGCCCCACAAACGCCACGTTCGCATTCAAACGAGACTCTGGGAAACCACCCTTGTAGAAGAGGAACATCCAGTGGTCCAGAACGTCCTGCATCCGATCCAAGCCTGCCGCGGCAAATCCTCGCAGACCGCGTTCGTGAATAAATGGCGAGCCGTGGAGATCGAGTGTGCCGACATATCCGCAGAATCTTACGTCCAGAGCAAAAGGCTCAAATATGCGTTGGAACGAACTTTTCCGCATGATTGCGCAATTGTGCACCTTCAAATGGTCTCGCGCACATAACCAGAGGAAGGGGTAACAGACACCTCGCAAATTGGGAATTGTGCACACCAAATATCCGCCCGGCTTGAGCAGGTTGGCGCACAGAGCCACTACTCCGCCCTCTTGAATTCGAAATGCTCACTTCCAGCATCGACATCATAGCCAACTTCCCGCAAGAGCTCATCGTATTTATGTCTCATTTCTGCAGGGATCCAAAGGCGTGTGGAGCCGCGGCACGCGGGTCTAATCGCACCGCCATTTTTCAAAGAATGATATTCTGTTTTGTCTCGGTATTTAACTATTCGTGCAGGGTTGCCCACAACAATCGCACATGAGGGAACATCTTTTGCCACGACGGCCCCTAAGCCTACGATCGCCCCCTCACCAATCGTTACACCGGGCAGAATAGACGCTTTCATCCCAACCCAAACACAATCCCCAATGACCACAGGTTTGAGGATTCTTGCTTCGCCATAAGGGATGCTTTCTGCACCTCGATAATGATGATCCTCCGTAAGAATGGCCGTATTAGAAGCCAAGACACAACAATTGCCCAATTGTAAACCACCGGTAGCATTGATTGAACAATTGCGGCCAATGAATACGCCATCGCCTATCTTCATCTTTTCCGGCGAGTCTATCAATGTACCCGCCCCAAAGTACACACCTTGTCCACAACTGCAGAACTGGTTTGGACGATATGTTCGTTCCTGAACATAGCAATAGTACCAGTATCCTCCAAGAGCTATTTTGTAGACTGGACACCATGACAACAACTTATGCAGCAATTTCCTGTAATTCATCTTCAATGGCCCCTTATCAGGCCCATTCCCCGGACAGGACTGTCGGCAACAAAGAGGACATCATTCTTGGGTACACAGGCATCTATCCGACGTAGATGACTGAAAGGAAAGCATGTTCTTGCATTCAGTACGAGTCCGTACCGAGCACCAACGCGATTCAACGCGTTAGGCCACGGTCTTTGTTGTACTGAATGAACCTGTTGATCACATCACTTTGCGCGGACAGTGAAACACACGCGTCTTAATCCGATAGGGCAGCATATATCCGTAGTACAGAACCGCCAGGACTGCGCCGCCTACCGTTCCACTGCATAATAGACCAGTCAGCGGTTCAGTCGTGAAGACGTACCTCGCAACGCCTCCCAACCGGTCGCTCTTGCCTCGGCCTGCCAGGAACGCGAGCCTGACGCCGCCTCTGCCTCGAGACTGCGTGATCGTGAGGGTGGGACCATCATTGACACGAAGCCCATTCGCGGATAGCTGTGCGCTAGTGAAGAGAATGTCTGCTGGCATTGGTTTCGGCCGCATTAGAATGACTCAGCGAATTCTGAAGATCTGCCATGCCACTGATCAATTTGTAGCACACCCCCGGTCTCCAATGAATGTGAACGCGCTTTATCTCGAGTGGATCCATCGTCTGGACAAGGTTTGTTCCTTCGAGCAGCGTAAAGGCATACCGGTAGCCGACCCTTTTTATGGTCATCGCGGTCCGTCTGTCGAAGTCACCAGGACCCCCATTGGGATAGCAGAAGGACATGATTGGCCGACCACAGAATGACTCCCATTCGTCTTTGGACTGTCTCAGTTCATTTTCGAAGTCTCCTTCGCTGAGAACCGTTGCTATCGTATGCGTTGCTGTATGCCCAACGACCTCAACTAGCCCACTAGATAACATTTGCTGCAACTCAGGCACCGTCAAGGCCCGGCATTGCTCAGGGGGCGATGAAGGAAGCTCGAGATCCCAACAGTATGACAACTGTTGAATAGCCGAGTCCCGTGCTGCAGGCAGACAGCGTTTGAGGTACGATCGGAATTTCGCAACCGAACTAGCTTCCTCCACGCTCACCTGAAATCCTTCGATTGTGGCCGTAGCAGCCGGCTTTGCATGGTGCATTACCCAGTCGAATTGGTCGAACCACAGCCACTTTCTACGGAAAAAGAAGTCCGTGGGTATACAAACCGAAATCGGGAGACCAATGGTTTTCGCTATCGGGAAGATACACCGATAAGCGTCTGCATGCCCGTCATCAATTGTCACAACCGCAATACGTCGTTCACGCTTCATCAGATCAAGTTCTGATGGACGAACGACGGTGAAGTGAGCCGCAAGAAATCTGAAGCAGCGCTCAACGTGGCAGGGCTGGATCTTGGACAAATGCCCAAGTCGGTGAAGAGCGACCACGACGAGACGAGGTTTCCTGCTGGCAAGCATGTATGCTCTTGACGCAAAAGACAAAAGTAAGTCACGCATGGTCTATTGCTCACGATCGCGATGTTTGGCGAAATGGGACTTCCGACATCACCCGATGCCAACCGATGATCGGATGCGAATGATACATGGCCTTTACAGTGCGGTGTCCGTGCCAACGGCAGAGCCGATTAATCGCAGCACTCTGCGGAGGTGGTGAAGCACCCAATCCTTGATTCGGTCCGGCAACACGTATCGCCAATAAGGAACTGCTAGAACAACGGCACCTGCCGCCCCACCCACCGCCATACCGATCAGCGGTCTGGCACTCCAGACGAGCCGCGAAACCACCAAGCAGGCCACAAAGGGCAGTACGTGAACCACCGGTGCCACGGCTATGGATCGGAAATACCGCCCTATGTTGAGGCCGATCCGTCGACGCATGAAGATGGGCAGGTATACGGCATTCATAATCGTCAAGGGAACACAAACACCTAAGGCAACCGCGAGAAGTCCCCAATTGAACACACCCAGGCCCAGGACGATCAACAGTGCCGAACACAGCGACGCTAGCAACTCCGCGATCCCAGCCCGACCGTGAGCATTCAAGCCCACAAGGATCGGCCACACAGGGGTTTGCACCATGGTCACCAGAAAACCGGTGGCCAGAATTGCAGGCAGCCAGCCGTCACCGTAGCGTGGTCCCATCCAGAACACCATGATCGGCCCGCCGAAAATAACCAGTACCAGGGTGATCGGAAGCGCCAAGTAGCATGAGTAACGCACGGCACTTGTTAGCAACTCCCGGACCCCCTCCAGGTCCCCCCGGCTTTGCAGCGAGCTAATGGTTGGTATCAGCACGAGCGCCATTTTCTTGACGAGCGTATTTGCATGGAGCACCAGGGACCGTGGGCGAGCATACAATGCGAGCGCCGCCGGCCCAAGAGTAGCTGCGATCAGGACGCTCACAGTCTGATTCAGCAGCAACTGTGACACGTTTGGGATCAGTGTCTTTCCACCAAAAACAAACTGCTCTTTTATGGTCGCCCACCTGACCAGCGATAGTCGAACCTTCAGTCCATCACAAACACGATAGGCAAAGACCATCCGCGTCGCATAGGCCAGCACGATCCCTATCAGGTATATTAGTGAGAGGGTCCTCAGCCCTCCGCCCCTCACCAGGGCAACAATCATCCCCGCAATGGTCACGGCATGCCACCCACTGTCAATGAGGTTTCGAAGCCCCCACCGATGGCAGCCTGTCAGGACTCCGTTGTACGCCTGAAAAGCTATCTCGACTGCCATGCTGGCACCCAACAAGAATACGACCCACTGAGCCTCACGTACGTTCTCTCCCACGCGAGCGCCGAACAGGTGCGGCATCAGGACCGACAGGGTAATTGTCAGTCCCATCGCCAGCAAACCAGAGATAGCCATGATGCAGCATGCTGAGCTTACCACGGCGTTGACACCAGAAATATCGCCGGCCATCCTGTATCTGGCTACGTAGCGGTTGACGGACGAGGCAACTCCCGCTGCAACCAAGCCGAAATAAGTCACCAGTGACCAGGCAAAATCCCATACTCCCAAAAGGTCCTGCCCCAATCGCCGGTCGATCATCCGAGGCAGGATGAATCCCGCGATAATAAATACGAGGTGCCCGGCCCAGTTGAAGATGACATTGGCGACCAGCCGATCACGACCAGTCAGGTCGTCCCGCGTTCCCTGGGATTCCTCGACATGGTCGTATCCACTGCTGTCATGAGTCTCGATAAGATGGGGCCTTTCAGACAGATAGACGAGGTCCGGTGCTCAGCGATCCGAAAGCCTGCGAATGATCCTGGCAGGGTTTCCCGCAACCACGACGTTAGAAGGTATGTCTTTCGTAACAACCGATCCAGCCCCGATGATTGAATTATCGCCAATTGTCACATTCGGCAATACCACTGAATTGACGCCTACGAATACGTCATTGCCAAGCTGCACAGTCCCTGTGCTTCGCCTGTTCCTGTCTATTCTTCTGGCTGTTGCATCGTGCGACAAGATCACACAACCGTGCGTGATTTCGCATCTGTCACCAATGGTAATTTGGCCCGAACATGTATCGAGCTTCGCGCCCAGGCTAATGAAGCAGTCTTTCCCAATCGATATGCCCTTCTTCCGCAGATAGGCATTTCTCACGAATTGCACGAGTCTTTCCAGGCGTGTGGAGATGGTCTGTCTAGTCTTCTTGGCTCCCATTGGATCCTGCCATCCGAATCAAGCAACAGCCATCCGCTGTTCACACAGTTGCTCACTCCAAGGGACGACGGTGTTGGCCACGGCCGCCTGTGCGCGCTTCTCCTCTACATGGACCCTGAACATAAGAAAGGCTGCCGCCCACAAGCCCAACGTGTGTTCCTGAGGAAAGTAATGCTGCCCCGAAAGACCGCCAATCAAGCTGGTCAGTATTATGGCCAGCGCCAGACCTCCAGACGCGGAGTAGAGTCGGTTGTCGCTTCGAAACAGCCGTGTCGAATAGAGTACGATTACTCCCCAGAGAATGAATATCGGCAGAGAGCCCAATATTCCATTGTCCAGGAGTGTCTCCAGGTAGACGTTGTGGGGATGCGGAGCACCCGTGCCAGAACGATCTGCTTCTATAGTCGCACACAAACCGGTGCGCTGCATGGCCAATCGTCCGTAGCCGATCAAGGGAGACTGGGAGATCTTCCTGGTCACGTAGGGCCAAAAGAAGGTTCTGTCAGATGTCACAGCGTAGTCATCAATGGTAACGTTGCCGCTCACATCAGTCACCCCGAACCCTCTTAGCATCCGTCCGGCAGCGCCGGGAAAGACCGCAGGCAACAGCATCACGATCACAGGCCCAAGGACCAGGTACCTACGCCACTTGATCAGACACAGCACCAATCCTGTAGCTCCCCATGCTACGTATCCTGCTCTGCCACCTGTCAATACCAAGGCAGTCACTACGGTTCCAACCGCCATCAATATCACGATCCAGTATTTCCTGTGGAACAGAGGCATGATGGCCAGCAGTCCCCAGGATGCGCCGGCGAGCATGACGGCAAGGTCGGTTGCCGCATAGCCCATACCTTTGCACGCCTGTCTCGTATACTCGATGCTGTCGCCGCCTTGCAGAATCGATCCCATGGGTAGAAGCCTGTGGACTTGAATGGAAATCACGAAATATACGGTGATAATGCAGACAAGAGCCATTATCACCTGGCGGCGGGTTCTACAACCATCAAAGAGAAGAATCCCCGGTAGGGCCCATTTGATCGTGTTGATGAGTTGTTCGCTGATCAGGCTCTTTAGAGGATAGTCTTCAATGCCGCTGCGGTCAAGAATGGCCCGCGCTACGCCAACCAGGATCACCCCCAGGTACATCAAGAGCAGCACCGTGACGTGGCGAGGCATATCCCATATGAGCCCCTCGCGACGGCGCTTGGCGACCCAAGCCAGAAGGATCGCAGTAAATAACACATTCCACGGATTCAGTCCCTGGATTCCCAAAATGGTTTTTGGCATGTCCGGGTGCTCAATGACCGCCATCAGTAGAATCAAGCCGCAGAGGCTCTTGAACCAGTCCTTCCAGGCATAGATGGAAAGACCGGCCACCAGGGCGTATAAGGCCAAGACGCGAATACTCATGTGTGGTTGCTTGGATGAATGGCGAGTGATCGCAGTTCTTGCATAATGTCTGCGACAGTAGGTTTGTCAGATTGGGCTGGCTGGCCCATGTTCACTCATGACTCCCTGGTCTTATTACCGTAATGACCATAGCTGTAGCCGTATCCGTAATGGTCGTGGCCAGCTGAACCTACGAAGACTGTCCCCAACAGGCGTCCGCCGGCGGAACTCAGACGGATCAAGGCGTTGGCGACTTCCGTGCGCCGAGATACGTGTTCTCGCTCTACCATGATCGTGCCGTCCACTTGGCCTGCGAGGATAGCGGCATCCGCTACCGGCAGGATAGGGGGGGTGTCGAGCAATATGATGTCGTAGCTGTACTGCTTAAAAAGCTGGCCAATACAAATCTTGAAAGCACCATTGGCTATTTCTTCAAACACGGCATCGTCATTGCTTCGCTTCCCAGCAGGCATAATGTTTAGGCCGGGTGTTTCTGTCGCAAAAATGGGCAGCCTGTCTACGGTCTTGTTGCTCAAGAATTCCATGAACCCGGATTGGTCGAGCAGGTCGAACCACTTCGACAGAGTCATCTTGTGAAAGTCCGCATCCACGATGAGGACCTTCTTACCGGCCCGAGCCATACACTTGCCCAAAATCACGGTGAAGCTTGACTTACCGGTCCCCGTCGCAGCGCTGGTTATCAGTACAGTGGTGCGACTCTGACCATCCAAGCGTGAAAATAATGCCGTACGCATAACCCGGATGGATTCGATCAAGAGAGAATGATCCTGCTCAATTTCGTCCCAGAGTGATCTTCCCAGTGGTTTTCTGGTACGAATCAAGGGTACGCACCCAAGGAACGGGACTTGCATTGGCTGGGGCATATCCTTAGGAGCATAAATGGTCTGGTTTCTGCTTGCCCTTAGGAATGCGGCACCCCCGCCCATACCTAAGCCCAGAACCAGCGCCATGGCAGTGAACACAGTTCGACGGTCTTTTTCCGGCTGGGAGGGTGAGTAGGCCCACATCGACACCTCGATGGAACCGGGGACGTTGCGCTCCATATTCTTCTGGTCCAGACGCTGCCGAACTGCGTCGAACAACTCCCGCTTTTGCCGCAGCGCATTATTCTCCTTCTCAAGTAATTGAGCGCTCTCGAAAAGCCCTTTGAACTCTGTCTGCTGTTTCTCCAACTCTGCAGACAAGAGCCCTTCCTCACGCTTTGCCCGGGCCAGTTGATGCTCCACAGAAATCGACCTTTCTTCAAGACGCGGGTCATTGGTATCGGCCGTGGTTGGTGCTCCAGCCGCATTCTTCAACCGGTCGCCCCACTGCTCGTCCAGTTGCGCCTCACGTTGTCGGAGCAGGTCCCTCGCAAAGTTCAGATCCTGTCTCAATCGAATCCCCTCCGGATGGTCGGGAAGAGATACGCTTTTGGCCATCTGGTTTAGAGCCATGTCCACGTTCATCTTGAGCTTGCGCCATTCCGCATCCTCATGGTACTTTGGTTGCTGCGCAATCCTGGCCGTGCGGGCAACCGGCACAGCATTGCTGTCAGCAGCAACGGCCTGCTTCATCTCCCATTCCAACACAGCGATGCGATTGCGCAACTCGCCGAGACGGGCCTGTGTCTCATCCAGACGAACCCTTTTGCCGGAGATAAGGTCCTGCGGAGTCTCCGTACCGAGCGATCTGTGAAGCTCGGCACAGATCTTCTCCCGCCCCTGGATCTCGTTCTCCAGAGATTTGTACTGGTCTACCAGTTGGCGGTAGAGCTTGTCCTCAGTCGCATCGGACATTTCCCCAATGTATTTCATGTACTGATTTAAAACGGTATCGACAATAAGCTTGGCATCTTTGGCACTGGCATCTATGAAGGAGACGTCGATGATCTCGGTGCGGGGTCGAGGCCGGGCCGAGAGACTGTCCCTGAGCCGCTCCATGGGAGGAGTAGCGGTTCCACGCAGCCGTTGCATGAGCGATCCCGGAGGGTTCTTGTACCATTGTGTCTCCTGGACTTCCTGCTGATCCAGGACACGCTGCAGGACTGTCAGACCCCTGATGAGGGAGACCTGGGTGTTCACGAATGAGTCGTATAATGGAATCATTCCGTTTTCGTCTGTCTTGAAAACCAGACGTGGGATGATTGGCCGAACTCGCACTTCAGCTCTGGCTTGGTACTTAGGAACTATCTGCGTCCAGATCGCGGCGACCACAGGGGCCGAAACCAGGACGGCAACGAGCAGTAGCGTCCATTTGAAACGCAAGATTGACGTGAGGAGTTCAGTCGCTGAAGGCACAGCCTGCCCGGGTTGATTCAGCCCCCAACGCTGATCAGGCAGGAATGGGTGGCTCGCTGCCAGCGCAGGAATGGTGCTACAGCGGCTGACTTCGGTCGCTTGTATCGTCCCTTCAGGTTTGTCAATGTCCTTAGGATTACGCGCAATCGGATCCGGAGGATGCTGGGGTTCAATTCCGCCTGTCGAGTCCTCACATCCGGTCTTGCCATTTGATTGATTCACGCTCATCTCCCCTTTCCGATCAGCCGTTTTGCTGCTAAAGTGGATGATCTTGCGTCAGATCAGGGCGGAGTAGCCATCCGCTTTTTCCAGCCTTCCCATCAAGTATGGATGGAAAAATCCCGCAAATCCAACGTTCCGCTTGATTTCGCAGCATGAGATAAGACACAATGTGATTGTCTGCCGACATACTGATGAGGGGCCAGGTGGTCCTCCCGTACCGGCCTCGCTGAGGACAAGGCATGCTTTGGCGCAACTTCGTGAAAGCGCCAAGCGTGCTCTGTGGGGCGGTTTGCCGCTGGAAGCGTTGTCAAATGTTGTAGGATTCGTGTCAGGTCAGCCTCGTATCTGGCCTCGGTCGGGGGTGATGACATCGAAGATTCAGTGCTTAACGCGACTCCGTTTTCCCTATCGTTCCCAGTAGTGGGCCGTGACTGTTCAAGTAGTGTCTCTTTCTCCTGTAGACAATCGGAATGGGGCCACGAGAGAAAGAGAGTCTGTGGGCATATGCGCAGGAACGTCTCCGGCACTGTCCGGCGCGACTCACGGTCATCGCTCTCTTCCGTCCCCACATTGCGGCCCATAAGCCCGATTGAGTCTTGAACGAATTCCCCGACCGCACTCAGCCAGTAATTGAGCCAGTTCCCTTGTCCTTCACAAGGATCCTCAGTCCCCGGGCCGTGAATGCGTCCAGGAGAACTCTGAGCCCAAATCCCGGCAGGACTGACTGCCTTCGCCATCGCCATGGCTCACAAATGAGCCGATACAGGAACTCGGTGCCGGTTCGTTGGCAGAACTCGGGCGCTCTCTTGACGCGGCCGCTGAGTATATCGAAGCTGCCACCCACCCCCATGCAGAACGGCACCTCGATCGCATCGAGATGTTCACCGAGCCATCTCTCCTGCCGGGGTGACCCGAGCGCAACAAAGAGCATATCAGCACATGACACATTGATTTCCTGTATCACCCCGGCAGTGTCCGCAAAATAGCCATGGTGTCTTCCAGCGATCTGTAGATTGGGATATTGCTCGCGGACCGCCTTGTACGCCTTCTGATTCGTTTCAGGTTCGCCCCCGAGCAAGAAGATGCTCAAGCTTTCATGCGCCGCTGCTGCCAAGAGTCTCAAGAACAGGCCCACGCCTGTAATCCTGGGTATACGCCACCCTTTGATCATCCTGACGGCGAGTGCCGTACCTATCCCGTCACAGATGTGCACATGCCCTCTGCGGACGACGTTCTCAAATGTCTCATCGTTCCGCGCAAAACACACCTTTTCAGGGTTGATCGCAATGCAAAACGTTTTCGTGCCGTTCCGTATCCTATGGACAATCAACTCCACTGCCTGATCGTAAGAGTCAAAGCAGGTGATCGGAATACTCAGAACTTCAGCACGTTTGACGTCTGACACGGTCATGGGAAATCCCCTCCTTTATCGTCAAAAGGTATTCAGTCAATGAGCGGAACACTTATGTCTGGGACCACTGCAGGTACGGAATGCAGTTGGTTAAGACTCCACACTTCCTCACGCAGAAAAATCCTCGCCTATTATGCATGTGCGGCAACGTCTCTCTGGAGATAGACACGTTTAGAGCAGTTGGTCCTTCCCTCCTGCATCACAGAGGGCATTGTCGTCAGACACATGTGGTCCAAAGTACACTCCGGCCTGCTCCATATGACCGAACGGACGACTGCACCTATTGGGAACGCAGATGCTTCGCTCATGACAGTCTTAGCCAGGGCGTAGGATGGCACGGCCAGCACCAATTCGTCCCGGGCCCTCGCCCGCGAACAATCCAGGGAGTTCACTGTCGTCGATTAGCCTTCCCAAGAATGTCGCTCTGCGGCTGGCGGATTCGAGCGAGCCGTTGGCCAGAATTGCGATTTCCAACTGCCGGGACACGCCGGTGCGGCCGTTGCCAAATGGAACCGTCATCGTGACCAGTCTTGATAGATCTGGCGCCGTTTGTGAGGACCGCCATACCTCCTCCTCAACTCGGCCATCGGTGTACATGGTCTTCAACGAGACCCAGGCGAATTCCATGCGAACGGCCGCTTCGCACACGGCCTCCCACACCTGTCTGGAGTCGTGCACCAGGCGAAACTTCAATTGCAGCTGCTCGAAGATCTCTCTCTCGTGTCTTTGACGCTCCGCGATCGCGTGATTCTCTCGCAGCCGGGCCATCGTCTCTCCCAGTCGAACCGCACCAACCGCGCGGAATAGTAACACGATCAGAATTAGCAGGCAGATGAAGATGATTAGTGAGGTAACATCATCGCTGACGATCATGAGGAGGCCCAAACCGGCAAAGAGAAGCGTGGCTAGGTAGATTGCCAGTACAACCTGTCGATGCTTTAGGCCCAGGTCAAGCAGTCGATGGTGGAAATGGCTCCGATCCGGAGCAAACAAAGACCGACGCTCCAAGGAACGCCGAAGCATGGAGAACAGTGTATCGAAAATCGGAATTCCCAAGGCCAAGGCCGGCAATGCCAAGCCGACCAACGCTGTCGATTTCGACACGCACATGACACTCGAGGCTGCGATCGTGAAGCCCAGGAAGAGGCTGCCGCAATCACCCATAAAGATTTTGGCCGGATTAAAGTTGAAGATCAGAAAGCCGTACAAGCTGCCGAGCAATGCCAGTGCAAAAATAGCCATCATGACATCGTTGCTTTGGCTGGGACCATTGTGGATCATACTGCCATAGAGAGCGAAGACAGCAATCACGCCACAGGCAATTGCCGAGACCCCGGCGGCCAAACCGTCCAATCCATCACTCAGATTGACGGCGTTTGTGATCCCAACCACCCACAACACAGTCAGTGGATACGCCAGCCAGCCCAAATGGAGCTCGAGTCCATCGACAATGCCTATACTGCTTATCGTCACACCGGCAAGACACAATGCTCCGGCGGCGAGCAGCTCGGCCACGAACTTGAAGCGGGCCCGCAGCCCTCTTAGATCGTCGACCAAACCGATCAGGAAGATGAACGTGGCCGAGCAGAGCAATATGATCAACTCTAATTGCGCATCCCGAAATCTCTCACCGATTTTATTGTCAAGCAACAGGACCAAGAGGATCAGACTCATCGCTGATAGAAATATGGCCACGCCCCCGATCCTTGGAATCGGCCGTTGGTGTATGCTGCGGACGTTGGGCTGGTCTACTGCCCCGATTCGGCGCGCCAGCCGACTCACTGTCGGCGTTAGAATGATGGCCAGCGAAGCTGAACCAAGAAACACACAGACGTAGGTTATCATAACCCCTCCGTAACAGAGGGCTGTAAGTAATCCTTCAGACTACACAGCTATCTCTGAATCGTCCCTCGGTGGGATGATCTCCTTCTCAGGGCAGACTCCGTCCCCGTCGGTGTACACCAACGCGTCGCACGGATGCCAGGCGGCACCTATGCTGCATGGCCGCTCTGCCGGCATCTCCGCGGCGACCCAACACTATGCGAGCGCGAGTGGCTCTGTCCCTCACGTGCTGGTTATTCGACCGGTCCGCGTTGCTGCGGCGCGTCACGCGGGCCAAGTCGCTACCAGCCGGCACCGGCCGACGCGAATCTCATTCTCTTTTTATTGCTTCCGATGACTCGTGGTGAGAAAAGGCGGGAAGCAGCAGAAAAGCGGACGGGGACTGTGCACACCCCCCCGAATGTTCTGCGTCACGAAGTTCCAGATAATCTGCCACATCCACCAAAGCTCAACACTGCTCACGGTTTCCTCAAAACCGCGAGCGGCGGTCCGAAAGGAATTTGCCCACCTCGGTCTGTTCAGGCACAGCGATTACCGAGCGCCGTTGTGCGCCGACTCGAAACGCCTGTCGCCGGTGGAGGGAATTGAGAAAGGCTTGACGGATCACAGCCAGGATGCGACAATCAGATGATCCGCCGAAGGCGCATAAGATAAGCCTTCGGTTGGACCGGGTGGGTCAGCACTTACTTGACAAGGGTACGACTGACCCACCCCTTTTTCTCAACCCTGATCGCTTGCGCACACTACCGAGATGCTCCATTCAGCATTCGGGAGTATTCTCCAAGATCGCTCGGTCCTCCACACTGCCACCAACCGTTTTCCCCAGATCATATCTGGGGCCTTCGTTATTGAACTCAGTTGCCTGCCATCAACAGACAGTGCAAGCAACTATTCACAATCAGCATCCCATCGACGAACGCACATCCTGTTTGCAGCCACGTAGCAGTGCGCACTATGGACTTCCTTGTGTGGGTCGGATCGCCTGCCTCAACGTTGCCGAGCGCGCTGGACGCTACTCATTACACAGCGAGCAAGAATCCCTCGCTGTAGACTCCCTGTCCTTCCAGCTACAACCCCGCCTCCCTGCACGTACTATACTGCCAGCATGCATCCTCGATGCCCCTGTGCGGAGCAAACCGAAAACATATCTACATTACGGCTTTCGGACGGGAAAAGCAATACGTATAAATACGTATTTTTGCTCACTTTTCCTGCGACTTGTGTCCCTCCTTGGGCTCGTCAAAAGACTCTATCCCTGATCCGTAACGGTAATCATAGTACCAGGTGCAAGTGCGTGTCAATTATGAAAACTACCTGTTCTGTGGCCATCGTCACGTTTTTTGGCTGGCGAATTGCCGAGGCCACGTAATCATGACTCAGCCTCGGCGATCTCCCCTACGTGGCCAGGGCCTGAGTGCCCGCTTGGAATGGTTCGGGCGGGAGAGGCGAAATTGTGCAGGCCGTAGAACAATTATCGGAACTTCTGCTGGCGAATGGGATGGGCACTAACGAACTTGCTCAGATATTAATGGGACTGGTCAAGAGCAGTCCGGATCCCCAAAGAGCGATCTTGGAAGTGATGCATATGGTAAGGATAGACGGTCATGGGCGGCGGTTGTGCCGGTGATTGACACCGTCGGGCGACCAAATATAATCTCGGCATGGACTGGGCCCAAAACAAATTCCCGGTATTCCACATAGCGTCGAAAAACCAGACTCCCATCGATTTTTGGTCGGCTCACCAATGAATGCGAATACTTTGAAAGCTGCAGCCTGTTTCCTGTTGTTGCTGCCCTGGCGCGGCCAGACGACCCCGAACAATGACAACACCGAGTGGCTCAGGGAGGCAAAATACGGCGTCTTCATGCATTTTCTGCCCGGGGACGCGGCGAGCCTGGCCCGGGTCAACGAGTTCGATGTGGAGGCCTTGTCCCGACAACTGGAGACCCTGGGAGCGAAGTATTTCGTAATCACTTTGGGGCAGAATTCAGGCTTCTTCAATTCGCCCAACGCCGTGTATGACCGATATACGGGCTACGCGCCCGGCGCACGCTGTTCGGCCCGTGATCTGCCGCTGGACCTTTATCGAGCATTGAAGCCCAGGGACATCAGGCTGATGCTCTATTTGCCTTGCCAGGCTCCGAATCAGGATGCTCGTGCCCAGAAGGCCTTCGGATTACCGGAGGGGAAACAGGATCAGCCCATCCATCTCGAGTTCGCCGGAAAGTGGGCACAGGTCATTCAAGAATGGTCCGATCGCTACGGCAACAAAGTGGCCGGCTGGTGGTTTGACGGGGGTTACGAGCACATCCACTTCAACGAAGCGATTGCCCAAGTCTATGCGGCGGCGGCCAAGCACGGCAATCCGAACGCCATCGTGACTTTCAATCCCGGCGTCAAGCTCATCCACTACACGCAGGCGGAAGATTACACGGCGGGCGAGTTGAACGAGCCGTTTGATGTGCTCCCCTCCTCGCGCTGGATGGAAGGTTCGCAGTGGCACGCCCTGACCTATCTCGGCTCCAATTGGTCTCGCCGCGATACGCGGTACCCCACCGACAAATGGGCCAAATGGGTCAGCACGGCGGCATCCAACGGCGGGGTCGTCACGCTGGACATGGGGCCCAATTGGGATCCGCAAGCGGGCCCGATCGGCGGCTTGGCCCCTGCACAAATGGAGCAGGCCCAGGCAGTTCGGGACGCGTTGAAAGCAGGTCGCGAACAACTTGCCCCTGATGATCGCACACATCCGTCCCGCCCGACGGTGGAGCTGCGCGCCCGCGACGGTCTGCCGAACTTCTTCGCTAAAGCACAAGCCGGTGGGAAAGTGACTGTGGCCTACTTCGGGGGCAGCATCACCGCGGCGGAGGGCTGGCGGCCGCAGACGACGGCTTGGCTGCGACAGCGCTATCCGAAGGCACAGTTCACGGAAGTCAATGCGGCCATCGGCGGCACCGGCTCGGATCTCGGTGTGTTCCGGCTCGCGCACGACGTGCTGGCCCATCGGCCGGACCTGGTGTTTGTCGAGTTTGCCGTGAACGACGGCGGCGCACCACCGGAGCAGATTTACCGCTGCATGGAGGGCATTGTGCGGCAGATTCGCCGCGCTGATCCGGCCACGGACGTCTGCTTTGTCTACACGATGCATGATGGGATGTTGCGCGAGCTGGCGGCCGGCCGGCTGCTCCGTTCGGCATCGGCGATGGAATTCATCGCGGACCACTACAGGATAGCGTCCATCCACCTCGCCCAGGAGGCGGCAAAGCGGATCAACGCCGGTGAATGGGTCTTCACCGCACCGAAGCCGGAGGTTCCCGCCGATCCGGCCAAGGGCCTCCCGGCTCGTACCGCGTTCGCGCCGGACAGTTGCCACCCGTTCGCCGAGACCGGCCACCGGCTCTACACCGAAGCGATCCGCCGCTCTTTCGAGGCAATGGAGAGCCTCGGCCAGCCTGGCCCGCGTCCGCTGCCGGCGCCGTTCACGCCGGACAACCACGAAGCGGCGAAGCTCATTCCATTGACCCCCGCGATGCTGGGCGACGGCTGGCGGACGCTCGACCTCCAGACCGATCCGATTGCAAGGAATTTCGGGCGCCGGCTGCCGGTTTTGTGGCTTGCGGACAAGCCGGGCGCGACCTTGCGCTTTGCCTTCCATGGTCGCTCGGCGGCGATCTACGACCTGCTCGGCCCCGACGGCGGCGAGCTGGAAGTGCTTGTGGACAACCGGCCCGCAAAGCTGGTGCGGCGATTCGACGCGTACTGCACGTATCACCGCTTGGGCGCGACGACCATACTATCGGCAACGGAACCGGGCCACCACACAGTGACGGTGCGGCTGACCGACAACACTTTCGACAAGGCCCAGATCCTGCGCCGCAATCAGAACAAGATTGACGATCCCGCCCGTTACGCGCCACGGCGCTGGTATGCCGGTGCGCTGCTGATCGATGGGGAATTGACACCGGCGCAGGCATCAGATCAACATGTCACGATGCCCAAACGTCTCAAGCGTGCCGAGAGCTTCCTGGGAATCCACTTCGATTTTCATGCCGGACCCGATTGCACGGAGATCGGTAAGAATACCACGCGCGAGATGATCGAGAACGTCATCAACCAAGTTCACCCGGACTACATCCAGACTGACTGCAAGGGACATCCCGGACTTTCGAGCTATCCGACCAAAGTGGGTAATCCCGCGCCCGGCTTTGTGGGCGACCCGCTGCGGCTCTGGCGCCACGTAACCGCCGAGCATGGCGTCGCGCTCTATATGCACTACTCCGGCGTGTGGGACTCCGAGGCCATTCGCCGCCATCCGGATTGGGGTGTCGTCAACGCCGACGGCAAGACCAGCGACAAGGCCACCTCATTCTTCAGCCCTTACGTCGACAAGCTGCTGATTCCACAACTGCGCGAGCTGGCGGGCGATTACGGCGTCGACGGCGCGTGGATTGACGGTGACTGCTGGGCCTCGGTGCCGGACTACAGTGAACCGGCGCTGAAAGCATTCCGCCAGGCCACCGGCATCGAGGACGTGCCTCGCAAAGCCGGCGACCCGCACTGGTTTGAGTTCCTCCAATTCCACCGTGAGGCATTCCGCCAATATCTGCGCCATTACCTCGCGGAAGTGAAGAAGACGAACCCCGACTTTCAATTATGCAGCAACTGGGCCTTCACGGACCACATGCCGGAGCCGGTCAGCGCGCCCGTGGATTTTCTCTCTGGCGACTATTCCCCCGAGGACAGCGTCAACTCCGCTCGCTTGTCGGGGCGATACTTGGCGCATCAGGGCAGACCGTGGGACTTGATGGCATGGAGCTTCACCCGCAACAAGAGCCAGGACGGGCGGAACCAGAAGACAGCCATCCAATTGCAACGGGAGGCCGCCGTGGTGCTGGCGCTGGGAGGCGGCTTTCAGGCCTATTTCACCCAAAAGCGCGATGGGTCTATCCGCGAGGAGAGGATGCCCGTGATGGCCGAAGTAGCGAAGTTCTGCCGGGCCCGGCAGGCCATTTGCCATCGTGCGACGCAGGTGCCGCAGGTAGCGATCCTGTTTTCCACGGCGGCACACTACCGCAAGAGTAACGGACTCTTCGCGCGGGACCTGGCGCGGATCAGCGGTGCGCTGCAAGCCCTGCTGGAAGGCCAGCAATCGGTTGAAATCGTGGGGGAGCATCACCTGACCGGTCACATGGCCGACTATCCACTGATCGTTGTGCCTGAGTGGGAGTACCTGGAGCCGAAGTTTAAGGATGAACTGGCTGCATACGTGCAAGGTGGCGGCAATCTGTTGCTCATTGGACCCAAGACCGCGGCCATATTCCAGACGGAACTTGGCATCACCTTGGAGGGTGAGCCGGTGCCCGTGGCAAACTACCGCCTGGCGCACAATGGTGGACTGGCCGCGATCAGTGGACAGATGCAGTTCGCCAAACTGGGTCCGAAGTGTAAGGCGTTCGGCAGACTCCAGGAGACCGACGAAGCCAATTCCTCTTCGCCGCCGGCGGCATCCATCAATGAAGTCGGGCAGGGCAAAATCGCGGCGGTGTACTTCACATTTGGTCAAGGTTATGTGAGCGCGCGCACGGAGTTGGCGAGGCAGTTTCTGAATGACTTGGTGCATCAGCTCTTCCCTGAGCCGATGGTGGAGGTGAAGGGCTCATCGGATGTGGACGTGGTGGTCAACCGTCTGGGCGGCAAGCTGGCGGTGAACCTCGTCAATACGGCCGGGCCACACCAGCACGCGCCGATTGTGGATTCGATCCCACCCATTGGTCCACTCGATGTGACCATTCGCCAGGCCGCGAAACCGGCCAAAGTCACATTGGAGCCTGCGGGCACTCCGCTGTCATTCGAGCATCGCAACGGTGAAATCCATCTCATTGTGCCACGAGTGGACATTCACGAGATTCTCGTTGTCGAATCCAACTGAGGCAAAGCACGCCTGTCACCGCTCCGGACTGGCAGTCGACCGAATGCATACTCGCCTGGCGCAACTCAGGGGCCGGAGACTCCCCATTTCGACAATGCCGGAGAATGGATCAATTGAAGGTCCGGTACTTGTTCCGTACTCCGACCGTTCTTGCCTTTCCGTATTTTGGGCCGGAACTTCTCACACAGTGAGAGTGCTCGCCCTGCAAGCTCGTCCGGTTCAAAGGCAGCAGTCAGAGCCTTAACGAACGAGTCCGAACGGACTCAGGCCTTCTGCAAGAGGACACAAAATCCGCTTTCGGGCCGATAGATGTCAGAAATGGCGTTTTTTGTGCTTGACAGACGTGTTCGGCGGCCTCGATTTGTCCGCATTGGATGCCTATGGAGACAAAATGGAGACAGGATTCTGCAGGCGGTTGTGGCGATATTCGGCTCTGCATTGGGGTACACCAGCGAACAAAAGCTGACATCCAGGTTCATCAGCACCTGGGCAGCGATGCCTTCACTTTCCCGAAGCAAACCCAACAGGATGTGTTCCGTACCTACGTAATTGTGGTTGAGGGCCCGAGCCTCCTCGAAGGCGTATGCAACGGCTTTTCTGGTCTGCGGCGACTGCGAGAATTCGCCCGCCACACTCAAGTCCCCGCCGGGTGTGGCCAGCCCGGCGAATCTCTCTTCAAAGCTCTTGATATCTACATCCAATTCCCGGAGCGCCGTGGCCCCGAGACCACTGCCTTCCTTGAACATGGCGAATAGAATATGCTCGGTGCCGAGACAACTGTGACCGCCTAAGTAGATAGCCAAAAGTTTTCACACAAAGGCCTTGAGCCAGAAGTCATCGGACAGGATACCTGCTTTGCGGAGGGCTTCTGTCGAAGTCAGGCCCAAGAGCCAACGTTCCGCGTAGTCCGC
>Ga0315281_10000267_pt1 | contig 70090 bp, 65 predicted proteins | sample YL17G07_0_MG_FD_204540 | JGI IMG/M metagenome (GOLD analysis project Ga0315281, IMG submission 204540) | Sediment microbial communities from Yellowstone Lake, YNP, Wyoming, USA - YL17G07_0 | ecosystem: Environmental > Aquatic > Freshwater > Lake > Sediment | place: USA: Wyoming | collected...
TCACGCCAACCTCACCGGAACAGGTCGCTCAGAAACTGAAAGCTCTGCTTGACTCTGGAGTCGAACTGGAAAACAATTTTGTGGCCGTAGGTGAGGAAAGAATCCGGGTGACCTCCATCAGGAGATAGGCCATCCAAGAGGCCCGCTGACCAGTCAGCATCGAAAAACCGTTCAGAACTAGGCGAACATTTTCAAAGCGTCTACTCGACTCTGAGGACCCGTCCATCGACGAGAAGAGTCCGTTCCAGAAGATTGGTTTGCCGATAAGCATTGAGGTCAGCATTGATCGTATCCCGATCCACGATGGAATTCACCGACTACTTTGAAACATGAATCCGAGAACGCTGCCACTCAGCGCCAATCGCAACTTAAGGCTTGAGTGCAAGGGACCGGCTGTGCTGACTCCGTCAAACTTTGACCCACCTAGCCCTGCAGGACGTGTCCTACACCCACGATTTCTAACCGATTTCGGATAGGGGGTGTTTCCACACAAAAAGGGGTGGTGCCATTCTAGAGCACGTCGGCGTCCGACTCCTGCTCCATCTAGCACGGGGTGAACTCAGCCCTAACGCTCCGCGGTGTTAGACATTTGAAAATACGTGCTAGACATCCTGCGACGCCTCGGTATCCTGTTCGCGTCTTGGGGTTGTGCGTGTCAGGTGGAGGGTGGTCCCCTACACCTGTGATTGGGTGTACGACGCCCACAAGCCATATCCAATCCCACATAGGGTGGACTCCACCCAGAACAGGGTGGCTGCCAATCTGCACCACCCAGGCGTTTTGTTCGCATCTGGGGCAGTGCGCGGCGAGTTCCAGTGTGTCCCAACCCACAATGCCCATTCAATATAGCTAGGGTGGGTTACGCAGAAAATGGGATGGTAACGTCAAGTTCACGGTTGATTGGTTAACCAGCAAAAAATCGGTTGATAATGCCTAGTCATATCCGAATCTTTTCTTGTACTCGTTGTGATCCATCACTTCGATAATCCATGCAAACAAAGACTCGTTTGGTTTCTTGATCAATGAATATGTCATCCTGTAGTTGACGTCCAAATTGACCCTGAAAAGGCAAGGTATGGGCTAGGGGGAATCTCGATATTTCTCGGGCCATCGATCACGCGGTACCGAATTACCTAACGTTCATCCTTGACTGAGCAGGTCTATGGAATCATCAATTAACATAAGTAGGTATTTGTCCTGCTTGTTTTCTGAACTACTTAATCGTTTGAGATATTGCGCGAAGTCGGGGTGTGCCCTTTGACAAGACGGGACTCTGCTCCAATAGCTTGAGGAGCTTTGGATTGTCCGCGAACACCCAAACGATAGAACCATCCTCGGCGAAAACTATCTTCTCAGACGCCTCTAAGTATTGCAAGATTTTCACCAATGTTCCGTATTCCACTTGGTGGGGAAGTTCTCGCATCAAAGCGCGTCGTGAGGGGAAACTTGCCTTATCGCGGATAGCGCGTTCAACCATTAGCTGAGTGCTCAGCGTTGGACTATGACCTCTAACCAAGTCTTGTTCTGTCGCTGATCTCTTGGAAACAACCTGCAAGTTTCACACCGTTAATAACTCTACACACGTGTATAACTATATAGGCTCTACCTATACACAGACTCATTAGCAACGTACCAAGTCATCAGACTCCGAACTCTGGACTTGATATGTTCAGAGCGTATTCGAGGGGAACTGGAGACTCCCTCATTTTAACGATAACCTTGCATCTCACAAAAGCGAGTCTTCCACCGTTGTCATTTGTTTCGTGGGTATCATCCCACTCAGCTCTAAGCATGATGTTCGGAGACATTTTGTCGGTAGGCAAGCTCTTCTTGCCAACTGATCCTTCGTTCTCGAATATCTGTCCGTGATTCAATCGATATATGGTAGAATTGAAAAGGAGAACCTGTTAATCATTAACAACCAAACCTGGGCAACGGCGTACGAACAGCAGTTTCAATTGATCTGGCATGCGTCAAGCTGAGAGTTCACACTAGGCAGTGTTTCAATGCCTAATCTCAGCAGATACGGTTTCCTAAGAACAATCAAGAAGAACAGGATGCTATTCTACCCGGTGGCTGTGGCCGCAGCGGTTCGCGTAATTGGCGCTGTCTGGCTCTACTGGTTGTTGAGTCAAACCGGAACACTGCACACGGCCTGGATGGATGCCAACCCAAACCTGATCGTGGGCCGGTCCTCAAGCTGGTTGTGGCTGTTCAACTCCTGGGACAGCGCGCATTTCACGCTGATCGCACAGCAAGGATATGCGCACCCCGACTATGTCTTTCTCCCCGCTTATCCGATCTCGATTCGTCTGGTTGGTTCGCTGATCGGCGACTTCTGGTTAGGCGCATTCCTCGTAACTCAGTTGTTTGCATTCGCAAGCCTTGTCATGTTTCAGTTGCTCGCAAGGTTTTACCTGGGAGAAAGAGAGGCGCTATCCGCAACCCTCTTAATCGCCACTTTCCCCTACATCAGCGTTTTCACAACACTCGGCTACTCTGAGGCCCTGTTCCTGTTTTCAACCGTCTCCGTCTGGTATCTACATAAGAAAGGGTGGATGGGCGCGTCCTCTTTGCTTGCAGGCGTTGCAAGCATCACCAGAATCTACGGCATCGCAATTATCATACCCATCTTCCTGGATATCGTCAGGTCGAGAGATTACCGAAAACTGCTCTATCTCACGGTTCCCGTTGCGTTCCTGGCTTCTTGGTTCCTGTTCTGCTATCTCGCAACAGGGGATCCTCTCGCATCTTGGAGTGATGAGGCAGCGTTCACGGCCAGCAGTCAGGCCAAGTTCAGCTTAGCCCAAACCATCATGAATCAGCTGCTTGGAAAGATCATAGGCGCTGCTCCTGTGCCTTTCTACCTTGACCCCGCGATTCTGGTGTCACTCAGCCTCTTTGCCTACCTGATCGTGAAGACTTGGCAAGTTGATCACCTACTATCCGCTTACGCCGTACCCCTCTTCGGCGCCTTGATGGTCACCGCAGTGAACCATCTATCCCTTCTGAGATTCCTGTCGTTCGTTTTCCCGATCTGGCTGACGATACGAGTAAGGCGTCTCACCCTTGTGGCGGTCTGCATTGCATTCTTCGTGCCAGTCACTCTGCTGTTGTGGTTTGACGCCATCAATGTGGCCTTCATCGGATGATTCTTCAGCTGCAACCCAGAGCTCACGCTAGACAGTGTATCAATGCGGAAAAGTGGACGCCTACGAGTTTTCCTGCTGCACGAAGGTTAAGGCATAGTGATTCAATCGTTCTATTGTAGAATTGAAGGGGGGAGATCAAGTAGTGGCAGCAGAGTGGGCAGCAACACTCCAACAGCAACAACAACCACTACGACTCAGCCTTAACGAATTTTGAAAATACGAATTCCCGACTACTCACAGAAAATTCTGACGAGAGGAAGTGAAGTTAGCTTCAAAGTCAAGCTGACAGACGGATACGGGAGAGCCCTCACAGGCGCAGATGCAATAGTCTTTTGAAATTTGTTCTACGCGTATCTTCCGTATTCTTTGACGTATCTCCTGAAAAACCACTGCATGAATATCTGGTCCTGCCTCTTGGTCTGCGATCTCTCTAAGGCAGTGTAGTAGCTGCTTCTGTTCTGGTAGGCTATGTTGAGCATGGGGAAGCCGTTCCTGTTGAGGATGGAGCTCATTATCAGCCTGCTGATTCTGCCGTTGCCGTCCGCGAAAGGATGCACAGTAACGAATTTCAGATGAGCCAATGACGCTAGTTCGATCGGATGGAGTTTCTGCTTGCTTCGCTCATACCATCTGAAAAAGTCTCTCAGCAGAGGTAATATTTCTGCGGGTGATGGTGGAACGAACTTGCTGCCAGAGATTGCAACCTGATGCTTCCTTATTCTTCCGGCTATGTCTTGCTTCGTTGCTTCGAAAAGCTTGGTGTGCCAGTAGAGGATTAGCTGGAGCGAGAGGTCTTTTTGCTGCTTGAGCATGTCATTGAAAATCTTCTGGTGCGCCTCCGCTTCCTTCACGTCACGAATCGGCTTGCCGCTTGGCGCTACTCCCGCTTCCAGAAGCTCCGCGGTCTCCCTGAGCGTCAGCTTCGATCCTTCTATCCTCTGCGTGTCGTACGTGAACCTGATCGAGAACTTCCTGAACTCTTCCTGCCTTGCGGATTTGGGTGTTAGCTTTTCTTCTTTCGAGTAGTTCTTCTTTATTCTGTCGAATACGTCGAACCATTTCTCCCTGTATATGCTGTAAAGAAATCCTGCCTTCACTGCCTCTATGTTCTTGGGTATGTTCCTGCCGATGTACTTCTCTCGCTTCTTCACCCTTCCCTCTCTGCGCAAGCTGTGCTCCAGATAGTAGTATATCCTGCCGCCTATCCGCCTCTTCTTGATACTTACCATGAAGAACGTTTACCCCTACGTATTGATATATCTGCGCTTTCCGCAGCAAACGTAGGGGTAAGGCGACGTCTGACTGGCAGTGTGGAGCGCTCATTCAAGAAATATTCAACTTTTACTATTCAGTATAAGTTTTAGATTGCTATGCAGCAGAAAATTCCAAGGCGCAGTTTTTTGAAGTACAGAGCCGCAAGTGCAACTGCATTAACTGTAGCTGCATACATGCCGAGTCGCTCGCTCTGCTCGGGCAAGGTTAGCGAGAACCTCAAGAACCTGAAAACGAGCTTTGACATTTTGCGCAGGCCCCTGAGTCACCCACGACTCATACGCACCCATGTATGCCTAGCAATTCTTCCTCCCGAGTTCGGCCCGCTTCTCCCTGGCCAGCAAGGAGCCAGCGAGCCCAGCTGCCTCACGGTACAGAAGGATGTACTCCTTCACCGTGCGAACAAAGGAATCGAATCGGGCCCCCTTTTCCCGATTCGCTCGATCAATGGTGGAATTGAAGCTAAGACGTAGGACATGTTCTGGGACTCATAAGACATGATTCAATGGATCTGTGGACTTGAAAGGCGGCCAGTTTCCTATCGCATAGGCTCATCGTGCCGTAGACGATCTTTGAGGCTGGTCGGCGACTTTGTGTGGTAGTTGGCTCAAATGCGTCTTGCTGAACGGAGAACCGCTGCTAATCGCTTGCGGGGATTCAGGCGCAAAATCAAATACTTCTTGTTGCGAGCAAGGGCAGACGCCGGTCCGCAGCTGTATGTCACTGACTGCGGATCAAATGTGCAGAGAGAGGAACCCTAGCTAGAGTGAATTGAGGACTGTTGCAATGCGGATTTTGTCTTTACCCAATTTGTCGGTATGTCTGGTGGCAATATTGTTTGTCATTACTCTTCTAGGCACTGTGACTGTAGGAGCCGTCGCCGGGCAGGGTGTACTCCAGCTATCCGTTAGTGGATATGGCGATGTTCAAGGCGTGCTGCAAGATGCGACGATATACCCCAACGGTACCGTCTCGATGCTCATGAGTGTGAACGACCAGATGCAGACATCCTACGGTGCCGTTCCGATAACTGCAACAGGTCTCTGGAACGGAGCTAGCAATGGATCGGAGGTGTCGGGGTCAATCCAAAATGTCGTGGGGAACGCTCACATATGCGTCGTGTTCCTGTGCGGCGACGCAAACTTCATCGGGCAAGGTGAGTTCACTGGGTCTCTCAACGCGTCGCATGCGACCGGAGTCTTTCAAGGCACGATAACCTTTACGAATTCGCCTGTCTCGCAGATTCCAGTAGGGCAACCGATGCCGATGTCTGGTTCTTGGTCGGCTGATTTCCTGACTCCTGTGCCAGAATTCGGGTCAGATTCAGTGACACTCGTGTCCGTGTTTGCTGCGGCTATAGTGCTGTTTTCAGTTCGTAGAAAACGCAGACTACAGTGTTAGCCTACGCACGGCATCGAAGCCTTGTTCTTCAGGTGTATTCACGCTGTTTGCACGCGCAGGAGGTCTGTTGTCCCGCCTGGTGTGGATGGGTCTCCGCAGACCACTACCATCTTGTCGCCTTTGCGAACGGCTCTTTTGTTTATGGCTGCAGTTTTCGCAGCTGAGAAGATCTCTGCCGTCGTCGTGAGTTTTCTGACTTGGTAGGGGTATACTCCCCAGAGTAACGATAGTCGATTCATCACTGGGATGCTGTATGTCAATGCGATGATGGGTACTGATGACCTGAATTTCGAAACCCTGTGAGCTGTCATGCCTGTTCTGGTGTGAGCAACGATGCAGTCAGCTCCTAGGTTGTATGCAACTTCGCAGGCGGAGAAACTGATTGAATCCTGAACGATAGCTCCAAGCATTGCCCTTCTTGAGTCCAAGAGTTTCCTGTACTCTAGGTTCCTCTCTGTGGCCGCAGCCACTCTCTTCATTACCCTCACTGCTTCGATTGGGTATTTGCCGACGGCAGTTTCCTCTGAGAGCATGATTGCGTCTGTCCCATCAATTATGGCGTTGGCGATGTCGGTTACTTCGGCGCGGGTAGGTGTCGGGTTGGCAACCATTGATTCCAGCATCTGCGTTGCAGTTATGACCGGTTTGCCCGCGCTATTTGTTCGTTCTATGATCTTCTTCTGCAAGAATGGAACGTCTTCGATTTCCATTTCCACGCCGAGGTCTCCTCGAGCCACCATAATGCCATCTGCCTTTTGCACAATTTCGTCAACGTTCTCAACCGCTTGACGCGTCTCGATCTTTGCTATGACCCAAGCCTGACTTCCCATTTCTCTCACTATGCGCTTCGCCCTCACTATATCGTCGCTGGTTGTCGTGAAGGATATGCCCACGAAGTCAGCGTCATGTCTGAGCGCATACCTGAGAAGCGTTACATCATTGTGAGTCAAGGCTCTCAATCCGAGGTTCTTGCCCGGCAGATTGACGCCTTTCTCCGAGTAGAGCTCGCCTCCTCTAACCACGCGGCATATCACATCCGCATTCCGCGTCCTTTGGACAACGAGTCGAATCGTGCCGTCTGCCAAGAAGACCGGATCACCTTTTTCAAAACCTCTTAGGACTTTCGCGGGATTAACGGAGATAATATTCTGGTTTCCGACTACGTGTCGTCCTGTGATGATAATCTGAGCGCCCTCTTTGAGCATCACTGGCTCAGGAAACACCCTACCTACTCTGATCTTGGGCCCTGGCAGATCAGCCAAGATACCGATGGGAGTCTTCAGCTGCTGCGCGATTCTTCGAATTCGAATCAAATGCTGCGCTGCCACATCGTGTGAAAAATTCAATCTTGCGACGTTCATGCCAGCCTTCGCCAGACGGGATAGCATTCGATTTGATGATGTTGCAGGTCCGATCGTGCAAATGATCTTGGTCTTGGTCATCTCAGGGAGCACATCGACCACTATCTCGTCACATCTCAATCAGCTCTAATCAATGTATTGAGGTCGAACTGGCTTGCCAGAATAATCCCGGCGAAGAGTGACGGTAGGAATGTTGATTTTGAAGCTCGATTGATGATAGCGGCTTGTACGGTCTGAAGTGATGGAATTGGCGAACACGATCATCTATGTTGTGTTAGATGGGGTCGGCGATAAACCAATCCGGGAATTGGGTGACAGAACACCATTGGAGGCCGCTGCGACTCCAAACCTTGATAGACTCACTGCAAAAGGCGCCATGGGATTACTTTTCACGGTAAAACGAGGGATTGCACCGGAGAGTGATGCCGGTGTCTTCTCTCTCCTAAGTTATGACCCATCCAAGTTCGACTTGTCAAGAGGAGTTGTCGAAGCGATGGGAACCGGGATAGAGTTTCGGGAAGGTGATTTGGCGTTAAGATGCAATTTTGCCACCGTGAACGATGGACAGGTAGTGGATAGAAGAGCTGGCAGAAGCGTCTCAACTGATGAAGCTAGAGAGCTGGCTGAAGCAATCAACACTGACAGCACGTTGAAGCGTCTAGCTGATTTCGAATTAAAATCGACAATAGGCCATCGATGTGCACTAGTCATTCACTCTAATGGTAGGCGATTTTCATCCTCGATCTCCAACCTTGATCCTGCATATTCTCGAAAGGGAAAGGTCACAATTGCCAAGTCAGGCGTCAAGCTTCCAACTCCGATCCCCAAATGCGTCGGCTTGAACAAAACTAATGTTGCGATCCAGACAGCGAAGTTGCTGAATGAGTTCGCAGCACAGATCCATAAAGTCCTGAGAGAGCATCCAGTCAATATGAAGAGAGAGCAACGAGGTGAGCTTCCCGCCAATTTCCTGTTAATGCGAGACGCCGGCACCAAGATACCAAAGGTGCGTACACTCCGAGAAAAGTTCGGTTTGGACGCCGTCGCCTTGGCGGACATGCCAGTCGAACTTGGGATAGCTAAGGTAATTGGAATGGATACGGAGGTCTTTCCTCCGGACCGGACTCAGGAGGGATATTCGCAACGAGCAAAGAAGGCTCTTGAGCTTGCAGAACGCTACAGCCTTGTCTATGTGCACCTGAAGGGGCCCGACGAACCGGGGCACGATGGGGACTTTGAGGGCAAGAGGAAGTCAATTCAGGATATTGATAGCGGATTCTTTTCGGGACTTGAGAGTCTAGGGTCGAAGCTGGTTTGTGTTACTGCTGATCATTCGACGCCATGCATTGCGGAGGGTCATACTGATGATCCTGTGCCATTGCTCATTGCAGGCCCGAAAGTGGAATCTGATGGGTCAGAGCGGTTCACGGAGTCCTACGCAAAGAAAGGAAGACTAGGCATCATAAAGCATGGACATGAAGTTCTGAGAATGCTTGTGAAAATGGCCTAGTATTCGGGTCGAGCCTCAAGCTTCCTCCGGTGCAGTGAACGTCCATTGATCTTTGTTATTAGTGATGTCTCCTAACAGTTCTCTCGCCTTGGACGTGTCGAGCATCATGAGAAGTTTGGCGAGGTGCTTGCACATCTTCTTCGAATCCATATTCTTACGCCAATCTTGACAGTCATGCACTATCGTCTTGTTATTCACGGCTATTCGTACTGAATACTCCTTGACCCGTGCTCTAATCTCGGTCGGGGTTACCTCAAGGATCGTGACTAGTGAATCGTTGATCTCTGCCGCGCGCCGGATTCTTCCTGCGTCAAGGAACGGTTGCAGGAATTCTTCTAAGGGGTGACCTGCGGTCTCTTTCGGTTTGGAGGTTCTTACCCTGCTATTCTTCACATTTGCTTTAGTCGTGGCTTTTGCGTCGAATTCCTTCAATGCGTCATTAATGCGCCAGTCGATGTAAGCCCGTTCATCTCCCGTATACTTCCTCCTGTTTGACCAATCATCGAAATAGCGCCTCGCAGCCTTGGCATGCCAAGGTGTGTGGAGAGGGTATCTCCAGTTCTCTGGGTCAGCGTAAACCGACTGGTCTTTCGGGTAACCTTTCGGTGGGCCTTCTCGACCGAAGGGTTTCCTATTAGGCCTCTTTCCTACCATATCGGGTCATTCTACCATGCGGAGTATGTGTAAGTAATTGGTTGCTGGGTCGTCGCCTATAGAGAAATTATAATACATGCCAAGAATCTTTCTACGACTAGGCTCATCCCTAGATACGAGTAACAAAACTCGGTTTCAACCTTGACTCATGAATTTGTAATCGCACCTGAAATGTATCTGAAGGTAATCTACAATCTTCAAACCAAGACCGGAGCCGCCAGGACAGGAGGCATCGCAAAGATACTCGGAATCACTCCAGGCAGCGTAACCAACACTCTAGAGGTACTGGAAACAAAAGGACTGGTTGCCCGCGAACCATACAAAGGCGTGAAGCTGACTGGCGAAGGAAGAAAGCTGGCTCTGTCAGTCTTCAGGCGTCACCGACTCGCTGAAAGGTTGCTTGCAGATGTTCTGCATCTTGACTGGATAGAGTCACATGAAGAAGCATGCAGACTGGAACATGCGATAAGTGACAACCTCGCAGCGTCTATGGAGAAGGCGCTGGGAAACCCCAAGACGTGTCCACATGGAAACCCCATACCCGACGAGCGCGGGTCGATCGTGCCAACAAAGAGCGAAGCCCTGTCTGGTCTGGGAAATGGTCAGAAAGCAACAGTAGTCCAGATACCTGATGAGAATACGGATCTGCTCCGATATTTGACTACCCTAGGGATGCATCCAGGGGTCAGGATTGAAGTCGAAGAGAAGGCTCCATTCAACGGGCCGATGCTCGTGAAAGTCGGATCAACCTCATACCCACTAGGCCTGGATGTGGCTTCGGATATCTACGTAACCCGAGACTAACCTCTACGTAACTCCACTCAACAAGAACGATGCCAGTCCAGAGTATATTTTATCACCCAAGTATGATCCAATAAATCCTCCAACCACAATTGCCATAACGGGCAATCCAAACGAAGAAGCCCAGGGGAACAGGTACAGAGTAAACGGATAGTATGTGGCGTAGAAAAGAAGGCCGACAACGGTTGACGAGAAGAGGACCGCCCTTTCAAACGCCACCACGCGGCTAGCAAGCAATACTAGCATATCAAACAGAGCAAGAGGAATGAGACCCCACGGAACATATGCAGGAGCACCTGCATATTCAACGAGAAGAACGAACGCTACGCAGTTGAATATCGCGCCGGTTGAAGTTACTGAACCGAAGTCAGGTAGGACTCGTTTTGTAGGCACCAGAACCAATGCTGCAACGAATGCTAGTAACACTCCGACAGGCCAGGTCAACGTGCCTCCGCGGAGTACGCGAGCGATGTAAATCAAGGACCCAGCTACAGCAAGCCATATCGAGGCAAAGGTCAGGATTACGCATGCTAGAGTTAGCCAGCGCTTCCATTTCGAGACGATCAGGATGTCATGTCGAATCATGCCATTTTCGATTGACAGGCCAATAATCATGCCGAACCCGATTATTAGCATGCCAAAGGTGAGGAGTGCGTGGGCTGGTGCAATCTTGGGTTCGGTCAGGAACAGATGATGGACGATTTCATTCCAGACCGCCGCTATGATCTGTATGATTACCCCGAAGCCGGCAAGTTTTAGCCCGCTCGTGTTACTGAAGCGGATAGGTGTCGCGAATGCTGGTTTTGTTTGCGTGGTGTGAAGACCGCGCCACACAGCTAGTATGACTAGGCCGACGCCGAAGTAAAGTGTTAGATGCGCCGGGTTCCACCATGGGTCAACATTCCCGAATAGCAGATGCGAGTATACGTCCCACCAGCCCGCGACGACTTGAATGCTAGCCCCAATGGAGCCTAGAATGTAACTTGAGTGTCTAGACGCGTACGCCATGTCACCATTTTCCTCTGCATTCTCAGAGCAGCCGAAAATCCTCTTTCACAGTCGTGAGGACAACGTGCGTGTTAGTTCTGTCGACAAATGGCATGGCGAGGAGACCTTTGGTGAACTTGCCCAACTCTTCGCGACTGTGGAACTTGGCGATTACAACTGCGTCGGTTAGGCCGGTAACATCATAAACAGCACAGGTGCCTCCAATCTTACTGATCGCTTGCTCCATCTCAACCAGCTTACCCTTGGACACCGTGATCTCAGCGAGGGCGGTAAGCTGATAACCCAACCTTTCATGGTCGAGGAGGGCTGCGTATCCTCGTATGATGCCGTTTTTCTCCATTCGGCGAATTCGACTGAGGACTGTGCCAACCGATATGCCTGCTCGCCTTGCAATGGCGCGATAGGATCTCCTGCAATCACGCAACAGTTCCGACAAGATCTTCCTATCTGTATCATCGATGTGCATGCGTTCAGTCGAGGACAACATTTCACCCTCTCTCTTAGACATTCAGGTGGAGAACAGGGTGGCTAAAAGACATTTGTGTAGCAATGGCGCCTGAACGATTATATTCGTTCATAATGCTTGCTGTGACTTCATACGTCGCTGTTGCGGTGAAACAAGGAATTTGCTAGAGCAGGCCGAGAGTAAAGACCTCCCCGGCCAGCTACATCTGCGTTCAACTTCTTCATCAGGCTATCGGCGTTTCAAGATCGATGCGCACTTAGCTCCACCCAGACGCAAACTAACCCGGCCGTTCACGCCGAGAGTGGGAAAGATAGGTCTAGCCAGTACATTGATCCGTGAAGTGTTTGAGTATGGTTTCAAGCTCAGAGAGAGGAAGTATCGGAGGGTTCTACTAACTAGGCCTTGCATTTATGGCGTCTTCAGCGGTAGATTCGGAGGTTTTCATCCAATTAGAGATCGTTGTACTGGCTGCATGAGATGCGTTCAAGAATTTCCGCAGTTCTGCCGCGTTGACCGCAATCCTGAATTCTTCAGATTCGCAGACCCATACTGGATTCCTGAGGATCCGGCAACGGCTCGCGCTTCGCCAGTCGCTACGGTGTCATATGAAGCGGCAACCGGCAAGATTCCGATCAAGGGTATGGGGTACAAGGAAGGCTTCGCGGGCAAAGGGTGGGACTCCATCTGGACGGATATGTCTGAGATTGTCAGACCCACACGTGATGGAGTCTATGGAAGAGAATACATCTCGACTTTGACAGATCTTGGAAGAAAGCCAGAACACTTGGACTTCTCCAGTTCGGCGATAAAGGAACCAACAAGGGCAATTGAAGTAGAGTTACCCATCCTTTTCGACTACCTTCCTGAGAACCTGAACAGTCAAAGCATAATCCACTCGATTGCAGGTGCCGCGCTACGAACCGGAACCATGTTCATAGCTTCAGCAAAGCAGGCTGATGATCTCTTTGAAACTGATACGAAACCAATCATGCTCCTCCTGTCGCCTTCAGAAGTAGCCGAGAATCTCGACAAAATAACTGAATCATCCGCCATAGCGTTGACCGCTTACGATAGCGACGCGCTAGCGCTAGTTAGAAGGACGAATCCAACAGCTCCAGTCTCAGTTCGTCTCCCGTTGACCGAAGGCGCTGATCAGATAGCGGTCAACCTGGTCAGGAAAGAGGTTGATGTGATTCATCTCTTCGCTAATTATCACGGTGAAGGATGGGACTCTCAGAATCCCATGTTTGTGAAAGATCACCTTCGCGCTGTCCATAGAAGACTGGTGAAAGAGTGTCTGAGAGATCAAGTCACCCTTATTGTGAGCGGCGGAATCACCCTCGCCGAGCATGTTCCGAAAGCAATAGTCTGTGGCGCAGATCTTGTCGGATTAGATACTACATTACTCGTGGCCTTGCAGGCACAGTTCCTAGGTGAATGCAGGTCACCACAAGAGGGACGAATCAAGCCCGAGCTATTTGACGTAAACTGGGGAGAACAGCGTCTTGTGAACCTGCTTGCTTCATGGCATGATCAACTGATTGAAGTGCTCAGCGCGATGGGTATGCGTGATGTTAGAAGACTAAGAGGCGACGTTGGCCGCGCAATGTTCAATGAGGATTTGGAGAGGGAAGCTTTTGCAGACATCGAGCACAGAGCGTGAATTAATAGCTAACAGGCACTTCGAGCTAATCCGCAACGGACTCGAAACGCTCCCAACTCTTAGATACGGTATCGCCGGGGCGCTCGGGAACAAGAGATGGACCGCGGAGCTCATCCTCGCAACTTACGAACAGGCCACAACCGGCAACCCGCCATCCGGAATCGAGTATAAGATCGGAAAATCGGGAGGGGGGTTCGACCGCCTCGACTTCAAAACGCTCCAAAGCGCTCCAGAAACTGAGAATGAGGATTTCGATCTCTCCATAGAATTGAATCGTCGACCGTTCGGTCCTCGCATTACCATCCCAATCCCAGTCTATGGGGCAGGAATGTCATTTGGTTCAGTGAGTCTCAGTTTCATGCTGGCTCGCGCTATTGCAGCAAAACGCCTGAACACCTTCACCTGCACAGGGGAAGGTGGTTATCCGCCGGCACTCATGGACTTCAAGGACTATGTGATAACCCAGGTTGCTACCGGAATGTTCGGCGTCCGTGAGGACACCATGCAGGCGGCACGGATTGTTGAGTTCAAGTACGCCCAAGGAGCGAAGCCAGGTTTAGGTGGACATCTGCTGGCTGACAAGGTCACGTCAGAAGTAGCTAGCATGAGGGAATCCGTTCCCTTCACAGGCCTCTACTCACCATTTCCATTTCACAGTGTATACTCTGTCGAGGATCATAAGAAACACGTGGATTGGGTCCGTTCAGTCAACCCGAATTGTTTGGTGTCGGTGAAGGTTTCTACGCCGGCGGACGTAGATATGGTTGCGATTGGTAGCTACTATGCTAACGCGAACATCATTCACATTGACGGTGGATACGGGGGAACAGGCGCGGCACCTGAAATTGCGAAGAAGAACATTGCAATGCCCATCGAGTACGCGATACCGAAGGTCCATCGTTACCTCCTCGCAGAAGGCGTTAGAGACGAAGTCACGGTGATGGCGAGTGGAGGAATACGAACAGCCTACGACGTGGCCAAGGCCATCGCGCTTGGTGCAGATGGTTGTGTAATCGGGACGTCGGAGGCAGTGGCACTTGGCTGCACACATTGTGGCAATTGTGAACGTGGGAGAGGCTGCCAAGTTGGAATTACTACAACAGATCCAGAACTCAGCCTCATAATTGATCCAGAATGGGGGGCCCGTAGAATAGTCAACCTGTACAATTCTTGGTCTAAGCAGTGGAGATCGATTCTCAAGAGCGTAGGCCTACGTTCGATCAGGGAACTTAGAGGACGAACTGACTTGCTGATCTACACGTGATTGAAATGCGCACTGCAAACGAGATAATTCGATCCAGAGCACGATTGATTGACGGAATGAGTATCGGAGCGAAGACAGAGGCGGAAGGTGGATGCGGCGTCATAGGTGTCGCTTGCTCAGAACAGATTCCTGGAAGGCATCTGTTGCGCGCTTTGATTCAGATGAAGAATCGCGGAAACGGGAAGGGCGGCGGCATAGCGGCTCTCGGTCTCTCTGCGGAACGGTTAGGTGTTTCCGAGAGCGTGCTGAGACAGGACTACCTCATTCAGATTGCGTATCTCGATACGAGTGCAAAGAAAGAAGTTGAGGATGAATTCATCCTTCCCCTACTGAATGTTGACTCTGCAGAATGGACTGAGACTCTTGATGACTATCGGCGAATAGACGGGTTAGACGTTGAACCTCCCGCCGTCCGGCGATACTTCTGTAGAGTGAAGGATGATGTCCTATCCCGATTCATGCAGAAGAATAATCTTCATGACCCTCAACTGGCTGAAGACGAGTTCATCTATCAAAACAGTTACGCGCTCAACAAGAAGTTCTACGCCTCACTGGGCGACAAGAAAGCTTTCGTATTATCCCATGGCAAGGACATGATGGTCCTCAAGATTGTCGGTTATGGGGATCAGGTCATCAGATACTACAAGCTTGAGGATTTTCCGGCGCATATTTGGATTGGTCATCACCGTTACCCGACAAAGGGAAAGGTCTGGCATCCAGGCGGAGCTCATCCCTTCGTGGGTCTTCACGAGGCTCTCGTACACAATGGGGATTTCTCCAACTACTACTCAATAGCCGAATACCTAGCTCAACGAAACATCTACCCTCTCTTCCTTACAGACACTGAAGTCGCGGTATACCTGTTCGATCTTTGGAGGAGAGTCTACGGGTACCCGATGGAATTTCTCATCGAAGCAATGGCCCCGACCACGGAACGCGACTTCTACATGCTGCCCGAGGAGAAGGGGCGTGTCTACAAGGAGATTCAGGCGGCGCACATTCACGGCTCACCGGATGGCCCGTGGTTCTTCATAATCGGCCGAAGCGAGAATAATGGGCAACTTCTTCACATGATTGGCATTACGGATACGTCGATGTTACGTCCTCAAGTCTTCGCTCTTCAAGAGGGTGAAGCCAAGATCGGACTAATTGCATCAGAGCGCCAAGCAATAGATGCGTGTCTAAGGAGCCTAGCCGACGAGGATACTCGATTTGCAGCGAAGGCTGACATTTACTGGAATGCACGTGGAGGAAGTTACACAGATGGTGGCGCTTTCATCTTCACCGTAGAGCGCACCCCCGAGACGTCTCGATTAGTATGCCTTGACAAGTTCGGCCGCGAGGTACCTGTTCCACGCAAGTCTAATCCCGAGCATGTCTTGGATGGGATCTTGCGTTTGGCTCCGCCACCTTTGAGTGGTTACCTGATCACTCCAGCTGGAGAGGCAAGCTCAGTCCAAGATCTTTGCGTGAATCTTGAGAGCCGAGCCAAGGACAACGTGCAGGAACGGGTTGGGATCTTTGACACTTTGACATGGCTACTGGACAATCTGCATCGCACGCCATCAGCAAGACAAGGAAAAGTCTGCGATAGTATAGAATCTGCTCTGTTCAGATTACTCCGAGGCTTTCCGTTGATTTCTCACGCACCGGACGGTAACTGGGTGCGGATTGATTCAGCGAGCAGGGGACTACTGCGTGCTCCAGCCAACGGCGAGCGTACTCTTCTTTTGGACGTGTCGGATTTCGCGGCGGAAGGAGAGAGTTCGGCATCTGCGATGATTGTTGAGGCGTATAGGAAAGGTTGGAGAAATGTTGTGAGTTTCGATTGGCGTGGTCAGAGATTCTGTGGAACCGGATTGGGACCGAATTCTAACGGGTTCCGGATTGATGCTTTCGGAAATCCGGGCGATTATCTTGGTTCAGGATTGGATGGCGCCGAAATCTACGTTCACGCTTCCGCCCAGGATCAAGTCGCTCAAATAATGAAATCCGGTAAACTTGTGATTTACGGGGATGTAGGCCAGACATTCATGTACGCCGCCAAGGGTGGCGATGTGTACGTGTTGGGTAACGCTGCAGGTCGGCCACTCATTAATGCTGTAGGTAGACCGCGAGTCGTCATAAACGGAACATGCCTAGACTATTTGGCGGAGTCATTCATGGCAGGCGACCCGCTGAACGGTGGTGGATTTGTGGTCGTCAACGGAATAAGGTTCAATGACGACGGGGAGATTTGCGAGCTTGAAACCCCCTATCCGGGAGGTAATTTGTACTCTCTCGCATCAGGCGGCGCAATCTACCTGCGAGATCCAGCTGGCAAGGTCGGGTCGGATCAATTGAACGGAGGACAGTTCACAACCATCAACAAACCAGACTGGGAACTCTTACGACCTTACCTAGAAGAGAATCAACGCCTCTTCGGAATTGACATCAAAGAACTTCTAGAGATTGGGGGTCACGTCGCGGAGCCTTCAAGAGTGTACAGGAAGGTTGAGGCAATTCGTCTCTCTGCGCTCGCGATGGCAACCGAATGACCTAAGGAATCAGACGCGGAATTTAGTTGAATGAAAAATAGAAGATGCTCGGAAGGTTATCGACCTGCTCTATTGTGTAGGCACGATAGCCTTACCGCACTTGTCACAGTGGACCGCGTTTCCAGGAATCTGCGCTTGACAGCTTGGGCATGTTTTCAACCTGAGACCCTTGGTTTTGATGTACTGGTGCATCATCTTGGTGAGTTCCGTGTAACTCAAGAGAGCTCCTTTCGGTTGACCAGTGAGCAGTGAAAGTGTGTCATCAGCTACGATCAACCGCTGTGTAAGCATACTCTCTCTTGCCATACAATCACCTCCGGGGAATTATCGACCTTGCATTTTTCGCAGCCAAGACATCATCCGGTTTGGCTAGAGGGTCGATTCATGCCCTAGGGAATTTGTCGATTGGACACTTCCATGTGCATACCGGGCCTCTGGCTGAGTGTGTAAGTTCACACGTTCAAGGGCGTATTAGAGGCGGTAAGAGCCGTATTTCCCCTATAAGCGAAGGATTGACGGCAGACCAGTCTCTGGGTTAATAAGACATACAGGAGACTTCGGGCCTCTTTGCCAGTGCTTCCACGCGATTGCGGCTTATACCTGACGAAGCTCGAAACATGGCGATTCAAAAGTATCAAAGCAATGCAACTATTGGCGTGGATCCATTTTGGTTAGACGCAAGCAGATGCTGGTGATTGGGTTCGGTCGTGATCACTGCACGGAAATAGCTTCCCGCGCGGCTTATCAGGTCGGCGTGGAAATAGCGCGACATGACGTGCTTCTCCTAACCGGTGGGCTGGGTGGCGTAATGGAGGCCGCAAGTAGAGGAGCCAAAGAAACCGGAGGGTTCGTGATCGGCATCATACCTCAAGATAACAAGTCAGAAGCAAATGCCTACTGTGATGCAGTGATCGCTACGGGGATGGGTTTTGCAAGAGACTTCGTCACCGCCTACTCCGCAGACGCGGTCATAGTCGTAGGTGGCGGAGCAGGTACGATGATTGAGATCGCGGCCGCCTATCAAAAGAAAATTCCCATTGTGGCAGTGAAAGGAACCGGAGGAGTTGCAGATCAGCTCGTTGACTCATACATTGATGATCGAAAAACCGAGCGAATACTTGGAGAGGATTCGCCGGAGAAAGCGGTAGTCGCTGCCCTTGCACTAATTGAGAGCGCTTGATGAGTGTCACGCAGGACCCGGGAAATCACATTTTAGATGCTTCAGCTGTCGAGTATGTATGCGATTCCGCTACGAACGTGCACCAGACGTACAGCAACAACTCTCAACCATCATTGAGAAGCTTGGTTTCTCGCATATTCCTAAGAACCGGGTTTACTGTTATCGAAGTCACGGTTCGAAATCGCGAAATGTGATCGCTCGAGTTCATTCATTGCCACGGATCTGGCAGCAAGCGCTTAGTGAACCGCCATATTATGCTGTGGAGGTCCTAGCTGAACAGTATGACTCGCTACCAAACGACGAGAAAGAGAAGACCTTGATCCATGAACTCCTCCATATTCCAAGAAGTTTCGGCGGTGGCTTTCGTCATCATAAGAATTGGGTTACGAGGCGACGCGTCGAGTCACTTCACCAGACATTGAAAGAATCTTACAGGATCTCTGCTTCAAACTGAGATGAACGTGTAACCGTTCGACGTAGGGGCAATGTCGCGTCGTCGATGCAAAGGTTAGTTATGTTTTCTTCTGGACAGCAGTTTCAGTGTGATCCAGATTGCGAGAATGATCAATAGAGCGTAAACGACGAGGTTGACGTATTTGAAAGCGGCCACCACTTGTTCCCATGACGATCCAAGAGACCAACCAAGATAGACCAATATCATATTCCAAGGCAAACACCCGAGCAACGTATACACGGCAAACTTCGGTGTGCTCATTCTATAGGCCCCGGCTGGGAATGAGATCAGAACTCGGGCTGCGGGCACTAAGCGAAAGAGCGCGACGGCCATGGGTCCGTGCCGATTGAACCATGCGTGAACTCTGCTCAAATGATGCGCGTTAATGTATGGTAATCTTGATGCATCGGTCAAGAGCGTAGTGCCAAATCTCAAACCCAAGTAATAGTCGATGAAGGACCCTAGCAATGCGGCAACCGTACTAACTAGTATCACTGGCCAGAAGCTCAGGTTTCCTTTGAAGACCATGTATCCGGCAAAGGGCAGGATTATTTCACTCGGGATTGGAAGTGCTGCTGCTTCTAGGAGCATTAAGACAAATATCCCGACGTAACCTGCCGACGAAGCAAAATCCACAGCGTGCTTCGGCAGAGTTGTAATGAGCGTAATAACCTGCTGGGCGCCGCCCTGTTCACTGGTCTCCGCGATATCTTCGAGATAACTCAACGAGACGATAACGACTGGGAAGATAAGTAAGAGCACTATCAGAGCGTTCCTTACCCAGCGTCTCATAGACTAATCCCGTTCAATCAGTCTGGAGTCTGCTCAGAGAAAAGACTGTTGAGCTACTTCTAGTTTCGGTGCTTTCGCTTGTGTTGATGGCGTGGTATGATCAGTGAGATCGCGATCAAGGAAATTACGATGAGTACCTGCGCTTGATAGAATTCTGGAATAGAATAGATGGTGGCTTGACTTCCGGGGCTAGGAGGCCCACCTACAACCAAGCCGAAACCGTTTGAAAGCATGAACACGGACTGCAAATCGGGATTTCCAGCTAAGGGAGGGGAGGGTGTGTATGGATACCAACTGATCCCAGTCCGGTGAAGAATCGTCGCTGAGTCGCCCACGGCCCATGCTTCTTGTGGATTGGTTTGATAGACAGAATTTAGATCCGTGGAAACGAAGTCTGGGACCGTTGTCCAAATGCTTCCATCGTAGTGAAGAATTGTTCCGCCTGCCCCTACCGCCCATCCGTGGGTTGAATCGAAGAGGAAGACTGAATTCAAGCGCGCGCCTGTCGAAGCAATCACTTTCTGCCATTGCCCATTTGAGCCTTGATACTTGATTATTGTGCCGCCATCGCCAACACCCCAGCCGTCTGAGTCACCTAACATGAAGACACTTCGCAGCGCGTTAGTAGTGGGCGAAGATACGCTTCCCCATGATCCGCCCGAATAACGGAGAATTGTCCCACCGTCTCCGACGGCCCAGCCATCATTTGAGTTAACCATGAAAACCGAATGCAGCACGTAACCCGATGAGGGTGCTGGTACTTGGTTCCAGGATCCACCCGTGTATTGAAGGATCAGAGGAGTAGTTCCCACGCCTCCAACAGCCCACCCATCTGATGGATTCGCCATGAAAATGGAGTTAAGGTCAGCCGCCGGCGCGGACACTGTGGCGCGTGTAGTTGATGTGCCATCCCAATGGGCGATAACTGGTTCTCCTGCACCGCTATTGCAGCCACCTGTCGAACAACCCGCAACCCACCCGTCTGTTCCGCTCAGTAGGTACACGGACTGCAGTGTCGTCGCGGGGATTCCTTGAGCGAGTGGGCCGCCAACGGGAATCATAGTGCCAGCATCTCCTACAGCCCAACCTGCACCTCCTGAGAGGGAGACTGCGCTCAAAGTCTGGCTAGTAGACGAAGGGAGACTAGTCCAAAGCCCACTTGAAAAGTGCAGCACTGTACCCGACTTACCAACTGCCCAACCTTCCGTTTGACTCAGCATAAAGATGGATCTGAGATCGTTGTTCGTCACTGCAGGCGAGACAGGCCCAGTCCATGAGCCTGAGGAATAGTGGTATACGAGCCCTCCGTTTCCAACCGCCCAACCTTCAGTCGGGCTAAGCATGAAAACGGAGTTTAGCGTAGTGCCCACGGTGGCGAATAAGGTCCATCCACCGCCAGAATAGTGATAGATTAGTCCGCTGACTCCCACTGCCCATCCATCGGTCGCGCTGCTCATGAAAATGGAGTTCAGTCCATCGATCGCCGATGAGACCAAGTTCCATCCGCCCCCTAGGCCTGGGGTTCCAGACCAGTGCCAAATACCTCCGGAATCGTCGACGGCCCAACCGTCGCTTGAACTCACGAGAAAGACGGAGGTGAGTTTTCCCGCGCTCGGCGCCAGTCCAGATGTTGCGGTTGACCAGGCAACTCCATTCCAGAAAAGTGCAGCTGGGTTACCTGTGGTTCCGCCGACAGCGAAACCCGCGTTAGGCGTTGGAGCATTAGGAGGACCGAAAGAAACACTGTACAGGTTTGCTGTGATGCCCGAAGGAATCAGGTTCCAGGATGAACCATCATAATGCAGAATCGTTCCAGCGTCTCCTACCGCCCAACCATTGCTGGCACTCAACATGGCTACGCCGTTGAGGTTGTTGAAGGTGGGAGAAGCCACAACCGGCATTGGCGAGTTGGAATATTGGATTATGGCGATCGCAAGCAGAACTATGACCAAATATGCTGCGCGCAATTCTGCCCTTGAACCTACCTGCTTAGAGTAGGCGATGAGCTTGCTATCTTTTTTGGTGCTTCCGCAATTCTTTGATATGTAACCTACTATCTTCGTGCCGAAAGGAGATTCTTCCATGCCGAAAGGATTCAAGATAACAAACGTGCACGGGCGAGAGATACTTGATTCGAGAGGAAACCCTACAGTCGAAGCAGAGGTTTTCGCCGGCGAGAAACATGAGATGGCCGCCGTCCCTTCAGGCGCATCTACGGGGATACATGAAGCACTCGAACTTCGAGACCGAGAATCGAAACGGTACAAAGGATTAGGCGTACTAACCGCCGTCCAGAACATTGACAAGATCATTGGACCAAAGCTTGCCGGTCTTGATCCGCGTGAACAGTCAAAGATCGACAGACTCATGATCAAACTTGATGGAACGCCAAACAAATCACGGCTAGGAGCGAATGCCATCCTTGCCGTATCCTTAGCCGTCGCGAAGTTAGCAGCGAGGCTTGAGGGTGTTTCTCTCTTCAGTTACCTGAGCAAGGGTAGAGGGCGGACTCTTCCGGTTCCGACTATGAACGTTATGAACGGTGGAAAGCATGCGGGCACGGGGCTCAAGGTACAAGAGTTCATGGTAATCCCCGCAGGTGCCAAGAGCTTCAGCGAATCCCTGAGAATGGGAACCGAGATTTACCACACGCTCAAAGGAGTAATTCAGTCCAAGCATGGAAGGCAAGCGATCAACGTCGGTGACGAAGGAGGATTCGCACCACCTCTAACCAAAACCCGTGAGGCCCTTGAACTTCTGCTTCAAGCAATTTCCGAGGCCGGGTATTCAGCAGGGAAAGACATCTTTCTTGGTGTTGATGTGGCATCCTCTGAGTTCTACGAGAACGGCTCCTACATGATCGATGAAGAAACAAAATCCGCTACTGAGCTAATGGACTTCTATACTCAACTGATTGACCAGTTCCCGATCGTTTACATCGAGGATCCATTCGAGCAAGAGGACTTTGAGCATACAGCGCAACTGACGAAAAAGGTGGGCGGCAAAGTCGAGATTGTCGGCGACGACATATTCGTAACGAACGTCACGAGATTTAGGAGAGGAATTAATGCCGGCGCGGCCAATGCGCTGCTAATGAAGGTGAATCAAATCGGGTCGCTCACTGAGGCCGTAGAGGTAGCTAAACTCGCAATGCGCAGCAACTACCGCGTAGTGACCAGTCACAGGTCAGGAGAAACGGAGGACGCTACAATCTCTGACACAGCAGTGGCGCTGAACTGCGGTCAGATTAAGACTGGTGCCCCATGCCGCGGCGAACGCACTGCAAAGTACAACAGGTTACTTCGTATCGAGGAAGAGCTCGGATCAAAGGCTCGATTTCCAGGTGTAGGCGCATTCCGCCTCATAGAACAGTCAAAGGCATAAGGATATTAGCATAAACTAATATTCTTATGTCGAACCGCCGATGAAAATGTACGCACTTCAAGCAGCCCTCTGTAAAGCTCTCGCACACCCAATCAGACTACAAGTACTGGATCTCCTCTCAGAACACGAGCGAAGCGTGGAGGAACTAGCCCGACTAACCGGAGCGGGACAATCTAATCTCTCGCAACACCTAGCCGCACTCCGTCGTCAGAAACTCGTCGTTCCACGACGAGCAGGTATGAATGTGTTCTACGCTCTGTCGGATCCGAAGATCGCCGACGCGTGCTCCATTACCCGAGAGCTACTTGCAGATCTGTTGAAGCGCGATCAACGTGCGGTTACAACCTTGGAGGTGTCAAAATAAGTGGGTATTCTTCCGGAATCGCAGATCAAACTCCTAAAGACCGACCTGGCCCAGAAACTCGTAAGCCCAATCACCCTTGCAGTCTTCACTCAAGAAGTTGAATGCGACTACTGCAAAGAAGCTCGAGAACTCACACAAGAAGTCGCATCACTAAGCGACAAGATCAAAGTCGAGGTCTTCGATCTAGTGAAGGATAAGGAGAAGGCTGAGGAGTTCGATGTCGATAAAGTTCCAGCCATAGTCATCCTCGGTCCCAAGAAATCGCACGTAAAGTTCTACGGAATCCCAGCAGGCTATGAGTTCAGCACTTTCATGAAAGATATCGTTCAACTTTCAAGAGGTCAAACGGAGCTTTCGAATGAAACTCGACAAGCACTGGCCGGAATCAAAACACCAGTACACATCCAAGTCTTCGTGACCCCAACGTGTCCCTACTGCCCAGGCGCCGTAAGCCTAGCTCATCAATTTGCCATGGAGAATTCGAACATTAAGGCCGACATGATCGAGATCAGCGAATTTCCACAATTAGCAATCAAGTATAATGTGATGGGCGTACCAAAGACAGTGATCAACGAAACCCGAGAGCTTCTTGGCATGCAACCAGAAGACGAGTTCCTACGCCAAGTCGCCGCCGCCTCAAGACCGCCTAAAGCAACATACGGTTAGGTTGGAACGCAACTTGGATACGGAATTCACCACCACCCTAGAGCAAGCGAAAGACTACACGTTCACCGTAACCTTTGACAAGGAATCAATGAAGACACTGACCCTCGACGAACCACCACCACTCGGCACGGAGAACGGACCTAATGCTTCCAGAGTTCTCGCGAGCGCTGTAGGACATTGCCTCAGCGCCAGCCTCCTCTTCTGCCTGCAAAAATCACGCATTCCAATGAAGCATGTCTCCACCAAAGTTCACACAACATTGGTTCGGAATGATACGGGGCGTTGGCGGGTGCAGGGAATGAAGGTCGACATCAAAGCAGAACCAGTGAACGAGCAGGATCGCGAACACATGAAACGTTGCCTAGATCTATTCGAGGACTTCTGCATCGTAACACAAAGCGTCCGCAAAGGAATCGATGTCAAGGTCGAAGTTCAGACCTAGGCGGAGGTGACGTAGTATGACGAAGAAATTCAAATGCGCCGATATAGGCATTAACTGTGGATACGAGGAAACCGCTAGCAGCACCGAACAACTGATGCCGAAGATAGCTGCTCACGCAAAGGCAGCACATGGAATGGCAGAGATACCGAAAGAAGTCCTGGCTAAGGTTCAGGCAGCAATAAGGGACATCTAAACCCCCTGCCAACCCTTCCCCTTTCTATTCTCCCCTCGAAATGTTTCTATCCTAATGATCGGCTCTTAATCTGCATGAATGGTGGGTCTATTGGATCCGTATGAATGCATAGTGACCAAACTCGACGTGCGTGAGTTCACCTCGAAGCCTGTACCGCAAGAATTGAAGATGAAGATCTTAGAGGCAGGGCGTCTAACGGGAAGCGGCATAAACGTACAGCACTGGCGATTCATTCTAGTGCAAGACCGTGATCTAGTCAGGAAGCTGGCCGATGATAGCACGACAGGGAAATGGGTGGAAAAAGCGAACTTCGCTATTATTGTACTCACGAATCCGAAATACGGATTTCACCTCCTCGACGCTGGTAGAACCCTTCAGGACATGCAGCTCGCAGCTTGGAGCTTCGGAATAGCCTCATGCATCTACACTGGCGTCGACCGAGATACTATGCAAAGAGACTTCGGCATTCCGAAGGACATGAACCCTAGCGTGATCATCGGATTTGGCTACCCCGCGAGAAGAATCTCGGGAAAAAAGAACCGAAAGCCACTCCGCGAACTGGCGTTCGTTGATCATTACGGTAATGCGATGGATTCAAAGCAAGCTTGACCTGACGACCCGTTCTGATGCATCTTCCGATCCTGAGGCATAGTTCAAAGGGAACCTTTGGTATGATGGCATGCAGTGATCTAGATTGCCTTTATCAAAGTCAGAGTTAGCGGCGTTTCTTAACGAGCCTCGCATGGCGCATCTTGCAACAGCAACGGCAGGCGGAAGATCGCGTGTTAGTCCGATCTGGTACGTGTTCGACGGCGATTGTTTCTATTTTACGACGCGCCTTGGGCGATTGAAGGGTCGTCATATTCAACAGAATCCATGGATCTCCCTTAGCATTGCAACAGATGACCGCCCTTATCGAGCGGTATGCGCGTTTGGGAAGGCACAGATTGTTCAAAAGGATCGTGATAAGTGGTTGGAAAGAATTTCCTCCAGGTACGGCCGGGAAGAAGAGAAAGGTTGGCTAGCAGAAGCCGTAAAACAACCTGACAGAGTCGTCGTTATGCTCAAACCGAACCGCGTGCTATCGTGGCATTACGGGCATGACGATGCCGAACGACAAGACAGAGGTGAATCAATGACTACGCCGACATCATAAGAAGTCTTATTGTGAATCTTTACGCCGGAACGCTCGTTTTCTCGTTTCCGTTATCTTCTTCCGCACGTTTTTGAAATAGATGTCATGCTCACGGATCTTTGTCTCGAAGAAGTCTACGGCCTCTCTGCAAGTGGACACGTCGCTGGCTGCACATTTCGCTAGGAATGGAATCAATACCCTGTATGCTCGCTCTCTAAGCTGTGGCTCTGTTAATCCACCCTTTGTCGTTTCGGCAATAAACTCGGAAAGGTCATCCTTGAGACCCCGTAGTTCGCTCTCTGCCTGTAGGGGGTTCGGTTCAGATTGTACTTCTTTCTTGAATGTGAAGATGAAGTCTCCCACAAATGCTCCAATCTGCATGGCGTGAAAGGTAGTCATGTAAGGGCGAATCGGTTTCTGATATTGAACTCCATCAGGGAGGAGTGTGAAACCCGCTCTGGATGCTGCAATGATGAAGCTTGCTACGACGCGCAAGTCCTTGCTGTTGAATGTTGAGACGAGATACTTGTGGGGTCTCAGGACGCGGTAGCATTCCTTGAAAACGGCGCCGAGCAGGTTCTCGTAATCGTCTAGCGTCTTGCTTTGACTCCTGTTGATGATCACTTCTTGTTCTCTTTCGATTGTCCTGCCCTTACTCATCCATATGAACCAGAAATCTGAGAGTTCAGCATAATTCACGTTACCACCGTACGGCGGGTCCGTGATCACGGCGTCTATAGTGTTGTCTGGGACGGGAAGTTTAGTGGCGCTTCGGTTTAGGATCAGGCATGAAGCATTACTGTTGTTTAGCTGACTGAACTTCTCTGCAGGTCTGCAATATTCTCCTATGTTCTGGTTGCTGTATTCTTTGCCCCTACGGACTGCCGCGTGCCGCCGCTTGAACGTGTTCCAGACATTTATCTCCAGAGTACGCGGATATATCCAGTAAGCGTGCATCGCCCAGCCTTCAACGATCTTTCCTCGAAGATGGGCTTGTCGACTAGCCCACTTCAGTGAACTACTCAAGACAAAATACAGGAAATCTCTGGCTTCATCATTCCGAATGCCTCCGATCTCCTTGTGTAGGATCGATAGCGCCAGTAGATTTCTTCTTGTGAACAGTTCATGGAAGAATTCGAGACCTTGTGATAGTAGCGAATCCGTCTTGTCGCCATGAGGGATACGGGTCATTGGGAACCAAAGATCGCGTCGTCTAATGGTATCAGGGAAGTTCCTCTCGATTTCTTTAGCGAGATTCTGATCTCCCGATGTAGAAGCTCTCTCAAAGGTTCCACAGTGTGGGCAATTGTACTTCAGCCGGATGATCCGTTTAGCTCGTTCATCCCATTCTAGCCAATCTGCGATGGTCTCTGAGCGGCATTTTGCGCACTTCGTCGCGTAGAGTGATGAGATCTCCTCTCCGACTCTTTCACTGAGTTCATAGAATGCTTCTTGGAATTGCTGAAGGTCAAGTGAACTGCATTCCATCTTAGTGACGTAGGCTGCGATGGGGTTAACATCAACCCCGATTGCCTTTCTTCGGAGCTTCAGCGCCTCGGCTACTGTGACGCCACCACCACAGAAAGGGTCCAGGACAATCTCGCCTGGTTCTGAATAATGCGAGATGAGTTCGTTGAAGATGTTCCAAGGCCTTCGCGCGAAGTATTTGTGCATCGTATAGACTGGGGTGTGAGGTTTTGCCTCCAGTGTTTTGCTGAAAGCGAGTGTCAAATGCGGACCCATGCCTGCCATCAAGTAACAGCGTGACAGTCTGTTCTTTGCTAGAGTCTGCTTAATCTTAAAGATGAAGAAGCTAAGGGTGCTCGAAATCACACGGCGAAGGTACACGTTACCTCTAAATGCTCACCAGCCTTCTGATGCAACATGCCAGTTCTGAGGATTGATCTGAACGATTTTCCGACAGCTCGAAAGGTTACGTATCTTAACTCGGCTTCAATTTCGTTGATGCCTCAACCCGCGATCGAGAGTATGATTGAGTTTCAGCGCAGGATCGCTGCTGGTGGGACCATTGGGTTCGATGAGAAAGCCGAAACTGGAGCCTTAGATGATGCGAAAGACGGGGCTTCATTGCTTCTTGGTGCTCACAAAGACGAACTGGCTCTGCTGTCGAGTTCGTCGGAGGGTGTTTGCTCGTTTGCTTGGGCACTAAATGTGAAGCCGCATGCGAACGTTGTGAGCACCGATGCGGATTTTCCAAGCGTAATATATCCTTGGATGCGTCTCGCTCGAGAGAAGCCTCTTGAAGTTCGTTTGGCTAAGAACCGTGATGGTGTCGTGAGCGAGAGCGATTTGGAACGGCTCGTGGATGATCACACTGCAGTCGTAGCAATAAGCCATGTTGAGTATGGTACGGGACAGAGGTTCAATATCCGATGGCTCGCGGATCTAGCGCACTCACATGGCGCACTTCTGCTCGTGGATGGCACGCAATCAGTAGGCCTCATGCCAATCGACGTGCACCGGGATGGCGTTGATGCTCTCGTTTCAAGTGGCTACAAAGGTTTGCTTGGCCCATTCGGCGCTGCTCTACTGTACGTGAAGCGAGAGCTCGCCGAAACACTTACTCCGCCGCTCGTTGGTTGGCGTAGCACGCCGAACCCGTACCATCTCGATGGCACAGCCTTGACGTTCGCGGAAGGCGTCAAGAAGTTCGAATTCAGCACGATGAATTACGCCGCGGCTGTAGGCATCGCTCAATCAATCCGATATTTGAGAAAGCTAGGACCACAAAACATTACCAATCATGTCTTGTCGCTGACAGCGAAGCTAATCCAAATGGTGAAAAGTGATTCTCGCATACCTAGCACAACCACGCTCACTCCTGAAGAGGCGGATTCGCACGCGAGCATAGCCTCATTCCGGTTCAGTGGCCGAGATCAATCAGCTATCGCTAATTCTCTAGTCGAACGCAACATAATCGTGTCCCAGCGATTCAATGGTATCCGATTTTCCTTCCACGCATACAATAGCGAGAAGGACTTGACGAAGGCTGTTGGTGTACTCGAAGAGCTGCTCGCAAAATGAGCTCTAGCCAACCATGAATTCATATATGACGAGTGAACGCTCCTGAAAGATGTGGAAACATGCTCAAGAAAGCCATGTTCAATGAACAGAACGTCCCGAAAGGTGGCACCTGCCTCTCCGTCTTCCTGGTGCTGAAAGGCAAGGACGGCGTTCTCGTTGGTAAGATGGCGAAACCGGAGATTTGGGTTGAGAAGTTCATGGTTGGCGAAGCTTTTGCACCAAAATACGTGTCTTCAAACAAGTGGATTTTGCCAGCATCTCATTTGAAGTACGGCGAGAAACCTGAAGATGCCGCCAAGCGTGTTCTAAACGAGCAAGTTGGTGTGAGCAACGCAAAGCTATCGCTTCTGCAGGTGCAATCTCACTTGTCGCAGGATCCAAATGACCCTGAATCAGCACACTGGGACATGTGCTTCGTTTACGCTGGACAACTGCGAGGCAAGCAGTTTCAACGACCAGAATGGTTCTCGGAACTAGTTTTTCAAAAGCCGAAGGCTCTCAAGAGCGAGGATTTCACGCGAGGACACGGAGATGTTCTCACCGAGCTTGGCATAGTCAAGCAATGAAGTCCGCTCTTTGACCTGCATTACCGAGCAGGTCATAGTCTCATTAAGCACTCCACTCTGCTCGTGTTAGAGCAAATCCCTCGACTAGTTGAACTAGTGCTGCTTACTTGATGACGAACTATTGTTGCGGTTAGTCGCTAAATCCCGCGCTCCACATCATGTTTCCTTGTGAAAGATGCGTGGAGGTGATATCGAATGTGTGGGTTTGGTCGCCAGTATTTGACTAAGCAAGAGAAGGTCGAATGGCTTGAGGAGTACAAGAGTAACTTGGAAAAGGAATTGGAGGGCGTAAAGGAGAGAATAGAAGAACTAAAGCACTAGGCGCCGGAACGCCAGTCGACTTTCTCTCCTTTTTTCAACGATGAATTCTGTGACGCGCACAGCGCAATCTCTAAAGAGCTTGGTACGCCTGAGGGAGCGGCGATCAGAAGATGAAGAGTCAGTCATCGCTCAGGCGTTGGATAGATGCGCTCATCTACCTGTCAGTTGCATTGGGTTTGGTCCTTTTGCCTCAACTGTTCTTCATGGTTCCGATGTGGCTCTTCTACTCGGTACTAACGGGATGGTTAGCCTATGTCCTTGTGGCAGCAGCCGTTGCATCGGGACGCCAGGCGGCCTATCCATTTGCACTCGTCCTAGCAATCATCACACTCTTCGTTTCTTTGCCGCAACCAGAACACTACGCGTTTCTGAGTACAGGCTTCCTGCTCGCGGGGATGACGTTCTTGATTGGATCAGCTCTGCAACTGGCTCTTATCATACTCATCCCGATATATCTCGTCAGAAGACGTAACAAACGATGATTCGCTCAATACGCCATTCACATATCCAAGCGATACGAAACTGACTCTCAGCGAACGATTCGTGGTTTACAAACTCAAATTTTCCTTGCCCTTCATCTCGCTGGTTGGAGGGCGATTAGTCTTAAATAAAAATTCTCGGACCAGCCTCTGAGGAACATATGTTGAGCCTGAAAGGATTCGAAACGAAGATCAATGTAGCCAGAGTTGCAATGTTCGATCAACCGAAGCGAATAATCTTCGCTACCGGAGCCACTCAACAGTTCTTGGGCGCTGAAGCCGTGCGACTTGGAGGGAAAAAGGTCGTTGTCGTAACTGACAAAGGCGTCAAGAAAGCAGGCATGGCTGACACTATCACAGGTTTATTGAAGAAAGAACACCTTGATGTCACCTTATACGATGACATAGCTGCCGAACCGACGGCGCAAAGCGTCCGATCAGCAGTCAAGTTTGGTCGAGAAGGCAAGTTCGATCTTATCGTTGGTGTAGGCGGTGGAGCCGTCTTAGATACTGCGAAGTTGACTGCTCTTTGCCTTACGAACCCTGATGACGTGATGACGTACGTAGACCCTACCCAAGACAAAACGAAGGAACCCTCGAAGCCTAAGATACTGGTTCCGACGACTTCCGGAACGGGTAGCGAAACCTCGAACTGCGCTGTTGTAATCGAAGGCCTCTACAAGACTTGGATTGCAAGTAGCAATGTGTTCGCCGATGTTGCCATCGTCGATCCCGATATGGTAATGTCCTGCCCACCAAGGCAGACAGCTGGAAGTGCGATGGACGCTTTGAGTCACAATGTCGAAGCCTTGATTGATCGCGAAGCGAACCCGATCTCCGACGGCCAAGCACTCGAAGCAACGAAACTTGTCTTCAAATACGCACGGCGAGCCTTCCACGCAGGCGACGATCTAGAAGCCCGTTGGAATATGGCAGCAGCAGCAACGCTCGGTGGGATGGTTATCGCTTACCCATGGATCGGAGGCCCAGCAATTCTAGGCCATTGTATAGCCGAAGCCCTAGGACCAAGATGGGGCGTACCTCACGGAGCCGCGTGCGGAGTGGTACTCCCATACATACTGCAGTTCAACATAGCCTCTTCAGCATGTGCGGAAAAGCTTGCGTACGTTGCGAAACAAGTTCTGGGAGATGAAGTCTATGGGTTCTCACAGCGCGAAGCAGCCTACGCATTCATTCGCGCAACGAAGACACTAATGGAAGACATGGAGTTACCCACTAACCTGAAAGAGTGGAAGGTCCCAAGCAACGAGTTGGACGAATTCGCGGAGTACCTTGTCAAGGATCGCCAACACGTCTACGGTCTGCCAAGATTCAATCCGAGAAAACTGACGAACGAGAACACCAAGCAACTTATGCATCAAATGTATGATGGAATCCTGCTGAACTAGGGTTTCTTCCATACCTTTTCCTTTCTCGCCAACCTAATCACAACGCTTCGTTTTCAAGTTCTTTCGGATGGCTGTCCAGGCACAGACTACTGCTCAATCGAAGTGCCAGTCGATTTGAGACATTACATTCCTTCGCACTCAAACTTACCATCGCCTTCCGCCAAATGGAAGGCAACGCGTCCGTCCATATAGTTATTCGCGAACGATAATTTCGGAACAAGGAGGGATTCCCCTCTTTCGGTGATTCAACATGAATGTACACGCGTGAACGCGACCGCCTTTTTTCCAGACCTAAACTTCGCGCGTTGCATAGCACCTACAGCCATAAATAAGGACCGAACTCCAGTCAGCGACTAAGATGAGGGCTCATTATGTCGAAATTGATGTTCATCGAGAATGAATGGGTGAAATCCTCGAACGACAAGCAGCTAGATGTCTTTGATCCATCTAAGGGTCGAGTGATGGACACAGTTCCACACGCGACCAGAGACGATGTGGGAAGAGCTGTAGACGCGGCTCACGACGCTTTCGCCAAAGGCATTTGGAGTAAGATCCCGCCAGGGGACAGAGCAAACCTGCTGCTCAGAGTTGCCAACATGCTAGAGCAGAAAGCAGATGAATTCGCCAAGCTCGAATCTGCTAATTCAGGTAAGTCAATCAAACAATGCACGTCGTATGATATTCCTTACACAATAGACAATATCCGTTTCATTGCGGGCGCAGCGCGAATATTGGAAGGAAAGGCAATGGGGGAGTACGTTGCGGAAGGTACGAGCGCCATCAGGAGAGAACCCATAGGAGTAGTCGGAGTCATTACGCCTTGGAACTACCCGTTGATGATGGTGATCTGGAGAGCCTTTCCAGCACTGGCTATGGGCAACACTGTGGTCATCAAGCCAGCAACCTACACGCCTCTGACCACGATCGAGCTCGCGAGGATAATGCAGGAGGCCGGCATACCAAAGGGAGTACTGAACGTCGTAACGGGCCCTGGTGGAGAAGTGGGCGAAGTGTTGGCAAGTCATCCTCACGTTGAGATGATCGCCTTCACAGGAAGCACAGAAGTCGGCAAGAGACTTTCAGAGCTGGGCGCGAGTACGGTAAAGAAGGTCTCACTTGAACTCGGCGGAAAAGCGCCCTTCATAGTCTTCCCTGACGCAGACATCGATGCCGCAGTGAAAGGTGCAGTAGCGGGCGGCCTTGTAAACAATGGAGAAGACTGTGCGAACTCAACGAGATACTATGTCCACGAGTCCATTCTCGAAAAGTACACCAAGAGGCTGACTCAAGAGCTCGGCAAGGTGATCATAGGCGACACTCAGGATATGAAGACGGACCTTGGACCACTGGTATCTGACGCGCACAGAAAGAGAGTGGAGGCTTACATAAGCAAGGGAGTCGAGGAAGGAGGGCGCCTCCTCAGTGGTGGAAAGAGACCGAAGATACCCGGTCACGAAGATGGATACTACCTACAACCAACAGTTATTCAGACCGAGAACCATGACTCAGCAATAGTTATGGAGGAGATTTTTGGGCCGGTCTTTGCTGTCCTCAAATTCAACAACTATGACGAAGTCATCGAGAAGAGCAATCGCGTAGTCTACGGTCTAGGTTCATCCGTATGGACAAAAGACGTCACCACCGCGATGCGTGCTGCGAGAGATCTTCGATTCGGAACCGTTTGGGTAAATGACCACGTCCCAGTTCCCTCTGAGATGCCTTGGGCTGGGTACAAGCAGAGCGGCCACGGTGCATCGCTATCGCATTACTCATTGGAGGAGTTCTCTTACATCAAACACGTCTACTTTGACATCTCAGGAACGCAAAGAAAGTCCTGGCACTACTCGGTATACGGCCAGAAGAGTTAGATCAATCAAGAAGTAAAAACGGGAAAGGAACAACGTAGGCGCCGTACTGTAAGCCTGACAGACTTCCGCAGGCGACGAAGACACCACTGCGATGATCTAGTCGCAAACGAGGGAACGCTAAACCGCGTTAAAGCGGTCATCCGAACCTTCGACCCCTGCCTTAACTGCTCCACGCATTCCCTAGGCAAAATGCCACTCCAAGTAAGCTTGATCGATTCGGCAGGGCGTGTACTTAAGCAGCTGAAGGGGTCTTGATCAAGTGACCGAAGCGTACTGCACGTACCCAAACAGATCCTACAGTAATTCGTTGATCCCTCACACAAGCCGATCACCTAGAGGAACTGAAATCCGGATTTCAACCGTCTCGGATCCCCCCTCTAGGGGGGTCCCCCTCTGTTTGATAGGGTTCCTCGGTGCATGTTATCTGGAGTGCATGAACACCAGCGGGCTTGGATTACGCCCCCAAATGGAACGAAAGCTCAATCAACGGTGTTATCACCCCCCCGGTGGTGGGTGTTATCACCTCGGTTTTCTGTGAAGTCTGGAATGATGTGGCGAGAGGGGATTCAATCCAGGCCTACCAGTGAATGTGACTATCAACCACAGATCCTGTAGCGGCGAGTGTGGAGAGCTGGATGAGATAGTCTCAATAACAGCCAAAGCCGTGACATAAACCGGGTAGCGTTTTCCCGTTGATGTAACGCATGAAAATCAAAAGAATCTCGGTGTGGCATGTAGATCTCCCCCTGCATGAAGGTAGCTACAAATGGTCAGGCGGCAAGTCCGTCAGGGTGTTCGACAGCACGATCGTGGGCGTTGAGACAGATACCGGCATCGTTGGTTATGGTGAAGTGTGCCCGCTCGGGCCCTTTTACCTGGCCGCCTATTCGGAAGGCGTTCGCGCTGGTATTGGGGAATTAGGACCGCACCTGCTGGGTGAAGATCCACTCGGACTTACTCGCCTCAACCGCCGTATGGACGCCGCCCTGAAGGGGCATCCATATGTCAAGTCCGGAATCGACATGGCGTGCTGGGACATTCTGGGCAAAGTCACGGGCCAGCCGGTGTGCGTTCTACTAGGAGGACGTTACGGCGAAGATATCGGTCTTTACCGCGCTATCTCACAAGAATCACCTGAAGCGATGGCCAGTCGCGTGGCTGGTTATCGCGCGGAGGGTTACCGTCGGTTCCAACTCAAAGTTGGTGGCGACCCTGAAGTGGACATCGAACGTATCCGCGCTGTTTCAGCGCAACTCCAGTCCGGCGACCGCCTCGTTGCCGACGCTAACACTGGCTGGTTGATGCACGATGCCATGAGAGTCGTCCGCGCAGTGCAAGATGTCGATGTCTACATCGAGCAACCATGTTTAACCTACGAGGAATGCCTGTCCGTTCGTCGCCACACTAACCATCCCTTCGTGTTGGACGAGGTGATTGACGGCATCGACATGTTGATCCGCGGCAAGGCAGATCTAGCGATGGATGTGGTGAACCTCAAGATCAGCAAGTTCGGCGGTCTCACAAAAATGCGATTGGCACGCGACCTCTGTGTGTCGCTCGGCATGGCGATGACGATTGAAGACAGCTGGGGCGGCGACATAACTACCGCAGCCATAGCGCACCTCGCACATAGTACGCCGCCCGAGTTCCTGTTCACGACGACCGACTTCAACAGCTACGTCACCGTGAGCACCGCCGACGGTGCACCGCGGCGCGTCAACGGCCGCATGGCAGCGAGCACCCGACCGGGCCTTGGCATCACACCGAAGATGGAGGTGCTAGGCAAGCCGGTGCTGACCATCGAATGAAACCGGATTACCGGATAGGGTTGACTCTGCTCTTTCACATGACGGCTGAATCGGGGGCCCAATTGAATTGAAATGGGGCCCAATTCGTTCCTGGCACTTAACTGGCAAATGCTCCACAACAACCTCCCGCAAATACCCAGACGGGGTTATGTGGCGTTCAAGGGCATGAAGTCGAGGGTGGGGCGATTTTGGAAATATCTCACGACTCCTCGCGGTCAGACAAGAGCTGCTCATGGGTCACGATCTTCCTGACACTCTCTTCTGAAGTCGTCGGGTTTGGAGATGGTGCGGGGAAGGGGATTCGAACCCCTGAAGGCTTGCGCGTACGGACTCTACGCCACAGGATGCCTTCTCTAGCCCATCGTTCGTGATTGGATCTTAAGTCTGGCACCGCGTTTAGCTGCGGTCCTGCCCCTTTGACCTGGCTCGGGAATCCCCGCACCGCAGCACATTCAGCCCCCGTTCCGTCCTTTAAGCTTCTTTGAAGGTCAAATGCCTCAACGCTTTTAGTTTGGCAAGGGCCCATCGATCTGGGCCCGTAGCTCAGGTTGGATAGAGCGGCAGAATCCGCTTCAAGCGGGACGTTGCCGAACCCCCTAAGGAACACCGGATAAAGCTGTAGAACCCAACAAGTCAACTGGGTGCAGAGGTCCGGGGTTCAAATCCCCGCGGGCCCGCCAATACTCCATAGGATTTTGGATTTGAACTCTGAGGGCTTTGACACAAACCACTTTCGCCCTTGAGCTCTGCATCATCCAGAACTCTAGATCGCCTATAGCTGGAGGTTAGATGACATTTCATGTTCGAATCTCACGAAATTCCTGTGGGAGACTTATCTGTCAAGACTCAGCGTATAATCCACTCAGCCAAGTCAGGCTAGTAGTGGTCGGCATGCACTGATTGCGCCGCATTCAATTACAATATGATGCTCGAGTGAGGGTGCCGGAGGTTGAAGAACTTATAGGAGCCTTGACCATTCTATAGTTGAGTGTCTGTGGCTTGGCATTGAAATTGAAAGACGTCAAGACAGAGATCATGCAGGAAGATAATGGAACGTACGCCGTAGCATGTTCAGCTCTCGGCGTATATTCAGTCGGGAGGACTTTGAGAGAAGCCAAGCGGAATTTCCAACAGGCCCTAGACCTACACTTGGCCGTTCTAAGAGAGAAGGCTACAAAAGAGCTCACAGTCGTTGCCCACTAATCTCATAGGTCGAATCCTTGCCACGTCTTCGACCGGTAGATGGTAAGGAACTCATTAAGATTCTCTGTAACAGGTTCGGCTTTGTTAAGGTCAGACAGAAAGGCAGTCACGTAACCCTTCAGCGCAATGGGACTTTCGTTACTGTTCCGATGAAGGAAATACGCGTCGGTCTTTTGACCAGAATCCTGAGAGACTGCAACATTTCAAGAGACGATTTTCTCGCTTGTTCATGATTTCAAACGAGGTTGGAACCATTGGTGAGATTCAGCGGAGGTGCCATTTGAACCCACATTACACCTATGAGCTCAAGAAATGGGAAAGGCAGGGTTCAAAGCGCGGTTCCATTCCTATGCTGCCCGCCACCTTCCACGAGTGGCAGTACCACTTTTCCGTCGCCACCAGCGCAGGCGAATTCGCAACACAGCCTCAATCCATATTCTTCACGATGAAAGCACTTCGGCGAATGCGACTTGTCCCTTCTTGGAGTCGCTACGAGAGGTGATAGGTGAGTTCCTAGAACCATAGGGTTTTGATCTCTTTCAGTGCTGTAAAATGAGGGTCATCCGTGACGCATCGTGCTTCGAGCGATTTGCACGTCGCGACTATTACTCCATCAGCCATGGGAATCTGACGCCTGTTTCTTAGTTCGGCTGCAGCAACCGCGATCTCCGCATTCACGTCGACTATGCGGAAACTGTCCAGCAGCACCTGCAGCCTTACTCGTGCGGCCTCTCTGCCCTCTTTCTTCAGGCTCAACAGGTAGATTTCGTGTACCGTGAGTGCTGAAACATAGCGATCCTTGTTCTTGGTTATGAGATCCTTTGCTTTCTCCAGAAAGGCGTTGTCTGCAGAGTAGAAGTATTCAGCGAAGAAGCGTGTGTCGTAGACGAGTTTAGGCATCTTCCTCTCGCAACTTGTCGAGGAGATCCTTGACCTCCTTAACCGTAGCCTTGCCCGCTCCGGAGCCAGCTAAGTCAAAAAAAGAAAGTTTCGGCTTCAGGAGCATGCCCTCACCGGTATCAACTACTTCCAGCTTGGACCCCTCAACAATCCGGTATTTCCTCCGGAACTCGATCGGGATAGTCGTCTGCCCCTTACGCGTTACTACCACTTCTTCTGTCATACCTGGTCATCGGTACTACCAGGCGGGAGTACTATATCTGCCTTCTTGGCAGGCGGGGTTCGAATCTCGGCGGGCGCGTCATCTTGCGCAGTGGGACAAGTTGGCGTACCACACCAGAACCGCGTGCTCCACCCATTCAAGCGTCTGTTTTCTTGGTGGCATTGGCCGTGTTACGTTTTCGGCGCTAAAAGGCTGCAAACGTTGGAGTGAGTGCTTATTCGCAGGCGCGACTGGCCGGTGGTCGGGGTCGGTTGGTTGGGTCAAGTAACTGCCACGTTGAAACCGAGGATTGACTACAGGAGAGTCGCACCCGATATCGGTTAGGCTATGTACGTAATAGAGGAACGCGTATGGAAGAGCGCCCTTGAATGGTCACTGTTGCATCATGTGAAGCCGCGAGCGTCCCAGATCAACGGTTGCGCTTGGTGCAGGGACATGCACACTAAGGATGCTCGCGCAGATGGTGAGGCCGAGCAAAGACTATGCTTGTTTTCTGCCTGGGGGAGCCTCCTTTCTTTACTGAACGTGAACGAGCCGCACTTGGACAGAGGCAGTTACACTCGTCATCCGGGACCATGTCCCGGATGATGTGTACGATTACGTGCGCCAACATTTCAACGAGAAGGAACTGGTCTGCTTGACGCTCGCGATTGTAGCGATTAACGGCTGGAATAGGCTCAACGTAAGTCTGCGTACGGTCCCCGGTAATTACCAACCGCAACGCTACTAATACGATTCATTACAGCAAGGCAACGATTCACACCACTGCCGGACGACAGAGTCTACTTTGGGCCATCTGGCCAGCGCATTGTACCAGAATAGAGACGAAGCTGTTCCGTTCAGGACGATGATCACGACCGTCAAACTCGTCCTTGAGAGCAGGCCTGCATTAGGGGATTCGTAATCTGGCTCAGCCGTCCAACGGCGCAAATAGGCAATAATTTCCATAATGCATGCCGAGGGCTGGTTAGAACTGCATCCCTTTGCGCAAGGAAGCTTTTGCAGGAAGAAAGTCATTATGCGGCAAATCCCGAACATATAATTTACTTACGTTCATTTTAAAGACAACATTCCTCCTAACTTTCGTTTTTGAGGAGGAAGTGAAAAACGTCTAGTATTCTAAAGCCACCAGTCATCGCGCTATTGCTAGTTTTCCTCATAATAGGTATCGGAATCGGTTACGTGGCACATCCAACCCCGCCGCCGCTTACATCCACTTTGCCATCTGAAATTCCCATCGGCGTCATATTGACTCTGACGGGGGACTTTTCAAGCTACGGTGTGAGAGCTCAAGCAACCGCCAAGATTGCCGAGAGTGAGATCAACGCCTATGTGACCTCTTTGGGCATTCCGACGACATTCAAGTTCTACTACGAAGACTACGAGACTAAGCCCGATGTGGCCCTGCAACGACTACAGGACCTGTATGCACGAGGTGTCAAAGTCGTCATCGGAGGAATGACCAGCGGGGCCATGAAATCGATAGACTCATACGCGGACACTAACAAGATACTCGTGATCGATGGTACCTCGACTGCCGCCAGAGCGAGCGTAGCTCCACCAGGAGACTACGAGATCAGGGTCGTGCCCGCCGCGGAAGCTGAAGGTGTCGCCCTTGCGGCTGCTCTCAAGAGTCAAGGGTACATGAACGTTGCCATGGTTTCGGCCGAGGACACGTACAGCCTCTCTATTCGTGACTCATTCAAGACCGCATACGCTGCAGCCGGAGGTAACTTGGTCGCGGACATGACTTACGCTTATCCAGGTACTACAGATTTCACCGTCGTACTGAACACACTCGAACAACAAGTGGCTCCCCTTTTGAGCACTCACCAGAGTGTAGCGATATTCGCCAACATGTGGGAAGACATCGCTGTAATGCTAAACCAAGCCAACAGCAGGAATAGTCCAGTGCTCTCACTGACATGGTTCGGACCTGATACTTTGTCGCAGGACACAGTCATCATCCAAAACGCTGGGGCTGTAGCTACGAAGGTGAAGCTAATATCAGTGCAACTTATGGCGCCTCTGACGTCAAAGCATCTGGCGCTGAACGCTGCGGTGCAATCTTCGATAGGACAGGAACCGGACATATACGCATTGGCCACTTACGACGCAGCCTGGGTAGCGGCTCTCTCAATTCTCGTTGCTGGCAAATACGATACTGACGCAATCAAAGCTGCGTTGCCGACTGTAGCAGCATCGTACTGGGGTGCCACAGGCAACACCGAACTCAACTCGGCTGGAGACAGAGTGACCATGGACATGGAGTTCTGGGCCGTGGTTCAAAGCCAATGGCAAAGGGTTGCCACTTACTCATCAGTAGACAAGCAGGTTTCGTGGCTGATACAACTTTAACCTCATCGTTCCCCTCTTTTTTTTCCTAATCATTATGTTACAGATGTGATGTTCTATTCCTCCAAGAAGGAAACATCGAAGCTCTAGCTAGGAACGGGTGAATAAGTCAATGGAGTTGGTCACACTATCGACTATTGTGGGCTGGCTTACTTATTCGGCGCTTCTGTCGCTGATGGCGCTGGGAGTCACTCTGCTATACAGAACAACAAAAGTTGCGAACTTCGCCCACGCATCCTTCGTGACGGTTGGTGCTTACGTCACATACACGTTGAGTATCGCACTAAGTCCGAACCCGTATCTTGGCGTGCCAGTTGCTTTCGTTGTGGTAGGCGCTATCGCTTTGTTGCTCTTCTATGCAGTTTTAGAGCCGATGAGAAAAAGGAACTCATCGACTGTCATGCTGATGATCGCGACGCTTGCATTTGACATCATAATGCTCGGTGTCATGAACATACATGCCGACTTCTTGACCAATGTTTACGTGGTTCCTTCCCGCAATGTTCTGCTGAGCGGATCAGATTTCAAGTTCATGGGGCAACCTGGGATACTCTGTGTTGCCCTCGGAACGCTGCTCCTTTGTTCGGCCGCCTTGTATCTGCTGTTAAACTTCACTACCTTGGGCATAGCGTTAAGGGCATCAATGGAGAATTCCTCTCTTTCAGAAGCAATCGGCATAAACGTTAGCATGATGCTGGCAGTGTCTTGGTTCATTGCCGGAGGACTCGCGGGCATCGCGGGAGCCCTAATCCCGCTATGGACTCTGATCAACCCAAACATTGGAACGGTTCTATTGGCAAGCATATTCTGCGCCAGCATAGTTGGCGGCTTGGAGCAGATCTACGGAGCCGTATTAGGAGGTTTCCTGCTAGGATTGGTCGACGTAGTAGGCACGTCGGTGCTCGCCTCACTTGTCGGTCCTTGGGTTGCGTTCTACGAACCTGTTATCCCGCTCCTGGTTCTCTCTGCGACATTGATCCTAGCGCCTAAGGGACTCGCAGGCGTGCGAGTTCGGAGGGGGAAGTGATGGCACCGATAGACCAAGTGATACTCTTTACAGTGGACCTCTCGGCTTTGTTCGCGGTCTACTTAATCATCAACATCGGGCTCAACATGCAAGAGGGCATTACCGGCATACCTAACTTCGGCATTGTCTTCGCAGTGGCTGGCGGCGCTTACATTGCCGGTGGCCTTTCAACAAGGCTTACTGTCAGTCTGCTCGGTGTACAAACGAACTTTGATCCCGTTTTCGACAATGTTGCTGTGCTGCAGTTGGTAAATCCTATTCTTCGGTCGCAACCTTCTACTGCAATCGCGTTGCTGATTTTGTTCCTCATCATTGGAGGCATGGCAGGAGCGCTTATGGGTCTAATTTCCTCAGCCCCAGCCGTTAGACTCAGGGAGGATTATTTGGCAATCACGCTCTTGGCTTTTGGGGAGATACTCAATGTCATAGGAATCGGATACAAGCCTCTCATTGGCGGTCCTATCGGCGTGAACGTGCCGGACATTTTTGGCTGGGCAGGACAGTATAGGTTCTACATGGGAACCCTTGTGCTTCTTTTGGTTGCAATGGCTATTTTTGCATACGCCGGCTACCTCATCAAAACGCCTTTCGGCAGGACTCTCAAAGCCATTCGAGACAATGAAATCGTGGCAAGATCACTTGGGAAAGACATCACCCGACTTAGGACCACCTCGATACTCTTTGGCTCATTGCTGTGCGGCATTGCGGGAAGCCTATGGGTTCTCTACAGTGGCGCAGTAACTCCGACCTATGCCAGATTCGATTGGACATTTCTACCATGGCTTATGATCTTGCTCGGAGGAATGGGAAGTAACAGAGGGACCTTCGTAGGCACTCTCATCTTTGTCACCCTGAACAAGTTGATCATCTACTACAAGTACGAATTCGTAGGAATTCTCCCATTCGACGTAGTCTGGTTAAACTACCTTTTACTCGGCATCATAACGATCCTTGTCCTCATCTATAGGCCAGAGGGCATCGTCCGAGAGAAATGGACAGCAACAGGACAGAACCTCGGTGCCGCAGATAAGGGAATGAAAGATGGTTAGGGCTCAAGAATGGGAAGTCTGCTTCAGGTAAAGGATGTAAGAAGATCATTCGGCAATCTTCGCGCCCTTGATGGGGTAACCCTCAACGTGGAAGAGAAGACGGTCACCATCCTCATCGGCCCAAACGGTTCCGGAAAAACCACGTTGATCAACGTCATCACCGGGTTCCAAAAACCAGATGGGGGACACATATACTATGGCTCAAACGAGATAACCGGTTGGTCACCTCAACGAATCTATGGAACCGGCATTGCTAGAACGTTCCAAATACCTTCCATGTTCGGCAAGCTTAGTGCACTCGAAAACTTACTCGTCGCAGAGAAAAATCATCCGGGAGAATCCTTCACAAAGTCACTAGTTAAAGGGCTTTGGGCAAGACACGAGCGAGACGCTACTGAAAGGGCGTCGAAGATACTAGAACTATTGGGGTTGTCCGAACAATCGGACAAGCCTGCTTCGCTCCTAAGCGGAGGACAGATGAAGCTCGTGGAAATAGGGAGAGCCTTGATGAGCGACGCCAAGCTATACTTGCTTGACGAGCCAGTCTCAGGAGTAAATCCGACCTTAGCTCACGAAATATTCGCCAGAATAATCGGCCTTAGGGAGCAATACGGAATAACGTTCTTCATCATTGAGCACAGGCTCGACATCGCTCTCAAATACGTCGACTACGTAAACGCGATGGCATCTGGCAAGCTTATTGCAGCTGGCTCTCCAAACGAAGTCATCAGCGATCCGAAAGTAATAGAGGCATATTTGGGCGCTTAGAAATTGCTGAAGGTCAAAGACATCTTCGCTGGCTACGGCAAGCTTCAGATTCTCAATGGTGTAACGGTCAGCGCTGAACCGAGGAAGATTGCGGTCATAGTTGGCCCAAACGGTTCTGGGAAGAGCACACTCCTGAAGACTATAGCAGGTCTAACGACCATATACAGAGGAACGATAGAGCACGATGGTCATGATATTGCTGGTCTGGCCTCGCACCGGATAGCCAAAAGCGGCATCGCTTACCTACCACAAACCGATAACGTCTTCACGAATCTTACCGTAACGGAAAACTTGAAACTTGCAGGATACACGGTTGACGCTGAATCCTACCAGACTAGGCTGAAGAGGGTATTCCAGCTCTTTCCACAGCTTACGCCTTACGCGAAAACCAAGGCGTCTAGTTTGAGCGGTGGAGAACGTCAAATGCTCGCGATGGCGTTGGCGCTCATAAGAGACCCGAACGTGATCCTGTTTGATGAACCAACTGCGAATCTGGCACCGAAAATAGCTACGCAAGTACTGAATCTTATCTCGTCGCTTGCGAAAGACTTTGGCTTGACTATACTCCTAGCAGAACAGAACGCAAAGCGCGCCTTGGAAATAGGAGATACCGCCTATCTGTTCGTTAGCGGCAGAACCGCGTTTGAAGGAACCGCTAGAGAGCTCCTAGAACACAAGGAACTTGGAAAGCTCTACCTAGGTCTACTCGCCTCCTAACGCTCAAGAAACAGCATAATCAGACCCTAAGTAACAATGAAGGAGAGTCGAGCAGCTTCTTAATTCAAGCTTCGATGAGCGTACTTGCTTTCCGTTTTGTCGGAATGTTTATTGTGAATGTTGAACCTTTCCCCACGGCGCTTTCTACTTGAATGGTTCCACCGTGCGCTTCCACTATGCGTTTACAGATCGCTAACCCCAATCCCATGCCTCTAGATTTAGTTGTCTTCAGAGGCTTCCAGAGGTTCTTCATGACGTGGTCGGCGATGCCTTCACCGGTATCCATGAATTTGACCTCCAGAATTCCGTTAGATTCTGAGCTTGATATTGTCAGTTCACCGTCCTTGGGCATTGCGTCAATGGCGTTCCCTATCAGATTGACGAAGACCCTCTGAATCTTCGCAGCGTCAATAGACAATGCTGGCGCATCTTGCATCATGTTTCTGATGATTACGTTCTCGGGAATCTTCACTTGAAGCATTGCCGCATCCATCACTGCTTTTACAGTGGTTTCCGTAAGTTCCAGGGGAATTTCACGCGAGTAATCCAAGAGTTCTTTGACTATCTTATCCGCGTATTCAAGGCCACTGTCAATCAGCGCTAGCATTTCCATGGTTTGGGGATCGGCGGTCGGACCCCACTTCTGTCTAAGGACGTATGCTGCTCCCGAAATTCCCTGTAATGGATTGCGAAGATCATGTCCCACCATGGCAGCTGTCTCACCTATCACGGCCATCCGCTCAGCCTTCCGAAGCCGGTCTTGAATCTCAATTTGTTCGGTGAGGTCTTTGAGCACTGCAACATACGCCACGGGAGCCCCGGCAGCATCTTTCACCATGCTAGCAGAGAATTCGACAGGAAATTCATGTCCGTCCTTCGAGATGAGGGAGTATCCCATATTTCTTACCGCTCCTGTTTCCGAGAGTCTTCGGAATGCCTCGGAGGCCATTTCCTGATCCTTTTTGGCAATGAGCTCAAGTGTATTCTTGCCAACCAACTCAAGTTTAGACGCGCATCGATACAGTTGCAGTGCCGCTTGATTGCAGTCGACTATGTCTCCATTCAGGTCTGTAACGATGATGCCTTCGGGGGAGGCTTGGATTATTGTGTTCAATCTCTCCTCGCTCTCCCGCAGCGCATTTTCCGCTCGTTTGCGTTCGGTGATGTCTATCCAGTACCCATTTACTTCCATTGGCTTGCCATCGGCATCACGGATCAGCTTCGCTTCTTCTCGTATCCAACGGTACGCTCCATCCTTGTGCAGAAACCGGTACTCGAATGTCCGCTGCCCTTCTTTCCAGAAACTGGGAATTTCAGCAAGTGTTGGGCGTAGGTCCTCAGGGTGAACATGACTTTCCCAGAACTCAGGATGGCCGATGAATTCTTGCGGCTCAAACCCAAGTACTGCAACGACCCTCTCGCTGATGTAAGTCAAGTCCCAATCAGAGGCGTTTGCACGAACCTTACCCGCATAGATGACAGCTGGGTTCGAGGTTATCACGAATTCCAATCGTTCCCGTGCAGCGCGCAGTTCCTTAGTCCTCTCCGCGACCCGTTCCTCCAAGTGTTTCGAGTACCGCTCCAGTTCCTTTTGCATTCGCTCTTGCTCTGTGACGTCTCGAGCAAGGGCGACTGAACCTATCGTACGATTGTTCTCATCAAAGATCGCTCGTGAATTCCATGCGATAATCCTGACTTGGCTATCTTTACGTGTGATTCTTGTTTCAACGTTCTCCTCGCTCAGTCCCTTTTCGATAATTTCATTGGCTGTTGCTATGACTTCTTTCCGATACTGCTCATCGGGGTATAGCCATTCCCATATCTTGTTGTGCCCCACAACTTCTTCGCGCGAGTAGCCGCTGATCTCCTCAGCGGCCTTATTCCAAGTAAGAACATTCGCGTTTTGATCCAGCACGTTGAGCCAGACATTCGCATTATCTATGACGCTCTCCAGGAATTGGCTCAGCTTGCGAATCTCCGTCTCTGAATGTTTTCGGTCGGTGATGTCGGTCAGGATTCCGTCAGAATAGGTGGCGCCTCCGGTTGGACTGAATGTCGCTATAGAGTAGTCTCTGACCCATATTCGCCGACCATCCTTGCGCTGCAACTCAAACTCTGCGATATCGGAACCGGCCAGGCGCAGTTTTCGCTCATGATCCATTCGATCCGTCTTTTGTACGTATAGATCGGTAACATCGATCTGCTGGACTTGAGATACGCTCTTGAAGCCCAATATGTCTGCGAGAGTCTGGTTCGCTTCCAGGATCCTGCCTTCTGGTGTTGAGCGGTAGACGCCTATTGGAAGATGTTCTAGAAGTCCACGAAAGCGTTGTTCGCTTCTGCGTAATGCCTCAAGGTCACGAAGCCGTCTCAGGTCTGAGGCTACATGAATCGCTAGGGTTTCGAGTAGTGTCTGGTCTTCGTCGGTGAACGTGCTGGGTTGCGTGCTCTCTACATTCAGAACCGCTATAGTCTCGCCGTCTATAACCACTGGGACGGCGAGTTCCGACAACATGGTCGGGGGGCCACTCCAATCAACCCCCATCGGATCCACGTAGGCCGGCTCCTTTCTCGTATCAGCAACGCGGACGGGCGTTTTCTGAATTGCAGCTCTGACGATAAGTCCTGGGCCATCAAGAGATAGATCTGGGTTGACAAAGTTCTTCTCCCCTCTCGCTCCTTTGATTACGATCCTACGACCGTCGACAAAATTGACGTTAGCGTAATCAAAACCGAGTCCGAACTCCATTGCGTCCAGCGTGTGCTCCGTTATCTGATCTGTGCTTGTAGCTGATGAGAGCCGCAATGCATGCCAGTGAAGCGCCATCAACTTTTCTTCGTACTTCAGTCGCTTGAAAGCCGAGCCGACATGAAATGCCAGGATCTCAAGTAGCGTCTGATCCTCACTCGTAAATGCATTCGGTTGTGTGCTTTCGACATTTACAACGGCCACCACTTCGTTTTGGGTTATTACTGGCACTGCAATTTCCGAAAGCATCGTTGGAGCGCCTTTCCAGTCAAGGCCTTTGCCATCCACGTACGCGGCTTCCTTTCGAGTGTCGGAAACTCGAATGACCGATTTGGTGTTCGCAGCCTTTGTTGTAATGCCAGGTCCGTTAAGAGGCAACACGGAGAATGCGATGTTGGCCCCTCGGGCTCCACTGAGTTTCAAATATCCGTTCTCAACCGTGCAAATATCAGCCGCATCGAACCCAAGGGCGAACTCCGCGGCGTCCAAAGTGAATTTCGTCATATCGTCGATGCTTGTCGCTGAGCTAAGCTGCAGAGAATGCTTGTGAAGTGCCATCAGCCTTTCTTCGTACTTCAGCCGTTTGAAGGCTGAGCTTACGTGAAAGGCTAGGATCTCTAAGAGGCTCTGGTCTTCACTGGTGAAGGCGTCCGGCTGGCTCCATTCTGCATTAAGTACTGCAAGTGTTTCATCGTCAACTATTACAGGCACAGCTAGCTCAGATAGCATAGTTGGAGGGCCATTCCAGTCAAAGCCCTTGCCATCGACATATGCGGGGTCCTTCCTGGTGTCTGGAACTCTCACCGTTTTCTTGGTGTTCGCAGCCTTGGCCTTTACACTGCGTGTGTCGCCTAGAGGGGCCTCCCACAGAACCGATGGGTGTCCTCTATATCCAACCACTCTTAGGCATCTGTTTTCAACCATGGCCACGTCAGCGAAGTCAAATCCAAGCGCGAACTCCATAGCATCTAGGGTGTATCTCGCTATCTCGTCGATGCTGCTGGCCAAACCAAGTTGCGAGGCATGCTTGTGTAAGGTCGTCAACTTCTCTTCATAGGCGAGGTGGTCTTCCTTCATCTTCTTGCGTTTGAGAACCTTCTTACGAATATGACGAGTTAGACCAGATTTCCCACGTCTTGGTTCAGTCGCTTTCCTGTTCAAGGCTCTCCTTTCCCGGAATCACTAGGAGGTGAAGACTTGAGAAGGATCGTCTTCGCCTCGTCAACATAATCTCGCAAGCCGAAGTCTGATTTATCCGCGAAATTCATCTGCAATTCCGAGTAGAGTCTCTTTGCGATAGCCTTTGAGATGGCTTTCGTGGGACCTGATCCAAAGTTTCGCTCCAGAATTGCCAGTAGGCTTTCAAGGTGTTGAGGGAGCTCCTCCCTCGTTATGGAGAACTTCGTCAATAGATCCAGATAGAGCGCGTCGCGGACTACGAGACCCATCACGCCTGCCAGAGTTTCATCAATGCATCTGAACAAAGTGTCATTCAGGTCCTTCATCACGCCGTTTCCTCCGATCAACGTACCCAGAGATTATCGAGACCGAACTCCGAGTACCTTTTCGTCGCTGTCTCCACCGTAATGGCGTTACGCCGCTTTAGCCTCTGTAACTCACGGGGGTACATGATTGTATCTGATAATTGACCCAGTGCGCGATAATGTGTTACACTCATTTCACTCTATATGCTCCAATCGGTCGTCACTCAGTGTAGTCAGAAAAGCTTCTCTTCAGTGCTCTAAGAATGTACGGGGTGACATGATCCACGCGATACTGTCATCTTCAGAGAGGAGTGATGGGAGCGGTACTTGTATGCTGGTACTGAGCCCCGGATGTACACTCTAGTTGCCAAATCAATTATTGTAAGTATTGAAGGTACCAAGAATTCTTCTTTCACTCGCGCAAACGCACTAAATCGATAATCTTGCACGAATCGCCGGCTCCTTCGAGTCTTGCAAAAGGGTTAACGGAGAAGCCACTGATCGAAAAGACTATAGGACGATTGTTCGACGAAATCGCCGCAAAATATGAAGATAATGAAGTACTAGTATCGATGCATCAGCAGCAACGATTTACATATCATCAGCTCAAGAGCGCGATTGACGGCCTTGCTATCGCTCTTCTTGGTTTTCGAGTGAAGAAAGGCGAACGTGTAGGGATATGGTCCCCTAACAATACCGAATGGGTTTTGACCCAGTTCGCCACTGCTAAGATCGGGGCAGTTCTCGTCAATATCAATCCCGCTTACCGAGTATCAGAGTTAGAGTATGCTCTCAATCAATCGGGTGTGAGTTTCCTCATAACCGCTAGCCAATTCAAGACATCGGACTATCATGCTATGCTCTACGAGCTCGCTCCTGAGCTCAGCAGTCTGCCGGAAGATGTTGAAGTCGAGATTCGAGCGAAGAAAGTTCCTTCTCTTCGCAGGATTGTGACACTAGGAGGCGGCAAAGAGAGGCCACACGCTGGCATGCTCAGCTGGAAGCTCTTCAACGAGATTGGACAGCAGCGATCCTCAATTTCTAACCTAAAGGAACGACAGGAGAGCCTGAGCTTCCAAGATCCGATCAATATTCAATATACGTCAGGCACAACCGGATTCCCGAAGGGGGCTACGCTAACCCATCGCGGCATCCTCAACAATGGCTACTTCGTTGGAGAGGAGATGAAATTCTCAAGTCGTGATAAGCTCTGCATTCCTGTTCCGTTCTATCATTGCTTTGGGATGGTCCTGGGGAATCTGGCTTGTGTTACGCACGGAGCAACAATGGTACTCCCAAGTGATTCATTCGATCCTGAAAACGTCCTGGCCACTGTTGAAGAAGAAAAATGTACTGCACTCCATGGAGTTCCAACCATGTTCATCGCTGAACTTGATCTTCCCAACTTCAAACAATACAATCTTTCAAGACTGCGAACTGGTATAATGGCAGGTTCTCCCTGCCCCGTAGAGGTAATGAAGAGAGTTATCTCGGATATGGGCATTCGAGAGATAACGATCTGCTACGGAATGACTGAGACGTCTCCCGTATCATTCCAAACGAGGATTAACGATCCGATCGAACTCCGCGTTTCCACTGTTGGTCAGGCACATCCTCACGTAGAGGCGAAAGTCATCGATCCGCTAACGGGAAACACGCTGGCTAGGGGAACACCGGGCGAACTCTGTGTCCGCGGCTACCTCGTGATGATTGGATATTGGAACAATCCCGAGGCCACAAAGGAAGCAATCGATTCAGACGGCTGGATGCATACAGGAGACCTAGCCATGATGAGAGCGGACGGGTACGTGAACATCGTCGGAAGAACTAAGGACATGATTAGTCGAGGTGGAGAGAAGATCTTTCCGAAAGAGGTAGAGGATTTTCTCTACACGCATCCCAAAGTATCTGATGTACAGGTAATTGGCGTACCAAGTAAGAAATACGGAGAAGAGGTCATGGCATGGGTCAAGCTAAAGCCCGGCGCCACGGCAACTGCCGACGAACTGAAAGACTACTGTGAGGGGAAAATTGCGTACTTCAAGATCCCCGCCTACTTCAAATTCACAGACACATTTCCGATGACCGTAACAGGAAAGATCCAGAAATTCAAGATGAGAGAGCTATCGATCAAAGAGTTCGGCCTAGAAGAAGCTGCAGCCGTGCGAACCGCTTAGCTCGCCCGAAAGGGTGCTCAGATCAAAGGGCTTGCTATCAATTTGATATGTTGCGATTCGCTAAGACATCATTGGATTATCAATTGAGCGGATTCCAATGCGAACTCTCTCAAGGAGCCTAAAGTACATCGGCGGCTTAGTCTGCGCGCTAGGCGGAGTATACTTGGGAAATGCTTACGGAGCAGCTTACTGGCGCTTCGGACCGTTCAATCTGGCATGGGATACGATTTTTCGCGGAAGCGTCCTAGTGTTCATAGGATTTCTGTTAATTCGGTTAGGCAAATAGCGTAGGACGCAAGGGTCCGCTGTGATGAACCAAGCGAAGAGTAAGGCGGTTTCTTCCAGTGCTCTGTTAGCCACGTGAGATATCAAGGCAATTCGTATTAGGATGCTTATCAAAGCAGTCTCGGTCAGATTTGTCTGCGATCAGGGAACCCGTTGTAATCCATAAGGGACTTGACAATGTCTACGTGAAAGAAAGCAAGATCTGTTTCATTGACGGTGAGAGAAGTAAGCTCTTCTATCGCGGGTATGCGATTGAAGATCTTGCTAAGAGCTCCACATTTGAGGAGACAGCATATCTTCTAATTTACGGGCAGCTTCCCACTAGAGCACAGCTTGAGGAATTTAGGAAACGAATTGAGTCATATCGACCGTTGGATCCAGGTGTTCTCCAGCTAATTCGTTCCTTCCCGACCTCATGCGATCCAATGGACGCATTGAGAACAGCGATATCATCGCTAGGTCTGTATGATCCACAGCCTGCAACAGATAGCATTGAGGCGAGGATCGATAAGGCGCTTCGAATATTGGCCAAGACGCCAACGATAATTACCGCATTTGACCGCTTGCGAAACAGGAAAGAGCCCGTGCCGCCAAAGGCCGGTCTCAGTCAAGCAGCGGACTTCCTCTACATGCTCACAGGTCAACAGCCTGACCAATATGATTCACATGTGATGGATGTTGCTATGATTCTCCACGCAGAGCATGAGATGAATGCATCAACCTTCTCCTGCACTGTCACGGCTTCCACGCTAGCTGACATGTATTCCATAATAACCGCTGGCGTCGGAACGCTCCGAGGTCCACTGCATGGCGGAGCCAATGAGGCAGCTCTCAAGACTGTGATGGAAGTAGGCGATGCGTCAAGAGCAGACGCCTATGTCACCGAAACCCTCGCTCAGAAGAAGAGAATAATTGGGTTTGGACACAGAGTCTACAAGACATGGGATCCACGATATGTAATTCTAAAGAAGATTGGCGCAGATTTAGCTGCAAAGAAGGGGCAGATGAAGCTGTTCGATACGGCTGTGGCAATGGAGAATAGCGCGTTGAAACACTTGGGGGGTGCGCCGATCTTCCCGAACGTGGACTCATATTCAGGAATTGTCTTCCATGTGCTTGGAATCCCGACAGACCTCTTCACACCGATTTTCGCGATGAGCAGAATTGCCGGTTGGACTGCGCACGTCATCGAATACCTTGAGGCCAACAGACTAATTCGGCCAAAGGCTCTCTACGTAGGTGAGACAGGCCTAGCGTACAAGCCGATTGAATCGAGGTAGCTGAAAGAAGGAGAGGAATCCATTGAATGTTGGACATATTATCACTCGCCCTCTGGCATCAATTACGTCAGCAACATTCGTATTTGATGCCGCAAAGGCCATGGTCGACCAAAACCTTGGACTTCTAGTAGTCACCGATCCAAAGGACGAAACGAAACTCGTCGGCGTAGTCTCGGAGAGAGACATCATGAAGGCGGTCGTTTCAGGCAAAAGGATGAGCGCCACGGTTGATGAGATTAGCACAAAAAGTGTCGTGACCGTGAAGGCCGATTCTGAGGTCGCCGAAGCTGCAAAAGCCATAAACAAGAACAGAATTAGGCACGTCGTGGTTGTTGATGGACATGGAAAACCTATCGGCGTGGTTTCCATGCGAGACTTGGTTGGCGAACGCGCCACTTTGACTGCGATTCTGCAATCGCATGAGAAAGAAATCTTCATCGGAGGCGACTAGTTAACCAAGCGATTGAAGCTTGGATACTAGCTCCGATATTGGCACGTCCGTTTCGGTTCGCGTAGACATATTCTTAATCTTGACAACCTGAGATTTGAGTTCCTGTGGGCCGATAACCACCAAGTATGGAATTTGAAGCGAATTCGCATACTCAAGCTGCTTTCCCAACGCCCGTCCCTTCAGGTCCATCTCGGCGTCGATGCCGCTATCCCGCAGGCTTTGCACAATCTGGATAGCTTGCGGAATCGTCTCATCGCGCACCGTGGCCACAAAGACCTTAGCAACTTGCCTGGCTTTCGGGAAAAGTCCGCCGCGCTCAAGTGAGATCATCAGTCGCTCTATGCCGCCCGCTACACCTGTGGCTGGAATATCGCGCTTTCCATAAACTCTACAGAGTTTATCATATCTTCCGCCGCCGAAAATTGAACCGACATCCTCTCCGCCCTTGTCATATGCTTCGAATACGATTCCATCATAGTAACCGATTCCGCGTACGATGCTCATATCGTACTGACAATACTTCAGTCGCCCAGATGCTCCGAGGACGTTGGCAAGTGTTTTCAGGTCATTCATGCTGCTTCTCGCGTCTGCGTCCGTGAAGTTCAAGGCTTCCAGTTGTTGGAGAACTTTGTCTGGTTCCCCATTCAAAGATATGAATGAAAAGATCGCTTCGATCGTAGTACCACTGATCCTAATCGCCTTGAATTCCTTCGCTAGTTGTTCACGACTTTCTTTTCTGATCTTGTCCATGATTCGGAGGCACTGATCTAGCTTGTTGCTGGAGCGCACTCCCAACTGGCGAAGGTACGATTCAGCCAGTTTTCGGTTGCTAATTCTGATGATGAAATCCCGTAAGCCCACATTTGTCAGGATATCCGCACCGACAAAGATAGCCTCAGCATCAGCCAGCGGACTAGTTGAACCAAAAATCTCGACATCCCACTGCGTAAAGTATCTATATCGTGCGAATTGCGGCTCATCATAACGCCAATTGCCACCTATGCAAGCGAACTTGATCGGTTCGGGCAAATCGGAACGATTGGCCACCATTCTCGCAAGTCCAACGGTCAAGTCGAATCTTAAGCCAAGACTCCGCCCCGCTTTGTCTTTGAACCAATAGACTTCGTTTCGAATGGCTGGTCCACTTTTTGCCTCCAGCGTTTTCAAATTCTCAATTGTGGTAGGCTCAACCATATGAAATCCATATCTGCGGACAACTTCGCGGATCTTGTCGTAAAGCCATAGCCGCTTCGCCATCTCTTCGGATTCGATGTCTTTCATTCCACGAGGGAGACTGAAGACTTGCGATACCATCTTCTACACTGGCTTGTAGTGCGTCATGTGATTAGCTGTCCTATAATATTGTGAGTCCAAACTCAATCCGTCGCACTGCAATGTTTTATACAGAGGTATGCCACCTTGCCCAATGAGTAGGAATGCCAAAGAACAGAGAACTCGGTACGGCTGTCTGCGGCGGGCTAATCGTTGGAGGCATACTGACAGCGTTCTTAGGTATAACGGATCTTCCCTTAGCATCAACGATAGGAGCGATAATCGGAGGAGGAATCGCAGCCTACCTGTTGTACGGAAAGATACAACAGGGAGCAGTGGTGGGAGTGCTGTCAGCTGTCTTCGGATATCCATTCTACATTGGGATAGTATACGTTCTGCTGATCTTCGGCATTTACACACCCCCACCTGTGCCAACTCCTTCCATGTCGGTAATACAGGCAGGAGTAGTCATGGAGTTTCTCCTGAACATAGTTGCAGGAGCTATGGGAGGCGTTATTGTGTCATCGGTTCGACGTCCAATCCCGCCACCGCTTGGAGCTGCTGCTCAAGCGCCTCCAGGTTCCGTGCCAGGACAGGCGAGGTATTGCGTACAATGCGGAGCGCAACTGCAAGCCGGAACCTTAATCTGCCCTCATTGCGGCGCACGCCAACCACAGTAAAGAGTCCGAACTTCACTGCAATGAAATCTGCTTGGCGGCGTCTGGTGATCTAGACGCGCAATGAACTGAGCGTGTAGTACACTATGTCCGTTCTCCGGTCGACGACAGCGAGAATCAATTCCTTCTTCTCTGTATCCGAGATCGCCAATAACTTTCGCAGCTTCCGCAGACTCGCCTCGCCGCCCTCGTACACTATCGAGATTAGGCGTCGAAGCGGGCCCTTTCCGTATATGTCGAAATCGAAGTTCTTGTCTGATTCGCGAACTAGGTAGCCTCTATCGCGTAGGTCACGATAGACTAGGTACTTGATCCATATCTCTGGTTTGCCCACTGAGAATTTTCGGACTAGGTCTCGGAGAGACAGTTCCGCACTGGTTTTGGGAGTAAAGACTCGTATTTTCTGCTTTTCGAGTAAGTAGAAGGATTCGTAGGCCGTGAAGGATAAACGTGTTTTCTTTAGTTCACCGAAGCCTCTGTCCCTCAGCTCCATGAGTTCAGATTTGTAGGGCACGTATACCCCACGGGTATCCAAGAATGCGGTCCAGGGAGTGAATTGCGGCTTCTCTTCAGCCGCGGTAGCGATTTTCGCGTCGGTTTGAGTATTTGTGCTGCTCTCCACTAGGACCACTTTTAGGTCTGCAAGGAGGATGTTACCTTAATCCTTTTGCAAAAGGACACATGGGGCCTCTTGCTACGAAAGGTAATTCTACGCGTCAGCTCGTTTCGTAGTGAGCACACTGCCATTGTCAGCTATGTCTGAATTGAGGACCGTCGAGTGGGTTAGCGGCAGAGTCCGGATGATAGATCAAACAAAACTGCCTGACAAGTTTACGTATGTGGTTATCAAGGATTATCGCAAGATGGCGAGAGCCATTGAGGATATGGTTGTTCGCGGCGCGCCTGCGATCGGTGTGGCTGCTGCTATGGGTCTCGCCTTAGTCGCAAATGGAAGTCAAGCGAAGAATAAGCAGCAATTGATGAACGAGCTTCGCAGGGCCGCAGATGTTCTCAGGAAAAGTCGTCCAACAGCTTGGAACCTGTTCTGGGCGATAGATAGAATCCTCCTAACAGCCGAAAAGGCGACCGGGTCGCCAGGAGAGATTAGCCGTCAGATCGTGGACGAGGCCCGAGGCATGGCGGATGAAGATGTCCAAGCTAATCACAGAATCGGAGAGTTCGGAGCTGCGCTATTGGCTGACGGTGATGGAATCCTTACACACTGCAATGCTGGTACGCTTGCAACGGTAAGCTACGGCACAGCACTAGCACCGATTCGAACTGCTATAAGGCAGGGAAAGAGGCTGCAAGTATTCGCAACCGAGACTCGGCCTCGACTGCAGGGCGCCAAACTGACAACCTTCGAACTTCTCAGAGACAAGATCCCAGTGACCTTGATTGTTGACGGAGCAGCAGGCTATGTGATGAGACGCGGAATGGTCAGTAAGGTGATTGTTGGAGCCGATAGAATCACGAGAAACTTTGTCGCTAACAAGATTGGAACGTACATGTTGGCACTTGCTGCTCAGGCAAATCATATTCCATTCTACGTGGCGGCGCCATCGTCAACTTTCCGTCTCGAAGGAGATCAGTCTGAGGTGAAGATCGAAGAGAGGGGAGCTGACGAGGTGACGCGTATTGGAGGTAAGAGAATCGCTCCTAAAGGGGTTCGAGTATTCAATCCGGCGTTCGATGTGACGCCAGTCGAGTTGGTGGAGGGGTTCATAACAGAAAGGGGCGTCGTCAGTCCTGAGAAGCTCAGAACCGACGCGCCTGTGATCTGACTTTTGATAGCTTTTCTTGAGTTAGACTTCTTGGAGCGGTTTCTTACCCACCTGTAAGACGATCTCTACGGGGCAGTGGGTGACTGCTTCAATCTTGGATTTCCAGTCTGCGCCCATTCCAACGAGGGCGTACATGCCCGTAACCTCGCCTTTGGCTTTCTGAACGATCCGTGTCAGCGCTATCTGGGTTTCTCCGCTATCAATGACGTCGTCAACTATCAGAACGCAGTCGCCTTTCTTGAAAGCGTCTCTCGGCACGTATAGGCTGACCATTATCGCGGTCTTGCTGGGTATGTAGACCTCTTCGATGAATTCTCGTACGCCAACTTCTCTCGTCTTCTTGGCGATTATTAGCCCAACGCCCAGCCTGTGAGCAAGTAGAGCTGCGAGCGGAATGCCATCTACAGCCGCCGCCAGAATCTTTGTGATGCGCATCCCAGCAAACGCGTTCACCGCGTGCTGGACTGCGCGTTCCAGCAGAAGAGTGTCGGAGATCAATTTCGTGTTGTCAAAGTATCCGTTGTCATCAAATCGAATTCTTTGCTGAATTTCGCCTTCGAGTCTCATTATTTTCTGGAGTGTTCTGTTTATGTTCTGAGCTCTATCGATCGTTGGTAGCACGTGGCCTTTCACGTACCTACTCAGCACGGTTTCAGGGAGGCCGATGATCTGCGCCAATTCCCTGTAGGTGTAGTAGTTTTTCGCTAGGTTGAGGAGTTCGATGGTCATCAGCTTATACTTCAAGTCGGATATACGAGAACCTGTTCTCAACATGTACCCTTCTGCATTGTTTTTGACAAGTAAAGTACATGCACATTTCCATGCCCACCGGTAATAACGCTTTCGACACGAATTGACACAATGAATGGGGGCACTACGGACGCCTTTCTACAATTCCTTGACTATCTTGATAGCGGCCTTGGTAGCGACGTGTCGTTTTCGTGCCAAGACGATGGAAGGTGACTTGCACAAACTTGTCACCTTTCTTCATTCCGAATTCCGTCGTTCCTGCATTGAAGAGTGAGATCGTGAGCTGACCTCGAAAACCAGGATCAATCAAGGCTAAGCTCGCGATGATTCCCGCTCTGGCTAGCGAAGATCGTATCTGCATAATCCCCGCAATATCAGAACTCAGCTCAACTCGCTCAAGTGTTGCAACCAATGCGTGACGGCCTGGGGGAATCATGACCTCGCTCCCCAGACGCAGATCGTACCCAGCTCCGTTAAGACACTCAGGATTGAATGGTGTCACCACTAGCGATCCTCTCTTGATTGACTCCTCGATTTCCACATCAGAAAGAATTGCCAAAACAATCTCAACCTAGTTGCAGAGTGCAGCAACCGTGTCTGACTATCCCGCTTCTGGGTAATTAATGTCAAATGGTTATGATGCGATTTGGCGGGCGTTCGACCGGTGAAACCATATACAATTATCCGGGATTGAGTATGGCTAGCCGGAGCCGTGGGCCCGTAGTCGAGCTAGGATTAAGACACAGCGACATGTAAAGTCGTGTAAGCCTTCGGAGCTAATGTGAGGATAGCCTGGGATCCGGGGTTCGAATCCCCGCGGGCCCGCCAGCTTCCTGTGGGGGGCGGTACCTTGTTGGTTTTGGGAGGTCCGAGGTTGGGCGCTTTAGAATGGATTGCGCGAGGGGTGGTATGACGGGTGATGAGTCTCGGAGTAGGCGGTTGCTGTCGGATCCGGATGTGCGGCGTTGGTATACGAATCTTTGCGAGGGCAGCGAGCTTACCGCGGACATCTACTTGCGCAGGCTGGAGATGATTTGCGAGGTGTTCGGGAAAAGTCACCAGGACTTGGCGAAGCTCGACGCCAAGTCCGCATACAATTTCTTGGTGGATTTGGTTGCTGCATACCGGCGGAAGGGTGTTGAGGGCTCAACGATCAAGAGTTACGTGAAGCCCATCAAGAGCTGGTTCCTACACACGACATCATAATCGTCAGACCGATCAAGATTAGAGGTGCAGGCAAGACCTCGACGCTCAAGGATGAGAAGACGCCGGAACCTTACGAGCTGCACTCGGTCTGGAAGTTTTGTAAACTACGCCAGGAAGTTGAAATCGCACTGATAGGATTCAGTGGCGTGAGACCGGAAGTCCTAGGCGGCTACCATGGCTATGATGGACTTCGGATCTGTGAGCTTCCGGAACTCGTCATTGACAACCAGTTGGCAAAGGTGACTTTCAAAGCCATACCTACCCGAGTTCTGGTTCGAGATGAGTTGAGCAAGAACTCATTCTCCTACGAGACCGTGCTGTGCGAGGAAGGGTGCATGAGGCTGGAGAAGTATCTGGTTCTCCGCATGAAGGCAGGCGAGAAGCTCGGTGCACAATCCGCGGTCGTCGCGGAAAGTCTGGGTTCCGGTGGACCGTTGTCCACCAAGACCATATGCCAAGACGTTAGAGAGGCATTCAGGGATGCGGAGTTCCCATGGCGCCCATACATACTCCGCAGGTACTTCGATACGAGGATGGGGCAAGCTCTCGCGAAACCGGAAATGGGGTTACTTGGCTCGTGGGTGTCCTTCTGGATGGATCACGGCGGCGACATTGAAGCCATTTACAGGCTGCAGAAGAAATTGCCGGATAGCATGATGGAGCAGATGCGAGCCGCATACCAGCGAGCGTCGGAAATGTTGCAGACAGTAAACTTGCACCGTGAAGGCAACGTAATATTGCGGCGTGAATTTAGGGCAACCACAATGACCTCGCTTGGCTTTACCGATACCGAAATCAAGGGCTTCGACCTCGACAAGCTGAGCTCACAAGAGTTTCAGGAGATTATTAGGAAAAGGCTGGGAATAGGTGATGCGAAGGCTAATACTTCGAGTCCCAAGCAGCTGATAGTTTCGGTGGAAGAAGCGAAGCAGTACGTTAACGAAAAAGGCTGGCTTTTCAAAGAGAAAATCGGAGAAGGCGAAGTGGTTATCGAATCCCCAGCATGAGGTCCCAAGACTTCAACAATGCCAAGAATTCATCGATTGAGACCCTATCTGGTTGACTCTCAACTGACAAACGAACTGGATTATCCTTGGGAACGTGCGATCGCACCCATCCCTTAAGCTCATGAAGATCCACGAATTCCATGCTGAGTTTGATTCAACGGATCTTTCTGGATCAATGAAGAAAGATGAAGAAAGAATCAATGTGGTCCACGGCCACGAGTGCTCCGAAACGTCTTGTCAACCCTTTTGTGGCTATGATGTCGTCCAAGACGTGACTCAACATTCAGACAGACGTGTTCTTGCCCTATCCCAGGCCCCATGTCTTCAGTAGCTGATCTATGAAGAGCCATCCGTAGTAGCCGGCATATGAGTAGGCAAGGCTCAGGATTGTTTTGCCCGCGATTCCGGCGAGAAGGGCTTTGAGTCTCGGGTACCGCATCAGCCCGAGCGGTATCCACACAATGTCATCTGGAGTCATCGGAGTCGCCGCGAACAGTATGATGAGCCAGACGACGTACTTTCCATACTTTGTTCGCCACTTCTCGAACCGGGCGCCAGTTTCAGGTGAGAATAGGAATCTCCCACCGAAACCGATGTAGTAGTGAAGGTATTGTCCCGCCCCTGCTCCGATTCCTGAGATGATGCCCACTAAAAGCGGATCCAGCTGCGTGGTCATCAAAGGAATCAGAACATACGAAGGAAAGAACGGGATACTGACGCCGAGGAAACCAGCTAGGAATGCACCGCCATAACCCATACGGCCAAGGGTCTCTAAGATCGAATCGACCCACGACAAGTGCATTTCAACCTGGCACTGGTTCATGTAGTTGTTTCGGTGGCGTTTCCGACTGCACCAGCGGCTGGATGTGTTCTCATCGTGCAAGATGTCTCTATTCGGCACACTAACTTTCTGACGAAAGCCCCTGCGAGTATCCAACAGAGATGCAAAACAATGGAAGCCAGAAGAAGGCCGAGCCGAACCGCTATTTGGAGTATCAGCCGACAACGCCTCAAACAGTAGTATGCCGTAAGGCCTCAATGTCCCAAGCTAGGATGAACAGCAGCGATGAACAGGAAAGCCAGGGCATACGCCGCCAAGAAACAGATTTGAACGCGCACTGTTGCTTTTCTTATTTCCTCGAAACTACTCGGCGTGTCCGCCCCTTTCCTGATCAGCGCAATGTATCTGCAAATGGTATGAGATGCTACGGGGAGGATGACTATTGGAATGACCGCAACCAGAAGAGGTATCTCCCGCTTGGAGACCGAGGCGATGAAGAGCACAAGTGAGAAGAGGAAGAAGGCAAGCCCACATCTGGAAACAACTCTTTCACCAAATCTCACAGCACTAGTATTCATGCCGACTAGGATGTCCGCTTCCCTGTCGCCTACAGTATGCAGCGTGTGGCCTCCAGCTTGAGCGAGAAGAAACGTTAGTGCCAACGTGATAGGAAACGATGAAGACGACAAGAAGGCATTCCAACCAGCAAGGAATGGCATAAGGCCCGCGCCTATTCCAGCTACAATCAGGTCTATGACAGGCCTTGACTTCAGATGTATCTTCGGATGCGAGTAGGCAAGCCACAGCAGGAAATACGTGAGCATTAGAAAAGGAAAAATCGGCCCGACAAAGACGGACAGCACCGCGCTAGAGACTAGGAAAGAGACGCTGAGAAGTAACCCTTCCCTACGAGAGAGTTCGCCTCCAGCTATTGGAAGATTGCTCTTGTACCTGTTCGCTCTGTCGTTCTCGATGTCGAAGTACTGGTTCAAGATGAATATGCTGGCGGTCATCAGGCAGAACACTAACGCCGGCAGGATGAGATGAGGCACGGGAAACTGATACTTCTCGAAAGCAGCGACAGCTCCCGTAAAGAAGGCTATGAGCCAGCTGAGCCAAGCATCAAGCCTACAGGCTCTAAATAGACTGGAATCTAGCAAATCCCCAATCGGGAGAAAGCCAACCAGGTACCGCATGAATCTGCTTAGAGAACTTGGTAAGATCATGCTCTCTCCCGCTTCCTACCACCCTGTTCAGGATCGCATATCGCGGGCTCGACGATCTGAGGCCTCGAAGATCTAATGGGCGGATAGCTGCGTAGAGACCAACCGGTGAAAACGGTTAGAAGACCGTTGAGCAGGTATAGGCCGATGATATATGCGTATCCACACTTTTCAATCCTTCTGGTGAAGCTGAAAGCGACCATCTTCTTGTTGAACGAAATTCTCCCAAACCGCCTTATCTTCAACGATAGCCTCACGTCCTCGGAGAGGACGTTCACTTCATCGAAGCCTCCAACCTTCAGGAATGGTTCTTTCCGATAGGCACAGTTGAAGCCTGCTACATGTGGAATGCCCAACCGTAGCAGGATCCGTTGCAGATAGACGGTGGCGCCTTGATACAACATACTATCCATGGTGGACCCTTTCGTCGGAAGCGTTGGGCCCGTTGCTCCAACAACCTCTCTCTCTTTGAAGCTCTCAGATATCACTTCCATCCACGAGATGCAGGCAATTGTGTCCGCATCCATGAATGCAAGGATCTCTCCTCTGGAATCCCTTGCGCCAAGATTCCTCGCTGCGCCGACTGGGCCTTTGTACACAATGACTCTGTCAGCGTATTGCTCTGCCAACTCAACCGTTCGGTCAGAGCTTCCACCATCTACAACAATCAATTCATAATCGTCATACGATTGGCTCGTCAGTGACTCCAAACATGAGACAATGCACTCCTCTTCATTCAAGGCTGGTACAACCACGAAAATCACCGCAATCCCTCCGTAAACAACTGTGTCAACCGCCTTTCTGGAAGGGTGGATATATCAGGTTTCAAAACATATAAATCTCAACTTAATCATTTGGAGGAGCCTAGACACAATGCATCAAGCTGGGCGAGTCGCATGCTCGTAACTGCGTCGAGGTTGTTTACCCTGACGATGTCAAATCCCCTCTCGAGACGGATGCTGGAATTAGGAGTGAAGAAGAGAGCTGATGGATTGTCTCGATTGGAATCTACTCTAAGCTTCTTCGCTGGCGGGAAGCGCGCTAGTGGAGTAGGTAGCTAGTGGAGTAGGTGACTGGATCTATTGCCTCGCGACTCAGGCAGTCTCGCGGGGGATCATTTGGAGTCCCTATGTGTGTTGGGCGCAATCGAAAAGCAATCTGGACCGTGCATCTAGGTGAGCAAGAACCAGACTCAGGGGCGAATCAAGCCGACGTCTGTTGTGTATTGAATGCGTTTTCCGAAAATCGACTTTGCTGGCTGCAGACTACTCACGCCAGTCTCTTCCTGAAGAACGCAGTCGCTAACGCAGTTACGATGCCCGCATACAGCCCTAGAGCTGCGAGATCGCCAGTAACAGCTTCAAGACCTGCGCCTCTCGTAAGAAGTGATCGTAGGGCGTGGTTCATGTAGGTTTGAGGGATCAGGTAGGAGACGGGAACAAGGAAACTCGACATTGACTCTAACGGATAAATGAGTCCGGAGAGGAAGACGGATAGGATGATTAGCGGTACCATTTGGAGGAATCCCTCGATTTGGTTGCTCGCGAACACGGAACTGAGCGTTCCAAGGCTGACTGAAGCGATTATGAAGACCAGCATAAACAGCGCGAGAAGTGCGATGCTTCCGCGAATAGGCATCCCGAAGAGCGCGACCGCTACACCCAGTGTTAGAAATGCGTCCGCCGAACCGATTATGACGTATGCGGTCATCTTTCCTAGAAGTATTTCAAAACCCTCAATCGGCGTGACCACCAGTTGCTCTATTGTGCCTCTCGCTTTCTCTCCGGTTAAAGAGAACATCGTCAAGAAGGTTGGAAAGAATTGCACGACAAGTCCAACTAATGAAGGCACCAGAAAGTCGAAATAGCGAAGCTTCGGATTAAACAAGACTATGTGCGTGACATTGAGACCGAGCCCGGGTGAGAAGGCCCGTGCGACTGCATCCAATGTTGGACCAGCGATTCCAGCTACGATTGGATCCGCCCCGTCTAGGAGCAAGTAGACCTGCCCGCGTCCGGCTCTGATATCAGATTCGAATCCCTTGGGAATAACTACTGCGGCCCTCACCTTGCCATCCCGAATCAAACCTTCCGCTTGCTCTCTGTCATACGCTGTATAGGTAACGTGAAAAGTGTCAATCAACAGTAACTGATTGGTGAATGAAATGCTCGTCGGGGTCATGTCCTCGTCAACGATTGCGAGAGTCACATGCTTTATGTCATTAGTGTAAGTGTATCCAAGGAGAGCAATGAGTAGCATAGGCATCAGCAAGCTGATCATGAGGATTCTCTTGTCTCGGATAATCTGGCGGAATTCCTTTGCCGTCATCAGCAAGACCCTGTCCAGCTGCATCTAGCTTGCCTCAGTTTTCTCCAGCCCAATGAAAACGTCCTCAAGAGTACTCTCGGAGATACTCAAGCGGTCGACCCTTATGCCAGATCTAGTCAACGCAGCTAGCATAGCCGGGGTTGCTAGTTCGGGGTTGTTCGTATTGACCCTTAGCCAGCCGTCCTGTCTTTCAATTGAAAGGACACAATCTTCTCTCTCAATGACGGACTGGGCAGCCTCAACATTCGAGCAAAGTAGGTTCACCGTACCCCTTCGCGCGTATCTTCGCTTGAGCTCTTCAGGAGTTCCGATTGCGTCAAGTCGACCTCTGCGCATTACGCCGAGTCTGTTGCACTGCGTTGCTTCATCCATGTAATGCGTGTTGACGATTATGGTGATTCCTTGTCGATTCAGTTGCCTGAAATACTGCCAGAATACTCTTCTGAGCGGCGGGTCGACGCCAGCAGTCGGCTCGTCCAAGAAGACTATTCTTGGATGATGAACGAGGGCGCATGCCAGAGCAAGCCGCTGCTTCAGTCCCCCCGACAAGGTTCCAGCGAGCTGGTCGCGCACTTCACCCAATTGTGCAACTTCAAGGACCTCTTCGGACATCTCCTTTGCTTCAGTCTTCTTCTGTCCGTAGATTCTTGTAAAGAAGTTCAGGTTCTCAAATACAGTGAGATCTTCGTAGAGGCAGAACCGCTGCGCCATATATCCGATCTTCTTCTTGACCAGATTGGGCTGTGAGGCTACGTCATATCCAGCAACCGCAGCAGTTCCTTCCGACGGCGTCAACAATCCGCAAAGCAGACGAATCATCGTTGTCTTTCCGGCACCATTCGGACCGAGTAGACCGAACAATTCACCTTCATCAATCTTCAAGTTCACATGATTAACCGCTACAAAGTGACCGAAACGCCTCGTTAGATCCGCGGTTAGAATTATCGGTTCCAGCGATTACCCACCTTCGCAACTATTTCGAAATTCCGTTCGTGAATATGTCGACGAAACCGTCGAACGTTTTTTCATCATCCGCCTTCACAATACCCACGAGCATTCCCGACAACAAACTGTTGAAGAACGGGTAACTGATGTAGGTCAATGCTGCAATCTTTGGGTCGACACTCCGCATCTTTCCCAATTTTATCTGCCTCTCAAAGTACACAGCGAGTCGCTTGAACACGGTTTGTGGAATTGGCGAGAGAGACCTGGCAACAGTCGGGTTTCTTCGCCCCTCAGAGATAAGTAGAAAAATCAACTCTTCCTCATCTTTCATAAGTCGCATGATGCTTCGACCGAGGTTACGAAGACACGTTCGTAGATCCTCAGCCTGTTCGCTGAGGAATACTGAGTCAATTGCTTGGAGACTTGTGTCCCGTAACTTGGTTATCGAGGTTCGCAAAATACTCTCCTTGGACCTGAACCTGCGAAACAGAGTTACCTCGTTGACGCCAGCCATTTCAGCGATCTTCCTTGTAGTAGCTCCCGCATACCCATGTCTATAGAACTCGCGGACTGCGGCATTCAGGATTCTCTGGTCGACGTCTTTCATAAATAATCTATTGCAAGCATGTACTTGCATGCATTTCAACATTCCGACCGTATAGCTTCAATGAACTGGAACAAGCTGGCACTAAATATCAAGTTGGTAGTATCAAAACAATATAGAGCTTGCAAACGCTTGGAGGATGTCTTCATAACAATGAATTCCGGCCACTCGGAGAATGTATCTACGCAAAACTCCCTGTTTACAATGAGTCCAATTCGTGCGCTCGGTGAAGTCACTTCTGCTCTGAAGATGTCCGTGGTAGGGGAATTTCTTCAGAACCTAAGTAAGTACTCGGAAATCTACATGCAACTCGACCGCGATCCTGCTCTCACTAATCACCTCTGTCGAGTTGGAAGGCAAGTTAGGAATGTTGAGCGGTTATGGACCAAGCTTGATTTGATTGATGTTATCCGATGGAAACGATTGCATCCGTTGAGGAAACGGATTACTCAAAGCGCTCCGGAACTGGAACAACGCTTGAACGAAGCCTTGACTACTGGTGATGGGGAGGATAGGGTCGAGGCTCTATGTGGGATGCAGGGTTTCGGGCCGGTTCTGGCATCCGCGATTCTGACATTGACGTGGCCGGAGACATACGGTTTCATGGACTACCACTCGTGGACCGCCCTCAGAGCATTGAGCTTTGATGTTTCGGACAGGCAATTCAGTGGTGGAGGCTTCACCATTTCCGAATACTTGCACTTTCTCACAATAATACGGCAACTCGCCGATCAGGTTGGATCGAGTCCAGCGCAAATCGCCGATGCACTATACGCCCATGACAATGTAAGGAGGAGGCATAATCGTACTTGAACACCAAAAAAGAGAACAGCGTCATCAGCTTTCACATTGATGAAGTTGCTGACAGAGACTGTTATTCTATGATGCTACTCGCCGCCACGGTCTCGCGACAAGAATGGTTAGCTGAGGAATACTTAGACAGCAGAATCAATGAGAAAGAGTTCCTCCGAGCCCTACTCATTGAAACTTCGACACTAGTCGTCAAGCGAGAGGGGCGAAGATGAGATATGACCATGAGTCAATAAGTCGGCTTAACCGTTTGCAGGTACTCCTTAGCACATGATAATTCTAGAACGGTTGCGCGTTCCTCAACGCGAGTTCAAACCTCTCCCCCTAAACTGGTGAGCCGTATGCGTCCTCAAATGTCCCCACGCCTTTTCCTACATCGTTCATATCAATTACCCTGCCGTCCACTTTCAGATGAAATTCTTCAGGTATAACGGCATATTCGATGTAAATCTGAGACCCTCCGCCCTTGATCGCATAGCGTTTTTCTGAGTAACTCACCAAGACGATTCTGGCTTCTTTGTCATTATCACGCGCTTGAACAATCCATCGCCCTCCCTCCTCTTTCTTCTGTATCTGCATTATCGGATTGTCAAATGTCACTACTTTGTCATTTCTGAAATCCCGGAACGTCAGGGATGTGCGGAAGTGTCTTCTTGATTCTTTTCCGGTTTTAATGCCAAAGAATTCTGTGGAAAAACCGTTCTCAAAAACTATTCTTCCCCAGTGAAAGGGGCCGAACGGTGTAATCCCTATCACCTTCTGAAGGTGCGCTGTCCCTCTGAATGTTTTCTCAAGGACAGTACCTCTAGCGTCCAGAAAAATGTCCACCCACCCGACACCGAACGGTGGTATGAAGACACCTTGGGCAGTTTTATCCGCAATACCATTCATATCACCGATGTGTAGATCAATGGCGCCATGCACCTGCAATCTATAGTTTGGAAAAGTGCCACCAAGGATCATTTTCCGTCCTGAAATATCGGAAAAGACTGTCTTTTCTTCAGAGCGCACCTCCGTGGTAGCATTCGTGTCTCCTAGGTCGTGAAGGGTCTCTCCATCATATATCCAACCAGCTGTAACCGCTTGGAACATGTTTTCTTTCACCTCTCCAAGCATCATCTCCTTGTCGTTGAATAGCATCTTTCTACCATGTTTCCGGAATATCGTTAACATAAGTTGCATCGGTTTCTCCCCATCTCGGGCGAAGAAGAGAAGCCACCAATACTCCTTTCCCAGCGGAGGCAGCGCCTCAGCACCATACATCACTCTATCTAGAACCGGCTCGCCCACATCTGAGCCATCTGTGGAAGATAGTTCTCTGATTAGAGAGTAGGTTTCTCCAACCTTCTTCATTGCTTCATATCGTTGCCGAATCATCGTTTATCACACCGTCAGCTGTTTTTCTTTTTCAGGTCGGTAACTGAACTCGATCGAAGTCCGTAAACAACCCGGTCTCAGCGTATTCCGGAGGTCCTCCGTAAGCAGTCTTAGCGTATTCCAGAGATCCTTTATGGTCCGGGCAGATTTCAACAAGAGAACAGATACTTTCATCGAGTTTAGCGACAGGTCATGATTGACCGGTTGTATCAACTCGTTCAGATCGATGTCAACGATCCGTGACTTCATCTCCCACGATGCTCCCGCGACTCTTGAGATTGGAAGGTGAATATGTATATATTGGTTTCTAAAACATTTGCGTTGCAATAGATATTGCGAGAGCGGGAGCCGTGATAGGGGAAGCGGATGATAAGGAGGGCGTGAAGATAGTACTAACGGCGTCGAGGACGGACATGAGCGATTTTGAAGATGATGCTTTCACGGCATTCCTTTGCACATTTCCTCGCTTCCTGGCAGGGATCAGGGTCGAGAAGTATCTGAAACCATCTGCAGATGAGGATGGAACCTGCAGGTTTGCACCGTACGGCCTGAGAAAGGTAGAGGCACTGCTCGTCGAGGAGTTTGGAAGAGAGAATGTTGTTGTGGTACATCCAGCCATGCTCAATCGCTTTGTTGGTCCGAAAACGCAACTCATCGGAATCTCTGTTCATGACCCGGCCGGTCTCGCGTACGTGAGCATGACCTACAATTCTTTGATTGGTTTCGGTGGGACGTCTCTGAATCAACATGAATTCAAGAGACTCATGGAGAATCCGGTTTTTCGGAATTTCGAGGGAAAGATCATTGCGGGTGGACCTGGCGTGTGGCAGATTCGTGACGCCAAGCTTCAAGACACATATGGGATTGATGTGCTTATGGCGGGAGAAGCCGAGAGCGATCTCATCCCATTAGTTCACAGGCTTCTGAATGGGGAGAGGGTTGACGAGTACGTGCATGCAAGGAAGACGGACCCTCGACGTGATAGGGTTCCGGTCATTCTCAAGCCCTCGACATTTGGGTCAGTAGAGATAACGCGAGGGTGCGGTAGGGGTTGTCGCTTCTGCACACCCACAATGAGGCAGGCGTACTCATTCCCAATTGACCACATCATGAAGGAAGCCAAAGTTAACATTGACGGCGGCTCAAAATCCATATTCGTCGTCACGGACGATGTCTTTCTCTACCAGTCGTTCCCTGGTTTTAGACCAAACCGGGAGAAATTGGTGAAGCTATTCAACTCGATAGCCTCCTATCCTGGCGTGCAGAGAATCAATATCTCCCATGGCTCTATCGCTCCAATAGTATATGACCCGAAGATTCTGGCAGAACTTTCGCCTATTCTCCTTGAGAAAAGCGGTAGAAAGTTGAGAGGAAAGACGTTTCAGACAATTGAGGTGGGGATAGAAACTGGCAGCACACGAATCATGACATCTCACATGAAAGGAAAGGCGCTTCCACTCGACGTGAAGGACTGGCATGAAATTGTCACACAGGGACTGGGCATAATGAACGACAACGGCTGGTATCCTCTGTGCACAATGATGACGGGCCTTCCAGAGGAAAATGAAGAGGACACTTCGCAGACACTAGAATTGATGGATAAGATGAAAAGCTACACCCTCTTCTACGTTCCTCTCTTGTTCATCCCACTTGAAGACGCCATGCTACGCAACGCGAAGCGCTGTGGCCTTGGCCATATCAACGACCTGCAATGGGAGTTCATAGCCACCTCGTGGAGAAGGAACCTGGACATTTGGGATGGCGAGAAGAGTCAGTACTATCGAATGCTTGGATTTGCACTCTACTGGGCCTTTCTTCGGTGGAAGCACGGCAGTAGGGCAACGAGAGCCGCGATGAAATTTGTTGGAATGCCCGAGTTCCTATTTCCGAGAGAGAAGCTCCTAGGCCTTCGCTGCGACCACAGATTTTGTGCATGACTCTTGCAGCAGGAGCATGAACTGGAAGAGCCGATGAATCTTCGTTTCTTTTCACTCTGCGAACCGCTATGGGTCGCAGGACATTTAGATATTGATGTATGCCTATTTCGTTCCCTCATTTCAAGAGGTCTAGAAACATTTCCTTGATTGGAAACCTGAAGATATCTCTGACCTTGTTCAGAAGGGCCTCTCCCTTCCTAGTTATTGAATAGCGCTTCACTTTCCGTCCGGCCTTCACGATCCATTTACCCGATACGTAATCGCCCTTCTCAAGCATGTGGAGAAGCGGATAGATCAGGCCTGGTCCAAGCGCTACGCCTGTCAACCTTTGAATCTCGGACATCAACTCATATCCAGACCTAGGCGTAATTCGTAGAAGCCAAAGCACAAGTGCCTTGCTGAAGCCGACTATGATCGGCTTGGCGAAATTCTTTTCGATCAACCGCTCTTGCCCGATTGAAGAATAGTCCGAAAGTTGATATATGTTTTCCTTTGAATGAGCATAAGGACGATGTGTCTGTCGGTTTGAGGATACGTTAGACCTCATGGACGGACGGACAAATCTAGGCTCCCGACGCTTTCCGATTCACCCGACTTCCCAGGAGGATTTAATGCGTCTCTAGCTCTTGTAGAATAAGATAATATCTTCTTATCCGCTAGTCTCCAAAGAGAAAAGGTGGAAGTCGTGGGAGGCATACGCATTGACTGAAATCGAGAGGAGCCTTGTCAAGGCTACGTTTCGAGGATTCAATAGAGCCACCATACTGTGGTTAGTTAGCCAGAAGCGTAGATCAGGTTATGAAGTGGTGAAGGAGATGAATAGGCTTACTCGCCAGCGCTTCCACTCCGGCGTTGTGTATCCGCTGCTCTACGAGCTTGAAGAGAAGGAATTCGTAACAGGCAAGTGGGTAACGAGGGGAAGGCGTCGGATAAAGTATTATTCAATAACAGATAGAGGAACGAATCTGCTTGATCACCTGCGGAGACTGTTCGAGATGCCGGTGAGAGAGGTTTTCGTCGATCTGTTGGGAAAGGGGCGTGTCAAGTTGCAGAGCCAACCAAAGGGTGAGCACACCGCCCATTTGAAACATTAACGTAAGCCGTACACCTGCTGCGTGACAGGACTGGGGCAAACCACACCAGCAACGTCTAGCGATTGGGGGCGGCCGAGGCGCTGGCGAGGGATAATCGGAAAGGTGTTTAAAGGCCCAAAATGAGCCGTTTGAGAAGCAGGACCCACCGTCATTTGAGGTGAGTCCCTTCGAATTCGCCGTCTGAACTCACCACAGAAATTTTCTAGAGGCATAAAGGAAATATTTTGCGGATACCAAGTTGGCTGCTTGACTTATCATGAGTGGCAAGCGGAAACAGGTACCGCCACCCTCACAAAGCGAGCGGTTCCCCGCGGGCCCGCCAAACTTCTTGTGAGCGGCGACACCTTGTTGGTGTTGATGTTTCTGTTTCTTGGCCCGTTCAATTCAGCTCGCGCAAAGGCCGGTATGTCGGTTGATGGTTGGTCGACCTGT
>Ga0315281_10000268_pt1 | contig 69876 bp, 73 predicted proteins | sample YL17G07_0_MG_FD_204540 | JGI IMG/M metagenome (GOLD analysis project Ga0315281, IMG submission 204540) | Sediment microbial communities from Yellowstone Lake, YNP, Wyoming, USA - YL17G07_0 | ecosystem: Environmental > Aquatic > Freshwater > Lake > Sediment | place: USA: Wyoming | collected...
TGCAGCCCATACGAGAAAAGATCTAGAGCGTGCTCTGGAAGCGTTTGAAAAGGTCGGAAAGAAAATGCGGATTATCTAAGTCCCTTCATTTATCCAATCGTCTAATCCTCTATGGCCACAAAAGCAATTCTTATCACCGGGGCGAACGGCGAAATCGGCCACGGATTGATCACGCGGCTGAAACAAAGTCACGCCGACCACCGAATCATCGCCCTCGACGTCCATCCTCTCGACAAATCGCTGAAACATCTCTGCCACGAGATGATCGTCGGCGACATCCTCGACACCACAACGATTGACCGGCTTGCCGCCTTCCACGATTTTGAAACGATTTATCATCTTGCGGCAATTCTTTCCACCAAGGCGGAACGGGAACCGGTGCTCGGACATCGCGTGAATGTTGACGGGACGCTCAATCTGCTCGAACTCGCCGCTCGTCAAGCGCGTGCAACAGGCACAAATGTAAAGTTTCTCTTCCCCAGCTCTATTGCCGCCTACGGATTGCCCAACGCCGAGGCGAAAGCGAAGGCGGGAAGAGTGAAAGAGACCGAGTGGCTCCAGCCGCGCACAATGTACGGCATCAACAAACACTACTGCGAAGAGCTTGGCCGCTACTATAATCGGTTCTACCGACAGATCGATCCGCAGCCTGCCGCCGGGCGCGTCGATTTCAGAGCGATTCGATTTCCCGGTCTCATCAGCGCGCAAACATTGCCGACTGGCGGTACGAGCGATTACGGACCCGAAATGCTCCATCACGCCGCACAAGGCAAGACGTACGATTGTTTCGTACCAGAGTCTGCAACACTTCCTTTTATGACGATGACCGACGCAATCAAGGCGTTGCTGAACCTTGAATCGGCTCCCGCCAACACTCTTACACAGTTGGTCTACAACATTGGTGCGTTCAGCGTTTCTGCCAAGGATTTTTTTGAGGTCATCAAGAAACATTTTCCTGACGCGCGAGTAAATTTCAAGCCCGACTTGCTACGCCAAAAGATTGTCGATAGCTGGCCTGCCGACGTGGACGACTCTTGTGCCCGCAAAGAGTGGGGTTGGCAGGCGGAGTACGACTTCATGCGGGCGTTTGAGGAGTATCTTATTCCTGCCGTCAAGACTCGGTATACGAGACCATAACCTCGCCACATTCTCCTGCGTAACAAATTTGATTGAATGAAACAGCGACTCGTGTTCGTTGACCTACTTCGGGGCTGGGCTGCAATCGTGATGATCGAGGTTCACGTGTTCAACGGGTTTCTTCTGCCAGCAATAAAAGAAGAGCGGTGGTTTGGACTCCTCAACTACGTGAATGGATTGGTTGCCCCGGCGTTCCTGTTTATTTCAGGTTTTGTTTTTGTACTCACCAGCGAGCGAAAGCTCGAAGAGTATCGCACGTTTGGCAGTCTCTTCTGGAAGCAGTTGCAACGAATCGCGCTCGTTTGGACAATCGGCTACGGCTTGCATCTCCCTTTCTTTTCGTTCACAAGAATTCTCCGCGAGACCGATGAGCGGGGCTGGTTGAAATTCTACCAGGCAGACGTGCTCCATTGCATCGCATTAGGCCTAACAATCCTCTTCATTCTTCGGATCATTGTCCTCGAAGCGAGACGATACCAGAATGTGCTCGCGTGGATATCGGCCGCGTTGCTTCTGGTGGCGCCGATTGTCTGGGATATTGATTTTAATCGCTGGATCACGGCACCATTCGGCGCGTATCTCAACGGCCAACACGTTTCGCAATTTCCAGTGTTTAACTGGCTCGCCTTTCTAACGCTCGGTGGCATTTCCGCAATGCGTTTTGGAGAGGCGCGGAATTCCGGGCGCGAGTTCGATTTCTTCAAATCATTGACGTATCTTGGGGGCACGCTGATTGTCGGGGGGATATTGATTCGGGAGTTGCCTTTTCGGTTCCCGCTGGCGTCCAACGCGATCCGCGTCAATCCATTCTTCTTCGCTGAACGAACAGGGATCATCTTTGTTTTGCTTGCCCTTTGTTGGTGGTATGCAAGCGCGCGAAAGACTGAGCGGTCATTCGTGATTGATGCGAGCAAAGAATCGTTGATGGTCTATGCAGGACATTTGCTAGTGATATTCGGCCAGTTCTCGGGGGAAACAAGTTTGTGGTCGCTCTACGGCGGACAACTGAATCTCGGAGGAGCAAGTATTGCAACGACGTTGCTCATTGCAGTATTCATTGTCGCTGCGAAACTCTGGAACGTGTTCAAATCGAAACACCCCGAAGAGTCGAAGATGGCCTCGTATACGTTTTTCACAGTGTTGGTAGTTCTTTTCTTTGTGCGATCTCACTAGCTGAAAATTGATGGAACAAACACTTATTCTCATCCTTCTGGCAGCTCTCGTCGGCGTGATGGCGCTGCTGTATTTCAAACTTTCGGTCAAGGCTCCCTTGGATTCATCCTCCTCCATCCTTATGCAGCAGCAGGTCGACTTTTTGCGAACCGAAGTGAGCCAGAGTTTAAAGAACACTTCTGACACACTCAGCCAATCGTTGAAATCTACCCAGGAGACTCTCTTTCAAAGTCTAAAGATCAATGCCGACACCGTGAACCAACAACTTGTCGGCGTGACGAGCCAACTAGCCAATGTCTCCCAGCAATTGCAGTCCAACACCGGTCAGATGGGATCACGGTTGGATAACGCTGCCAACGTGATCAAGGATGTGCAGAATCAGCTCGGCGAACTCGGCAAAGCGACACAGGAAATCAAAGAACTAGGCCAAAGCGTTTCCAAGCTTGAAGAAATGTTGAAGGCACCAAAGCTCCGCGGCGGATTGGGCGAGTTGTTGCTCGAGGATTTGCTGAAGCAGATTCTGCCGGCAAACGCCTATGCGTTTCAGCATAGTTTTCGCAATGGGCAAACGGTCGATGCGGTGATCGTCACTGCCGGGGGAAAAGTATCAGTCGACTCGAAATTCCCGCTCGAAAATTTTCGGAAAATGCTTGAGGCAAATACCGACCAGGAGAAGAAGACCGCCGCCCGATTATTTCGAACGGATGTGAAAAAACACATCGATGCGATCTCCTCCAAGTACATCGTGCCCGACGAAGGCACGTTCGATTTTGCACTAATGTACATCCCGGCGGAAAACATTTACTACGAAACGATCATTCGCGAGGAGGGGTTTGTGGAGGAAGAAGGTCTGTACGGCTACGCAACGCAGCGGCGCGTCATTCCTGTTTCGCCGAACAGTTTCTACGCCTACCTTCGCGTCATCGCCCTTGGGCTGAAGGGCTTGCAGATCGAACGCAGTGCGCGGGAGATATTCCAAAACCTCGCCCGCCTCAATTCGGAACTGGCAAGGTTTTCCGAAGTGTTTGAAACACTCGGTTCGCAGCTGAACAACGCGAAGAACAATTACGATAAGGCGGATAAACAACTAAATACGCTTACGGAAAAGTTCAAAACCGCTCAGACCTTGCCCGAGCAATCTGCATCGCCCGCGCAGCAGCTTGATGCGTTTGGCAGGAAGAATTGACGGAGTTTTCCCTTGATTCTCGGGCTTGTTTTCGAGATATTTTTCTCCAGTTTTTCTATCATTCGATTCCAAACAGGCACTCTCAGAAAGGTTTTCTATGTCTAAAGTAGCGACACAACAATCAACGCAAACTGAATGGAAGTGGGTCATCTCTGCTGTCGTTGCAGGCTTGGTGATTGTTGGTGCATCGTACTATATTGTCGCGCCGACATTCCGGAGCGCTGAGATTCAAGCTCTGGTGATGTTGGTTGGGTTTATCATCACCGGAGCCATCATCGGATATTTTTCTCCCGGCGTTACGATCAAAGAAGCGACAATCGGTGGGGCACTCGTGATGGTGCTAATGCTCGGACTTCTTTATATTTCAAATGAAGATATTCCTCATACACCAGTCGTAAACTTCATGCTGCTTCTCCTCGGGATTGGTTTTTCGTGGGTTGGCGGCTGGGCTGGCGAAAAACTTCAGGGCGATGAAAACAGCGCCAACGAGAAACGAGCCCAGGGTTTTGTTTGGACTTGGGTATTGACCGGCGTAGTGGTTGGGTTTGCGCTGAACATCCTCTTTGTCTTTCTGCTTGCCCCTGCCTTCAAGATCAACTTGAGCGTGGCGCTTGTTGCGTTTCTTGTGAGTTTCGTCGTCACTGGCTTTATCGTTGGGTTCAAATCGCCAGGAATCACCATTCTTGAACCCGCTGTGGCAGGAATGATTGCCGTGCTGTTAGACTGGCTCTTCCTCAAGTATGGACTTGGTTTCACTGAAGAGACATTGAAGACGAGCGTAATGGTTTCAGGATTATTGATTGGATTCCTCTTTTCAATGTTTGGCGCCTGGCTGGGCGAGAAGTACCAGGAGAGTGTCGAACGAAAAGCGTAGGAGGACAGAGCCTACAATTAATACAAGAGCCTCTCTTCCCCCGAGAGGCTTTTGCGTTTTGAATAGGTCACGGAGGGTAGGAAGGAGTTCGAGTTGTCAAATGTTTTCAATCGATTTCCAGAGTAGACGATCTCCATACCATTCATGGCAATGTTGAAAAGAATAGGCATACTGACTGGTGGGGGCGATTGCCCGGGGCTTAATGCCGTGATCCGAAGCGTAGCAAAACCTGCGATGTCTAAGTTTGGCGCCTCGGTTCTCGGCGTCGAAGACGGTTTCGAAGGAATGGTCGAAGGGCGGTCGCGCGAACTTACGCCGCGGGATATTGTGGGGATTGTGAATCTTGGAGGAACCATCCTCGGCACATCAAACAAAGGGAATCCTTTTCAGTTTCCTGTCGAAACACCGCAAGGAATTGAAGTCGTCGATTACTCCGAGAACGCAATTCGTAACTACAGAGATTGGAGACTCGACGCCATGATTGCAATCGGCGGCGACGGAACGATGCACATTGTGAATAAATTTGCCGACCTGGGCCTGAACTTTGTCGGCGTGCCAAAGACCATCGATAATGATCTCTCATCGACCGATATGACATTCGGGTACGATTCCGCAGTATCGGTAGCAACCGAGGCAATCGATCGATTGCACACGACCGCATCTTCCCATCACCGCGTCATGGTCGTTGAGGTGATGGGTCGGTATGCAGGTTGGATTGCGCTGGGATCAGGCCTTGCAGGAGGCGCGGATATCATCCTCATTCCCGAAATTCCGTTCCAATGGGGTAGGGTCTTCGAACACGTTCTACGCCGAAGTATCCACGGTAGCCGATTCAGCATTATCTGTGTTGCAGAAGGAGCAAAGCCTGCGGAGGGTGACGTTGTGGTAAAGGAGCAAGATAAGAGACGCACGGACCCTATTCGTCTTGGTGGCATCGGCGAACTTGTGGGCAGAAGAATTCAAGAAGAAACCGGATTGGAAACACGGGTTGCCGTGCTTGGTCACGTTCAGCGCGGAGGAAGTCCTACGCCCTTCGATAGAATACTCGCAACGAAGTTCGGCGCGATGGCACTTCAGCTTGCCTCGGAAGAAAAATTTGGCCGAATGGTTAGCCTGCGGGGTTCTGAAGTGGTTTCCGTTCCCATCAAAGAGGCAATTTTGAAGGTGCGAACTGTTCCGCTCGATTCGCAGCTCATTACCACCGCACGAGCGGTCGGAACATCCTTTGGCGACTGATGAATGCTCCTGTTCCGGGTGCCGGATTCATTGAAACGCAGTTTCTCCTCTCTGCCTATCGAAACGGTTTTTTCCCAATGGCGGAGCCGACGACCGGCGAGATCCGTTGGTACTCTCCCGACCCTCGGACAATTCTTGATCTTCGCACGTTCAACACCCCTCGAAGTCTCCGACGGTTTCTCCGTAACCACCCATTCGATGTCAGAATCGACACAAAATTTCTCGAAGTGGTGCAAGCTTGTGCCACGCGCGAGGAGACGTGGATTTCTGATTCGATTATTGCAAGTTACTACAAACTATTCGAACTGGGGTTCGCCCATTCGGTGGAAGCGTGGACAAATGAAAATCTTGTCGGCGGATTGTACGGCGTTGCCATCGGCGGAGCGTTTTTTGGCGAGTCGATGTTCAGCATTATTCCCCAAGCTTCGAAGGCGGCACTCGTTGCCCTGGTCGACCGATTGCGCGCACGAGGGTTCGAACTGATCGATACACAATTCATCACCACACATCTCGCGATGTTTGGTGCGATAGAAATTTCTCGCAAGCAATACCTTGAACGCCTGAAAAAGGCGCTGGAAGCGGATTGTTCTTTTGTAGCTGTGGAGGCGAACCCTTGAAAACTGTTCCCGTCATCCTCCGAACAGAATTAGCGGGCCTGAATTTGCTGAACCGTGGAAAGGTTCGGGACCTCTATGATGGGGGTGATGGGCTCCTGATGGTTGCAACGGATCGACTTTCGGCCTACGATGTGGTCATGAAGCAGGGAATTCCATACAAAGGAAAAGTGTTGACCAAGATTTCTGAATTCTGGTTTGAGATGATGGCTGATATTGTTCCCCACCACCTGATCTCCACAATTGTGTATGATTTTCCGCGCGAGTGCCGCCCACATTGGGCCGCCTTGGAAGACCGAACCATGTTCGTCAAGAAAACAAAACCGCTGACGATAGAATGCGTTGTCAGGGGATACTTGTCCGGTTCCGGATGGGTGGAATATCAGGAGAACCAGACCGTGTGTGGAATCAAACTTCCCGCTGGCCTCGTTGAGTCTGATGAGCTTCCCGAACCAATGTTTACTCCTGCGACGAAGGAAGAAGTTGGATCGCACGACATCAACATCTCGTTCGATGAAGCGGCCACGCGAGTCGGAGGAGAATTAGCAGAGCGCGTCCGTTCGCACTCTATTGCAATCTATCGCCGCGCGGCGGAGTTTGCCCGAGCGAAGGGAATCATCATCGCAGACACGAAGATGGAGTTTGGTCTGTTGCCTTCTGGTGCATTGATCTTGATCGACGAGCTTCTTACACCGGATTCTTCGCGCTTCTGGCCTCAAGATCGTTACCAGCCGGGACGAGCGCAGGCGAGCTACGATAAGCAATTTGTCCGCGACTATCTCAACTCCATTCGCTTCAACCGTAAGCCGCCCGCGCCGGAACTTCCGGAAGAAATTATTTTCAAAACTTCTGCCCTCTACCTGGAAGCGCTGAAGAAGCTTGCAACCATCGAGCTCGTCTAGCACTTCGTGCGTTGTGTCTCCATCAACTTTTGGGTATGTTGATAACGAAACTAACCTGGAATACAGAACTCTATGATGACGCTGACTCAAGAAAACATTCTTCAATCGCTTTCGCGTGTTCAAGACCCGGATTTGCACCGTGATATTGTTTCGCTCGGTTTCGTGAAGAACCTTATCATCGAAGGAATGAACGTCAAGTTCGACCTTCAACTTACCACACCATCGTGTCCGGTGCGCGATCAGTTTATCGTGGACTGTGAAAAAGCCATTCGTGCCAATATCGAGTCCGTCGGCAAGATTGACATTGCAATGTCCTCCAGCGTCCCGACTCATGTCAATTCCCAAAAAGAATCAATTCTTCCCGGCGTCAGGAACACCATTGCAGTAGCGAGCGGCAAAGGGGGGGTCGGAAAATCGACTGTTGCTGTGAACCTCGCTCTTTCGCTGGCAATGGATGGCGCTCGGGTTGGGTTGGTTGATGCTGATATTTATGGGCCAAGTATCCCGTTAATGTTCGGCATCAATGAGCGACCGAAGGTTTCGAACAACAAACTTGCCCCCCTCGAAAAGTTTGGCGTGAAGATCATGTCAATCGGGTTTCTTGTCGACCCGATGCAGGCCGTCATCTGGCGAGGTCCGATGGCAAGCGGTGCGCTAAAGCAGTTTATGGCAGATGTTACGTGGGGGGAGCTTGATTATTTGGTGTTCGACCTTCCGCCAGGCACGGGGGATATTCAACTAACCTTGGTACAGACGATTCCGCTGACCGGGGCCGTCATTGTCACAACTCCTCAAGATGTCGCCCTTGCCGATGCGAAAAAGGGATTGGTGATGTTTAACAAGGTGAATGTTCCGGTTCTCGGTATCGTTGAGAATATGAGTTATTACATCTGCAGCCATTGCGGCCAACGGGAAAATATTTTTGATAGCGGAGGCGGCAAACGGACTGCCGATCAACTTAGTGTTCCGTTCTTGGGGGAGATTCCTATCAACACCAACATTCGCATTGGAGGGGATGTGGGCGATCCCGTCGTGCACGCGCAGGCGGATTCACCGTACGCTCAAACGATTCGGCAAATCGCACGAAATCTTGCCGCACAAATTAGTATCAGAAACTTGGATAAGCCGCAAGCTTCAAAAATCGAAATCTTAATCGGGAATCAGAACTAAGGGTGGTCGTCGCATCCCTCGTTGAATCAAGCCTTGAACGCATTCGTCCCTTTCTGCGATCTGATGGAGGCGACGTGGAACTCGTCCGCATTGCGGCCGATGGTATTGTAGAAATTCGATTGATCGGAGCCTGCCTAACCTGTCCGATGTCCATCATGACGTTGCGGGCCGGGATTGAACGAGCGCTGATGCTTGATCACGCAGAAATCCGCCGCGTTGAACAAGTTCGATAGTAACACCGTTCTCACTTCTTCCCTTTTAACTCAACCTCCACGAGCTTCCCTTCTTTCAACTGTACAATGCGCGACGGGTACTTCTTTACGATGTCGTAGTTGTGCGTCGCCATCAATACGGACGTCCCTCGCATATTGATCTTCATGAGCAGCTCCATGATTTCAGCGGATGAGGTCGGGTCGAGATTTCCCGTCGGTTCGTCAGCGATGAGAATGGCGGGCTCGTTGATGAGTGCCCGAGCGATCACGACGCGTTGCTGCTCTCCGCCCGAAAGTTCGGATGGTTTTTGATTGCGCTTGTGGCTCAGTCCCACATCGGCAAGGGCGTGAAGTACCTTCTTTTTGATGTCGATGCGTTTTGCATTTGTCACGTAGAGCGCGAACGCGACGTTTTCGTACACGGTACGGTCTTCGAGGAGCTTGAAATCCTGAAACACAATTCCCAACTTGCGTCGCAGCAGAGGCACTTCCGCAGCCGTGACCGTACTCGAATCAAAGCCCGCCACGCGCACTCGGCCACTGTTCGGGCGAAGGTCAAAATACATCAAACGCATGAGCGAGCTTTTTCCGGCGCCGGTCTGACCCACCAGGTACACAAATTCTCCTCGCTTCAGACTGAAATCGACTTTGTCCAAGACCATTTGTCCGTCGAACGAAACCGATATCTTACTCAGTTCAATCATCGTACGCTCGTGTGGTGGGCTCGGTTTGTGGCGATTCGCGTCGCGAGAATAATTGCCTGGACGGTGCTTGTAGGGTTTGCTTTCTTCTTTCCCGCAATGTCGTACGCTGTTCCGTGGTCGGGCGAGGTTCGGATAATAGGGAGTCCAGCGGAGAAGTTGACAGCCGAGTCGAAGGCCAGCATTTTGACCGGAATGAGACCCTGGTCGTGATACAGTGCCACGACCGCGTCAAAGCGTTTGTACGAGCCGCTCCCGAAAAATCCGTCGGCGGGAAAGGGCCCGCGCACGTCCATCTGCTTCTCGCGAAGCGCTGCTACGGCAGGTTCAACGATTGCCTTCTCTTCACCGCCGATTAGTCCGTTCTCTCCAGCGTGGGGGTTTAGTCCGAGTACGGCAATCCGAGGTTGCTTAATTGCAAAGTCATTCTGGAGTGCCCGATGAATGATCGAGATTTTTTCTAGAATTTTTTCTACTGAAATGATTTCTGCAATGCTGCGCACAGCAGTATGCACCGTTACCAACCCAACGCGGAGCTTTTCTGAAATAAGCATCATCGCAACTTGACGCGAACCGCTGAGCAGAGCGATCATTTCTGTCTGACCAGGGAAATTGTAACCCGCCAAAGCGAGGGCCTCTTTTGAGGCGGGCGCTGTTACAAATCCACTTATTTTCTTATCAAGGCAAAGCTTCACCGCCAGTTCGATGGCCCTTCCTGCATTCTTTCCGGAGGCCTTTGTCGGATGGCCAAAGGCCACGTCGGCCCATAGCGCGTCTCCGGCATCGACGAGCGGGAGCGATGACTTGTGAAAGACGGCAAAGTTTGTCTTTTCAAACTGCGTGCGGAGCTTCAAGCGCTTGGCAGTGCCTTCAAAAATTCTCATCGGTCCGATGAGAACGGGCGTGCAGAGTTTTTTGACTGATGGGTGAAGCGCGGCGCCGAGTGCAACTTCCGGCCCGATGCCGTTCATATCGCCAACCGTAATTCCGATTACTGGCTTCAAAGGGCCTCAGTCTGCGAAAGAATGTAAAACCCTTTTCGCGAAGTGTCGATGAAAACGAATTTCTTTTTCGCGTTCTGGTAGAGCCACACTTCGGTAGGAGGTTTGTTGGGGCTGAATAGACGATCGCGTTTCGTGGGAGCGCCATACAGGATAAAGATCTTCCCGCGGTCCGTCTTGTATCCATCCGGTTCATTGTCGCTCGAGAATTGCCGGATAGATTCATCCACTCGACGGTAGTATTCAGCGAGGCGCTCGTTGAAGGCTGTCGTTGTATCAGGGTCGCGTTGTTTCCAAAACGACTTGAATACTTTTTCCTTGTCGAACGTGATGAAGGAGTCCATGTCGCTCATCTCGTCTTCCGTCGCTATATGGCGGAGTGCATCGATCGCAATATCCATCCGAGAAAGAGAGAAGGGTTTATTCAGCCAAACGATCGTCATTGGTATCTCGCGCTTCACCAATTCCTTCCCCAGCTTCGTTTCAATCGAAAAAAGGTAGCGTCCGGCTTCGAGACGAAGTGTTGGAAGGGGGATGAACGCAGACTTCCACGGGGTTTGCGGCACAAGGCTGTGGAAGCGGATTGCGTTCCCCACCGTTTCCGGCACCAGTCGACGGTCAAAGAACACGATGGATGAATCTACGAAGGAACGCGCATCGCTACCACTTTCGCCGACCGTAGAGAGTTTCCACTTGAGTCGGATCGGCTCGTTCGTGGCCATTCTGAGTTGGGTAAGCAATCCGCCCGATTCACCAAACGGAAGAACCTCGGTTCGATTGATTGCGCGAAAAGGAAAGGTCGAGTCGTTCGTGGAGGGGGTGACCAGGACCCAATCGTTCATCCCCGATACGTCGTTGTTCCGGGCGACGACGACTCGAAGTTTTTTGTCGAGGAAGAGGCGGTCGGATTGTTGATCGCGCAGTTCGAAGACGCCCGTGTATTCTCCATCGGGTAGAGAACACGACACTAAGCCCTCAAGGTCAGGAAGGTTTTCATCATTCTGTGGCATGCGGGTTCGAATGTCCGAGAACGGGTGAATAACTCGAGTGGCCTTTCCGGTTTTCACTTCAGTCAATTCCACCAACAACTCGCCCCTCGAGGAAAACCGTTCAGCTGATTGAACACTGTTGTCGCGAAGATAGACGAAGAAACTTTTGTTGATTCTGTAGAACACGAAAACATCCGTCGCACTGGTGTCCGCGCTGTAGCACGGGACAACATCGTACGAGACCTGTCGAGAATTCATGGTGGTCATGAGCTGTTGCGCAAGGCAGAGTGGAAAGGGGAGCGAATAAAGGAGCAGAGCGAGTTGCCTAAGTTTCATACGATCCTCGAGAAAAGTACAAATCGTGAAGAATTGAAGTATTCTGAGGGCCTATTATTTTGCCAGGGTTGAACACATAGCCCGGGTCAAAGGCTTCCTTAACGCCCTTAAAGAGTTGATAAATGGTTGTTCCGTACAATCGCTCAAGATGGGGTGTTCGAACATATCCATCGCCGTGTTCACCGGTGATGGTTCCACCAAGAGAGCCGGCAAGGGCAAAGACTTCTGAAGCAAGTTCGTCGATCAAGCGGTAATGGGCAAGGTTTTCGAGGTTGACGAATGTTCCGCAATGAATGTTTCCCACTCCAGCGTGGCCATAGAGAGAGTATTCGATGCCGAATCTTGTGAGGATTATTTGAAGGTCACGAAGATAATTACCCATTTGCTCGACCGGTACTGCAACGTCTTCAATGAAGGAGGACTTCCCGTACGATTCTTCGAGATTGATCTTTCGGCTGACAGATTCGCGCAATTTCCAGAATGTCTGTCGATGCGATTCGCTTTCGAGAATCTTGCTCTCAATGCACGGCACGGAACTGATTGCGTCGGCAAACTGTTGGAGTATTTCCTCGGCAGTTATAGATTCCCCCAGCTCAAACTCGAAATACAACATGGTCTGAGCAGAGGGAACGATGAGCTCTGCAATTGAACTGTCTGACGTATCTCGTAACTGAAAATAGGAACGGTCGAGAATCTCAATCGCCGCGGGGGAGCAAGTCAACCCGCTCAATGTAGCTGCAACAGTCGATTCATAGGTCGGAAGATAGAGGAGGATGCCTATGCTGGAGGGGGGCATTCGGGATGTTTTAAGCGTTGCCCCAACAACAAGCGCGAGCGTTCCTTCTGAGCCAATCACGAGTTTACGAAGGTCTGCTGGTCTGGTGGCTGTTGCGTCGAGAAGATTGTAACCACTTGAATTTTTCTTCGTGCCAGGAAATCGATTGCGGATTTCGATTTCGTGCGGGCGCAAGAGCGATTCAATTTTTGCCTCGAGTCCAGAAGGCTGAATTGATGGCCTCGGCGGTCCAAATGTTGTTACCGACCCATCGGCCAACACAGCTGTCAGCGAATCAACGTGATGTTTCGTGGAGCCGTATTTCAATCCGTGCCATCCGGAGGCATTCGTGCCGATCATCCCGCCCAGCGTGCAGAGATTCATGCTTGTTGGGTCGACGGGAAACCAGCAGTTGCGTTTTTGCAGTTCGACGCTGAGGTTGTTCAACACAATGCCCGGTTGAACGGTTGCCGAATGTTCATCCACCGAAGAAATTTGGTTCATGTATTTTGTGAAATCCAGTATTATTCCGCTGCCTACTGCTTGGCCTGCCAGTCCGGTGGCGCCGCCGCGAGCAGTAATCGAAATCTCGTTCTCACGGCAAATCTGAACAGTGGCAACCACATCCTCAATACTGCGTGGGGCAACAACGCCGAACGGTTTAATACGGTACCAACAGGCCGCTGTGGAGAAGCGCTCTCGCGTTTCTTCATCAAAAAAACAATCGCCGCGAATGCGGCGGTGGAATTCCTGCTGGATGCTGTTGAAAGACATGATTCTTCACTTTCAACGTAGCGAAAAATGGAAGGGAAGGCAAGAAATCAGCGGCGAACCGCTATTTCCAGCGGCGTAAAAACTCCGTCAGCAACCGAACGCCGACGCCCGAACCGCCGCGGATTGTGTAGTCGCCATTCTCCTCAAGGATCGCCGACCCGGCAATATCGAGGTGGACCCATTTATAGTCGCCGATGAATTTCTTCAAGAACCAACCTGCGGTGATGGCTCCCGCCCATCGGCCACCGACGTTCTTCACATCCGCCACCTCGCTCTTGATCAGTTTTTCGTACTCGTCGAACAAGGGCAATTCCCAAACGCGCTCGTGTGTTTTTGTCCCGGCGTCGCGCAGTTGGTTCATCAAGGCTGAGTCGGTTCCCATCATTCCGGTAACGACGTGGCCGAGAGCAACCACGACCGCACCAGTGAGCGTTGCAAGGTCGATGACAGCAGCAGGTTTGAATCGCTCTGCATAGCCAAGCGCGTCCGCGAGAATCAATCTCCCTTCAGCGTCGGTATTATCGACCTCGGAGGTTTTTCCGTTGTAGTGGCGGATGATATCTCCGGGCTTCACGGAACTTCCACTCAGCATGTTTTCGACAGCTGGAATCAACCCGACGAGATGCACAGGGAGTTTAAGTCGCGAGACCGCTTCAAACGTCCCAATCACTGCCGCTGCACCGCTCATATCCATTTTCATCTCAGCCATTCCCGCTGCGGGTTTGATCGAGATGCCGCCGGAATCGAACGTGACGCCTTTGCCGACCAAGACGATCGATTTGCCGGCGGGGGAGACTGCGCCCTTGGCAAATTTTTTCGTACCGCCGTATTCCATCACGATGAAGCGAGGCGGTTTTGCACTACCCTGGCTGACCGCAACGATGCCTCCCATGCCAAGTTCCTGAATCTTCTCCCTCTCAAAAACAGAACATTTGAACCCGTTGCGCTCGGCACATTCTTCCGCGGCGTCGGCGAGCGTCTCAGGATAGATTTCGTTAGCAGGTGCGTTGGCCAAATCCCGGGCGAGAATCGTTGCTTCAGTCAGAATGCTCGCCTCGGCGACGACCTTCGGAGCGATTCTCTTGAACGATGAAACGGAGGATGAGTAGATAATTTCTTCGACTGCTTGTTCAGGTTCTTTCTTGCTGATGTACTTATCGAACTTGTACAAGCCCAGCGCAGCACCTTCAATCATTGCTGTCAAGGAATCGGCCTTGTCCAATCTGAACTCCGGGATCTCAACCGTAACAGTCTTCGATTTCAGTGCGCGGGCTTTCTTCGCCGCGACGGCTGCCGCGCGTCGGACGGTTTCGAGTGTGCACTTATTCCATTCGCCTAAACCAACCAAGACCAGTCGTTTTGCTGAGGAGTTTTTGCCCAGATGAATCGCTACCGTGTCATTCGCCTTGGCGAGAAAATCCGCCGAATCTATGAGTGGGGTAAGCTTTCCGGCGAAGGCTCTGTTTGCGAGCGTGAGCGATTTTTGTAGTCGCTGTTTATCCTGGTAGAAGAACAGAATGGCCGTATCGGACTTGGCCTTATGGATGGGTGTCGAGGCGAATGAGAATTTCATAAGTTCAGAGCTCCTCTCGGAGAAAAGTTTTTGCCTGCTGCAAGACTTGCGGAATTACTTCGTTTATACCCGAATTCATCACGCGCCCACCGGCGGCATTCTTGTGCCCGTTTCCGCTAAATTGTTTTGCGAGCTGATTGATCCAAATCTCGCCCTTGGATCGGAAACTAATCTTTACGCCTCCGGCCAACTCGGTAAACATCAACCCAATCTGCACTCCCTGAATGCCGAGCGTGTACGGGATGAATGAGTCAGTGTCGATTTCAGTCGTCGATGTTTGCGAAAGCATTTCCCGCGTGACGGAAATGTAAGCGAGCTTTCCATCGTGAGCAAGAGTCAAACCGGCAAGCACTTTCCCCAGCAATTGCAAACGGTTCGGAGAGCCTTGGTCGAAGATCTGGTTGTAAATCTCCACCGGATCTGCGCCGTGGTCAATAAGCTGAGCGACAATGCGATGCACTTCTGAGTCTGTTTTCGGATATCGAAATCCTCCCGTGTCCGTCATGATCGCAGCATAGAGCGTCGCGCAGACGGACTTATCGAGTGCTGTCCCGTCCAAGTAGGCGATCAGCTTAAACACGATCTCCCCAGTCGCAGTTGCAGGCTCGTCGATGATATACAGGTCTGCAAAGGGCGCGGTGTCGAGATGATGATCGATGCAGACCTTTGTTGCACGACTGCTCAAGACGGCTTGCTGCATACTCACTAATCGGTCCGGGTGGTTGCTGTCGAGTACCACGATGACGTCGGCCTCGGCAATGAGCGATTCGTGTCGCGACGGGTCGTAGCGCTGAATATCATTTGCCGGGTCGAGAAAGAGATAATTCGGAGGCGTCGCGCTGTGGTTGAGAATTGATACACGCTTTCCCTTTGCCCGCAGGTACGCGGCAATCGCCAACTCGCACCCAAGCCCATCACCGTCGGGATTGACGTGTGTTGTCAAGACAAACGTAGAAGCTCGATCGACAATCGCTCCAAATTGTTCAAACTCTGCAATCACGAGTGGAACTCCTTGCTGAAACATCTTCTTCTCGAAACAAAAAAGGTGTGGCTCTCAGCGTTGAAAGGCCACACCTCATCCAAAAACGAATCAGGCTACTGGATTACCCAGGTATCGCCGGAATTGAGAAGCTTCTTCATATCTCCTTCTCCTCGCTTTGTCTTCGCCGCATTGATTTGCTCTGTCATCGCAGTTTCGTACGGCTTGCGCTCAATCGATAGAAATATCCCCACAGGCCGTGGCAGATGAGACTTGTAAGTCATATCTGCAAGGATGAAGGAGAGCGTAGTATCCTTTTCGTTGTGCACAAGCAGATCGCTGACGGAGAATTTTCCGTCGGTCAGCGATACGATTTCGGGCGTGAAGCCATTCAGCCGGATGCCTTTGCTCTTCTCTCTTCCGAACACCAACGGCTTGCCGTGTTCGATGAAGACCACGTTCTCTTCCTTCGAATCTTTCTCGGTAAACTGGAAGAAGGCTCCATCGTTAAACACGTTGCAGTTTTGGTACACTTCGACAAACGAAGTGCCCTTATGTTCCGCCGCGCGTTTGAGCGTCGTTTGCATGTGTTTCGGGTCGCGGTCGAGCGTTCGCGCCACGAACGTAGCACTCGCGCCAAGCGCCAAGGCTGCGGGGTTGAAGGGATAGTCCAGCGAACCGTAGGGAGTCGATTTTGTGATCTTCCCGAGCTCCGACGTTGGCGAGTATTGACCCTTTGTCAGACCGTAGATCTGATTATTGAAAAGAAGGACGTTCACGTCGATGTTACGGCGGAGAAGATGGATGAGATGATTGCCGCCGATACTCATGCCGTCGCCATCGCCCGTCACGATCCACACTGCTAAGTCAGGCCTTGCTAATTTGATCCCCGAGGCGATTGCGGTTGCTCGGCCGTGTATGCTGTGGAAGCCGTACGTATTCATGTAGTACGGGAATCGGCTCGAACAGCCAATGCCGGAGACGAAGACGGTCTTGTGTTTCGAAATTCCAAGGTCGGGCATGATGCGCTGCGTCTGCGCCAGGATTGAGTAGTCTCCGCATCCGGGGCACCATCGAACGTCTTGATCGCTCTGGAAATCCTTCGTGGAATACTTTGGCGGCTCGGCAGTAGCTGTTTGTGTCATCAAATCTTCAACCATCGTGCTCATCGGGTTTCCTTTGGTTATCCTTTCAGCATTTCGAGTACTTTATTTTCAATTTCGCTCGCCTTGAACGGCAGGCCCTGCACTTTGTTCAGCCCGACTGCGGGCACCAAGAACTTCGCTCGAAGAATCTTGATCAGCTGGCCGAGATTGATTTCGGGGACGAGTACGTGTTTGAAGTTATAGAGCAACTCGCCGACATTTTTGGGCAGCGGATTCAAATGTGTGAGGTGCAGGTGGGAAACGGAATGACCGGCGGCGCGGAGATTTACCGCGGCAGTTTTGATGGAGCCATACGTTCCTCCCCATCCAACAATCAATACGTCGCCTTTCGGTTCTCCTTCTAATTCGGCAAGCGGAATGTCATCCACAATTCCATCAATCTTGCGTTGGCGAAGACGAACCATGAAATCGTGATTGCTCGGCTCATAGTTCACGTTGCCGGTGAGGTGCTGCTTTTCCAATCCGCCGATGCGGTGCTCAAGTCCTGGCGTGCCGGGGATAGCCCACGGACGCGAGAGCGTTTTCTCATCGCGCAAGTAAGGAAGGAATCCTTCTTTCTCCGTACGGAATATTGGAGCGATACTCGGCAGCGCATCGTAATCGGGGATCAACCACGGCTCCGATCCGTTGCCGAGATAGCCATCAGTTAAACAGAACACCGGAGTCATATACTTGATGGCAATGCGCGAAGCTTCGAAAACCGCGTAGAAACAATCGGCGGGAGTTTTTGCTGCGACGATTGGAATGGGCGCTTCGCCGTTTCGTCCCCACATAGCCTGCAGCAAATCTGCTTGCTCGGTTTTTGTCGGCAGCCCCGTGCTCGGTCCGCCGCGCTGCACGTTGATGACGACGAGCGGCAGTTCGACCATCACCGCCAGCCCCAATGCTTCCGTCTTCAATGCAACGCCTGGTCCGGATGTTGTAGTAAACCCGAGCGCTCCGCCAAAGGATGCACCGATAGCAGAGGCAACGCCGGCGATTTCATCTTCCGCTTGGAATGTCTTCACGCCAAAATTCTTGTACATCGAAAGCTCGTGCAATATGTCGCTCGCAGGCGTGATGGGGTAACTTCCGAGAAACAGTTCGAGGTTTGCTTTCTTTGCCGCTGCCATCATGCCCCACGCGGTAGCCTGGTTGCCGGTGATGTTGCGGTACTTTCCCGGCTTGAGTTTTGCGGGCGCTACCTGGTAACGGACTTTGAAGACTTCCGTCGTCTCCCCAAAATTCCATCCGGCTTTCAGAACTCGTATGTTCGCATCAAGCACATCCGGCTTATCCCCGAATTTGCTGTTCAGCCAATTCAAGGTCGACTCCATCGGACGGTTGTACATCCAATACATCAACCCGAGAGCAAAAAAGTTTTTTGACCGGTCGATCAATTTGTTGGAGAGGTTCGACTCAGTGAGAGCGAGCCCGGTGAGCTTGGTGATATCGACTTTGAAGAGTTGATACTTCGAGAGGGAATCGTCTTCCAGGGGGTTGACAGCATAGCCCGCGAGCTTCAGGTTCTTGTCGCTGAACCCCTCCGTATTCGCGATGATCGTTCCACCCGCAACGAGTGAGCCAACGTTCACCTTTAGTGCTGCTGCATTCATTGCCACGAGCACGTCGCACTGGTCGCCGGGTGTATGAATATCGATGCTGCCGAAATGCACCTGAAATCCTGAAACGCCGAAGAGCGTGCCTTGCGGCGCACGAATTTCGGCGGGATAGTCGGGCAGCGTGCTAAGGTCGTTGCCGAGAATGGCAGTCGTGTTGGTGAATTGCGTTCCGGTCAATTGCATTCCGTCGCCGGAATCGCCTGCAAACCGAATAGTGACTTCTTCAAGGTCGCGCGTGCTTTTTGTTTCCATATTGCCTTGCATTCCTCAGGGAAAGACTGAAAAAGGGTCGGGAGTAAATTTTGCTGCAAAAAATTACTCAAAGATTGAAGGAAAAACAAGGAATGAGGGGTGCGGTTGAATGAATTTTAAGATACTTTTTGCCAGCGAAAGGAACAAAAGATGAAGCTGGCAATCATTCAAACCAATCCTGAATTCGGGAAGGTCAAGTCGAACGTGGAGGCAGCGCTTGATCAAATGGTACAACTGAAGGCGGATCTTTATGTTCTGCCGGAGCTCTTCAACACGGGCTACAATTTTGCGGAAGCGAAAGAAGTTCAAGTTTTGGCTGAGAAGACAGAAGGGACGACCTTTCAGGCGATCTACAAATTCTGTCGGGAATGGAACTGCTTCGCCGCCTATGGATTCGCCGAACAAGCCGAAAGTCTGTTCAACTCATCCGCGCTTGTTGGGCCGAACGGACTCGTTGGACTTTATCGAAAGGTGCATCTTTTCGACAGGGAGAATCTGTTCTTTGCGCCGGGTGATTTGGAATTTCCTGTCTTTGACCTGCCGTTTGGAAAAGTGGGAATGATGATTTGCTTTGACTGGTTCTATCCCGAAAGCGCACGCACGCTGGCATTGAAAGGAGCCGAGCTGATTCTTCATCCGGCAAACCTCGTGTTGCCCCATTGCCCTGACGCGATGGTGACCCGCTGTTTGGAGAATCGAGTTTTTGCTGCGACTGCAAATCGCGTTGGAGTCGAAGAACGGAGGTGGCTGAAACTGACCTATATTGGAATGAGTGAGATTGTCTCTCCAAAAGGCGAGATCCTCACTCGTCTCAGCGGAGACAAAGCGGAATCGGCAGTCGTCGAAATCGATCTCTCGTTGGCGAGGAACAAGAAGCTGAATCAGTTCAACGATTTGCTCGCAGGCAGGAGAGAGGAGGCATACAAAACATGACCGACTACCGAATGCTCCTGCTCATTGCTTTCTGCGTATTTCTACTAAACCTTCCGTTCGGTCACTGGCGTTCCCGCGTGAAGAAATTTTCTTTGCAGTGGATCCTCGCGGTTCATCTGCCCGTCCCAGGCGTTATCGCGCTCCGGGTGTACAGCGGACTAGGCTGGCAGTTCATCTCGTTCCCAATCCTGATTGCAGCATTCTTTCTTGGTCAGTTTCTGGGCGGGAAAATTGTGCATCCGACGAAGAAGGAGTAGAGTTGCATAGTAGACCAAAAACAAAAAAGCCCGAACATCGCTGCCCGGGCTTTAAGTGAAACTGCAAATTGACGCTCGCCTACCCTCTCACAATCCGTAATCTTGGTTGGGGGTTGACTTGTTCGTCCGACAGAGTCCAGTCCCAAATGAAAAAGCTTGCTGTCATTCCCGTTGTTGTTGGCGGGAATCCAGTACGCATTCTGGATCCCCGATAGAAGACTTCGGGGATGACAATCCCTTCAACAGGCAAGGATTTTTTCTAATTCAAAATTTTCAATTTCCAATTGGAAATTGTCCCTACTACTCTCACAATCCACACCTACACGCTGCTCAACTTATCTCCAATGGATAAATTCCGCCTAAGAGGGGAGGGTTCGCCCCGTTTGCGGCACAAAACGGCAGGTTGTATCAGCGGCCAGAGGATTCTAGGAATTCTTCTATGGTCATTCCAGCCTTGGAGATAAGGCTTCGGAGAGTACCACGAGCAACTTGGGGATGATTTGGGACGGAGAGGGTTGCAACGTGGCCAGGTTTTGTGAGAATAATGTGGCTTCCACGTTGCCGGGCAATCGTCCAGCCGAATTTCTCAAAAGCCTTTGTCACTTCGGATGGTCGAAGAAGCGGAACAGGCGGCATCTATACGGCAACCTCAACTTGCCTTGTGGCAATCGTCAGAGGCATCCCCAACTCTGCACGAACTGCAAGAGTTTCCTTGATTGCATCTTGAACGTTTCTTTGAGCTTCCTCTTCCGTTTTACCTTGGCTTACACAACCGGGGATGGACGCACATTCAGCGATGAACATTCCGTCTTCGTCACGCACAATAGTAATTGTGAACTTCATGATGGTCTCTCCTTTGTGCATAATATGGGACGAGTGGGTCTCAGATGCAACAGCTTGTTCGTTTTGCCCTATTAACCTTTCTTATGTCCGAGGGAGTTCAGCGAGGCGAGAGCGAAGCACTCCAGCGGAATAGCAAGGAACCCAAACGACTGGTTTGGGGTGCCATCGCAGAGCTCTTCTCTGAACAAACCACAATCTTTGTTCGCGGTTGACTTGTTCTTCCGACAGAGTCCAGTCCCAAATGAAAAATAGCTTGCAGTCATTCCCGCTGTTGTTGGCGGGAATCCAGTCCGCATTCTGGATCCCCGATAGAAGACTTCGGGGATGACACACCCTTCAACAGGCAAGGATTTTTTCTAATTCAAAATTTTCAATTTCCAATTAGAAATTGTCCCTACTCCCTCACAATCCACACCTTCACGCTGCTTATCACACCGCCTGATAACTTCACGGGCACATCGAATATGCCGAGTGACTTAAGCGAATCCTCGATCTCGATCTGACGCTTGTCGAGGTCAACGCCCTTGACCTTAAGTTCCTCTGCAATCATTTGCGAAGTAACGGAGCCGAAGAGCTTATCGTCCTCACCAACTTTCATCTTGATCGTGATGGAAATCTTCTCAAGCTGTGTCGCAACGGCTTCGGAGCTTTTCTTTTCTTTATCCGTGCGCCGCGTCGATTGTTTCTTTTCTTCCTCAAGCATTTTCACGCTGCTCTCGGTTGCCTCGTAAGCAAGGTTACGGGGGAGGAGGAAGTTCCGGGCATATCCGTCCTTCACATCTTTTACATCGCCTGCCTTGCCGAGTTTCTCTCTGTCTTCTCGAAGTATGATTTTCATGGTCCTCTTCCTTCCTAGTTCATCGCATCGGAAACGAATGGCAAGAGCGCCAAATGTCGTGCCCGCTTGATGGCGAGAACGAGTTGCCGTTGGTGGTGCGAACACGTTCCGGTGATGCGCTTGGGAATGATGCGTCCCTGCTCCGAAACGCAACGCGACAAACGTTTCTCGTTCTTGTAGTCAATGTACGTGTCTTTGGAGTCGCAGAATCGGCACGTGCGCTTCTTGCGCTGCTGGTTGCGCGCCTGATTACGTTGACTCGTGCGCGATTGTCCCGGCCGTCCGCCGCCGAATGGTGGGCGTCCTCCGCCAAATCCTGGCCGTCCGCCGGCTCCTGGCCGACCCATGCCGGGTCTGCCGCCTGTTCCTAATGGTCGTGGGGGTGATCCCATGTTGTTCTCTCTTTCTAGATTAAGTTCTTGTTGTTACGCTTCGAAGAAAGATTGCCACGAAGACTCGAAGAATACAAAGGTTCACTAAAAGAAGAATTGTGTTGTCTATGAGTCCCTGCCTGCGTGCCGAAGCACTTCGGCATGCAGGTTGGTGCCTTTGTGGCCACGCTTTTTTCATGAAGCATGCGTAACGTAAGTTAAGTTCAAAGTAATTTGGGTTGTGCCGGAACTGGTTCGACAACGGCGACTGGAGCAACAGGTGTCACTGGTTCGACCACCGGTTGCTTCAAATATTCGCTCGGCTTAATCCGGCCCTTGGTCGTTTTCGGGTCGACGTCGATCGTGATGTACCGAAGGACGTTTTCGTCAAGTTGATAATGACGCTCGAGTTTTGCCACGACATCGCTTGGACCCTTGAACTCGAACACGGCGTAGTAGCCATTGTTCTTCTTCCTGATCGGATACGTAAAGCGTTTGCGGCCCCATTTTACGAGGTCGGTGAGTTCGCCGCCGTTCTTTGCTACCGCCTCTTTTGCCTTTTCGATTACCGCGTCAACTTGCGGGTCGTCGAGGCCGGCGTTCACAATGAACGTGGATTCGTATAGCTTGGTTGTTGCTGCCATTGGTTCTCCCTTTGGTCTGTGGAAAAATTGGCCCCGCCCTATTGCGCTGGTGCGCGGTGGCGGAGCAGGGTGAATTAGATTATGTTTTGCGCTACAAACTTATTTCGAAGAATCGTCGCTCGCACTTTGGTTGAACGCATTCATCGTTGCATCTATTCCGTTTCGCACGAAACTCAAACAAGCGTTCGACGCTCGGTGAACCGACTCTGCAACAATTGCCCGTTCGTTCCTTGCAAAGACCTCCAGCACGAATTCCTTCATCAGTGATTTATCCTTCGGCATATCTTCCGAGCCGATGCCAACGCGAAGGCGGGAAAACTGATCGCTCTGCAATGAGTAGATGATCGAGTATAAACCGTTATGGCCGCCATCCGACCCGCTCTTCCGCAATCGCAGCGCGCCGAGGGGCAATTGAAAATCATCGCATACAATTAGCAATCGGTCGAGTGGAACGGAAAACCGATCGACCAGCTCAGCGACGGCGCTTCCGCTGTCGTTCATAAACGTTGTCGGTTGAGCTAACAGAATTTCTTCTTCTTGCTCTTCGGCGCGCGCGAGAAGGAAACCGCCTCTACCTGGTTTGAACCGAACATTCAAAGAACGAGCAACTACTTCGACAACTTCAAACCCTAGGTTGTGTCGCGTTCCGGCATAGCGCGAGCCCGGATTGCCTAATCCAACCAGCAGGTACATTCAGCACCGGCCCTGGCTGGCTACTTCTTCTTCTCTTCCTTAGCTGGAGCTTTGGCGGGAGCGGCTCCCGTTGCGGCCGCAGCAGGGGCTGCGCCTTCCTCAGGCTTCTTGCCTTTTGCAATCACTTCCGGTTCCGTCGGCACGGCCGCGACCTCAGCAACAGCAACTTCCGCAACCTTTTCGACCACAGGCGGAACGACCGCCACCACTGCGGCTTTGGCGTTCGTCACAAACTTGACGTTGGGAATATTCAAATCGCCGACGTGGATCGATTTGTTGATGCCAAGCGTTGCGACATCAACCTCAATGTGGTCTGGAATATTTTTCGGCAAGCAGGAGAGACGCAATTTGTGCATGATGTGTTGAAGAATGCCACCCGCCTTTACGCCTTCCGGCACGCCGCCCGTGAGCGTAACCGGTACTTCGATGACGACTTCCTCATCCATGTTCAGCCCGAAGAGATCGAAATGGACCGGCCGGTCTGTGATGGGGTCGAACTCAATATCCTTAAGAATACATTGATGCGCAGACCCGTCATTCAATTTCAGGTTGATAATATGCGTCGCCGACGTTTTATACAAGGGCTTCAATTCAAGTTCGGTGAGCGAAACAGGGATATTCTTCTGCCCGTGTCCGTAATATACGCCAGGAATTTTTCCGCTGCGGCGCAATGCTCGTGCGCGTCTGCCTAAGGCAGTACGGACTTCTGCAGTAAGTGTTAATTCAGACATGACCAATTCTCCTCAGAATAGATATCATTTATCTTTGTCGACGTCGAACAACGAACTGATAGATTCGTTGTTATGCGTTCGAACAATAGCCTCGGCAAACAATTTTGCCGAAGAAAGTATTTCAATTTTTTGTGAAGCTTGCCGTAGTGGAAGTGAATCCGTCACGGCAACAGACTGTACCTTTGATTTTCCCAGTCGCTCGTACGCCGCGCCGGAAAGAATCGGGTGCGTGCAGGCTCCGAACACTGACGTTGCGCCCCCATCCACGAGTGCTTTTACGGCGTTTACAAATGTCCCGGCCGTGTCGATGATATCGTCCACAATGAGGACGTTCTTTCCTTCTGCGTTGCCGATGATGTTCATGACTTCGGCTTCGTTCGCTTTCGGCCTTCGTTTGTCGATAAGAATCAACTCCGCATCCAAGCGTTTTGCGAACGACCGCGCCATTTTGAGACCCCCGACATCGGGCGAGGCAACAGCAAGGTTCGAGATCTCCTTCCTGCGGAAGTATTCAATAAACACCGCCGAAGAGTAAAGATGGTCGAGCGGGATATCAAAGAACCCTTGAATCTGCGGCGTGTGCAAATCCATGGTAATAATTCGGTCGGCACCGGTCTCTGCCAACAAGTTCGCGACGAGCTTTGCGGAGATTGCCACGCGAGGTTGATCTTTTCGATCTTGTCGCGCGTACCCAAAATACGGAATTACTGCAGTGACCCGTTTTGCCGACGCCCGTTTGGCTGCGTCGATCATGATCAACAGTTCAAGCAGGTTATCGGCCGGCGGCTGCGTCGACTGAATCAAGAAAACATCGTCGCCGCGGATGTTGTCGCTAAACTTTACCCAGATTTCGCCGTCGCTAAAATTCTGAATCTCATTTTTGCCGAGCGGAACGCCAGCCTCTCGCGAAATGTTTTCTGCAAGCGATCGGTTTGAACGTCCAGAAAAAATCTTGAGTTCGCTCATTCAAAACCCTATTCATAGTGATCGGACGAACAACGCTGTCGCAGCTGGGGTGCCAGGATTCGAACCTGGGAGTGGCGGCTCCAAAGGCCGCTGCCTTACCGCTTGGCTACACCCCAATGATTTTGGACACGCCAATCTTGCGGGCGATAAGCTCTTCAACGACGTTGGAAGCTGCCTTATCCCGACAGGTCGGGACTACACCCAAACGCTTAACCCAGCAAAAAAATTCCCAACTCGTACTGAGTTGGGGTAACAATATAGTTGATTTTTTGGCTCCGCACAATCTAATATTTCCTCGTTCCAATCGTTTGATTTTTGTCGAAGATTGCATAATTTTGATTCGAAATTTTATGAGGGGACATTCGATGAACGAAGCAAAAACGGCCACACATTCTCATCCGCTCAGCATTGCCAGCGAATCAACAGTGGTGCAAGTTTTTTGGATCGCAACATTTGCGCTGTTGGCTGCGGTTGGCGCGCAGATTGAAATTCCCTACAAACCGGTTCCATTCACATTGCAGACTCTGTTCGTTCTGCTAGCTGGAGGAATGCTTGGAAGTCGAAATGGATTGCTAAGTATGTTGCTGTATGTGGGGCTTGGAGTCATTGGCCTGCCGGTATTTTCTTCAGCAGGTTTTGGCCCGGCAAGAATTCTTGGCCCGACGGGCGGCTATCTTTTGGCCTTTCCGATTGCAGCTTATGTTGCGGGTAGGTTGACGGAGAGGCGAAAGAACCTGTATCTCATCGCCACCGGGATGTTCGTTGCTCTAGCGGTCGTGTTCGCGATGGGGGCGTTGCAGCTCGGCCTGATAATTGGGAATTGGAATGCGGCGCTGAATTCCGGGCTTCTCATCTTCTCGTTTTGGGACGTTGTAAAACTCGCGGCTGCTACCGGAATAGTCTACCGCTTCAAACAAAGCGCGGAATAGAAGAAATACTCTTGAGTAACTTCACAGCCAGCGCCAAATGCGCTGGCTTTTTCTTTTACCGCCAGGCGGCTTTCAGATTTAAGAAGACCTGATCAGATAGCGCTGTGCTACACGTGCAGCTTTAGTGTCGGCTCCCATCGGCGGTACAATTCTGCGGTTGCCTTCAAGTCGGCCAGGTTGTATTCCGCAATCTCTCGATACTTCTTCTCTTCGAACATCTGCTTCAAATCCAATCCCGTAACGCCGTGCGACTTTGGACTGTCGATGCCGAAGGCTTTGCAATAGAAATCGAGGTTGAATTTTCGAATCGCGCCGTGGAAGGTGAACTGTTCGAGGAGGTCACAATGCTGCGTCGCTTCGTATCGGTAGGGCATCAGATTCTTCGTTGGCAGAATTCCGAATGCGGCAGAACGCAGATGTAGAAAGGGCGCATCGAATCCGCGGCCGTTGAATGTGACAATCTGTTTGTAGTGAAGAATATCCCGCCAAAATTCTTCGATCATCTCGCGTTCGGTTCCGGGAACGAACTGTACCAATTCATCGGCTGATGAAAACCCTTCCGATTCGTCAGACTGAAAAAGAATCTTACCCCGATTAGTTTCGGGGTTGAGCATGCCAATGACGATGATCTGTGCAGTGAGGGGGTAGAGGCTAATCTTCTGGATTGCCTCTTCGCGCTGGTGCTCGTCTTCAGCGAATTTCAAGAGGTAGGTTTGTTGTTGCTCGTCAAAGGATTCCAGCGGAAACCCGACGGTCTCGATGTCAACCACAATGCGGGACATAGCTTACGCCGTGATGCGATAATTCTTCAGCCCCCAGTACGTTTCCGTGGCTGAGGCTTTGAGAATAGTGAACAGAGGAATTGCGACAACCATGCCGGCGACGCCCATCATTTCGTTTCCAATGATGAGCACAAGAATCACGGTCACCGGATGCATGTCTATGGATTTGGAGAAGCACAACGGCTGGACGATGGTGTTGTCGATCATTTGAATTGCAAACGTAAGAAGCACAATCGGAAGCGCCTTGGAAAAATCTCCGTACTGCATCACGGAGACCATGAACGCAGGAACCGCGCCGACGATGGGTCCAAGATAGGGTACCAAATTCGCCACGCCCGCGATTACGCCGATGAGAATCGGATAATCCACACCGATCATTGCGTAGCCGACGACACTCAGCAGGCAGATGATGATCGAATCCAAGATCCACCCGCGCATATACCCGACGAGATCTTTTTCGATCCGGTTGATAACGTTCAGCGTCATCTCGAAATATTTGTTCGGAACTTTTTCAATCAGTTTTTTCTGCAGGTCATCCCATTCGGCGAGAATGAAATAGGTGATGAACGGGAGGATGGCGAGGTTTACGAGAAAGCCTGCCGCAGACCCAAGCATCGACCCGAACGCTTCTGTCCCCGCTGCGAGTGCTGCATTCACTTTCTGTACGATCATTTCGGCGTTCACGAACAGACTCTGGCCGGCGAATTCCTTTGCCGCTTGGTTGAGTTTCTGTTCGAACGGAAAAACTTTGACCTGCGCATACATCGTCTTGACGCCGTCGACCAGCAGGGGAAGGACTTCGAAGGATAAATAGGTCAGCACTGCAAGCAGGGAAGCAAATGTAGTGGCAATGGCGATGCTTCGTCGCATCCCCAATCGGAATTCCAATATCGTTACGACCGGCTTCAGGACGAAGGCCGCCAGTGCCGAAATGATGAGCGTGATGACAAGGTCGGGGAATTGGGAGGCGACCCAGAATCCGGCCGAAATGAGAGCGAGAAGAAAAAGGACTTTGACGAACGGTCTGTTCGACGTCATGAACGAAGCAACAGTTGACGGACGGCCCTCAATGCAATGCCCGGGGAAAAGCCACGTCCGAGAAGGAAATCTTGAAGCCTTTTTCTTTGCTGAACGGGGTCAAGTTTAGCAAAACTTTTCGCAGCGAGTCGCAGCCGCTTGATGCCGAGTTCCAGCGCCATCTCTTCCTGCTTTTCTGTGCTGAGCAGTTTGTGAAGAACTTCGTCGATGATGGAAGGCTGAACTCCTTTGGCTGTCAATTCGTGTCGCAATCGGTGTTCACCCAGCGATCGACGATGAATCCGATCGCGTGCGTACATCAGTGCAAACTCTCGATCATTTACTAGCGCGAGCGATTGAAACTGGCGGACGATGTCTACAGCAAGCTCGCGATCGTATCCCTTTTTGATGAGTCGGTCTGTGATTTCTCGTGAACTGCGCGGACGGTAGGAAAGAAAATTGAGGGCGATTTCCTTGGCGGTTCGCTCACGCTCTGCAACCTCGGCGGTGTGAACTTGCGCGTCGGTCAAGACATCTCCCACGTGAATGCCGAACCGAGCAATAACCGCATCGCTCAAGTCCAGTTTGGTGCCGTTCTCCAACTTGACTAGGCAATGCACTCCGCTTTTGCCCAGTCGAACGATCCGCTTAACAACACTACGCTCGACGGGGGAGTCAGCCTTTGGTGGTTTTTTTGGCTGAGGCCTGGGCAACGGTTTCAGGTTTTGCCGATGGTGGTATGGGCTCTGTTGTTGCGACAAGACCAAATTTCCTTCTGAGTTCTAAATCGATTTCAGCACTCAGTTTGGGATTATTCTGCAAGTAGGTCTTTACAGCATCGCGTCCTTGACCGATGCGCTCTTCCTTGTAGGAGAACCACGAACCGCTCTTTGCGATGATATTGGCTTCAACGGCAGTATCGACAAGGTCGCCCAGCTTTGAGATGCCTTCATTATAAAGAATGTCAAACTGCGCTTCCTTAAAGGGAGGCGCCACTTTGTTCTTCACCACTTTAACTCGCGTGCGATTTCCGACAACGTTCGTTCCATCCTTGATCGCCTCGATGCGGCGAACGTCGAGCCGGACGGAAGCGTAAAACTTCAGCGCGTTGCCGCCCGTCGTTGTTTCCGGATTTCCGAACATCACGCCGATCTTCATGCGCAGTTGATTGGTAAAAATGACGCACGTTTTGGATTTGCTGATGGCGGATGTGAGCTTGCGAAGTGCTTGCGACATCAACCGAGCCATCACTCCCATTGACGGGTCGCCCATTTCGCCCTCGATTTCTGCGCGAGGTGTCAGTGCGGCGACTGAATCGATTACGATCACATCCAGCGCATTACTGCGCACGAGAGTTTCGACAATCTCCAGACCCTGCTCGCCGTACTCCGGTTGCGAGAGGAGCAGAGCATTCACGTCCACGCCCAATCGCTTTGCATACGCAACATCGAGCGCGTGCTCGGCATCGATGAAGGCAGCAACGCCGCCCGTTTTCTGAGCTTCTGCAATAACAGTTAAGCAGAGAGTAGTTTTTCCCGATGACTCGGGACCGAACACTTCAACAACGCGTCCCCGAGGCACGCCGCCGACGCCCAGAGCTGCATCGAGGGAAATAGCTCCGGTAGAAATCACATCGATCTTCGCGATTGGCCCCTCGTTCAGACGCATGATGGAGCCTTTGCCGTGCTGCTTTTCGATTTGGTCGATCGCGATCTTTAACGCAGCGAGTTTTGCTTCTTTGTTATCTTGGGACATCATTACCTCAAGGAAGTGAGTCGGATTGAATCTAGGGTCGAGTACACGGAGCCTGCGGGATGAAGTTCACTTTTTACAATCCGAATCTCACTGCACTCTAGAATTATTGGCTCAAACATAATGTTTTTTAGAGCCTCTGTCAAGCCGTGAATGTTCCGATTGCTTTTCACTCTGCCGATCGTAATGTGCGCGTGGAATGGGCGTTCTTCAAGCTCGAATCCGAAGACTGAAGCCGATTGTTCAACAGTGCGAACGATAGCTTGGAGTTGCTCTGACGGCTCTGCGCCAACCCAAACGATTCGGGGTTGATGGATAGTTGGAAACGCGCCGGCTGCAGAGAATGTGATTGTAAACGGAGGCTGAGAGGAGAAGGAATGTTTGAGCTTGTCCGACACAGACAAAACCCGTAAAGGTTCGGCATCACCTAGGAACTTTAGCGTCAGATGAAATTTTTCCGGGGATTCCCATTGAACATTCGCTCCAAAAGATTTGATTCTCTGCTGAACTGCAGAAATCGCTTCGCCAATTTCGTTAGTGATCGGGATGGAGATGAAGGAGCGGATGGATGGCATGGCTTAATGATTTTACTCAATCTTCATCAATTTCCTTCTCAGCAAATCTAGCGCGGCTTGCGATGTGCGCTCCTTCACCCACAGACGTCCTTCGCCAAAGTTGAACTTCTTGGCTAAGGTTATTGTTCGATCTGAGTAGCCGATCCAGACTAACCCAACAGGCTTCTCCACACTTCCGCCGCTTGGCCCCGCAACGCCCGTCGTGGAAATCCCGATATCAGCATTCGCCTTCGTTCGCGCGCCAAAGGCCATGGCCTCGGCAACCTCGCGACTGACTGCGCCGTGCTGCATGATGAGATTCGTCGGCACGCCGAGTTCCGACTCTTTTGATTTGTTGCTGTAACAAATGAAACCACGTTCGAAATAAGCAGAACTTCCGGGCACGTTGGTGATTCGGTCTGCGATCAATCCACCGGTGCATGATTCAGCGATGGTGAGTGCAAGTTTTTTCTCAACCAATAATTTACCGATCGCGTCTTCAATCTCTTCGTCGCCGACGCCGAAGATGTATTTTTCTACTTTCGTGCGAAGGATTGACTCAACGGCGTCCAGTTTCGACTGCGCCTTGGAAATGGAGTCGGTTCGAACGGAGATGCGGACCCTCGTTCCGCGAGGACTCGGCAGGAATGCGAGCGAGAGGCCGGTCCTGGGTTCGAAGAGTTGGTCGACGTTGCCGATCTGGTCAGCAAGGAGCGATTCAGCAATGCCGGTTGTTCTGAGCGTTCGGTGGCGGATGATCGTTCCGGTTCCACGATTCTGGAAAAAAGGGTCAACGAACTTTTCCATCATGGCCTTCATCTCTTTCGGGACGCCGGGCATGACAACGAAGAATTTTCCGTCGCGCTCGAACAAATATCCCGGTGCGGTGCCGACAGCATTCTGGATTACTGTGCAGCCACGCGGCACGAGCGCCTGGTCTTCGTTGAGTTTGATGAGCGGAATGTTCCGCTGCGCAAACGCTTCTTTGATATGTGTGAACGCTTGCTCGTCTTGCACCAGATCAGTCTTGAAGAAATTACAGACGGCGGCGCGGGTGATGTCGTCGTGGGTAGGACCAAGTCCGCCAGTAACGGTCACGACTTCGTGCGTGCTCAGCGCTGATTCGAACGCGGAGAGGATTTGAGCTTCGTCGTCCCCGACAGTCGTCATCTTGTCTGCAAAAATTCCGACGCCGTTGAGTCGTTCAGCAATGAAGGCTTGATTCGTGTTGACGACTTGGCCGATGAGCAGTTCGTCGCCGATGGAGATGATTTCTGCTGTCATTGGATCAAAGAATTAGCCACGAAGGCTCGAGGTCGCAAAGAAGAATTGTCTAGTCGTTCCTCCGTGCACTCTGCGCCTCAGTGGCTAAACGAACTGCTTGAAGTAGGGGATTGCAACGACGAGGTGCGTTAGGAGATTCGCGTAAAATCCTGCAACGACATCGTCCATCATGATTCCAAACCCACCCGCCTGTCGGTCAAACAATTTTGCGGGATAAGGTTTTACGATATCGAACGCGCGGAACAGCATGAACGCCACCGCCGCAACGAAGAGGCTTTTGGGAAGAAGGAATAACGTTAGCCACATGCCGACGACCTCGTCGATGGTGACTTCGGCCGGGTCGTGGCCGTAATGCGCCTCCATCAACTCACCAACCTTTACGCCGATCAAAAAACCTCCAACCATTGCCGGCATGATGATGTAGGGCCCTTCGAATCCCGGAATAAAATACACTGCCAGCGCCAGTACACTCCCCACAGTACCAGAGGCGAACGGTGCGTAGCCCGTGAAGAATGCAGAGCCGATCGCTCGCACAAAGAAATTCGGAAGAGGTTTTCCTGTTCGCGCGTCAGGGTAAGTCGTCTTGAGCGAGATCCCAAACAATTCTTCCAAGGTCTGCTTATTGTCGAAGAGATACGCGATCCCCGTAAAAGCCGTCATCGCGGCAACAATCGACATGATTCCGTCAAGCCATCGGTGGTTGAGAAGAATGTGGATCAGGTCTTCGTATCGGATGCGAATGATTTCGATGTCGAGCCCAATAAAGAGAAGAAGAATGTAGAAGATCGCTGTGTACTGCAGAAATGTTTTCGTCTTGGCAAACTTTGAGGTATCAAACCGCCGGCCCTTGAGTTCGGTGTACGTTCGCAAGAATGTGATGAACGCATCGCGCACGACGATCACCCATACCGTCCACATTGGTACAAGATCGAGAATGGCAAACGAAAATAATGTTGCGGAGATGATTACCTTATCCGCAAACGGGTCGAGATACGTACCCCAACGGGTGACATACCCCCACCGCCGTGCCACCCATCCGTCGTACCAATCCGTGACAATTGCGACAAGAAAGATCGCCAGCGATAGTTGACGCACCTGCGAGTCAGAGGAGAGAAAGCATACGACGAAGACCGGTGTCAGAAGAATCCGGAGAATCGTGAGTGAGTTTGGGGGATTGAAGAGTCGTTGCATTTTGAGTCAATTGCGAAACGCTAAATCCGAAACACTAAGAAATACCGCTTGTCGAAACCTGTGGGATTGATATGAACTATCTCGATTCAAGTTTGTTGTCGGCACTGGATTTCGGAATTCGAATTCCAATTCGTGTGCAGATACAAAAAATCCCGCTCGAGGGCGGGATTGAGTTTTGCGAATGAAGATTCGCTTACGCTGCCTTGCGAATCTTTCCGGACTTTATGCAGTTCGTGCAGACGAGCACTCGTTGTACGTTTCCGTCAACCAATGCACGAACACGCTGCAAGTTAGGCATGAACCTGCGCGGCACGCGATTATGCGCGTGGCTTACGTAGTTGCCCGCCATCGGTTTCTTGCCACAAATTTCACACATTCTTGCCATTGGGATACTCCGAATTCGATTCGTTGCTGAGGTTTGACTGAACTAATATAGCCAATTTTTGAAAACGGGGCAAAGGAAAAGTTACAGAAATGAAGCTTTTCGGCGTTCACCGTGAGAGGAGTGGTAGAGGATATATTTGAGTGGTTTCCTCATTTTTTAAATTGAATCTAGATGCGGGGTTGAGTCCGGCGTGAAATCCGAAATCAAATTTGCACTGTGCTTACTCCTCTATCCAAATCCCGAACTCAGAGTCATCTTTCGCTTGCTCCTCGTCGCGTACTTGTCTATTGACGATTACAATCCCTTCCGGTGAAAAACCGAACAAATCGTCAGCGGAAAAAATGTGTTCGAAATGTTGCGGCTCGAAAAAGATGCGGAACCGCTCGGCCGTCTCTTGCAGTCGGGCGAGGTAGTATTCCGTGTTTTCGTCAGGCAAATTTGGGTCCCACTCTTCGGCGATGCGACTGACGTCTGCTAATTTCACGTCGGCGCTTGTACCCGTGATGTAGTAGAAAATCGGTTCGCCGCGCACGACGAACATTGTAGCGCGCAGAGCTGCCTCGTATGCAGGAGATTTTTGACGGATCTGCTCGGCAGCCTGCTTGGAATAGACTTCAATCGAATCGCCGGCAGTCTCTGTCCGGCAAAACTCTGCCGCGCTCCACTCGTGTTTGAGAATCGTTGTACGGAACGATGAGTAAGTGTGGTGCAATCGTGCAACATCTTGCGTGAGGAGGCACTCGATGCAGCGGCGGGTGAATTGCTGGAGGAAACGTTCCGTGCTGCGTGAACTGAGTGAGCTGCCGCGCAGGATCAGATTATTCTGCTCATCGAGCAACGCGTAGTTTTTTTTCTTGTAGCTCAACATCTGCGGGTACTTTCCCGCTACGACGAGGTTCAAGCCGAGCGTCAAGGAAGATGAAATGCGCTGCACGAACTGCTCTTCGTTCTGTACGCCGACAACATTCTCCGGCGGACTAAAAAAGAGGCCGTCCGTATCCACTTCGATGACGCGCGCGTTATACAATTCCATCTTGCGAATGATTTCCTTCAGCACCTCTTGCCCTGTCTTCGTCACCTCATCCGCCCTTGCGTAATCGTTGAACAGCGCTTTGCTGTAAGCAAGATAACCGTAGAAGGAGTTGATGAGGATTTTGAGGGCAGATTGCATCGCGTCGAGTTGAGATTTTTCGGAAAAGTCTGCCGCCGATTTCACAGCTTGTTTTGCTTCGAGCCGCATCGTTCGAAGTTCCGCGAGTAGCGGAAGCATCACGTTGAGTTCATCAGTTCGGGGCTTGATTGAAGCGGCGAGCATGATGGAAGGGTAAAGCGATTCCACGTCTGCGTGCACTACGTCCGTGAAGAGGCCTGTCCAGAAAATGTCTGTGTACCCGCCGACAGTTTGTGCGCTTTGCTGTGGGCGTGGAATGGAGTGCTTTTGTCGGAGGTACTCTCGAAGCAGCAGCGATTCGATTTTCGTCGAAGCCCCGTTGCGTGCTAACGTGCCAAAATTGAAGGGGCACATTTGCGCCAGGTGAAAGTAACTCTGCGCGAGGGTCTTGCTCAACTCGCCGACGAATTCGGTGTTCTGCTTGCCAAGAAGTTTCGCGCTTCGTTTCGTCGAAGGTTGTTGCGGCTCCTGCTCATCCGACGGCTTTGCTACGGTTGGATGCGAAAACCCAAAATGTCTCGCCAACGCATTGAGTTCGAACGAAGGAATATCCCGTCGCGAAAAATCGTACGCCTCTGCAAGCACGCGCGTGTCGAGGCAATGCCGCCCGGGAATTTCAAAGAGTGGCGACTGCTCTGAGCCCACGTGCTTCAACGCCGCTTCATCTCTGCCGATGTTGAGCTCGATGCCGTGCGATTCGCATCCTTGAAGAAGTGTCGGGAGTACGAACGTGAACAGTCTATGTCCTTCAATCACGTCCGGGTCGAGTTGAGCGATGTGCGCAGCAAGTTCTTTAAGCATCGACACTTCAGATTCTTTTTTTGGCCCGAACGATTTCACCTCTCCCGTCGATGAACGGATGGTGATGAAACCGATTTTGGTCGGCCGGCGTTCTCGCTTTCGCTCGCGCTTAGCGCCTTCCGCCCGCTGAACGTCGATCTGCACACGCACGAGGTCTGGAAACTGCATACCCTTGAAAAGAGTAGTGCCCGATTGCAGTAAGAATTGATTGACGGGGTCGGGTTTCAGGAAGAGCGACGTGAGTTCCTGATAATTCCGAACGTTGGGTGAGCGATTCTTATTGTGAGTGTGAATTGCAAACTGGACTGCTTCCCACAAATCGCTCCATCGTTCGAACACCACGAGGAAGCGGTAGTAATTGCTGCCGGCGAGTTCCTTCAGCCAATGTTTGCGAGGGTAGCCCGCAAGCATTGTGTCGTCTGCCAGATAAAAAAACGGGAAGAATTCCGCGTCACGATGCGAAACCTTCCCGTCTTCACGCTTGTACAACCGAACTGTTGAATCCGAAACCTGCCGGACTGCTACGATGTATTCTTCATCGTTATGTCCATACAGAAGTGGATTCATTCACAACTATTTTTTGTTCTTGTCCCGCGCCATCTCAAGAAATGGAGTCAAAAGATCGACCGGCACAGGGAAGATGGTTGTAGAATTATTTTCTGTTGCAATTTCCCGGAGTGTTTGAAGATATCGGAGCGTCAATGCACTGGGCTGAGTACCGAGTATTTTTGCAGCGTCAGCGAGCCGTTGCGATGCCTGGAATTCACCGTCAGCCGCGATGACTTTGGAACGGCGCTCTCGCTCCGCTTCGGCTTGCTTCGCCATGGCACGCTGCATCTCTTGCGGTAGGTCGATCTGCTTCACCTCGACGTTGGAAACTTTGATGCCCCAGGGCTCTGTATGGGAGTCGATGATTTGCTGTAGCTTCTGATTGATCTTCTCCCGCTGTGAAAGAAGGTCATCGAGTTCCGATTGTCCCAGCACGCTGCGCAGCGTGGTTTGTGAAAGCTGTGAGGTCGCGAAGAGAAAATTCTCCACCTCCACAATTGCCTTGTTCGGCTGGACGACCCGAAAATAGATGACCGCGTTTACTTTGATTGAGACGTTGTCTTGCGTGATGACATCTTGGGGGGGAACATCCATCACAACTGTTCGCAGACTTACTTTGACCATCTTATCGATGATCGGGAAGAGCAAGATTAGTCCGGGGCCTTTCACTGCAATGAGTCGACCGATGCGGAAGATAACGCCCCGTTCATACTCCCGCAGCACGCGGACGGAATTTGCGAGGATGATGACGACAAAGATGAATATAAAAGCGACCAACATTGAGCCGGGTTCCATAGACTACTCCTTTCTATTCGATTGGCAATTTCATTTCAACGATCAACGTGAGGTCACGAATTCGTTGAACGCGGACAGATGTACCTTTTTGGATCTTCCCCGAAATGCTCTCGGCATTCCAAATCTCGCCGTGCACCTTCACGATCCCAAAGGGGTCGAGTGCTGAAATCGTTTCAGCAGTCGAACCGATCAAGCCCTCTATGCCAGTCACAGGTTTGGCCCGCTGCGCTTTCAATCCGAGTCCGACAATGAATAAGAAGAAGATGGAGGTGACGCCCGCTCCCATGAGAATCACACTGAACGAAACCTGTGCAAACTCCAGTCCCGAGTCAGACCGAATGAGCATCATCGAGCCCAGTACCAGCGAAATCACGCCGCCGATGGCAAGCATGCCGTGGCTAACAATTTTGATCTCAAGAATGAACAAGACGATCGCGACGAGGATGAGCGCGAGTCCGGCATAATTGACCGGCAGCGTGTGCATAGAATAGAAGGCAAGGATGATGCTGATAACGCCAACCACACCGGGAAGAATTGCCCCCGGATTGTAAAGCTCGAACATGAGTCCGTAGACGCCGAGGAGGAATAGAATATAGGCGACGTTCGGGTCGCTGAGGAAATCCAGGATACGTTCTCCGGCATCCATTTCGTAAGGAATGATCTCCGCGTTTGCAGTTTCAAGTTTCGCGACGCGAGTGCGGACTTCGATCTCGATGCCGTCAATCTGGCGTAGCAGTTCCTGCGGGTTCTTTGCAACAAAGTCGATCACATTTTTCTTGAGTGCTTCAGTTTCTGTGATCGAAAGACTTAGTCGCACCGCTTCTTCAGCCCAGGCGATATTGCGTTTCCGTTTTTCTGCGATCGTTCGTATGAAGGCTGCCGCATCGTTTGTTGCCTTCTCGTTCATCACCGAATCCATTTTGCCTTGCATATCGACGGGATGGGCGGCGCCGATATTTGTTCCATTCGCCATCGCTGCAACGTGGGCGGCAAGGGTAATAAAGACTCCGGCCGACCCGGCGTGGGCCCCTCCCGGCGATACGTACACGATCACAGGTACATCGGATTCAAGGATATCGCTTACCATCACCCGTGTGGATTTCAGTAATCCGCCCGGAGTGTTGAGCTGCACGAGCAATGCCTCTGCGTTGAGGGATTGTGCCCGTTCGATTCCCCGGTGTAAATACTCCGCCGCGGCGGGATTGATTGTTCCATCAATTCTGATAGAAACAACTTTTTGGGAGAAGAGGAATGAGGAAAAGCAGGCGATATAGAGGAAGAATCGCTTCACGATTTTCTTGTCGATTTTGACCACCAAGAGCAAAAGCTAATTCCGAACAACTCTGGCGGAAGGGGTGGGATTCGAACCCACGTTACCCTTGCGGGTAAACCACCTTTCCAGGGTGGCCAATTCAACCACTCTTGCACCCTTCCGAGCTGAATTGATTCTTGGTGAGATTATACCCAAACATTGAAGGAAATGCAAAATCCGCTTTTCAATAAATATTCGTATCATCTATTAAGGTTATCCATTGAGAACAAACCATGCCTGAACGAATTCTTGTCGCGGAAGATCAACTGCACGTCAGGCGTCTGATCGAAATGAAACTCAAGACGCTTGGCTACAGGGTTACGACTGTCGAAAACGGTCAGGAGGCGATTGAAATAGCGACGAAGATTCTTCCAGATCTGATTCTGTTGGACGTGATGATGCCGTTGATGACCGGGTTTGAGGTTTTGAGTCGACTCAAGCAACACGCGAAAACAAAAAAAATTCCCGTGATCTTGGTTACGGCGCAAAGTAAGGAGGAAGAGATTCTCCACGGGCTGGAGCTTGGGGCAGAAGACTACATTTCTAAACCTTTTAGTCCCAATGAGCTTGGCGCTCGGGTCAAAAAAGTTCTCGCCTCGCGCACCACCAAGGACTCATGAAGTCCATAGAATTCCTATTGCTGTTTGCACTTACCACTGCTGTGACAATTGTCGTCGTGTTGCTGGCTGTCTCGCTTGTCATCCGCAAAGCTGTTGCTGTCGCGCGAACGTTGGTTCGCGGAAAGCTCTACGATATCTATACGGAAGCGGCAGCAAAAGTTCTTTTGAGTGAAATTCCTTCCGAGGTTCTCTCCGGAAAACCGAGTGAGCTCTTCGCCTATTACGATCTCTTACTGCAACCGATTCGAAGCGACCTTTTAGAAGACTCTAAAGCTTTTCTTAATCAAAAGCGGGCGACGTTGAAGGGGGTGCTGCTCGATTTCTCTCAGGACCTCTCCGGCGAGGCGCGCGAACGTCTGACGTATTGTTACTATGCATTGGGTTTTGTAGACGAAGAGATTCGACGTATGCGCGACCGGCGATGGTGGGTTCGGGCGAACGCAGCAAGGGCGTTGGGCAGATACCGTGCTCGCAGGGGAATGTTCGTGCTGACCGACGCGCTGGAAGACAAACGAGAAGAAGTCCGAAGTCAAGCAATGAAATCGCTTATCGCGCTTGCCGGACCAGAAGCGCTCCGCGATATTCTCCAGCGCTCGAAAGGCATCTCCCGATGGCACGCGATCGAATTGTCTGCGGAAGTGGCGAAGTTTAAGGCGGAATCAGTTCCGCTACTGCTAGAGGCACTCAGTTATTCAGAACCCTCCGCGGTTGAGTTTGCAATCGAGATGCTGGCAGAAGTCGGGTTCGTGGATGCGGTGGAGCCAATCCGGAAGATTGCCAGAGGTGGAGTTCCGGCGAACCTTCAATTAACAGCGATCGAAGCGTTGGGTCGTCTCGGCGACACGCGCGGAGAATTATTGTTGCTGCAGTTGACGCTCGACCCTAACGTGCACATCCGCATGAAAGCAATGGATGCGCTTGCGAGAATCGGAACGCCGGGAGCGGCGGAATTTGTTCTCGAACGGGTCGCAGCCGGTGAGCTTCCCGAAAAGATCGTTGCCGTTAGAGCGTTGAATCGGTTGGGGGAGAGGGGACGGCGAATCGTCAGGGACCTGCTCAACGGGTCCGTGCCGCAGTTGCGCTCGGTCGCAGCACACGTTATCGATTTCGCTGCGCCGGTCGGGACGTAAACAATGACAGGCATGCTGGATTTCATTCTCGACGTCTATTTCTATTGGGTCATTATCTATTTCATTGGCGTCAACATCACATATTCGATTCTGCTGGTATTTTCGTACCGAGAAATAGCGACCTACATGCGACGCCAGGCATTGGGAGATTTTCGTGCGCTGCTTCAATCGGAGCTGACGCCATCGGTTTCGCTTCTGGCCCCCGCGTTCAACGAGGAGGCTACGATTGTCGAAAGCATCAAGAGCCTACTGAAATTGAATTACGGCAAATACGAGGTGGTCGTTATTAATGACGGCTCAACCGACAAGACGCTCGAGACGATGATCGGAGAATTCGACCTTCGCGAAGTTCGCCAATTGTACATTCCCACGCTTTCCGCGAGGCCCGTTCGTTGCATTTATCGCTCCTCTTCCCCGGAGTACGGAAATCTCCTCATCGTAGACAAGGAGAATGGGGGGAAGGCGGATGCGTTAAACGTGGGGATCAACGTGTCCAGTTACGAATTCTTTTGTGCAATCGATGCGGACTCTTTGCTTGAAGAGGACGCGCTCCAAAGAGTCGTGAAGCCGTTTCTGGAAGATGAGCGCGTGATTGCCACTGGCGGCATCGTTCGTATCGCCAATGGATGCGAAATCGTGAACGGGCGCGTGGTCTCGGTGGGCCTCTCGAGAAAACTTCTTCCCGTCTTCCAAGTCGTTGAATATTTTCGCGCGTTTCTCTCCGGCAGAATGGGTTGGCAATCATCCAATGCGTTGCTCATAATCTCCGGCGCCTTCGGCATGTTTCGGCGTCGCGCTGTCGTCGAAGCCGGCGGGTACAATCCCGCAACGGTAGGTGAGGATATGGAACTAGTGGCGCGGCTTCATCGGCTCCATCTCGAACGGAAGATTCCGTACCGAATTGTCTTTGTGCCCGATCCCGTTTGCTGGACTCAAGCACCTGAAACGTTGAACGTTCTTAGCGCACAGCGCAACCGATGGCACCGTGGGTTAATGGATGTGATGAAGATGCACGGTGTGATGCTGATGAACAGGCGCTACGGCCCGGTAGGGAGGTGGGCCATGCCGTATTTCTTTTTTGTAGAGCTTCTTGGACCGGTGTTTGAGTTTTTCGGCTATGCTTCGATCTTGGTGCTTGCCATTCGGGGATCGCTCGATCTCCAGATGGTGATACTATTTTTTATCGTGTCGTTGTTATATGGAGTAATGTTTTCCGTGGGCGCGGTGTTGCTGGAAGAACTCTCCTTCAGTCGTTACCCAAATCCCAAACATCTTGCCCTCTTGTTGGCGATGGGCGTTCTGGAAAACTTCGGATATCGACAAATGACCGTGTGGTGGCGTGTTCGGTCATTCTATGATTATGCTCGTCGGAAGAAAGATTGGGGAACAATGACACGCACGGAGTTCGCCAAGGCAAAAAGTAGGATTGATTGAATTAACTCAATAAGTGGGCTGACAAATCAAGTGCCGCGGCGGTATTCCAAGTTTGTATTTTGGCCTAACTGAAGTCCCGACGCGTGGACTTAGAGATGCAGATTGGCGGAAGGGGTGGGATTCGAACCCACGATACCCTTGCGGGTATTCCGGTTTTCGAGACCGGTCGATTCAACCACTCTCGCACCCTTCCAATCTTGATTTTGAGGAATATGCTGGAAATTCTTTGTCAAGCCAAGCTCGACCAGCGCCAGTTTTTAGAAATGATTCTCGCTTCCTAGCATCTGTTCGAGAGCTGAACCTTTCAACATGAAATCGAACCCAAGGTTGACCACCCTTTGTGAATTTGCTTTTCCCGGAATTGTGCTCAGCCAATCTCTTTTCAAGATTTTCACAGCTTCCAGTATATCTTTTGTGGAGTTTGTCGCTCCAGAGAACATAAACGAAAGTCATTTTTCAGTCGGTAGATCGATTCTGCGCCGAAGGCGCATCCGCCTTTGGCGGAAACCACTCTCGCACCCTTCCGTGGTTGACTGATGCTGCTCTCCAGCACAAAGTTAGAAAATAGTCGATGCAATTCAAAAGGATTCGTCTTTGAATAACCAGCGCGAGAATCGAGTCGTGAGCATACTCATCCGCACAATTTTTCTTTTTTCGATCGGCGGGACGCTCTTCGCCCAGAAAAACGACCTGAGTGTTTCACTCAACGGAGAAACATTCCAGAAAGTCTACGATGCCTCGCACGGAATTATCCTTTCATTCAAGCGTGAGACTCCATCGGGTTCGCTCGTTGGACGGCTCAACTACACGAATCGATTTCAAACAAGCGGGATTCAACCCGAGTTCGAGTGGTATCCCGTGATTGCCAAGGGAACATATTGCTATGTCAACTACGGGTACTCTGCAAGTTCATTATTTCCGCGCCATCGTGTTGGCGCCGAAGTATTTCAGGGTTTGCCCTTGAGTTTGGAAGCGTCCTTCGGCATTCGTTACCTCCTCTTTGCATCTGCAAATGAAATCAAGTTGTATACTTCTTCGTTAGGATATTATGTTGGGAACTTTTACGTCGTCGTGCGTGGTTCTTTGATGCTCGATGCAGATGGCGCTGGCAGGTCACTCCAATTCTTGCTCAGAAAATATTTTTCCGACCCAGATGAATTTGCATTTCTCCGCGTTGGCGGCGGCCTATCGCCTGACCAGCAGTCGGTTCAATCAGCACTAGGACCTAAGGTGTACGCTCTTGCTTCGCAGTCGGCGTCGATTGGGTGGCAGTCTGGATTTCAACGCGCGGTGCCGATCGACGTGCAGCTTACGTGGTCGAACCAAGAATTACTTTTTGCTCCGGGGGACTTTGTTCAATCATACGCACTCTTGATCGGGTATCGATACTGCTTCTAGCCGAGCGTTGACATTTCTGCGAATTCTGGATATATTTTTGCGAGAAAATGATTGGAAGAGAGGGGATGAATTTACCCGCAACCAAACGCAGCCGACAACGCGATCGTATTTATTTTGTCCTGCGCAACACGCGCTCGCATCCAACTGCCGAATGGATTCACGAACAAGTTCGTCGCTTGATGCCGAAGATTTCTTTGGGTACCGTTTATCGAAACCTTGACATCCTCACGCGTCAAGGGAAAATTCTCGAACTCGATTTCGGCGAAGGAACTCACCGGTATGATGCCTTTACACACGAGCACTATCATTTTGTCTGCGAGCAATGTGGCTCCATCAAAGATCTTGATCTTCCTCCTCAAACCGACCTACACGACCGCGTTATCCCTTTTGTACGGGGGACGATTCGAACGCATCGCCTTGATTTTTTTGGCGTTTGCGAGCATTGCCTGAAGCAGCAGAACTAAACGCTGCAATTGTTTCTTCGTTTCAATCGTTCAAGGAGTGATGCTATGAGTTACGATTCCACACGAAGGGATTTCATGCGTCAAAGTGCAATGGGCGCAATGGGAGTTTCGATGCTCGATACTGATCTTCTGCAAGCGGGACAGCAAGTTCCCTCCGTACTACAAATCCACGCACCAAAACTTCTTAAGCCCGCTTTGTTTGCGATGGAGGGGATCTCAAAGAAGACGATGGAGGAACATGAGAAACTCTACAAAGGTTACGTCAACAAATCGAATGAGATTCTTGAGGCACTCAAATCGGTGGACCTGGCAAAGGCGAATCAAATCTACTCGCCGCTCCGCGTATTGAAAGTGGAGATGACCTTCGCAGTCGGCGGCGTCAAGAATCACGAAATCTATTTTGATGTGTTGGGAGGAAAGGGTGGCAAACCCGAAGGGAGACTGGCCGACCGGATTGTGCAGGATTTCGGATCGTATGAATCGTGGGAGAGAGATTTTGAAGCAACCGGTATCGCTGCGCGTGGCTGGGTCTGGCTTGCGTATGACAACGACAGCGGAAGACTCTTCAACTATTTGGGCGATTCACAAAACACGTTTCCAGTATGGAACGCTGTGCCGGTGCTAGCCCTCGACACGTTTGAGCACGCCTACTTTATTGACTACGGCGTTGACCGTAAGAGTTACATCGAAGCGTTCATGCGAAACCTAGACTGGCCAGTAGTTGGTCAACGCTACTCACAGATTCCAAACTTGAAATAATATTGGAGAACAGAATTGCTGCTCATGTAGGTCAAAAGGCTCCTGATTTTCGTCTCCCTGACACGACCAAGAAATATCGATCACTTTCAGATTTCTTAGAAAAGAAAACGGTCTTGGCATTTTTCCCTGGGGCGTTCACGGGCACCTGCACGAAAGAAATGTGCACGTTCCGTGACTCGATGGCGAGTTTGAACTTGGTCGATGCACAAGTGGTTGGTATCAGCGTAGACTCGCCCTTTGCCAATGGTGCGTTTGCGAAAGAGTTTGGCCTGACGTTTCCGCTGCTTTCGGATTGGAATCGCGAGACAATCAAGGCTTATGATATCATCCACGTTGGCCTTAGCGGCATCGAAGGATACACCTCCGCGTTGCGTTCGGTGTTTATTATAGATAAGGAAGGCGTCGTCCGATACAAATGGATTGCGGAGCAGCAGGGCAACGAGCCGAACTACGAAGCAGTGATCAAGGCGCTTGGTTCAATCGCTTGAGCTCTTCCGGCTGACGGAAACTGATTCTCCGGGTTCCTCTTTCATTGCTGAAAAAACTACTGTTAACGGAGATCGATCGCAAAAAGTGCACGTTCTTGAATTCAATCCCTCCATTTGCTGCCACGATTCGGCAGATCCGTCTTTCCGCCGTGACGGAATGAGACGGTCGCTGTGAAGCTCGGATCGCTGGCGCCCGCGTTCACACTCCTCTCTGGAAGCGGAGATGCCGTATCGTTGAAGGACTTTCGTGGAAAGAAAGTTGTACTCTACTTCTACCCAGCCGACGATACGCAAACATGTACGGAAGAGGCCTGCTCTTTTCGCGACCATTGGAAAGAAATCACTTCACGCGGTGCGATCGTGCTTGGCATCAGTCCCGACGGAGTTGAATCGCACCGGAGATTTTCGGAGAAATTTCGCCTGAACTTCACGTTGCTGGCCGATGAAAAGAAGAACGTGATGAAGCAGTACGCAGTCTGGGGTGAAAAACTGATGTTTGGCAGAACGGTTACCGGAGTGCGACGGACGACATTCTTGATCGACGAGAACGGAAGGGTTGTGAAGATATACGAACGGGTGCGAGGAATGGAACAGCACGTTCGGCAAGTCGTTAAGGATTTGGCATGGTCTACGTAACACGACGTGAGACATTCAGTGCATCGCATCGGCTGTGGAATCCTCTCCTCTCCGATGTGGCGAATCTTGAACTCTTCGATAAATGTGCCAACGTAAACGGTCACGGACATAACTATGTGCTCGAGGTGACGGTTGCCGGAACTGCACGACCTGAGAGTGGCTACGTCGTTGACTTAAAAAAACTCAAACAGCTTATTCGGCGAGAAATTATTGAACAGGTAGACCACAAGCATCTCAATCTGGACGTGCCGTTTCTGGAGGGAGTGATCCCGACGGCGGAAAACATAGCGAAAGCGTTTTGGAATGTGTTGGCGCCGAAACTATCCGACGGCAAGCTGTTTTCTATTCGATTGCGCGAGACAGAAAACAATTCTATTGAATACCGAGGCGAATGATGGCAAAAGAAAAATCCAAACCGGTTGAACGGCTCGTGAGGGATCTCCTTGCCGGCATCGGAGAAAATCCTGACCGCGATGGTTTACAACGAACGCCTGTTCGTGTTGCCAAGATGTATGAGTTTCTTACGAAAGGATATCGACAGGATATCGACGACATTGTGAACGGCGCAATATTTAAAGAACGGTACAGCGAGATGGTAATCGTGAAGGATATTGACTTCTTCTCTGTCTGCGAGCATCATCTTGTGCCCTTCTTTGGAAAGTGCCACATCGCTTACATCCCGAACGGCAGAATCATTGGCCTCAGCAAACTGCCCCGAATTGTGGAGATGTTTTCAAGGCGGCTTCAGGTGCAAGAGCGTTTGACCATGCAAATTGCGGAAGCAATTCAGAAATATGTAAAGCCATTGGGTGTTGCCGTTGTGATGGAAGGGCAGCATTTGTGCATGATGATGCGTGGCGTCGAGAAGATAAACTCCGTTGCGACCACGAGTGCCATGCTCGGTGATTTTCGGAAGAGCGAAAAGACTCGGTCAGAGTTCTTGCGCCTCGTTGGGCGCTCGACGAAAAAATGATGGCAAACGGAAGGGTCGTTTGGATTACCGGTGCGGGCTCCGGCTTCGGCAGCGCCCTCGCGGAACGTTTCTCCATGAACGGTGATGTTGTCGTGCTCTCAGGCCGCAGTGCGGGTTCGCTGAACGTAGTCGCCCAAAAAATTCGATCAAACAAGGGCACGTGTGAAGTCATTCCGATCGATGTTCAAAAAGTTGCAAGCGTTCGGAAGGCGGCGAACAAGGTTCTGCGAGCATACAACCGAATTGATGTGTTGGTCAATAATGCAGGCATCACAGCGTTCAAGTCCTTCGAGGCAACTTCTGAACGAGAATTCTCAAAGATCGTATCGACAAATTTGACAGGCATGTTCCTCGTAACAAAATCGGTTCTCCGCGCGATGCTGAAAGAAAGACAGGGAATCATCCTCAACGTGCTTTCTTATGCGGCGAAGACAACGTACACCGGATCGGCGGCTTATTCGGCGTCAAAAACAGGCGGCGCTGCAATGATGAATGTTCTGCGAGAAGAAACACGAGGGAAAGGGGTTCAGGTAATCAACATCTACCCCGGAGCGATCGACACGCCCATGTGGAATGATCGCGCTCGGAGGAAATTCAAAAAGGAAATGATGACGCCGTGGGAAATTTCCGCGCTCATCTACGAAGCGACCGTCCAGAAGCCAAATGTCGTGGTCGAAGAACTGGTCATCCGACCGCAATCGGGAGACCTGCACCTGTGAGACTACTCGAAAAGATTGCGTTGGTGACCGGCGCTGGTCGGGGGATAGGGAAAGCCATCGCTCAAGCGCTTGCGCGAGAAGGGGCCACGGTCATCCTCGCCTCGCGCACTCTGTCCGAACTGGATCTCCTCAAATCGGAAATTGAATCCCAGAAGGGTCGTGCGATTGCCCTTCCCACCGACCTCTCGTCGGAATCGTCGATCGTCCATCTCTTCAGCGAAACCGCAGATCGATTTGGTCGACTTGATATACTTGTTAACAATGCTGGCCTCGGGTATTTCGCCCCGGTGTCAGAATTGAAAGTCGAGGAGTTCGATACGATGTGGAAGGTGAACGTGCGAGGCGCGTTTCTCTGTTCGCAACGAGCGATCGAGATGATGACACGGCAGAGGAGTGGAGTGATTGTGAATATCGATTCGTTGGCCGGAAAGAATTCGTTCATCGGTGGAGCCGGCTACGCTGCAACGAAATGGGCGCTCAAGGGGTTTGCCGATTGTCTTCGGCTCGAAGTTCGCGACCAAAACATTCGCGTTGTGTCGATATTCCCGGGGAGCGTTGCCACAAAGTTTCATCCCTCGGTTGGCGAAGAGGCGCGGAGGCAGAAGATCGTTCATCCGGAGGATGTAGCTGAAGCCGTGATGCTTGCCGTGACAATGCCAGAACGAACAATGGTGAGTGAAATCGATATCCGTCCTACAAACCCTAAATAGTGAAGAAGCTCATTGCCATATCAATTCTTGCGCTCCTCGCCGAATCCGGCTGCAGGATTCTCTCTTCAGGCTATGACAATTTCGCCACGTACTTCAACGCCTACTACAACGCGCGTCGTCTCTTCAACGAAGCGGAATCGGAAATCCAAGAGAACATCCAACAATCTCGCCCGCGTGCGGTGATTTCAGGGAACAGTGCCATTCCAATTCCAGGCGACGCACGAACGAAACTGGTTTCGGTGATCGAGAAGGGTTCAACCATTCTCTCATTTCATCCAAACAGCGCCTACGTTGAGAACGCTCTCTACCTTATCGGCCGATCGTATTTCTATCTCGAAGAATATGTAAAAGCAGAACGAAAATTCACGGAATTGATTTCACAATTTCCGGATGGCTCGCTAGCCGATGACGCCTACCTATGGCTCTCAAAGACCGAGCTGAGCCTGAACAAACTTGAAGATGCTCTTCGGATTGCAAAAGTCGCTGAAGACGTTTCACGCAGCCGCGGCGAAGCGGCACTTGTCCATCAAGTCTTGATGCTCACAGCGGATGTTCTGTTGGTGGAGGGCGATACGACACACGCGCTTGAATCTATGGAACGTGCCGAACAAATTCCTTTGAAGGGTGATGCCGAGGCTCTCGATCTCATCAAGCAGGGTACAACATATGCCGCAGCATCGCAATACCGGGACGCAATCAAAGCGTACAGTCGTGTTTCCGAGTTTACATCAGATGCATTTATCAACTTTCAAAGCAAGCAACAGTTGCTCGTGGCGCTGCGAAAGCTTGAAGAGTACGATGCAGGATTGGAAGTTGCGAACGAAGCGGCCTATGATATTCGATTCCAAGAGTTTTTTCCCGCCATCAGATTCGAACGTGCGCTGCTTCGGCTGGGACTTCGAGATACCCTGGGTGGAATTTCGGAGCTTCAGCAGCTGGATTCGTCCGGTGAACGCACAGCACTCAGTGGTCAAGTGGCTCTAACGCTTGGTAATCATTTTGAGTTCAACGGAGGTGATTTTCGATTAGCACAACGCTACTATAGCAAAGCTTCGCTGGCCCCGGACTTCCCCCAGTCTGCTTTCGCTGCCAGACGCTCCGAAGGGCTCACAAAAATTCTGACGTTTGCAGGTCGCTGGGCAGATTCAAGCGGCATGCTCAGGGCGTTAGTACAGTCTGCACAAGTTTCAGATTCTTTGCGGAACGATAGTTTATCTGCCCGGATCGATTCAATTCGAACGGGGATGGCGATCACTGCGGCTGATCTCGGAGACACTTACTTTTCGGAGCTTAATCGAACCGACTCTGCAGACGCCTGGTTCTCCCGGTCGATCGCGATGCAACCGAATTCAGACCGTGCACCCCGCAATCTTTTTATCCGCGCTGAAATTGCTCGCACCGACAGCTTGCGGAAAGACAGTGCCGTTACGTTTTATCGCAAACTCGCGACACAGTTTCCGGGAACGGTCTACGGGGCCGAGGCGAGACGTTTTTTGGGCCTTGAACAAGCGCGCAACGTGGTTGACACTTCCGCAGTCCTGTATGGCCGTGCAGAGCGGATGATCGAAACTGGTCGGAACAAGGAGGCACTCCAAATTCTTGAATCGATCGTTTCCATCTATCCGAAGTCTGAGCGTTTGGTTCAAAGCGAGTATGCCGCAGCTTGGTTGTTCGAACAGCGATTGAACAAGCACGATAGCGCGCTTGCCCGTTACACGCATATCGCAAAGGAACACCCCGCGTCAACATACGCCGCTGCGGCGCGGCAAAAGATTATTGAGCCGGTCCTCGTAGCGGCGCCTGACAGTCTACATCCGAGCAGAATCTTGAATAGCGTTGATTCCCTGCAGCAAAAAACAATGGACGAGGACGAGATTCTCCGGAATCGAAATCAACGAATCAAGAAGTTGGGACAACCGAGCACCCCAACGGTGAAGGAAAAAGTGAAAGAAGAGTGAGGTCGCAATACAATATCCCGATCGTTGATCGGACTCAAGTAAGTCGAGAGTTGTTCATAGTCCGATTCGAATCATCCCAGCTTGCGGCCGAAACGCGCGCAGGCCAATTTTTGAATATCCGCGCTTTAGATGGAGCTTGGGGACCATTGTTGCGCCGTCCCTTTAGCGTTTCGAGCATCAAGAACGATACCCTCTCTCTCCTCTTCAATATTGTCGGGACGGGAACGAGAATTCTCGCCTCACGCCGAGTTGGCGACACACTCGATGTGCTCGGGCCGCTCGGGAAACCATTCGGGGTTCTCGGTGACTACGATTCGGCAATTTTGGTCGGCGGCGGAGTTGGTGTGGCTCCATTCCCTTTGCTGACGAAGGAGTTAGTCAGAATCGGCAAATCAGTTACAACGCTTCTTGGGTCACGAAACCGGGAGATGATATTTTCCGAAGGTCTCCAGAATGTGCAGCTTGCAACCGACGATGGAAGCGTTGGAATGCGTGGGAACGTGATTAAATTGCTCGAGCAGTTTCTGCAAAAAAGTGAACTTCACCATCCAAAAATATTCGGCTGTGGGCCGACGCCAATGTTGCGCGCGCTTTCAGAACTTGCGCAAAGAATGAATCTTCCGTGCGAGCTTTCATTAGAAGGTGACATGGCTTGTGGAGTGGGAATTTGTCAAGGATGTCCCGTTGAACGTACGGGCGGTGAACGGCGGTACGCGCTCACGTGCATTGAAGGCCCATCGTTCGATTGCAGGGAGGTGAAGTTGTGAGTGTGAAGACTTCGTTCAAGATTCGTGGAGTTGAATTCAAGAACCGAGTGTTCGTTGCTTCCGGGACCTTTGGATACGGCGATGAATTGAAGGAACTTGTCGACGTGAATCAGCTCGGTGGTTTGATGACAAAATCCCTTTCGTGGAAACCGCGCGACGGAAACCCTCCCCGTCGGGTTGTTGAAACGGCGAGCGGAATGCTAAATTCAATCGGGCTTGCGAACATTGGGGTGCACCAATTCATCGAAAAGAAGCTTCCGTATTTGCGTTCTCTTGATACGGCAATCATTGTGAATATCGCCGCGAGTTCTATTCAAGAATACTGCGACCTGATAGCGGAATTGGAAAAGCACAAGGGAATTGCAGCCTATGAGGTCAACGTTTCCTGTCCGAACGTGAAAGAGGGTGGGCTGAGTTTCGGCACGAATTGCGATCTGACAGCCGAAATTACGGCGAAGCTCAGGAAACTGACAGAGAGGCCTTTGATCATCAAGCTAACACCGAACGTAACGCACATCGCTGAATTCGCTCGGGCCGTCGAACAGGCTGGCGCCGATGCCGTCTCAGTGATCAACACGCTCATTGGAATGGCGGTGGATATTCGTTCGCGTAAGCCCAAGCTCTCAACTGTCACCGGCGGACTCTCCGGCCCCGCGATTAAGCCCATCGCTCTCGCAAAAGTCTACGAGGTGGCGCAGGTGGTGAAGATTCCAATCTTCGGCATCGGTGGAATTGCGACCTGGGAGGATGCGGTGGAGTTCTTGCTCGTAGGTGCCACAGCCATTCAAGTCGGCACGATGAACTTTGTAACTCCCTCCATTTCTCCCTCCATTGTTGACGGCGTTCGGTTATACTGCGAACAGCAGGGAGTAAACGATATCCAAGAACTTGTCGGAGGGCTTGACGCAGATGTGAAGTTCTCCATTCTCCAGTCCTGGTTGTGATGCCGTGATCGATTCATACACTCAAGCAATTTCCTACCTTTACGGTCTTCAGAAATTCGGAATGAAGTTCGGATTGACCGGAATCCGTGTGCTGTTGCGTCAGGTCGGCAACCCCCACAGGAAACTACGCGTCGTTCACGTCGCCGGAACCAATGGCAAGGGATCGGTTGCTTCGATGATCGCTTCCACGTTCACTGCAGCTGGATATAGGACTGGATTATATACCTCGCCCCACTTAATCGATTTCAGCGAGCGTATCCGCATCAATGGAAAATCAATTCCGCGGACTCGGGTGGTGCAACTTGTGCGCAAGCTGCGACCGGCTATCGAGAAACGGAAATCGACATTCTTTGAAGTCGCAACAGCGATGGCGCTCGAATATTTTGCCGAGGAGGCAGTCGAAATAGCAGTGATTGAAACTGGACTTGGTGGCAGGCTCGATTCAACGAATATCGTAACCCCAATCGTTTCCGTCATCACGAGCATCGAATTGGAGCATACTGAAATCCTCGGGAAGAAGATCGCCGCGATTGCAATGGAAAAGGCGGGTGTTATTAAGCCCGGGGTTCCCGTTGTGACTGCTGTGGAATCCAAGCACGCACAGCGAATCATCCAGAACGTCTGCGAAAAAAATCGGTCTCGCATTGTGTCATTCGAACCGCAAAGCGCGCTCCTCCACGAATCGACCCTCGAAGGTCTAATCATTGATTTAGTCGGTGGCGTACACGAGGTTCGAGGGCTAAAGATTTCAACGGCGGGAGAATTCCAGATTCGGAATGCGGGCACTGCACTTCTTGCAACAGAAATTGCAGCTGAACGTGGAAAGTTTTCCATCGACGATCGAGCAATTCGGAAAGGGTTTTCCTCGATCCAGACCAATACCGGATTACGCTGTCGGCTCTCGGTTATTCAGAAAGATCCCCTAATTATTGCGGATGTTGCTCACAATCCTGATGCCGTCCAAATGCTCGTGCACTCGCTGAGGAAACTCGGCTTTAGTCGCCTTGTGGTGGTGTTCGGCGTGGTGAAAGACAAAAATTATCGAGCAATGATCGCTTCGTTATCGCAAATTGTTGCGCGCGCAATCGTTGTGGAGCCGAGCAATGAACGGGCGCGGAAAGCGCACGACCTCGAGAAGGAATTTCGTCGCAGACGGGTTCCGACAATCAACGCCGGCTCAGTACACGAGGGGGTCAAACTTGCGAAAAGCTTGCAGTTGCCATATCCAATCCTGATCACTGGCTCAAATTTTGTCGTGGGCGAAGCCCTTGCCGACTTGCTCGGGAAAAAATACTTGACAATATCTCAATAATGGGCTAAGTTTCTCTTGAAGTTTAAGTCGATTCACGACTCCCTGTTCACCAGCCACCACACTTCAAGCGCGTTCATTATCCGTTCTCAAGTCAAACTCGGCGAGATCATTCAACGCTTTTCATCACTGATGTTCTGATTTTGGTACCACTCTCAACATTACCCACATTCAAAAGGTTCTCCCGCAATGCCCATGGACATTAGCGAACTCAAGTCCAAGAAAATCGCCGAGCTGAATCAGATCGCCAAAGAGATGAACATTCTCGGCTACAGCGAACTGCGAAAGCAGGAACTGATCTTCAAGATTCTTGAAGCGCAAACGGAGAAGGATGGGTTGGGATTTAGTAAGGGGGTGCTAGAAGTCTTGCCCGATGGGTACGGCTTCCTTCGCTCCGTAAGTTACAACTACCTTCCCTCTCCAGACGACATCTACGTTTCCCCTTCGCAAATAAAGAAATTCGGACTGCGCACCGGCGATAGCGTAAGCGGACAAGTTCGCCCGCCAAAAGAAGGTGAACGGTTCTTCGCACTGCTTCGCGTCGAGGCGGTCAATGAAGACCATCCGGATGTAATCCGTGATCGGACATTGTTTGAAAATCTTACTCCGCTCTATCCGGTTCAACGCCTGAAGTTGGAAACAATTCCTGGCGAGTATGCGATGCGAATCATGGATTTGCTCTCGCCCATCGGCAAGGGACAGCGGGGAATGATCGTTTCGCCGCCGAAAGCCGGCAAAACCATCCTCCTGCAAAAAATCGCCAACAGCATCTCGCGCAACCATCCTGAAGTCAAGTTGATCGTGCTCTTAATTGACGAACGACCCGAAGAAGTGACAGACATGGAGCGGACGGTCAGCGCCGAAGTTGTGAGTTCAACGTTCGATGAACCGCCCGAACGGCACGTCGCGGTTTCAGACATGGTGCTGGAAAAGGCTAAGCGGCTTGTAGAAGCAAAGAAGGATGTCGTCATTTTGCTCGATTCGATTACGCGGCTCGCACGGGCGCACAACACGGTTGTGCCGCATTCGGGGAAAATTCTTTCCGGCGGCGTAGATGCCAACGCTTTGCACCGTCCCAAGCGGTTCTTCGGAGCGGCACGAAATATCGAAGAGGGTGGAAGCCTGACAATCATTGCCACTGCATTGGTCGAGACCGGCAGCCGAATGGATGAGGTGATTTTCGAAGAGTTCAAGGGCACCGGCAACAGCGAAATCGTGCTGGACCGCGCCTTGAGCGACAAGCGCATCTTCCCCGCCATCAATGTCAACCGTTCCGGAACGCGTAAGGAAGAAAACCTGATGGATGAAGACGAACTGAACCGCGTCTGGATTCTTCGCAAATTCCTGGCCGATCTCAACCCGACTGATGCGATGGAAATAATCCTCGACAAGATGAAGGGGACGAAATCGAACAAAGAATTTTTGAAGGTCATGAACAGCTAACGAACCAATTCTCATTTGAGAATTGACAATTGTCAATTGACTCCATGAACGACCCCGTAATAGTTTCCGCAGTAAGAACTCCCGTTGGATCTTTTCAAGGTGCACTCGCATCCCTTTCCGCTCCGAGGCTCGGCGCCATCGTCATTGAAGAAGCGCTAAAGCGTGCGGGAATTTCGAAATCCGACGTGAACGAAGTCATCATGGGCAACGTGCTCACTGCGGGCGAGGGGCAGGCCCCCGCACGTCAGGCAGCGCTGTTTGCCGGATTACCGGATTCCGTCGAATGTATGACGGTCAACAAAGTTTGCGGCTCCGGACTTAAGTCAGTAATGCTCGCAGCCCAAGCAATTCAACTTGGGGATGCTGACATCATTGTGGCCGGCGGGATGGAGTCGATGTCGAACGTTCCCTATTTGTTGGATAAGGGGCGCACCGGCTACAAGATGGGGCACGCTCAGTTGATCGACTCGATGATTAAAGATGGGTTGTGGGATGTGTATAACGACTTCCATATGGGCAACGCAGCAGAACTGTGCGCGAAAGAATGCTCTGTCCCGCGCGAAGCCCAAGACGAATTCGCCGTGATGAGTTACAAGCGAGCACAATCTGCTTGGAGCGAAGGGCGATTCGCTGAAGAAGTTGTGCCGGTGGTAATCAAAGGGAAAAAGGGTGACGAAGTCGTGTCGCAGGATGAAGATCCGTTCAAAACAAACTTTGAAAAAATTCCAGCATTGAAACCGGCATTCCAAAAAGACGGCACCGTCACCGCAGCCAACTCTTCGAAAATCAACGATGGGGCCGCGGCACTGGTGGTGATGTCCGCGGAGAAGGCGAAGTCCATGAACATCAAACCACTTGCGCGGATTGTGGGGTACGCATCAGCGGCAAAGAAGCCGGAATGGTTCACAACAGCTCCTGCCGATGTTATTACCAAGACGCTTAACAGGGGGAAGATGTCTAAAGACGATATCGATCTCTACGAAATTAACGAAGCATTCGCCGTTGTAACTCTTGCAGTTAACAAGATGCTCGGCCTCGACGTAAACAAAGTGAACGTCAACGGAGGTGCGGTTGCAATCGGTCATCCCATCGGTGCGAGCGGTGCGCGTATCCTGGTCACACTTCTGCACGCGTTGAAGCAACGGAACAAGAAACGCGGCATGGCGGCGATTTGCATCGGCGGCGGCGAAGCGGCAGGGATGATTGTCGAAATGATTCATTGATTGAGTTTGCCGTTGGATCAATGAAAAAATGAATCAATAACTCCAGCTCATCATACTATGTCTGAAATCAAGAACATAGCTGTCATCGGATCCGGCACAATGGGCAATGGCATCGCCCACGTCTTCGCGCAGTACGGATTTTCCGTCATGCTTAACGACATCAAGCAAGAATTCTTGGACCGGGCGAAAAGCACCATCTCCGGCAATCTCGATCGTCAAGTTAAGAAAGGCACGATCAGCGAGCATCAGAAGTCTGAGATACTTGGCAGGATTACGTTTACCACCTCGCTCGAACAAGCTGCGAAAGAAGCGGACGTGGTAATTGAGGCGGCAACAGAGAATGAGCCCATCAAGAAAGAGATCTTTCGGAATCTTGACAAGCTGACGAAGGGAACCGCAATCCTGGCTTCGAATACCTCCTCAATTTCAATCACGGAAATTGCAGCTGTTACGGCTCGCCCTGACAAAGTCATCGGAATGCATTTTATGAATCCGGTGCCCGTGATGAAGCTTGTCGAAATCATTCGCGGGTTGTCTACATCCGACGAAACGTTTGCCCGCGTGAAGAGTCTGACAGAGAAGTTGGAAAAGACTCCGGTCGAGGTGAATGACTATCCAGGCTTTGTTTCCAATCGCGTGCTGCTGCCGATGTTGAATGAGGCGATGTATTGCGTCATGGAGGGGGTGGCGACACCGGAATCTATCGACACAGTGATGAAGCTTGGGATGAACCATCCGATGGGACCGCTTCAGTTGGCGGATTTCATCGGCCTCGATGTCTGTCTTTCAATTATGGAGGTTCTTCACAACGGACTTGGCGATTCAAAGTACCGGCCCTGTCCGCTGTTGAAGAAAATGGTTGCCGCAGGACATCTCGGGAAAAAATCGGGCAAAGGATTTTACGATTACTCTCTGCCCAAACAATGAACCCAAAGTCACCAAGACGCAAAATTTTCTGTTTGTGCCTTTGAGGTAACCACAGAATGAACTTCGAATACAACGATATCCACTTGATGATCAAAGAGACGGCGCGGAAGTTTGCGTCGGAAGTGCTTGCCCCAACCGCCGACGAACGCGATGAGAAGGAGGAATTTCCCCACGAAGCCGTAAAGCAAATGGGGGAACTGGGATTTATGGGTATGATGGTCGCTGAAAAATACGGCGGAGCGGGACTCGACACCGTCTCGTATGTGTTAGCGATGGAAGAAATTTCCAAAGTCGATGCCTCTGCGGGCGTGATCATGTCCGTTAACAATTCTCTTGTCTGCTGGGGACTTGAGACGTTCGGGAACGAGGAGCAAAAGGAAAAGTATCTGAAACCGCTCGCGCAAGGAACGATGCTCGGGGCTTTTGCCCTGTCTGAACCGGAGGCGGGGAGCGACGCAACCAATCAACGGACAACTGCCGTTCGCGACGGTGATTTCTATGTGTTGAATGGGACGAAGAACTTCATTACTTCTGGACAAAACGCTGACGTAGTTTTGGTGATGGCAACAACCGATAAGACGAAGGGGGCCAAGGGTGTCTCTGCTTTCATCGTAGAAAAGGGAACTCACGGATTCTCAGTGGCGAAGAAAGAGAAGAAACTCGGCATTCGAAGTTCCGATACCGTTTCGCTTGCCTTCTTGGATTGCCGCATCCCTCTGGCTAACAGAATTGCAGAAGAGGGCTTTGGGATAAAGTATGCTCTCAAATCACTCGACGGCGGAAGGATAGGCATTGCCTCGCAGGCTCTCGGCATTGCGCAAGGCTCGCTTGAAGCCTCCATCAAGTATGCGAAAGAACGAAAAGCGTTCGACCAGCCGATTGCAAACCTCCAGGCGATTCAGTTCAAGATTGCCGACATGGCGACCAACATCGATGCGGCCAGGTTGCTCATCCTCAAAGCGGCTACAATGAAGGACGCGCACGGGAAGTACGGTCCAGTTGCAGCAATGGCCAAACTCTTTGCCTCGCGAATTGCCGTCCAATCCGCGCTCGAAGCAATCCAGATCCACGGAGGTTACGGCTACATCCGCGAATACAAAGTCGAACGATTCTTACGCGATGCAAAAATAACGGAGATTTACGAGGGCACCTCAGAGGTGCAGCATATCGTCATCGCCAGATCGTTGCTTCAGCAGTAATCCCTCTCAACCACCGTGTCACGTGTTGACCAAAAGGCTCTTCGCAGCCTTTTTCTTTTGGCCTTCGAGTCCCGGAAACCCACCTTCCGCCTTTCAGCTTCGCGCCCTGCCGCAGGATTCGCGCGCTTCATCGAAAAGACCGCAACCGCACGCTCCGTTGTTACGTCTATGGACTGTAGCTACCTTGTTCTCTTGGGGTCCGATGCTGGAGCTTGTGTTGAAAGGATACGGATTCCCGGATGATGGCGCCTGTTCTTGGTGGAGACGGGCGCCTTCTTTTTTTTGTGGCGTTTGCACACGAAACGTTCCGCGCAACGTCGTTGCTGAATTGGTATACGATCGTTGGAACATCAATGACCATTTCTCGATGGAGGTTTGCATGAGTGTCAGATTCATTCGTTTTGTAACCATCCCCATCGCTGCAGGATTGCTTTCCGTTTCCGTCCAGGGTCAGCAAGAGAACAAACAGAATTTCCGATTGACGGCCGTCCGCGTGGACCGTCCCATTGAGTTAACCGGGACCATGTCCGACCCGCTCTGGCAACTTGCGCCGACGGCAGAACTGAAATTCGAGACGACACCGGGAGAAAACATTCCAGCCGAGCAGAAGACAGTAGTCCGTGTGCTCTACGATAACGACTTCGTGTACGTCGCTGCAACCTGCTTCGACACAAGGATAGCGGAATTGCGTGCCAATCTCTCCGACCGCGACAAGATGTTCAGCGACGATTGGTTTGGGTTCTGGTTCGACACATACGGCGACGACCAACGGAGGTACGACTTTCTTGTGAACCCTTACGGGATTCAAGGCGACCTCTTTGTAACACCGAACAACGCTGATGAAAGTTTTGACGCGGTATGGAAGTCCGAGACGAGCATTGGAATTGATTCGTGGACGGTGGAAATGGCCATTCCCTTGAAAAGCATTCGCTTTCCAGAATCGCCAGTGCAAAACTGGACAGTCATGTTCACGCGTCAATATCCGCGTGAAACGCAGAAATGGTTTTCGTGGACACCTCTGAATCGAAATCTTGGCTGTCAAACATGTCAGGGCGGCACGCTTGAAGGGATTACAAACATTCAATCGCACAACGCTGTAGAACTGCTTCCCTATATTCTCGCGAACCAGAGTGCAGCGCTCTCGAACGGTGCGGATCCAAACTCCTCTCTAAATAATGGAGCCGTCAACTCGCAAATTGGCACGGGTATCCGCTGGGCGCCGACTTCGGAACTTGCAATCGAGGGTGTCATCAATCCTGATTTCTCTCAAGTTGAATCCGACGCGGGACAGGTCGGCGTAAACTCATCTTTCGCGCTCTTCTATCCTGAGAAGCGACCATTCTTCTTGCAAGGTTCCGACGCATTCAGCACGAATATGTTCGCCTACTATTCACGGATGATGAATTCGCCCTTGTTCGCGGGTCGAGTGCAATCGAAGACGACGGATTTTTCGTTTTCGTATCTGACTGGACTGGACAGGAAAACTCCGTTCATCGTCGGCGGTGAGGAGGGGAGCAACTTTGTAAACTCTAACCTCGAATCGTTTTCCAATGTCTTCAGTGGAAAATATAATCTGGGCGGACAATCATTTATCGGCGGAATACTTACCACACGAAATATCGGTGGTGATGGGCACAACTATGCAGGCGGATTGAACTGGAACTACTTCTTCGGCGACGTTTACACTTTTACAGGATCGGCATTATACTCTTCGACCAAAGAAATCGACAACACATCGCTTCTCAGCAGCACGCGAAAATTTGGAAATTTGCCGTACGATGCAGCGTTCAACGGAGAATCGTTCGACGGCACCGGTGTTCGAATGACATTGTTTCGGAGGGCACGCGACTTCGGATACTCACTCACTCTGCGTGATGTCTCACCCGCATTTATGGCGTACAATGGCTTCGTCTTTCCCACAAATTCTCGCTCGATTGAACCTCAAGCATACTACGCGATGTATTTCAATGACGGGTTCTTCACCCAGGTTCGATTCGTGATGACGGGCCTCGTGCGGTTTAACTACGATGGACTCCATAAAGAGGACTTTCTCGGCTTTGGCTTCAATTTGAACATGAAAGCGCAGACGTTCGTGCAGGTTCTTGTCTATCCATTCAAAAGCGAGATTTACCACGGCATTTCATTTCCTTACGTGGAACGTTGGATGATCTATACCCAGACGTCACCGGTGAAATTCCTTACCGCTTCAGTCTCATTCGATGAAGGGAAATATATTTTCCGCTCTGCCCAACCGCAAATGGGCAGAGGGTTCAATCTGCAGGTCGGGTTGACATTGCTTCCATCGAGTAATTTTAGCACGGAGGTTACGTATACACATTCGCAATTGAAAAGCTATTCCACCGGAGCCGATTTGTACGATGGCTATATCGCGCGCTGGGCGAACACATACCAGTTCTCGCGGGAGTTTTTCTTCAGATTGATATCCGAATACAATCAGTTTAGCCACTCGCTGCAGGTGTATCCGCTGTTGAGCTACAAACTAAACCCGTTCACGATCTTCTACATCGGCGCGACGGGGAACTATCAAGATTTTCAGCGTAACGATCCGAGCAATTCTTCGCTGCCGTCGGGCTTGTTCCAAACCGACCGCCAGTTCTTTGCGAAGTTGCAGTATTTGATTCAGCCGTAGAGATATCACTTGTCGTTACCCTGGGCGCGCATTGGCTTGAGCTGATGTGCGCCTTTGTTGTTTCTGCGCCAAAGTTTTGCTACCATTTCTAAAATTCTCGCGAAAATCTATTGAAAATGCCTGTTGCGCTGTTTGTTCTTTGGATTTTTTCCTCAGGGGCTTATTCTCAATCGCAGCAGCAGGATAGCGTCGTTACGCTCTTATTTGCTGGTGACGTGACGCTTGCAGATGCCCTTGAGCTTTCGCTGGGTAATCGGACTGTGGGAGTTTTTGATAATTGGAATGTGGGTGGGAAGGACCTCTTCATGGTCAACCTTGAGAATCCCATTACCAATTCGCTGGATACGGTTCCGAAGGAATTCAATTTCCGGATGCATCCCAAGTATGTGGATGCACTACGACGGGGAAGCATCGATGTAGTCAACCTTGCCAACAACCACACGTTCGATTTTGGCACTGCAGGATTGTTCGAGACAATGCGCATCCTCGATTCGGTGGGGATACCCTATGTTGGGGCGGGTACAAACTTGGATGATTCGCGCCAACCGCTCATCTACACGTTGAAGGGGATGCGGATCGGCTTTCTGGGGTTTCACGGACGCGGTGCTGTTTGGAACGCTACTCCTTCAAAACCTGGCGTTGCGCCGAGAACGGAGAAGGTAATTCTCAAAGATGTCGCAAAACTTCGACCGCTCGTGGATTTCTTGGTCGTGAATTTTCACTGGGGAACGGAACTGGCAGAAACACCTGATCGCGGTCAGATTCTGCTGGCTCACCAAACAATCGATGCAGGCGCCGATTTGATCGTGGGCCATCATCCGCACGTGTTGCAAGGTATCGAAGAGTATCGGGGAAAGGTGATCGCCTACTCACTCGGCAATTTTGTGTTCGGAGGAAATGCACGCGCGAATTATGAAACGGCGATTCTCCGGGTGAAGATTTCGTCCAACGGGAATGAATCGGAAATTGTCCCAGTCGAGGTCAGGAACTATCATCCGCGTCTCGCGGCGGGCAAGACCTCGGCATCCGTTCTTCGCTCGGTGAAGGAACGGTCAAAGATATTCAAACGAACTATACTTCAATTGAATTAGGAAGAATCATGAAGAAAGGTTGGATTGCCCTCATCGTCGTCGTTCTTTTGCTTCTCTCACTATTTGGCTGGTTCCGCGGGACCTACAACGGATTCGTGACAGCAGATGAAGGAATCAGAGGAGCGTGGAGTCAAGTGGAAAACCAGTATCAACGTCGATACGACTTAATTCCGAATCTCGTCGAAACCGTGAAAGGCTTTGCGAAGCAGGAACGCGAAGTATTAGAGAATGTCACGGCAGCACGGGCGAGCGTTGGTTCAATAAAAGTGACACCGGAAGTGCTCAAAGATCCGCAGGCGTTCCAAAAGTTTCAGCAAGCGCAGGATGGGTTTTCGTCCGCCATTTCCCGATTGCTTGTAGTCGCAGAGAATTATCCCAACCTCAAGTCCGACCAGAATTTTCTTTCCCTTCAATCGCAATTAGAAGGAACCGAAAACCGCATTAGCGTTGAGCGACGACGCTTCAATGAAGTCGTGCAGGAGTACAACACGATGATTCGCAAGTTCCCCGCTTCAATGATAGCAAATTTCGGAGGATTTAGGGAAGCACAGTACTTCAAGGCAAACGAAGCTGCCCAGGCTGCTCCACAAGTAAAATTCTAATTGAGTCATCGCCTCTTCCATAGTGCCCTTCTCTTACTCTTGACGGCCGCCTTAGCGGGCGCTCAGGAGATTCCAAAGCTCACGCAACGGGTCAATGATTTCACGAACACCTTCAGCTATGTGGAATGGGGTTCGTTGGAAAAAGAGATCAAGCAGTTTGAAGATTCGACTTCCAACCAGATTGTTGTCCTCATGGTTTCGAATCTTGGCGGCGAGGATATCGAAGGCTACGCCAACAAAGTCTTTACCCAGAACAAAATTGGCCAGGCGAAAAAGAACAATGGTGTCCTGCTTGTCATCGCGAAGGACGACCGCAAGATGCGTATCGAGGTAGGCTATGGCCTCGAGGGTGCGCTCACCGACGCGCTATCGGATCAAATTATTCGCAAGGAGATCACGCCGCATTTCAAGAATGGCAGCTATTACGCGGGAGTGCTTGGCGGCTTGAACGCAATCATGCTTGCAACGGCGGGTGAGTATACGGCCGACCCGAGTTCCAACAGCGCAACCTCAGTTTCAGCCTCGCTGCTGCTCATTGCGTTCATCTTTGTTTTCTTCTTCTTTGTCCCACTGCTACGTTCGCGCAGACGCACATTTATTGGATCAGCCGGTCCGTTCTATTATTCTGGGTGGGGCTATCGAGGAGGAGGATCAGGGAGTTCTTGGGGCGGGTTTGGTGGGGGTGGAGGCGGCGGATTCGGTGGCGGGGGAGGAATGTCCGGTGGAGGCGGGGCAAGCGGAAGTTGGTGATGCAATTAAGAATTTAAAATTCGAAACGAAAAACAGAGTTGAGATCATCAACTTCGACTATTCAAACAAAACTCAACCAAGTGATTTCTGGTTACTTGTTACTGAAGACTGATAACTGATAACTGATAACTGAATACTGACGACTGACTACGAATCGCTGAAAGACACCAGTTCCCATGTTTGTCTTGATGAAACAAGATGCCACGAAGAGTGACATCGAACGAGTAAAAGAAAAAATTCAAACTCTGGGATTTTTGCCGCACGAAATCCCCGGAGCTCAGCGTATTGCCATCGGCATCACTGGCAACAAAGGCCGTGTAGATCCGGATTTATTTCTCTCGATGTCCGGTGTGCTCAACGCGGTGCCCGTCTCCAAACCCTACAAACTTGTCGGCCGCGAAGTCCATCAAGAAGACACTCTCATTCGGGTCGGCGAGGAAACAATCGGCGGAAAAGAATTGACGATGATAGCCGGTCCGTGCTCCGTTGAAAGCCGTTCACAGATTCTTGAGATTGCCGAACTCCTGCGCGAACTTGGTGTGAAGTTTTTGCGGGGTGGGGCGTTTAAGCCGCGAACGTCTCCCTACTCATTCCAAGGATTGAAGAACGAGGGGCTCGAGTATCTTCGTGAGGCAGCGGATAAGACTGGTATGTATATCGTTACCGAGGTGAAAGATACGGAAACCCTTGCCGCAGTCGCGGAACATGCAGATATTTTGCAGGTCGGTGCGAGAAACATGTACAACTTTACCTTGCTCGAAAAACTCGGTGAACTTCGAAAACCTATTCTTCTGAAACGTGCGTTCTCTGCCAGCGTAGAGGAACTACTGATGTCTGCTGAATATATTGCTGCGCGGGGAAACTACAATATCATCTTGTGCGAACGGGGGATCCGGACATTCGAAACGAGTACGCGCAATACGCTGGATTTGAATGCGATCCCTGTCCTCAAAAAACTTTCGCACCTGCCCGTAATCGTCGATCCGAGCCACGGCACGGGTGCGTGGGATCTCGTGACTCCTCTTGCTCTGGCATCCGTAGTGGCTGGCGCAGATGGGCTGATTATAGAAGTGCATGCGGATCCTTCCAATGCGCTCTCCGATGGTTTCCAATCGCTTCGGCCGGACAAGTTCCGTTTGCTTGCCAATCGGATTTGCGAGCTAGCGCCTTTCGTGAATCGAACGTGGAGAGCACTACCATTGCTATCTGAAACTCTGAAGAATTGATAATGACGTTCCGCCCGATTCGAGTCTTGTTGGTAGAGGATGATGTTGAGACGCGTAAATCAGTTGTAGAGTGTTTGGCGCGCTTCGAATCGGCAAAGTTTGAGGTTCACGCTTGCGAGAACGTCAGGCAAGCGCTCGCCGAGCTCGAACACGAGCCCCAATTCGACCTGGTGCTTTCGGACAATAAGGTGGAGGGGATCAACGGGCTTGACGTTGCTAGGGCAATTAAGGAAAGGAAAATGGATGTACCAATCGTCTTCCTCGCGGCGAACAACGACGTTGGGCTCGCCATCGAAGTAATGAAACATGGCGTTGATGATTACTTACTAAAGGAGGAAATTTCCACCAACCTTTTTCCACAAACGCTCTTTGGCCTTGTCGAACGCCGCCGATTGAAACGCGAGGTTTCAGAACTCGAAGTCAAGAAGCGTCGGCTGGAGGCGATGCAGCAGATCGTTGTTGGAATCAGTGGAAGACTTACCGAACCGCTGGCGGGGATGAAATCTATCGTATCCGAACTGCTCCAGCGCCAACCGTCGGAGAAGGCTTCGAAATACTTAGAAATCATGAGAAACAATATAGCACGCATGGAGTTGAAATTAGAAAAACTACAGAACCTTCAAGAAGACAAAACCGTGCAGTACATCAAGGATATCAGGATGATCGATCTCTCGTAATGCTGCACGCGAAGACCATATTGTCGTCAGCCGATCTTAAGGAAATTGCAGATGCGATCGGTGTAGTGGAAAAAAACACTTCCGGTGAGATTCGTGTATCCGTGCGCCAGCAACGTGAGCGGAAGGAGAAAGGACAGAGCATTGAACAACTCGCGCGCCGTGAGTTTGTTCATCTGGGGATGACAAAGACGAACCTTCGAACTGGCGTGTTGATATTTTTGCTCCTCGAAGACCGGGCGTTCCACATTCTTGGTGATGAGGGCATTCACGCGAGGATCGGCGACGAACGTTGGATAGCCGTGTCAAAGCAGATGGCAGATTATTTTGCTCGGAAAGACTTTCGTGGTGGCATTCTTCACGCCGTTGCTGAAGTCGGCAAAGTGCTGTCGACTCATTTCCCGCGGTCAATCGACGACGCCAATGAACTCACGAACGACGTGAGGATACGCTAGGCGGTCATGAAATTGCTTGCGTCAGTTGCGCAGATTGATTCCGCAGTAGGCAATATTCCTAAGAACCTCGAGACGCATCTTCGACTCATTGATCAGGCTGTTGCACGAGGGGCTTCTCTGATTCTGTTTCCGGAGTTGAGCCTGACCGGTTACACACTGCGTGACCTGGCTCAGGAAGTTGCTTTGAATCCCCACAATTCGGAAGCGCTGAAACCACTCCTCAAGGCAAGCAGGAAAATCTCCATCGCACTTGGGTTTGCTGAGCGTGGAAGCGATCACGGCATTTATAACGCTGCGGCGTTCCTCGAAGAGGGAGCAGTAAAACATATTCAACGCAAACTCTATCCACCCACGTACGGAATGTTTGAGGAGGGAAGATACTTCAGTCAGGGTACGACGGTTGCAGCGTTCGAGAGCAAACACGGCCGGTTCGGCATGCTAGTCTGCGAAGATTTCTGGCACATCTCTCTACCTTACCTGCTGGCGGTCGACGGGGCAGAAGCGATTCTCTGTTTAACGGCGAGTCCGACGCGTGTCGCGGGTGAACATCCAGAATTGTCTCATCAAGCTATCAACCACGAACAGCATCGTGCCTACGGTCGTTTGCTAAGTTCTTACATTCTCTTTTCGAATCGTGTGGGGTTTGAGGATGGAGTAAATTTCTGGGGAGGTTCCGCCGTCACCGATCCCAACGGAACGATGATCGCAAACGGAAAATTGATGGACGAAGATCTGATTGTCGCAGAACTTGACTCAAACGTCGTTGCGCGGGCAAAACGTTCTTCTCGGCATACTCTGGATGAGCGGCCCGAAATTGTGGAAAGAAACCTGCAGCGAATTCTTCTGTCGAAAGCTTCAACGGATAGAGCAGACGGCAGAAGGGCTGATTGAATCTCCCCTCATTTATTTCTACCTTGGTTGAGCAATCAATTCAAAAGGGTTGATGTATGTCGAATTCGATGAAAACTGTGCTGTTGTTGGGGTTGCTGACGGGCTTGTTGTTGTTTGTCGGCGACGCAATTGCGGGCGAAGCTGGGCTACTGTCGGCCTTCTTTTTTTCGCTCGTCATGAACTTCGGCGCGTATTGGTTCTCCAGTAAGATTCTATTATGGAGTTATCGTGCGCGTGAGGTGACTGAGGCTGAATCTCCGCGATTGTTTTCCGTTGTGCGCCGATTAGCCACGCAAGCACAGCTCCCGATGCCCAAGATCTATATTCTCCCCGGAAATTCGTCGAACGCATTTGCCACCGGTCGGAATCCTGAGAATGCTGCAGTCGCCGCGACCGAAGGAATTCTAGAGACGCTCAGCGACGATGAACTCGAGGGGGTGATGGCACACGAGTTAGCGCACGTTCTCCATCGCGATATCTTGATTTCAACGGTTGTTGCCACGCTCGCGGGCACTATTACATTCCTGGCGCGAATGGCAATGTACACATCGATGTTTGGCGGAGGGCGCAGCCGTGAAGACCGCAATCCAGTCGGGGAGATTCTGCTGATCATTCTCGCCCCCATCGCGGCGATGCTGATTCAGTTCGCTGTTTCTCGCTCTCGCGAATTTCTTGCGGATGAAGGAGGAGCCAGAATTTCACAAAAGCCGCTGAGTTTGGCGAATGCCTTGCGAAAACTCGAGGCGGAGGCGGACCAGTTGCCGATGGCAAACGCAGGTCAGACTACGGCCCACTTATTTATCGTCAATCCGCTGCGCGGCGGCGCGTTTCTGAAACTCTTTTCCACGCATCCGCCGACTGAAGAACGCATCGCGCGCTTGGAAGAGATGGCGATAAGCGGAATTCGTTGATCCAGTGTATCGCCCCGAATCTCACACCGGAATCATTTTGGTTGATCGTTTGATCTTGATGATTGTGTTCTTGCGTTTTACGGCGCAATGCTAAGGTGCTTGGCGCTGTGGGTGCTCGCGTCAATTGGAAATTACATTGCGAACGCGCAGGATTCGACGAGTTCGGCGTCTTTGCTCGCCTTTGGTGATGTCAACCTTGGGCGCTCGGTAGGTCAGGAAATTCTCAAGGGGAATATTACCTATCCGTTTGACAATGTTGGAACCGTTCTTTCGCAAGCCGATCTTGTGTTTGTCAACCTTGAATCCCAGCTTTCCGACCGACAAGGAGAAACCCAGCACCCGAAGTATAACCTGATATTCTGCGGTCCGCCGTTAGGCGCACAGTCGCTGAAGAAGGCAGGTATCACGGTCGTCTCGACTGCAAATAATCACGCATTCGACTACAATCTTCGCGCATTGAAAGAAACGGTCCGCTACCTGAGGAATGAGGGAATCCAATTCACCGGGACGAATGATTCTGGAGATTCCATTTTCGATCCTTTGATCGTCGAACGTAATGGCATTCGGATCGGATTTGTTGCGTATACATCGTTTGTAAACGCTCAACACGGTTGGCAGGGGTATATTTCGGATTATGATTCAGCGCGCGCGCGAGCGGAAATCCGGCACCTCCGAAAGTCGGTAGATGTCATTGTTGCCAGTCTTCACGGAGGAGTTGAGTACGTCGAAGCGCCTGACCGGGAAACCCTTTATCGGTTGCATCTTCTTGCTACACTGGGGGCGGATGTGGTCCTTGGTCATCATTCCCACGTACCACAAGGTATCGAAGGCTACAAAAACAGTTGGATATTTAATTCGCTGGGGAATTTCGTTTTCTTCCAACCTCAGCTTGAGTGGACTCAGAAGTCTTTTGGAGCGCAGATTCGTTTCGAAAAAAACGCTCGTGGGACAAAAATCAGTCGGGTTACGTTATTGCCATTTCGGGCTGGGAAGCAACCATCGTTCACGATGTCACAAGTTGACATCGAACAGATGGCGCGACGACTGCGGAGGTTATCCAATACGAATATTGAAGTATCAAAAAACGAACTGTTCGTTAACATTCAATAACATGGAGAGAGGTATTCGCGTGCGGAAATTTTTTGCTCAGGGATTTATTCTCATCATCACAAGTTTGGCCGCAATCATTGGCTGTAGCACTGAGGAAACAGTCATTCAGCTTTCGGCAGAAGAGCGCTTCAAGCTTGGGATGGCAAAATTCAAGGAACAAGACTATCTGGAAGCCATCGAGGATTTCAAAATCGTCACGCTTCAGTATCAGGGAAGCCAATTCGGCGACGATGCACAATACTATCTAGCTGAATGCCGATACGTGCGCGGCGAGTTTGTACTCGCGGCGTATGAATACGACGTCTTGATCCGCACGGCGCCCACAAGTGAATTTGTTGCTCGTGCTCGATTCCGAAAGGCGACTTGCTATTATCAGCTTTCGCCAGAGTCGTACCGCGATCAGGATTACACACACAAGTCTATCGACGAGTATCAAGGGTTCCTTGAGTACCATCCGGTAGATTCACTCGCCCCAACTGCAGAAACGCGGATTCACGAATTGAATACCAAGCTGGCCAAGAAAGACTTTGAGAACGGCGCAATCTATCTCAAAATGCAATACAACAAAGCTGCCCTATACTACTTCGACCTGGTGTTGGAGAAATATCACGACACGCCGTATGCAGAGCTTGCGCAACTTCGCAAGGCGGAAGCACTCTACAATCGAAAAAAATTCGGCGATGCCCGTTCCGAAGTGATGAAGTTCATCGCAAAATTTCCCGAAAGCGTGTATCGGCTTGAGGCCGATGGGTTAAGGACGCGGATCGATAAGGATGAAGCCGGGGCAAACGAACAACGCCTTCGGGCAGACCAACGACAGAGTTCGTTACAGACGCTTCCCGTGCAATGAAACGCACTCGTGCATTTAAGTTGGTTCGAGAATCGCAGGTCGAAATGACAGAAATGGTTCTGCCGAACGACACGAACCGTTTAGGCAATTTGCTTGGGGGGCGGCTGATGCAATGGATCGACATCGCGGCGGCGATTGCATCGTTCCGCCATACCAATCGTGTTTGCGTCACGGCCTCCCTGGATGCCTTAGATTTTCACCATCCGATAACGCAAAGTGAAGTTGTCGTGCTGCGTGCCTCAGTCAACCGCGTGTTCAATTCATCCTTGGAGATTGGCGTGCGCGTAATGAAAGAGAATCCGTTGACCGGAGACCGAAAGCACACGAATACGGCGTACCTGACTTTCGTCTCGCTTGACGACGACGGTAAACCAGTTTCCTCCTATTCGGTCAAGCCCGTTTCGAGTGAAGAGAAACGGCGTTATCGTGAAGCAGGGGAAAGGCGTGAGCAACGGTTACTGCATCGCAAGCGATCCAAGGAGGGTCGGCGCGCCGTTGCGTGACCATCGTTGTGGACAATGAATCTTCGATTCTCTCCCGATTACCATCCCTTATCGCCGCAACCATTGTTCAATCGTGGCTCTCTTTCCCCGTGTGTTCCGCTCAAATTCTCGAAAACGGTTTTGGTCCGTTAACAAGCCTGCCGCTTGCAGAACAGTATGGCCATCTCATCGAACTTGACCCCGCAGAAGAGTCGATCTTTCCTCAGATTTTGCTTTGGTCATCTGAGTCACCGTTGGGTGCAGTCATTCAATTGGATGACCAGCGTCGGGGGAACGTTGTGGGAAGGATGCAGTTTCCCAAACAACCGATTCAACTCTTTGTGGAGAAATTGAAGAAGAATGAATCGAAGTATCTCATTGAGATTTCATCGTCGACACTTATTGTCATGGACTGGAACGAGCGTGATTCGTTGACCGTGCTTAAACAAACGGCACTCCCTTTCTTGCCGAGCACGTGGTGTGTTGCCGACCTGAATAACGATGGCAACACAGACATTGCCTTGGCGGAAAAGAATAATCCGGGGATTCGTCCTATGTTCGGTAACGGTAAAGGTGGTTTCCGTGTAGGGAAATTAATTGCACCCGATAATGCTATCGGGGCAATAGCTGCCGCATACCTTAATAACGATTTTCTAGTTGACCTGATTGTCTTCGATTGGGTGAAAAGTGAATTGCACGCCCTCTACGGCGTCGGTCGTGGAAGATTTCTTGACCAGAGTACATTTCCCGTTTTCAGCGACGTGGAGTCGATCGACGCAAGACCTACCCGAAACGATGGTCCGCTTGATCTGGTGCTGAGAACCCGCGAGCCCGGTGGCCTGCAAATCTGGGATGGGAACGACCTTGGGGATTTCCGTCAGCGCGAGAATTCATTTTCCTTCGAGCCCCGTTCACCAGTAAGGATATTCGATGCAAATGCTCATAAGCAGGCAGGACTTCTGTCCGTAGTGGGCAGTCGTGAAGCAAAAATATTTCCGCGCCTCGACGATCCCGATAATTTTGTCACAGTTGCTGGAACGTCTGAGATTCGCGATGGAATGTTATTGAACTCAAGCGATTCTACGGCGGTGCTCGCATTGCTCGGTGGTGATGGGAAGGAATTAACGTTTGTCAGTTCGTTTGCTGGTCGCGTGCCTTGGCAAGATTCTCTAGTTCTTGCTGTCGGAGGCGGGGCGGCGGGAGTTTCGATCTCTGAGCTGAGAGACAATGGCCGCACAAGCATTCTAACGGTCAATTCTGGCTCCCGTTCCATTTCCATATTTGATGTGGAACGCGATGGAGGGTTCCGCGCCCAGCGGCAAATTCAAATGGATACAGCTGCAGCTGAAATCTCTCTGATTCAATCCAGCGATTCAACCGCTCATGCTATTCTGACGGATGAATCCCGAGGAATAGTTACGAACGCGACTGTCCACCTCTATGCTCGGACCATAGAAAGCAATATTATTCCTACCTCCATCGGCACGACGGTCCTCTTCACATCAAGACGAGCCGAAAGCGTTGAATTCGGTACCGAAGTCCGAGCCGCCGCTCAGCACTCGGCTTCATTCAGTTTTTTCAGACAACTCAACGAGTCGCAGTTTCTGGAGCAAACGTTTCGACTCCCTGAGCCT